>VYMG01000108.1_pt1 | contig 37372 bp, 28 predicted proteins | sample 5115261 | NCBI WGS metagenome assembly VYMG01 (sample SAMN12291781, study PRJNA351875) | freshwater metagenome | isolation source: freshwater lake | place: USA: Michigan, Wintergreen Lake | collected 2013-08-08
GCTGAGGTGCTCGATGGAGGAGTTGGAGAGATCGTCGATGACGGCGATGTTGGCGCCGACGGCGAGGAGGACGTCGATGAGGTGGCCGCCGATGAAACCGGCGCCGCCGGTGACGCACACGTCCCGGCCGTTGTAGAACGAACGCAGGCGGGCGACTTTGTCGGCGGGGAGTTTCATGGGGTCGTCAGATGATAACAGAAGGTGAAGGATGGGTGAAGGGGAAAGTGGAGGACGGAGAACGGAGAGCGGGAAACAGAGAACAGGTAGAGTGCCGGAGTGCGAAGTGCAAAGTGGGGAGTAAAGGCGGGGGGAGTGGCCTATGCTTGGCTCCCATGGCGCGTGCCGCGCCGGTTGGGACCCAGGATCATCTTTTCCGCATGAGCAAGCAGGACGATAAGTTCACGTTTGAAGCCGAAGTCACTGAAGCGTTGCCCAACGCGATGTTCAAGGTGCGTCTGCCCAATGAGCAGAAGACCGAGGTGCTTGCCTACGTGAGCGGCAAGATGCGCATGAACTACATCCGCATTCTGCCGGGCGACAAGGTGACGGTGGAGATCAGCCCGTACGACCTGAGCAAGGCGCGGATTACGTTCCGCCACTGATGGGCGGGTCGGGCTGGCTACGGAAGGTTTTTGTTTGGATATTTGGTGGCTGACTCATGCAGGTGGCATGAGTTTTTGTGCGTGACAATCCTGGGGTTCGCGCCTAGCATCCCCTCCCCCGTGAGTCGGCCAAGGTTGTGGTCCGTCGAGATGGGGGGCACGGTTTGAGAAAGGCGTCTGTATGAAGGTCAAGGCCAGCGTCAAGAAGATGTGCGCCTCGTGCCAAGTCGTCCGTCGCGGCGGCAAGGTTCGAGTGATCTGCAAGTCAGATCCGAAGCACAAGCAAGTGCAGGGCTAAACCTGCTGTTCGTTCTGTTCGGAAATCACCTAGAGCAGCCCCAAGAGCGGCTGGCTCGTTGAGGAAAAGATTCCACTATGCCACGCGTCGCCGGTATCGATATTCCCGAGAACAAGAAGATCTACTTCGCCCTGCAGTACGTGCACGGGATTGGTGCGAAGTTCGCCAAGGACATCCTGGCGGAAGCGGGCGTGGACGGCGACCAGCGCGCCAACCAGGTTGATGACGCCAAGATGGCGCAGATCAACGCCATCATCGACAACAGCTACCTCGTTGAAGGTGCGCTGCGTCGTCAGGTGCAGCAGAACATTCAGCGCCTGAAGGAAATCAAGAGCTACCGCGGCGAACGCCACCGCAAGGGCCTCCCGGTCCGCGGCCAGCGCACGCAGAGCAACGCTCGCACGCGCAAGGGCAAGAAGAAGACCGTCGCCGGCAAGAAGTCGGTCAAGGCCAAGTAATCAGGTATCAGAGAACGGAGAACAGAGAACGGTTTTCCGTTTTCTCCTGCTCTCCGCTCTCTGTTTTCCGTTTCCAGTCCAACATCCGGGTAGGGCCCCCTGCGGGCCTGATGATCCGAAGGAGTCAGTATGTCGAAGAAGGGCAAAGTCCGCAAGAACGTCACGCGTGGCGTGGCGCACATTCACGCGACCGGCAACAACACCATCGTCACCATCACCGACATGAACGGTGAAACCCTCGCTTGGGACAGCGCGGGCACGATGGGCTTCAAGGGCGCTCGTAAGAGCACGCCCTTCGCCGCGACCCGCGCCGCTGAAACCAGCGGCGGCAAGGTCCGCAAGATGGGCATGAACGAAGTCGAAATCCGCATCAAGGGCCCGGGTGCGGGTCGCGAGAGCGCGGTCAACGGCCTCGTTGCCAGCGGCCTTCGCGTCACGGCGATTGAAGACCACACGCCGGTTCCGCACAACGGCTGCCGCCCTCGCAAGCGTCGCCGCGTGTAAAGACAGTTTATGATCGCCCGGTCGCATCACTTGCGACCGGGCGTCTTTCGTGTCCTGCGGAAACAGAGCCTTTCGCGATTTCTCGGCATCGCGGCAGTTGCTCGCAACCCGCAGGTTCATCATCCGCCGCACACGTGGAACGTGTGCGGAGGCCGCCGAGAAGTGAGGTTTGTGTATGACGACGCGTGTTCGTTGGCGCGGGTTGGAACTCCCCACCCGTGTGAACTTCGACAGCCGCTACCGCGGTGACACCTATGGCAAGTTCACGGTTGAACCGTTTGAACGCGGCATGGGCACCACCATCGGCAACAGCCTTCGCCGTGTGCTGCTCAGCAGCCTCGAAGGTGCGGCCGTCAGCAGCATCAAGATCAAGGGTGTGACGCACGAATTCACGCCGCTCAAGGGCGCGATGGAAGACGTGACGGACATCGTCCTGAACGTCAAGAACCTGATCGTGAAGCTGGAAGGCGACGAGCCCAAGACGATGCGTCTGGCGGCCCGTGGTCCGGGCGAAGTGACGGCGGACATGATCCAGGCCGACACCGCCGTGACCATCATGAACAAGGACCTGGTGATCGTCACGCTGACGGACGCCGTGGACTTTGAGATGGAACTGGTCGTGAGCAAGGGCCGTGGTTACGTCCCCGCGAGCGAGCAGTACGTCCGCAACGACGAGCAGGAAGTCGGTCGCATCTTCGTTGACGCGATCTACAGCCCCGTCCAGCGCGTGCGCTACAAGATTGAAGAAACCCGCGTCGGTCAGCGCACCAACTACGACAAGCTGACGATGGAAATCTGGACCAACGGCACGGTCGCGCCCGAGATGGCGGTGGTCGAAGCCGGCAAGATTCTCCGCAAGCACATCAACCCGTTCGTGCAGTACTTCGACATTGGCGAAGAACGCGTGAGCGAGGAAGCGGCGGCAGCGGCGACGGTGGACGAAGAACTGATCCGCAAGCTGAACATGAACATCAGCGAGCTGGAACTCAGCGTCCGCGCCAGCAACTGCCTCGAGAGCGCCCGCATCGAGACGGTCGGCCAGTTGGTCACGCAGACCGATGCCGACCTGCTCAAGCTGCGTTCGTTCGGTCGCACCAGCCTGCGTGAAGTGAAGCGCAAGCTGCAGGACATCGGCCTTGACCTGGGCATGCAGATGCCCGAGGGCTACAGCGTTCCGCCGGTTCAGATTCCGGCTGATGCGCAGGGGCCGTAAGGCCTTGCCGGCAGGCGTGCAGGTGGCTTCAACCGCTTGCAACGCCTAAACTTGAAGTTCCCGCTTCGCTGGTGTGAAAGTCAGCGAAGCGCTTGGTTCGAACAGTCTTTGGGTGGTTTCGTTTCGAGATTTTCGCGGGCAGTTTCTGCTTGCGATGGTGGAAACAGGTTTCATGCGTCGTCCGCTCGCGGCCTCAATGCCCGGCGGCGACAGGAGTGTGTCTCATGCGTCACGGCCGAGCTGGTTACCGTCTCACTCGTAAAACCGCGCACCGCACCGCGATGCTGCGCAACCTCGCCGCTGGCGTGTTCGAGCACGGGCAGATCGTCACCACGATCCCCAAGGCCAAGGCTGTGCAGCCCTTCGTCGAGCAGATCGTCACGCTCGCCAAGCAGGGTGACCTCGCCGCCCGTCGCCGCGTCATCGCCAAGCTCGGTGGTGACCGCCAGGGCTTCGAGTGGCTGTTTGTCGCGAAGCGCGCCAGCGACGACGAAAAGAACCACGTGAACGAACTGCGCGACCGCGCCAAGGCGTTCTTCGATGTGCCGGAGAGCAAGGAAGTCGAGCGTAACCGTTACGGCGAACTCCGCAGCGCTCCCCGCCTCGTGAAGCACATCTTCGACCACGTCGGTCCCAAGTTCGCGGACCGCGCGGGCGGCTACACCCGCATCGTCAAGCTTGGCAAGCAGCGCTACGGCGACAACGCCGAGCTGTGCGTGCTCCAGTTTGTCGGCGCCGAAGAAGGCCCCGAAATCGGTGGCAAGCCCAGCACCCGTCGCCGCACGGCCGACAAGCGCACGGCTTTCCTCGCCAAGCTCAAGAAGGGCAAGTGAGCCCACGAGGCACATGCACGGGTGATCCACCCATGCAGGTGACTTATTGAGACTAAGTTCTCCACAATGCGACCCCCGGGTCGCATTTTCTTTTGTTCAGACGGAACGAAAACCAGTGGCGGGCAAATGACGTATACGATGACGCATTGGCGGGGCGCGATCGGTGTCGGTAGCGCGGCCATGTGTCTTTTTGGTATCAACATCAACTCAGGAGTTTCACTCATGCGTACGTTCGCTTTCGCCGGTCTGGTCGCGGTTGCCGCTCTCGCTTTCGCCGGCTGCGCCAACAACAAGGGCAGCGATGCCAACATGGGCGCCACCAGCGGTCAGTGCGCCGGTAAAGACGGCAAGTGCTGTGGCAGCTGCAAGGGCGACAAGGCCAACATGGGCGCCGTGAGCGGCGAAAAGAAGAGCTGCGGCAGCGGCAAGACCTGCGGCGACAAGGGCGCCATGGGCGCTGTCAGCGGCGAGAAGAGCTGCGGCGAGAAGAAGAGCTGCGGTGGCGACAAGGGCGCGATGGGCGCCGTGAGCGGCGAAAAGAGCTGCGCCAGCAAGAGCAGCTGCGGCGGCAAGTAATTGACGCTCGCGACTGATCGCGACAACACATGCAAAGAGCAAGCCCGCGGCTTACGTCGCGGGCTTGTTGCTTTTGGGGTGGTGGTGGCTCGGCCGTTGACCCCGGTCACGCTGCGTGTCGCTAAACGCAGATGGCTCCGCACGCGCAGCGTGGGGGTATCCTCTTGGCATGAACTGGAATCACGTGCAGTCTCTGCTTCGCCAGCACAAGATCGACGCATGGCTGGTCTACGACTTTCGCGGCAGCAACTCCGTCTTCTCGCTGCTGCTGCCTGGCAAGCGCGTCACCACGCGCCGCGCGGCCCTGCTGATTCCCGCGAACGGCCAGCCCACATTGCTCTGCCAGGGCCTCGACAGCAACCAGTTCGAACATCTGGATGGCGTTGCCAAAGAACACTACCTGGGCTGGCGTGACCTGCACGCGTGGCTCAGTACACGCGTGGGTTCCTGCAAGCGCGTCGCGATGGAATACGCGCCCGGCTGCACCCTGCCCGTCGTCAGCATCGTCGACGCAGGCATCGTTGAGCTTGTGCGTTCACTGGGTGTCGAAGTCGTATCGAGCGCCGACGTGCTCCAGATGTGCGTCGCGACGTGGAGCCCCGCGGCCCTTGAAACGCACATGAAAGCCAGCCGCGAGGTGGCGCGGATCAAGGACGACGCATTTGACTACATCCGCGCCAGCCTGAAGAAGGGCGAACGCATCACCGAGTACATGGTGCAGCAGCGCATCCTTGAGAACTTCCGCAGTAGCGGCCTGGAAGTGGGCGAGCCGCCCATCGTCGCCGTGAACGGTCATGCAGGCGACCCGCACTTTGAAGTCTCCGGCACCAACCCCAGCGTGATTGTGCCCGGTGATTGGGTGCTGATTGATCTGTGGTCGCGGTATCCTGGCCTTGAGAACATCTACAGCGACATCACGTGGGTCGGTTACTGCACCAAGGGCGCGGGCGACAAGGTGCCCACCAAGCACCGCGAAGTTTTTGAAACCGTGCGAGCCTCGCGCGATGCCGCCGTCACGCTCGCCAAGCAGCGCTGGAACGCCAAGCAAAGCGTGCAGGGCTGGGAACTCGACGATGCAAGCCGCAACGTCATCATTCATGCCGGTTACGAGCGATTCATCAAGCACCGCACGGGCCACAGCCTGTCACCGGGCCCGCGCGTGCACGGGCTTGGCGTGAATCTCGACAATCTGGAGACGCACGACACGCGTGAAGTGCTGCCGGGCTTGGGCTACACGATTGAGCCGGGCATCTACATGCCTGAACTGGGCGTGCGGCTGGAGATCAACGTGTACACCGATGCGGCGAAGGGCCCGGTCATCACCAGTTGTCTGCAGGATGAAGTGGTGATGTGCTGATGCCCGCGCAGGTACTGGAATTCGCAGGTAATTGCATCGTGGCGGGATATGGACCATACACATTGGTTTCCACGTGAAGGAGGCAAGAGCAAATGAGCGTTCGATTCATCGCGGCGACGATCGTCTGTGCAGGCATCTGCGGAGGCTGCTCCACCATGACCAATCTCGACAATCTCGCGGGCACGTCATCGCTGACGGAACTGCCTCAGCAGGTGCTTGGCGAGTGGAAGCTTGATTCGCTCCAGGGCTTCGACCTCAGCAAGCTCGCCACCAGCAACCTGCGCACGCCAACCATCAACTTCGGGCAAGATGGCACCGTTTCCGGCTTCTCGGGGGTCAACCGCTTCAGCGGCAAGACCGATCTCTCGCAGTTGGCCCAGGGCAAGTTCGCCCTGCCCAACACCATGTCGACGAAGATGGCGGGGCCGCCGCTGGCGAACGAACTGGAGAACAAGTTTCTCGGGGCGCTCACGTCGGTTGATGGTGCGAAGATGCAGGACAGCAGTCTGCTGCTGACCAAGGGTGGTGAGACACTCATGCGCTTCGTGAAGTGAAGACGGATCAACTGCGGGCGGTGTCAGTTCACCCACTGAATGTGCACCGCTTCAATGCCTGTGCAGCGGAGCGACTTGGTCTCGTCGGTCATGAAATCCAGCCTGAGCCACGCACGTACCGGCAATTGGGCCGCAGGTGAGGTGACGCGCACCTTGACCAGCACCTGCACGCGCCCGCCTTCCAGTGCGGCTGCTTGAAACTGCTCGATCTTCCTATCGCTTACGCGGTACATGCCTGTCGGTGCAAAGTAGCGGGAAACGAAATCGGCGATGTCATCGCGTGAAACGCCCGCGGCTGGAGCGCGGGCATGGAAGACTCGAGCATCAGGCGTGAGTTCGCGGCGCAACGTGTCGCCATCGCCCGTGGCAACCGCACCAATCAGCATGTCGGTCGCGGCGCGGGCTCGCTCTCGCGGTGTTTCCACAAGCGTCGCGAGGGCGACCAGCCCGCCTGCGAACACCAGACACACGCCCGCGACGACGCCGCCCTTGCGGGCCTGGCCACGGTGGTTGAGTGCGAAGAAGCAAACCAGGCCCACCAGAATCAGCGCCGCGAGGGGCATCCAGGGCTGCTCGAACAGGTAGCGTTCCAGTGCGGGCGGCTGCGGGAGCGGCGGTGGGGAAGGGATGTCGAGCACCTGGTTGAGGTTGCCCAGTTGCTGGGCGAGCGTGAACGGTGAGTGCGGGGTAAAGGGCACGATGGTTCCTGTCTGCAGAGTGGTACGTGGCGGAAGGCTGGCGGGGTCGCTGCCATTGTCGCGTCGCTTTGGAGGGCTGGGGCCCGAATCTGACCATTTGTGATGCCGATTGCCGATCTGTGGGTACGTGGCGTGGGCTGTCTGTCGGCACGCGCCTGCCTGTTCAACGGATCACCACATGCGAGATGAGACTTTGGTCAACGCACAAAGGCAGGCAGAGGCGACGCCCCTCGCGCCGTCACTCGCGCTGCTGGAGCGCAACCTGCGGTTGATGCAACTGCGCAGCGCGCTGGCGGCGAATGTGGTGGCGCAGACGTTGCCGCGAGAGCATGTGAACCTGGTTCGCGCCGCCGATGGCTGTGTGACGGGCACCATGGGTGAGGGTGTGGCCGCTCGGCAACTGGCGAGTCTGCGTGGGCCCGCGCTGGAAGCCAGGCGCCTGGCGGACACCGTGGATCTCAAGCGGTCCGCGCTTGTGGCGGTCCGGGGCTTCAGCACCGGGGCGCATGTGGATGCTCTGAGCGAGCGCATGGGTCGCAACGGCGTGATCATCGTGTTTGAACCTGACGCCGCGTTGCTGCGAGCGGTGCTTGAGCGGGTGGATCTGTCTTCACTCTTCGCGCGGTGCAACGTGGTGATCGTCACGACTGCGGACGACACCGGTGCGATGAGTGACGCGCTGCATGGTTTGGAAGGACTGGTGGCGGCGGGCGTGGCGATTGTGGACCATCCGCCCAGCAAGTCTCGGCTCGGGGATGCGGGGGAGAAGTTTGCGAAGACACTGCTGACGGTGATTCAGGCGGCGCGCACGAATGTCGTCACCGCGCTGGTGCAGGTCGAGCAGACGATGATGAACTACATGGGCAACGTGCACGCGTATGCCATGTGGCCCGGCATCGCCGACTTGGAGAATGCGGCGAAGGGGCGCATGGCCGTCGTTGTGGCGGCGGGGCCGAGTCTGCGCAAGAACGTGGAGCAGTTGCGTGATGCGCAGGTACGTTCGCGCGTTGTCGTTATTGCGGTGCAGACGGTGCTCAAGCAACTGCTGGCGCTGGGCATCAAGCCCGACTTCGTCTGTGCGCTGGACTATCACGAGATCAGCACGCGCTTCTATGAAGGTCTGACGGCGCGCGATGTTGAAGGTGTGACGCTGGTGGTGGAGCCTAAGGCCAGCCCCGCGATTCTGCAGGCCTTTCCGGGTGATATCCGCTGTGTGGGCGACGATGTGCTGGATCGCATCATCGGTCCGGAACTGACGCGACCCGGGGGCGAACTGCCGCCGGGAGCGACGGTCGCGCACCTGTGTTACTACCTCGCGCGATACCTCGGCTGCGATCCCGTCGCGCTGATCGGGCAGGATCTTGGATTCACCGATCACCAGTACTACTCGCCCGGTGCGGCGATTCACCAGGTGTGGGCGGCGGAACTTGGTGAGTTTCGCACGCTGGAAACGATGGAGTTTGAGCGCATCATGCGGATGCGCGGGTGGCTGCGAAAACTGACCGGCGTGGATGATCGTCCGATCTTCACGGATGAGCAGATGCACACCTATCTGCTGCAGTTTGAACGCGACTTCATGCGAGACACGCAGCGTGGGCTGACCACCTTCGACGCGACCGAGGGCGGCGTGCGCAAGCAGCACACGATCATCATGCCTCTGCGGGAGGCGCTCGCGAAGCACGCACGGGGCGAGGTGATCAAGCTTCCCCGTGCGTCACGGAGTGTCGCCGCGACGCCCCAGCGTCTTGAAGCGCGATTCGTCAAGCTGCGCTCGGAGTGCGCGACGCTCAAGGACCTGTGCGAACGCACGATGGACGACCTGAAGGCGATGCGCGAGGCGCTGGGGGACGCGAGGCGCGTCAACGCGATCGTCGAACGCATCCAGCCGCGCGGTGCGATGGTCCAGAAGATCGACGCGCATTGGCTGGTGCAGCGACTTTCGCAAAACGGTCAACTCAAGCGGTTCAAGGCGGATCGTGAGATCGCGCTCTCCGTGCATGGTGACCAGTGGGACGAGCACCGCCTGCGCATTGAGCGGGACTTCATCAATATGGAGATTCTGCACGCAGGTGCGGTGCGGATGGATGAACTTCTGGACGAGGCTATCGCACGCGGACGCGGCGAGACGACCATGTCGCGTACGGGCATGCGGGTAAGTGTGCTGGACGAGGCTCCGCCCGCGCGGGCGGTTGCGGCGTGCGTGCTGGTGGATTGTGACCGCTCGGCGCTGCTCACACGACGCGATCTGGCGGAGGATGTCAATGGTGCATCGGTGCTCTCCCGCACACTGACTCGGCTCGAAGCCTGTGATCAGGTTGATCGCATTGTGCTGCTCACGCCACATGCGGACAGGGTCGCGATGCTCTTGCGATCGCATCGACTGATGAAGCCCACGGAGATCGTGGAAGTCGCGTGGTCTCGCGTGCAGGAGCGGCTGGCGGGGGTCAAATCGGCTCGCATCTTCCAGCGGCACAGTTGGCGCGGTGGTATCGGCGGGATGACCATCTTTGATGAACTGCTGGAGCCGACGACGCTGCAGGCGGTGATGGAGGAGCGAGAGATCGACGCGGCTGCGCTGGTGGGTGCGGATTGGATCGCGCTCGATTCCGCGCGAATGAACGAGGTAATCGAGCGATATCGCGGTGACCCGGTGCAGAACCGCCTGACCTTCTCGCAGGCTGCGGCCGGCCTTTGCGGCTGCGTGGTTGATCGCAGTATCGTGGCCGACATGGCCAAAGCGCGGGGACCGTGGGCCAGCATCGGAGCGATTCTCGGGTATCACCCGCATTCACCCAAGAACGATCCAATTGCGAAGGATCCGTGTGTGAAGGTGCCGGTGACGATGCGCGATCTGCTGCTGCGTTGCACGTGGGATGACGCGAACTTCCGTGCGGCGTGGTCGCGCTGTGAGACTGCCGGCGCGAGTGGCGAGCAACTGACGCGGCGGCTTCACGAGCAGTTGCAGTCACTCGCACGTGACGGCAGGCTCGTTCCCGAAGTGCTGGAGATAGATCTGAAGAACGTGCGAGAGGATCAGGCATCTCTGGTTCTGCAGCACGTGCGCCGAACGATGCAGACACAGCCCGCGCTGGCGATCACACTGCTCTCGCACGGTGGTGAGGGGCCGTGGCGCATCATTGCGGATGTTGCTCGCACAATGGGTGCGGCCGTGCATGTTCGATTCTCCCACATGGCTCTTCAGGACGGCGATGCCTCATTGACGGATGCACTCGATCTGCGGCTGGATGCGATCAGTCTTGATCTTCCGGGCGACTCAGAAGCGACCTGGCAGCGTGCGTGCCTCTCACCTGCGCGTGAGATGGTGTGGGAGGCGATACAGACGTTCCTCGACGAGCGGGCCAAACGCACCGTGAGTCTGCCCCATACCTGGCTGGTGCCTCGTCTGGAGAAACGCGACGCCGTGCTGGATGACATCGACAGCTTTGTCGATCGTTGGCTGCTGACAGCGGGAGCATGCGTGATTGATCCGCCCGCAACCGCGGATCGCATCGAGCCGCTGCCTGTGCCTGCAGCCGTTCGCGAACGTGATGCGTGGTCGCGGTTGCGACTGGACATGACGCGTGACGTCGTGCGAGCGGCCGGTGCTCAACGCATTGCGCTGCCAGCACCCCGGTCAACGTCGCCTGAGCATCTGGAGTCCGCGATATGACCGGCGCGGCAGTCATCATTCTCGCCCGTGCGGGCAGCAAGGGAGTGCCGGGCAAGAACGTGGCACCCGTGGCGGGCAAGCCATGCATCGCGTGGACGATTGATCATGCAAAGGCGGCCGCAAGTGTCGCCACGATCGCCGTGAGCAGCGATGATCCGCAGGCGCTCGCTGTGGCCCGTCAGTACGGGTGCGAAATCGTGGAGCGTCCGGCGGCTCTGGCGCACGATACCGCACGCATCGACGATGCAGCCCGGCACGCCGCAGAAACGCTTGTGGCGATGGGTCGCATGACGCATGCGCAGCCCATCGTGATTCTGTACGCGAACGTACCGGTAAGGCCTGAGGGGCTGGTCGATAGAGCGACGGAACTGCTTGTGCGTACCGGCTGCGACAGCGTGCAGAGTTACCAGCCTGTCGGCAAGCACCACCCATGGTGGACGGCCCGTCTGCGTGAGGACGGACAGGTGCTGGCCTGGGAGGGCGACGTACTGAATCATGGCGTCTTCCGCCGCCAGGATCTGCCTCCCGCCTTCATGCCCGACGGAGCGATCATCGCGCTGACGTGGCGTGCGCTTTTCTGTCAGATTCCGGGCGCGACGCCAGGACCGCATCAGTTCTTCGGGATAGACCGGCGCGGCGTCATCAATCCGGAGGGCTCCGTGGTGGATATCGACGCGCGGCACGATCTGCTGGTGGCAGATGCGATACTGCGTGAGCGGATTGGCACATCAGGTACTTGAGAAAGGAACCGCGCGAGTCGAGTTCGCGCGTGGCAGCGCATGCACATCGCTTCACGACCCATCGGCAGTCAGCAGCCCCCATACATCATCGCGGAACTGGGCGTGAACCACGACGGCGACGTGGAACGCGCGCTTGAACTGACCCGCGCGTGTGCGGATGCGGGTGCCAATGCCATCAAACTGCAGCTCTTTGACGCCCGCATGCTCATGAGTCGTGCCAGCGTGTTGGCAGCGTACCAGAAGAACGCAGGCGAGCAGGATCCTGTGGCGATGCTGCAACGACTGCAACTCTCGATTGACCAGATGGGCCCCGTGGTGCAACTGGCTCACGCACTGCGACTGCACGCAATCGTCACCGTCTTCAGCGTCGAACTGGTGGAACTGGCCGAGCAATTGCCCTGGGACGCGTACAAGACCGCGAGCCCGGACATCATCAACAAGCCACTACTTGATGAACTGGCGAAGACGGGCAAGCCGGTCATCGTGAGTACCGGGGCGAGCACGCTGCAGGAAGTCGGCCGCGCGCTGAGCTGGCTGCGCAGCGCACGTGGGCGTCTGAGCGTGCTGCAGTGTGTGAGCAGCTATCCCACCAGCGTTGAGAATGCTGAACTGGGCGGCATCGCCGCGCTGCAAGACATCTTTGATGGTCCGGTTGGTTACAGCGACCATACACAGGCCATCGAGACTGGCGCGATGGCGGTGGTGGGGGGCGCGTGCATTCTTGAGAAGCATGTGACGTACGACCGTCACGCGCCAGGCCCCGATCACGCCGCGAGCCTGACGCCTGAGATGTTCCATGACTATCGCGTGCTGGCTCATCGCGCCATGCAGCACTGCTTTCCGCTCACAGACGCCGGCGCGGGCGGCATCGTGACGCCTCACGCCGGTGACGACACCAGCGGTCACGAGATGGTCGAGGCGATGCGTGACGCATTGGTCCGACTGTCCAAGGTCAAGCGCGTGCTGGACATCGAGCAGGATGTGCGTCGCGTGAGTCGTCAAAGTGTGGTCAGCAGGCATGCGCTTCCCGCCGGACACACACTGCAACGCCACGATCTCACCATCAAGCGCCCCGGCACGGGAGTGCCCGCGCATGATCTTGAGCATGTGGTCGGCAAGCGGCTGATTCGCCCCGTGGAAGCGGACATGCCGCTCAACGCCGCCGACATCGAGCCATGATCCCATCGCGTACGCTCCGTGGCGAGTCAGCATGACACGCACAGGAGCTTGCCGCATGATCGGTGATGGCTGGGACGATGTGCCCGCGGTGCGACCGCAGCAGGACACGGATGATCTGGACATTCCCGCCGGCACGCGGCGTGTGGCTGTCGTCACAGGCACACGCGCCGAGTTCGGCCTGCTGCGTCCGGTCATGCACGCCATCGCGAAGCGCAGGGAACTGTCGCTCATGGTCATCGCGTCAGGAAGTCATCTCGTGTCGCCCGCTCTCACGTTTCACGATGTCAAGCGAGACTTCGCCATCGCAGACATTGTCCCCATGCAGATCGCAGGGCGCACCGGAAGGCTGGAAGACGTGGAGTCTCTCGCGCGAGGGGTCGCGCGCTTCGGACGGTCATTCGCAAAGCTGCGACCAGACTGGGTGCTGACGCTGGGTGATCGCATTGAAGCTTTCGCCGCCGCGTCGGCAGCCAGCATTGGGGGCTTCGCGCTTGCGCACATTCACGGCGGCGATCGCGCCGAAGGCGTGGCGGACGAGGCCATGCGCCACGCCATCACCAAACTCGCGCACCTGCACTTTCCAGCGACACCGACGTCGCGTGATCGCATCATTCGCATGGGCGAGGATCCAGCCCGCGTCCACTGCGTCGGCTCACCCGCGATGGATGAACTCGCGAAGATCGCCCCGCTCAATGACGCCGCGTTCGTGCAGTTCGGTGCGCCCACCATCATTTTTCTGCTGCACCCGACCGGCCAGCCTGATGAGATCGAGGAGGCAGCAGCGACTGCCATCCTCGACACCCTGCGTGCCCAGCCCGCTGAGCGGCTGCTCATCATGGAGCCCAATCTTGATCCAGGTCGTGACGGCATCATGCGGGCCATCCGCGCCGCCGGCCTGCCGTCGCACAGCAACATTGATCGTTCCACTTGGATCGCTCTGCTCAAGCGACTCGCCGTCACGCAACCCGCTCGAGGCGTCCTGGTGGGCAACAGCAGCGCAGGACTCATCGAGGCGGCTGCGATCAGTCTGCCCGTCGTGGATATCGGGTTGCGCCAGCGCGGCCGCGAACGCTGCGATAACGTCACGCACATCGATCACGTCACGTCAGAGTCACTCGTCAGAGCGATAGCGCAAAGTCGATCGACTTCCGCGAGTTATCAGCATCCGTACGGCGATGGCGGCACCGCAGAGCGTATTGCGCACCTGCTCGTTACCGTCAATCCGCGCGACGCGCTGATGCTGCGCAAGCAGAACATGTACTGAACATGCCGCAATAACTCGGCGTCATTCCCGTGATCAAGCGGGTCATTTGCCATCCACACGGGTGTCCTCTTCCTGCCGCAATCCGCCATCGTGCATGAAGTCGGCCTCCTTTTTATCCGATCTTGCTAGCGTCACTCTGTCTGTCACAGAGACGAAAGCATCGACCGGAGCACAGCGATGAGCGTCATTACGCACGAGCGCGAACAAGTCGTCACCAATGCGATCCGTGAGATCAGTCACATCGCGACGCTGCCTGAAGTGACCGTGAAGGTCGTTGAACTCGTCGAAAGCCCCAAGAGCACCGCGCAGGATCTCCACAAGGTCATCTCGACCGATCCGGCGCTCTGCTCGCGCATTCTCAAGGTCGTTAACTCGTCTTTCTACGGTCTGCCCGGCCAGGTCGGCAGCATCAACCGTGCCATCGTCATGCTCGGGCTCAACGCCGTCAAGAACATCGCCATCGCCGCAAGCATGGCCAAGCTGTTCCGCGGCGGTGACATCGGCCCGTCTTTCAGCGGACGCGAACTCTGGGCCCACAGCAATATCACCGCGGCTACGGCCAAAATGATCGCCGGCTCACTCAAGCTCGGTCTGCAGGACGAAGCGTTCCTGGGCGGCCTCATTCACGACATCGGCCTGATGGTCGAGATGCAGTACGACCGCAACAAGCTGCAGGAAGTGATGCGCCAGACCGCCTGTGACAGCAAGGGCATTCCGGGTTCGGACATGATCGTTGTCGAGCGCAACGTCTTCGGCGCCGATCACCAGGACTTTGGCGCGGGCTTGTGTGAACGCTGGAAGTTCCCCAAGAGCTTCGCTTTCATCACCGGGTTCCACCACCGTCCGCTGGAAGCCTCAGTCGATAACCGCACGCTGCCCGCGCTGATCTACGTCGCCGACCGCCTCGCCGCCGACAGCGGCATGGGCTTCCGGGCTGACCTGATCAACACGCATATCGAGGCCGACGTTCTCGACTTCCTGAAGCTCAGCACCGAGAAAGTCAGCGAACTTCGCGCACAGGTCAAGACACAAGCCAGCGAGTTCGCTGCCGCCCTCGGTTGATCAGTTCTCACAATTCACTACACCGACACGCCGCACTGTGGTAGACTGTGCGGCGTTGTCATGTATCCGCGATCCGTCATCCGCTGGTTTCGTCTGGGCATCATCGCCTGCCTCGTCACGTGGGTCGGGCTCGCGATTCTGACCGCCATTGGCGTCTTCGGCTCGCCCGCGCCGCTGCAGATGATCGTCGCCGCCGCGTTAGGCTGGCTGCCGTCACTGCTGCTCTTTGTTGGTTTGCTGGCTTACTACAGCTACATTCGTCGCCACGTGGTGCAGATGGACTTCCTCGTCTGTCCCAAGTGCGGCTACGACCTGCACGGGTGTGATTCGTTCGGCGCGTGTCCTGAGTGTGGCCGCCCATATGCGCGTGACAAGTTGCCGCTGGATTGGCACCGAGGCGGCTTCGCCCCGCGAACGCTGCAGTTCTGGAAGTTCTATCGCAGGCGATGAGCGCGGTCAATCCAAAAGGAGCATCGCTCGCGAGAGCACGATGCGATCTTCCACACTGCCACGATCACCCGGATCAAGCGTCAGCGAGAGTCGTGATGCACCCGCAGGCAGTTGTGCGTTCAGATACCCATTCGGTTCCTGAGGCGTCAGTCGCACCCGCGAGATCTCCTTGCCGTCAACGGAAACAATCAGTGTGCAGTCGCCCCACACGCGGCAACTTTCGGGTAACTCCACGTCCGTCGCAAAGCGGGTCGCGTTGGCTGGCAGCGACCATGTGGCGATCATCGGACCAGGCAGTTCGATGCGACTGGCCCCGAGCGGCGATTGATCAGCGGGACCGACGATCGGTGCGACCGTCCATCGCCGTGTGGGCCAAGGCTCATAACTCGGCGAACTCAGACTCGCCAGTCCCACCACGCGTTCGTGCGCAGGCGCGAAGGCCAGCACCTGCTCCACCGGCAGCGAGAAAGTGACGTCTCCCTCGGCCGATGCCAGTCGCATCGAAGCATCTCGAGTTTCGCCCACGCTGAAGGTGTCCACTCGCACCGCTGTGCCGTCCATCAGCCACAGCCACGCTCCCGCGCGGTCCTTGGCCGGGTTGGCAAATGCCGCGGCAGCAACACGAGCCATCGGCACCGCGCTGGTCTTGCCGGGCTGCGTTTCCACCGTCATGCCCGGACCATCGGTGATGGTCACAAAGCCGCGGAGCAGATCCCCGTTGGTCAGTAGGACGGTGTCCTCGCGAGCGCCTCGCAAGGGGGAAGCCTGATCGGCATCGACAAATCGCAGCAGCCTGACATTCTCGAGAGAGAATCGCAGGGCCCCCCAGCGCTGTGTTCGCCATGCCAGCGATTCATCGCCCGATGCGCCCTCCAGCGAGCCGGGAATCGTCTGGTCATCGGTCAGCACCGTCCAGCCCAGATCGCTGCGCTCGCGAGTCAGACGCTGCGCACCCAGTTGCTCGACAGTCGCCGTGAAGCCCTGATCCGCCGGCAGTATCGCCACCACACTGTGCAGAGGCAGACGCACGCTTGCGCCCTTCGCATCACGGCCAGTCAGTTCGCTCGTGGAGAGTGATCGCAGCGAAACTCGCACCCGTGAAAGATCATCCTTCACGACCACATGCTGCGCAGCACCGGTGCCGCTCGGCTCTGGCTGCTCGCTCATGGCCGCTGCCTTGCCTGCCAAGGCGAAGAACGTCAGGCCGGCGATGGCACAGGTTGCGACACAATCACGCGTCATGCTCACTCCACTGCGGCTTGCGGCGCCGCGAGATTTCACTTCTGAAAGATCGGCAAGTATCGCTTGGGCATTTGCAGAACAATCAGAGCCATTGCAGTCCCGTAATCATCACCAGCGCTGTCGTCGGACCAGGAGCCGTCCGCACGCTGGCGACTGATAAGTTCGGATCGGATCGCCGGCCACCAGCGTTCCCATGATCTTCCGCCCTCCAGGAACATCGCCTGCACCGCGTAGTAGTGCCCATAAAAATAGTGGATCTGACTCTCGCCCATTCCACCGCCCGGAAACGCGACAGTCGTCACGTAGTTGATGCCCGAGTCGATGGCGCGGTCTTCGTAAATGCCTGCATATTGCAGGCTCGCCACGCCCGCCGCGCTGCGCGGCCACGCGCTGGGACCCATGCTGAACTGATAACGGAAACCCCCGTCATTGTTCTGGCAACTGCGTACGTACTCAACAGCTCGGTCGACGACGTCCTTGCTCACTTCCAGTCCGGCGTTGCGTGCGCTGCGAAGTGCCATGATCTGGCAGATGGTCACGCTCGTGTCGGCGTCAAACGGAACGGGGTTGTAGCGCCAGCCACCCTCGCGGTTCTGGCTCGTTTCAATCAATCGCACTGCCTTGACCAGCGCACGGTGCGTGCGGTCGGCGAGTTCGGTGTCGCCACCGCCCTGCGTCATGCCGTACACCTCGCCCAGAAAGAGAGTCGCAAAGCCGTGGCCATACATCGGGCTGTTGGCGCTGTCTGTCGCGACCAGTCCGCTCTCCGTTGTGTTCCGCAGGATGTACTCAAGGCCCTTGGTCACCTGCTCGCCATAGACGCCGCGGCCTGGCGTGTTTCCGTCCGCCATCAGCGCCAGGCACGCCAGCGACGTCACCGCGACGGAGCGCCCGAACTGCACCTCACCCCAGCTGCCATCGACGTTCTGTCTCGATGCGAGCTGTGCCAGACCCCGTGTGACGGCACGATCCAGTTGCGCCGTCATTTCATTGGCGAGCGGATTGTTCTGCGCGCTGCGACCATCACCCAGTTTCTCTTCCGCAATCGCGCGGTCAGGCTGCTGCATCATCGCGCCGTTCACCACCACAAGAGTGCTCGAAGTGAACCCGCCGAATATCTCGTCGCGAGAAGATGCGTCTCCTTGCGACTGCTGCATTATCACTGCAAGCGCGAGCACCGCGGGACTCATTGCTGGCCTCCATTGTCACTCTCTGCCGGCGCGGGCTGAGCCTGCTGTGCCAGTCGCTTGTAATACTCCTCGGTCAGCCGCTCATAGGTCGCGCTGAAACTGTCGCCGCTGCCTTGCACCAGTGCGTCGCGCACGCGAGCGGGCAGATTGCCCCATTCAGCCATGTTCCCGGCGGACTGCTGGCGACGCTGGCCGTCGCGCTTGGGCACGTTGCCGCCTTGGGCGTTGGCGCCGCTCTGCTGCTGTTGCTGCTGTTGCTGGCTCTGGCTGCTCTGTTGCTGCTGCTGCTGTTGGTCTTGCTGGTCCTGCTGACTCTGTGACTGTTGCTGCTGCTGTTGCTGGCTCTGCTGCTTGGCGTCGTCAATCAGCTTGTCCAGCTTCTTGAGAATCTCATCCTGCACGCGCTGCGTCTGCAGGCCCGGATCCTTCGCCTTGCTCAATCGGTCCGCGCTCTCGCGCATCAGTCCCACGGCCGAGAGAAACTGATCACTGATCGGCGCCGACCGCAGATCACGATCAAGCTGCGTCTGCGTCGGGTCGACTGCCTTCGATTCGTCCTTTGCCGCGTCTTGATTCTCCGCAGGCTTGGCCAATCCCAGCAGTTCATCCAGCGACGGTTCCTTGGTCGGTTGCGACGCTCCCGCAGCCGGTGGCACGTCGTCGCCCCATGCGGGCAATGTCACAGCCAGCATCGTCGCGGCGATGCTCGCCAACCCAGCGTGCTGCATGACACGTCGTGTCATTCCTCGCTTCCTCCGTCTTGGGCTGGGGCTTCTTGAGGCTCCTCCGCCGGCTTCTGCTCACCGCCGTCAGGATTCGCCGGCGGCTCGCCCGCGTCCGGCGTTTCCACGCCGCCCTGCAACCGCTTGATGAGTTCTTCGCTCTGCTCCACAATGTCTGCCTGCAACTGACTCACTGCGCTCAGTTCATCCGCTTCGGCGGCGGCTCCCGCTTCGTCGAGTGACTTGGTCCGCGACAGTGTTTCTGCCTGCATGCCGCGCAGGAGCATGAGTTCCGCCGCGGGCGGCACTGCAGGTTGAGGCTGGCCACTGCCGCCTCCGCTTGCGCCGCCACCTTGCTGACCCTGCGACAAACCGTCTTGCTCATCCTGAGCGTTCTTGAGCGCCTCGACCATGCTGCTGAGCACGGACTGCGCTGCGTTCTGATCGCGTGTCACCGCCCGCGTGTTGCGGCCTTCGGCCATCGCCGCCGCTGCATTGGCCATGGCTTCGTCCAGCCGCTTGTGTGCAAAGTCGAAGACTTTGGCTTCGCCCAGTTCTTCCGTCCGCGACCGAAGTTCAGCCAGTTGCTGCCGCAGTTCCTGCTGCTTCTGGCCCAACTGACGCAATTGGTTGCGCGTGCGTCGATCAAGTTCGACACCAATCAGCGGCTTGGTCTCCGCATTGATCGCAGCCTGCTGTTCCAGAGCTTCGGCATACGCCTTGCGCAACTCTCGCCGCGTGCGATCCTGATCGCGCTTCTCCGCCTGACTTTCGAGTTTGTCCGCTTCCGCGCGAGCATCCTTCAGTCGCGCCAAAGCCACGCGTTCGGTCTGCTCGGCAGCGGCGTAGTCCGCCGGGTCGTCGCGCAGACTGACGATCGCGCTCGCCTGCGCGTCTGTGGCGCTCTCGATGAACCCGATGAGCATGTCCGCACTCTGTGCCTCACGCTTGACCTTGGCCAGCACCGCCAGCGTGTTCTGTTGCAGTTGCACCATCGCGCCATCAAGCCCGGGCGCGACTTCACCCGCCAACGCCTTGCTCGCCCGATCAATCTCCTGCTGCTGGCGACGGATCAGTTCATCCAGCGACTGCTTCACATCTGCCAGGGTGCGGCGCAACTGCTCGTCACGCGCCTTCTGCGTCTCGTCCAGCGCTTCGAGCGCTTCTTCAAGCGCCTCTTCCGCCGCCTGCTGGTTCTGCTGCGCCTGACCCGTCTGATTCTGCTGTACCTGCTGGGCGGCGTCTCGCTGCTTCTGGCTGGCCTGCTGCTGGCGAGCCTTGGCCGCCGCCTGCTGCATGGCCTGCGCCTGCGCGGGGCTGCTCTCCTGCAACTGCTGGGCTCGCTGCTCAAGCTGCTCGATAGCCGCGTCCGTGCGCTGCGCCATCTCACGCTGGCGACGCGCGATCCGCTCCAGATCTTCGCGCTGCGTGGCCGACAGTTCGTCGCTCTTCTGGCCCTGCGTCTCCTGGCCAGTCGCCGCGGTCTGTGCGCGCAGTTGACGCTGTTCGGTCAGCAATTGCTCAAGCGAGCGCCGCGCCGCCCAATCATCCTGACCTTCGCTGAGCATCTGCAGCAGCGAGTTGAGTTCATCACTCACCTGTTGCTGCGCTTGCTCCGCCGCTCGCGCCGCCTGTTCACGTTGCTCCTGCTCACGCTGCTGCCCCAGCGCCTTGAGGGCATCGCTCGCCTGTTTGGCCGACTCGCTCGCTTGCTTCGCGGACTCGCTGGCGTCTTGCAGCAGTTGGTTGAACGCCGCGTCATCCAGCCGATTGCGCTCAGCGCGCTCCTGCAGCCGCTCCAGCGCGGTCGTCACGGGCTTGAGGCGCTGCTCCACGCCTTCCTGCTTGGGCGCCTGCTGCTTGGCATTGCCCCGTGCCTGGTCGGTGTTGGCCGTGGCCTGGGGCAACTGCTCACGCAGCGTGTTCTGCTCGGTCTCAAGCCGAGCCGTCGCGTCACGCAGACCCGTCAGTTCCTGACGCAGTTGCTCGACCAGTTCGCTTGCAGAGATGAACCGCAACCGCCGCACGGGCGAGATCACGCCCGGCCCGGCAGGAGCGTCAAACGCCATGATCGCATCACGCACCTGCGCCGTGAGCCACACTTCATCACCCGGCGCCGCGTTGAACGTCGCCAGATCCAGCATCTGCGTCGCCCGCAGGGTTCGTTGCGTGGCTGGCTCAGTTCCGGCGCTGTCGGGCGTCACCGTCACCATCACGCTGGGTTCACCCACTGCTTCCGGCGCTGCTCCCGCGCTGTCGGCTGGCTGCTTGGCCAGTTGCGACCGCAAGGCAACCGCAGCCAGAGCAATGTCATCGCGCCCCTCACCGATAGCTTCAATGACGGCGGTGGGCAGCACGGTTTCGTCTTGTGCAGGCCCGATCACCGCTGCTGTGGGCGCGCGGTCCGCAATGACATCAATCCGGAAGACCGCTTCTTCGCGAGGACCGATCCCCGTGACATCCACCGGCAATGCGCGAATCCGCGCGGCATCGGTCGCGACAAATCGCACGGTCCACTCGCGCTGCGTCAGCGTCGCTTCCGCGCCATCGGGCAAGCCGGGCAACGCGCTGCGGAGCAATTCGCTGTCCGCCGTCTCGGGCGTGACAACGTCTTTGCTCATCAGCAGCGTCATGCTCACCTGCGACCCGGCGAGCACCGGGCCCACCAGCGCGCGCTGGTCCAGTCCGTTGCCGCCATCCACTTCGCCCGCGATCACATTGACCGTGCCCGTGGCCAACTGCGCGAGGTAAGCCGGCGGTGTGATGGAGAATCTGGCATTCACAATCGCGGGCGGTTCCACCAGCGTCACGCGCGTGGGCTGCGTCGCGTCGTCGCTGGTCTCAAACCAGTATTCCAGCATCGCCTGCTGTGTCCCGGTGGGCACGAGTCCCTGTGTATCCAGCAGACGCTCGAACAGGTCGCCCTCAATCTGCGGCGCACCCAGCCCGGGGTCATGCGAGAGCTTGCGACCTTGCGGCGTGAGCAACGCCTGCTGCAGTGGCCCGGCCTTGCCATCCACACTCACGCGATAGCGCACCGTGATATTGGTCGAAGATGCAGGCTTGGGGCTGCGCAGCAGCAGAGCCCGCAACGGCAGTGCGGTGCCCAGCGGATGGGCCGCGGGCGTGCCCGCCGCCACCACGCCCGTGCGCTTGGGCCACTGCGTTGCGGCCCAGGGCGTCAGCACACGCTGGCTGCCTACACGAAAGAGCGTGGGATTGGCGACGCTGAGCGCAATGACCGCACCACCTGCCAGCACGATCGCTCCCAGCGACCGCCGCAGTGTGCGCGTCTCGAGCGCGCTCATCACGGTGCTGGGGCTGACGGCAAACCGGTCGCGGGCCACTTCCGCCGCAGCGCGCGCCAGGCGCGGGTCGTGCGGAGCGTTGTCTTTGCTCAGTTCCAGGCCGCTCGCAAGCACGCCCGTCCAGCCGCGCTGCTGGCCAAGTTCGCTGCGTTCAAGCCGCAGGGCAAGGTCCGTATCACTTGGTCGAAACCGCAGTGCGGGCAGCACACGCCGATAGACCACCATGGCCAGTGCCATGACTCCGCCAACCCACATCAGCACGCGCAATTCGCGCGGCAGTCGCAGGAAGTAGTCTGCCAAGCCCAGCACCAGCGCCGCCGCGAAGACGGTCGCCACAATCAGCCCGACGCGCGAAAAGACCAGTTGCAGCCGGATTGCATTGCGCAAACGTGACAACGCAGACAGCAGCGCCGAAACGTCTGTGGGCGGAGCCTGCTCAGGATGGTCTTTCTCGTGCGACATGGATGGCCGAGCAGAGAATGTACGACCTGTATCGTCTCGTTCGGACCCTGTCCGAACGCAAAGTTCGCGGTTTGGGCCCTTCCTGTACGCCCAGACCGTGCGCTCATTACCCAAACAACATACGTTCGCGGCGGGCGGCGGATCGATTCGTGACCATTCCGTTGCGCCCCAATTCCACAGGACTTATGCCAGACGCAAAAGTCGCCTGCCAATCCACTCCGCTCCCAGCAAGAGCAGCAGAACCAGGAGCGCAATGGGCTTGTCCCACAGCGTTTCCACTTCCGGCGTGCCCAGCAGTCGCACTTCGCGGTTGGGCAGAATCGTGCCAAGATCTTGCAGTTCAGCCCCTGTCAGAACCCGTCCGCCCGTGGCTTGTGCCAGTTCCGCCAGTGCCGCATGATCTGTCTGCGGGCGACGCATTTCGTCTTCGGGCAGCAGCACCGTGACGTTGGTTGCCAGTTCCAGCCCGGCCAAGGCAGGATCCGTGGGCGTGACCGTGAAGCCGCCCGCCTCGTCGGGTACCCACATGCCGCTGTAGGTGGCCACGCTGGTGTTCTCAAGAGTTTGTGATTCCGGTCGCAGCGTGACCCGTGTGCGGTTGGCTTCGCCCGGTTTGCTCACCGACACATCCAACTCACCCGCGCGCCGTTCAATCAGTGACTGATCCAGCAGCCGCAGCGTGACACGCACCGGTTGGTTCACCAGCGCCGTCTGGGGTGATGCCTCAATCATGGCGGGTTTGCCACTGCGGCCCAGACTGCCACGGGCCAGCAGCCGCACCAGCGGAATCCAGAAACGCTCGGTCAAAGCCTCGCCCCGTCCGTAGCGGTAGCGCCACGTTTCGTCGGTCCCGATGTAGATGCTGCGTCCGGCTCCGTATCGCATCGTCATGACCAGCGGGAACTGCCGGTTGCCATCGCTCAGCGTGGGGCTTGCCCACGCGATGATCTCACTTGCCGGCTTGAGCTGCGAACGCTCCACGCGCTGCGCCCAGTGCAATTTGGGCCAGCCCAGATCCGCGTCACTCAACGCGGCGGGCCACGTCTCGTCGCTGCCCGCGCTTTCCGCCAGTTGCAGCACGCCAAATCCGCCCGCCGCGGGACCGGGCTTCATGACCACCGGTTCGGTGAATCGCGCCACGGCTCCGGCGCTCTGCTCGCTGAAGGAGAAGGGCACCAGATCAGCCAGTGGCGTGCCCGCCCACGAGCCAGGCGTGAAGCTCTCGCCACCGATCCACAGCAGACCGGTGCCGCGCTCCGCCACGACCGCGCGCAGGTTGGTCAGTTGCTCTTCACTGAACAAGGCGCTTCGCACATCACCCAGAATCACGACGTCAAAGGCCGCCCAGTCCTGTTGCGATCGCGGCAGGTTGGTGATGCGTTCGCTGCCTTCCTGAATGTACCGCTTCTCAGCGGCAAGCAGCAGCATGGTGCTGCGCACGCTCGCTTCGCGCAGCAGCAGGTTCTTCACGTAGCGATATTCCCATCGCGGATAGCCATCGATGTACAGCACGCGGATCGGCCGGTCCGCCAATTCAATCGCGACGGTCTGCTCGTTGTTGGCTTCCGACAGATCGGCTTGATCGAGTGCCACGCGCACGCGCCAGGTCGTGGCGCCGGCGCTGTCGGCCTTGCTGCTCAGTGTCACGCGGGGTTTGTCAGCGGCGGGCAGAGGCTTCTCATCCAGCACGCGTCCGGTCGCGTCCACCAGTTGCACGCGTCCGCCGCTCATCGTCCCGCCGGCCACATCCACATCCACGTTCACAGGCACGATGTCGCCCACGAACGCGCTGGTGGGGGCATCCACGCGCGAGACAGCCACGTCGGCGATCGGACTCGGGCTGCCCAGCGCGACCGGATACACCGCGATCTGTCGCTCCTGCAATTGCTGCACCAGCGCACGTGAAGGTGCGTCAAACGAGCGGCCGTCTGTCACAAGCACCAGACCAGCGACGGGCTTGGCCGCGACGCGGCGCAGCGCGCTCTCAAGACTGGTGCCCAGCGCGGTGCGCTGGCCGGTCGGCTCAGCGAGCGAGAATGGCCCGCTGCCGGCCTGCTCGTTCCATGTCAGATCGAAGGCCGCGGAATCAAACCCAAGACCCAGCACATTGCGCTGCTCGCGAAGTTGCGTGAGCGTGGTGCTCGCGCCCGTCAGCGCTTCACGCAGTTGGCTCTCGCGCGTCACACGCCCGCCTGGCCCAGACGCATCAGCGATGGTCATCGACGCGCTGCGGTCGGCCATCACCACCACCCAGTCGCGCTCCACGCGTTCATTCTGCTTGACAAGTTGCGGCCCTGCGATCAGCGCCACCAACGCCAACAGCGCGAGTGTGCGCAACATGGCGAGTGTGGCGCGAGCCTTGACGTTGCCTTTGAGTCGCACATACGTCATCGCGGCGAACGTTGTGAGAGCGATGGCGATGAGCACCCAGGCCCACAGGGGCCAACTGCGGGCGAATTGCAGTTCGACGCCTTCCTCACCAAAGCCCAGCGTGCGCGTGCCAAAGAGCCAGTTGAAGAAGCCGCTCATGCAGTCGCTCCTTCCGCGCCCTTTTCAACCGTCGCATGGCTGAACCAGCGCGCCATCAGCGCTTCCAGCAGCGCAACCACCGCCGCCGCGATGAGCAGCGGCAGCGAAATGGGTGGCGGCTGACGCGACTCGCCCAGTGTGCCAGCCTGCGCTTCATCGCCGGCTTGCGTCTGTTCACTCACCATCGTCACTTCTGCGCCGGTGGCAGCCAGCCACTTCTCAACCGCCTGAGTATCCGTCACAGTCGTGTCGCTGGCTTCCGTGTTCGCATTCACCGCGGCGGTCGCGACGCGCTGGCCGGCTGCATCACGCAGTGACCACAGTCCCGCCGACCGCGGCGCAACGGTGTTGTTGAGCGTGGCGAGGTTCGCATCCAGAGTTGAAGCATCTTCACGCCACACCAGTTGCTTGGCAGCTTCAGTGCTGCCACGCACGTTCGCCAGCGTGCCGCCCGCGGCGCTCACGCGGGAACTGGCGCTCTTGCCCACGCCTTGACGCACCAGTTCCTGCACCAGCGGCACCATGAGCGGCTTGGCGGGCAGGTCGGTCCAAGCAAGCGCGGGCGGGGCGAGCCACAACACCACCCAGCCGCCCGGCTGTGACTTCTCAATCGTGGGCCGTGTCGCAAGCACCAGCGGCTGGCTCGAGCCATCCAGCGAGAGCAGCGTCTGTCCGGCGGTTGCGCCTTCCACCACCTGCATCACACGCTGCACGCGTACCGAGCGCAGCAGTTCCGGCAGTTCGGGTCGCAGCAGGGCGAGCAAATCGTCCGATGCGCTCGCGCTGGTCACGGCGCTGACCGCGGCGCCTTCGTCTCCACCTTGCATCAGGTCGGTCGCTTCGCGCGAGAGTTTCCAGCCCGTGCCCAGCGTCTCTGAAAGTTCGTCAGCCCACAACTGCGTCTGTTCGCGGTCGCTCGGCACGATCAGGAGCATCGCTCCCCGCGCGTTCGCGGCTTGCAGCACGCGCCACGCGCCGTCGTCCAGTTCGTGAGGCTGCGTCACGATGATGGCGTCGGCCTCGCGCACATTCGCTGGTGCGTCACTCACGCTCACGCCCAGCAGTTCGCGAGATTCCACGCCCGTCACGCGCACCTCGCCTGACAGCCGCTGCCACGCCTGCGCTTCCGCTGGCGCGAGTGCCAGCGTAAACCAGTCCGCGGGCGTGAAGCTGTCAATGCGATTGCCGGCTGCAGAGAGCGAGCCCACGACCGCCACGCTGACGCCTGCACGCAGCGTGACGGGAGCTGCGGCGATGTTGTCACCCGCAAGCCCGTCGCTGTCGCACCGCGCCAGCAGCAGCACATCACCACCTGCGGTGCCTGCAGGCAGCTTCACGCTCACCGTCGCGCTTGCGACGCTCTGGCCGCTTGTCCAGTTGATCGTCGCACGCTCAGCCTGTTCGCTGGGCGTGCCGCTGTTCACACTCGCGGCGTTCGCCGCCCACACCGTCACCTGCGAGATCGCAACGCCGCCCACGCCCGGACCGCTGCGCACCAGTTCCACTCGCACGGGTACGACGCCCGCATCGGGACCGACTTGGCCTTCACGCGTTGCCAATACCAAAGCCCGCAGTGGTTCCACCGTGCGCACAGCCACGTTGTCGACCGTTGTGGTCGTGGGGGAGGTCGCCAGAATGCGCGGGCGCTGGCCAGCGGCGTCTGTTGCGACTGTGGGCAAGGGCTTGGTGAGGTTCGCACTGCCCGTCCGCATGCTGCTGGCGACATAAATGATCGCGTCCGTCCCCGCACTCTGGCTGTCGGCTCGTTCGCTGGCGATTGCGCCGCGGACGGCTTCCATCGCGCCGGCAAGGTCCGCCGCGCTGTCGGTCGCTTCGGTCTGTTCAATCAGTCGCCGCACCTGCGCCAGATCGCTCGCGGGCGGCAGCACCACGCTCTGCACCGGAGAGCCGGCAAGCACCAACGCCGCACGGTCGCCCCGCTGCATGTCCAGTTCATTCAGCGCGGTGATCGCCTGTTCCTTCGCTCGCGCCAACCCGCTCGCTTCGCCACTGGGCAATGCCTGTTGCGTCAAGCTGTTGTCCAGCACGATGTAAAGCGTGCGCGAGGGTGAGGCCAGACCTTCGCGAATCGACCCAATCACCGGCTTGCCCAGCGCCAACGCCAGCAGCGCGATGATCAAGCATCGCGACGCCAGCAGCAAGATCTGCTCCAGCCGCAGCCGCTTGCGTTGCTGCTGATACGCCTGCAACAGAAACTGCATCGCCCCCCACGCGATGGGCTGCCGCTTGCGCCGCATGAGAATGTGAATGAGAATCGGAACCGCCACGCAGGCAAGTCCGAGCGACAGCAACATGGGATTGAGAAAAGCCATGTGCTCTTACTTCGCTCCTCGGATCGACGCGTTGCGTTTTGCGATAAAGGCCGCCAATGTCGGGCCCAAATACTCGTGTGTGCTCACCTTGTGGTAGTCAAACCCCAGCCCCCGCGCAATGCGGTCAATCTCCGCGTTGTGCGCCTTCATCGCTTCGATGTACGCCTTGCGCAGCGCACGCGGATCAATCCGCAGCGTCGCTTCGCCTTCCAGCCCTTCAAAGGGCGCCGCATCATCAAATGCGAAGTCTTCCTCCGCCTTGTCGAGCACCTGAAAGATCATCACATCATGCCCGGCGAACTTCAGCCGTGCCAGCGCATCGCGAATCTCTTCAATCTCATAGAAAGCGTCGGTGATCAGCGCGACCAGACACCGGTTGGTCGTCTTGCCCAGCACCTGATCCATCACACGCCGCAGGTCACCTTTGCGGTTGCGATTCGCTGCCTCGACCGGATGCGTGCTGAGCACACCCACGATCTGCCGCCACGTGCCTTGGCTGCTCGAACGCTTCACCTGCCCGCGCACTTCATCTGCGTGTACCACCACGCCCACGCGGTCACCCTGCCGCAGCGTGATGTACGCCAGTGCGGCCGCCAGCGCGGTCGCATGGTCAAACTTGCTCCAGTTGGTGCGCCCATCAATAGATGTATCGCGCCCCGCACCGCTCGCATCGGCAAACGTCCGGCTGCCAAACGCCATCGAGCCCGAACTGTCCACCAGAATCTGCAAATCCAGCGTGGTCTCTTGCTGGTGCTGCTTCAGGTGCAGTCGATCCGTGCGTCCATAGACCTTCCAGTCCAGGTGTCGCAGGTCATCACCCGCCACGTAAGGCCGGTGCTGGGCAAACTCCACCGAAAGCCCCTGATACGGGCTCGCGTGCGACCCTGCCGAAAACCCTTCGACAATCATCTTTGCACGCAGTTCAAAGCTCCCCAGCCGCGCGAGCGTCTGCGGGTGGAGATACAACTGCGCATCTTGCTCGGGCAGCCGCACCGAGCCGGATTGACTCATGACCAATGCTATCGGATGCGCCTGCCCGGCAGTTCGCGCAGGGGTGGCAAAGGGCCGAGAATTGTTTGGGTGGGTGGCACGGCCAATTCCTTGAATTTTCTCAGGAATTGTGGCCTCGTCTCGGTGGGCGGCTAATCTTGTTGCGACTCAGTCGCAAGTACACTCGCAATCCGTTCTTTGTGGATATGCTTGTCTACAATACCCTCGTCGGTCGATCTCCTTCGTGTCTCCCGGAGCCTCGTATGGACAACGCCCAGCAATCCTGCGGATGTCACCCCGGCCAGTGCAAGCAGCAGAGCGTTTCGCTCGCGTCTTTGCGCGAGGGTCAAACCGCCGTCGTGTGCGCGGCCATGCCCGCCGGCATGCCCGCCGACGATGCCGCGTACGTGCGAGCCTTGGGTCTGCGTCCTTCCGCCTTCGTTCGTGTCTGCCGTGTCGGTCAGCCTTGCATCGTGGAAGTGATGGCCGGCGCGTCTGAAGACAGCGCCTGCTGCCGCGACGATGCGTCGCTGGCTGGCAGTTGCTCCTGCCGCATCGGTCTCTCGCGCGAACTCGCCCAGCATGTGATGGTCGAAGTCGCCCGCTGATTATCCGGCTCCTTGCCTGTTTCCTCTTCCCCGCGAGCTTCGCGTGTGCTGTCGCATGCGCATCGCACAACTGGGACTTTCCCCGATGACGACCACGCTTGATCAGCCAGTCTCGCCCGCGCCCTCCGATGATGCGCAGCCCATGCGCGTTGCGCTGGTGGGTAACCCCAATACGGGCAAGACCACCCTGTTTAATGCCCTTTGCGGGCTTCGGCACAAGACTGGTAATTTTCCTGGCACCACCCAGGAGGCCCGCGTGGGTCGTCTGCGCTCGGGATCGCACGCGGTTGATCTCATCGACCTGCCAGGAATCTACTCGCTTGAACTCCAACTCAGCGAGTCGGAGATCGCGCGCCGGGTGCTTGCCGGCACCGTGGCTGCGCCGGGCATGGTGCAGGCAGCGCCGGATGCGGTGTGCGTCGTGGTGGACGCGACCAACCTCGAGCGCAACCTCGTTCTGGTGGGCGAAGTGCTGCGCCGCCGGTTGCCCACCATCGTCGCTCTCAACATGATCGACCTTGCCCGCAAACGTGGCGTGGCGGTTGATCCGGCTGAACTGGCCGCGGAACTGGGGTGTCCGGTGGTCGCGGTGAGCGGGCGCACGGGTGAGGGCCTGCAGGAACTCTGCAATCGCAAGAGCGATTTGCCGCTGAGCAATCGCACGCCTCCCAACACGCAAGAAGGCATTGAAGCCTGGGCCAGCCAGACGTTTGCCGCCGCGATGGCCCGCACGCGGGCGAAGGGTGGCGCGGCAAGCGGCGCGCAGGCCGCTCGTGCGGGTGAACGCACCGACCGCATCGATCGCGTGCTGACGCATCCTGTCCTTGGGCTTGCGGTGTTCGCCGGCATCATGTTCGGGTTGTTCTACACCATCTTCAGTCTGGCCGCCATTCCGATGGGCCTGATTGAGACGATCTTCGGCACCACGACATCGTGGCTGCAGGCCAAACTGCCTGCGGGCATTCTGACGGACTTCATCACCAATGGCGTCGTTGCGGGCGTGGGCAGCACGGTCATCTTTCTGCCGCAGATCATGCTGCTGTTCTTCCTCATCAGCCTGCTGGAAGACACGGGCTACTTCGCCCGGGCAGCGTTTCTGGTGGATCGCTTCATGCGTCCGTTCGGGCTGAGCGGATACGCGTTTGTGCCGCTGCTGAGCAGCCACGCATGTGCGCTGCCGGGCATCATGGCGACGCGAGCGATTCCCGACACCAAGGAGCGGCTGGCGGCGATTCTCGTCGCGCCGTTCATGAGTTGCGCCGCACGCATTCCGGTGTACGTGCTGCTGACGACGCTGCTTTTCCCGGGCAAGCCCGCGATGCAGGCTCTGGCGTTCATCGGGTGCTATGCACTGGGCGCGGGCGCGGGCATGTTCAGTGCGCTGGTGGCGCGCCGCACGATCCTCAAGGGCAAGGCCCGCGCGATGGCCCTTGAACTGCCCACGTACAAGGTGCCCAGCGTCAAGACCGCCCTCATGACCACGTGGGACCGGGGCTGGATGTTCATGAAGAAGGCCGGCACGATGATCCTGGCGATCTGCATCGTGCTGTGGTGGCTGAGCAGCTATCCGAAGATGACGACCGATCCTGCCAGCGTGGTGACGATGCGCGAGCAGGCTGCGGCCCTGCGCGATGTGGCGACCGCGCCTGCCAGTGTCGTGAACCCGGTGACGCAGGAGCAGGTGTCGCCTGCGACACTGACGAGTGAGCAGCGCGAGGAACTCGCGGTGACACTCGAAACCGTGGCGGATGAGAAGCACAACAGCCTTGCGACGGCGCACAGTTTCCTGGGCCGTATCGGCAAGACCGTGCAGCCTGTGTTCGCTCCGCTGGGTTATGACTGGCAACTGTCCATTGGCGTGATGGCCAGTTTCGCGGCCCGCGAAGTCTTCGCCAGCACCATGGCCGTCATCACCACAGGCAGTGATGACATGGAAAGCGAAACCGCGATGCAGCGGATCGCCACCGCGAAGCGGGCTGACGGCGTGACGCCCATCTTCACGCCTGCCGTCAGTTGGAGTCTGCTGGTCTACTTCGTTCTTGCGATGCAGTGCCTGCCCACGCTTGCTGTGACAGCGAAGGAAGCGGGGGGCCTGAAGTGGGCCGGCATCCAACTGGCGTGGATGTGCGGCGTCGCCTACCTCGCGGCGTTGATCGTCTACCAAGTGCTCAGTTAGTCTGGCTTGACACTGCCTTACGAGTTACTGCCACCCCGCGCCAAACTCGCAATCGCCCGCTCCATCAGCCGGTCATGGGTCCGCATCATGTCCACGTTGGCATCGACCTCGCGCGATGCACTGGTCATCTGCAGCAGGGCTCGCACTTCGTCGACGCCTGACTCTTCGACCGATCCTTGCCGGAGCGTGCCGGTCGCGACGGTTTTGGCGTCCATCATGGCAGCGGTGGGGGCGAACATGCTGTTGCCGACTTTGCGCAGGGACTGCTGATTCTGCACTTCCACGAGTTGAAGTTGCGCGATGGTCGTCCCGCCCTGTGACACCCGGCCTGCCGCATCAATTGTCACGGCACCCTGATCCGCCAGCGTGATCGGGTTGCCGTTCACGCCCAGTACGGGCAGCCCCGTGCCTGCCATGACCAGTTCGCCCCGGGCGTTGCGCGACATCCTGCCGTCGCGTGTCAGTCTCACCTGGTCATCGCCGCCGTTGGTGCTGTCGCGGACGACCAGAAAGCCCTTTCCTTCAATCGCCACATCCAGTTCGCGTCCGGTCACCTTGATCGAACCCTGGCCGAAATGCACCCGATTCGGGTTCAGCATGACACCGCCACCCAGCCGTTCAAGCAGGGCGTTGCTGGGCATCCATCCCAGCCCGTCTTCCTCCCGAACCGCCGGCCGCGCGTATTGACTGGGAATGTCCGGCTTGAAGCCCACAGAGTCCATGTTCGCGAGGTTGTTCGCAAACACATCCTGCCGGTACAGGGCCGCCATCGCACCGCCCGCCGAGATTTGCAGTCCTTGGCTCACGAGGTGCCTGTCGCAACCTGCGTGCCGACCAGTTGCCACCCGTTGCGTCGCGCCAAACCACGCCAACACTTCCCCATGCTCATCGCCGATCTTGCCGCACTGATGCAGACCATCGCCCCTGTCGCCTACGCCGAGCCGTGGGACAAGGTGGGCTTGCTCGCGGGCGATGCGCAGCGCGAACTGCAGGGCCCGGTGCTGCTGACGATCGACCTGAACGAGGCAGTGCTCGATGAGGCGGTGCGACTGGGATGCGGCGCGATCATCGCGTATCACCCGCCCATCTTTGAGCCTCTCACCAAGGTCACCAGCGCGACGCCTCGCCAGCGCGTGATTCTGCGGGCGCTGGAGGCGCGCATCGCGCTTTACTCGCCCCACACCGCGCTCGACGCCATCGCCGGCGGCGTGACCGACTGGCTCTGCGAAGGCCTGTCAGGCAGCATGCAGCAAAGTCGCATCGCCGGCGACTGCCGCGCGTTGAGCGCCCACGCCAGCGTGCCCGCCACGCAGCAAATGAAGATCGTGACCTTCGCGCAGGCCAAAGACGTGGAACTGCTGCGCAACACGCTGGCCAGCGCGGGTGCCGGGCAGATTGGCGAGTACCAGTTGTGTTCCTTCACGACGACTGGCGAAGGCACCTTCCTGGGCAGCGACAAGGCCAATCCCACCGTGGGTCAAAAGGGCATCGTTGAACACGTGCCCGAAGTGCGCTTGGAAATGGTGTGCAGCAAGAGCGCCCTGCCGGTCGCCCTTGAGATGCTCCGCAAGTTCCACCCTTACGAAGAGCCGCCCATCGATATCTACGAACTCGTGCCTCAGCCCCGCCGCGCAGTGGGCAGCGGCCGCAAACTCACGCTCGACAAACCCGCCACTGTGCGCGAACTTGCCGAACGCCTCAAAGCCTTCACCGGCGCGAAAACCGTGCGCTTCGCCCTCGCTGGCGACAATGACAAGCCCGTCCGCATCGTGGGCGCAGTCCCGGGCAGCGGCGAATCCCTCAGCAAGCTCGCCCGCAGCGAAGGTTGCGAAGTCTTCGTCACCGGCGAAATGAAACACCACGAAGTCCTCGGCGCACTGAACGCGGGCATGCACGTCATCCTGGGCGGCCACACCAGCACCGAACGCGGCTATCTCCCGCGTCTGAAAGCCAAGATGGAAGAGCAAGCAACGAGGCGCGGCCTCACCGGCCTGCGCGTCATCCAAAGCGTGGTTGACAAAACCCCGCTCGAAACGCTCTAACGCAACCCCTTCGTGCCCCCGTCCCCCCGTGCCTTCGTGCCTACTTCACCCATTCCCACGCGGGCCCGCGCTTGTCCTCGTACACCCGCCACATCTCAAACCAGTAACTCCGAAACGCATCCTCCCCAAACGGTGCAAAGTGCGCGCGTACCTGCCGCATCACACTCGCTGCCGTGCCCTTGAACCCCAGCACCTCGCGCCCATGTCGCGCTGCTTCCGTATCGAGCGGCAGGCGTCCGTATCGTCCAAGCAACTGCATGATGTTCGCCGCCGCATAAGGCCCGATGCCGGGCAGTTTGACAAGATACTTGAACAGGTGCTCGTCGTTCGTTGCAGGATTCTGCATCCACGCCTGATCGACGCCACCCTTGGCAGGTGCAAGCGTAAATAGCCGCGCTAGTTCCACCAGCCGCTGATCGCGGTACCCCACGCGGCAGCGACTGCGGAGGGTGGTGGGCCGGGCCTTGGCCATCTGGGCGGCGGTGGGGAAGGCGTGCAGCGTGACGCCCTCGAGTTTGACTGGCGAGCCGAGTACCTCACACAGCCGGCGGTTCATGGTGATGGTGCCGGGCCACTGCACGTTGCAACTGGTCACGGTCTTGACCACATCCTCAAAGAGTGTGGGGCTACGCAGCAGCCGTCCACGCCCGCCTTTCTTGAAGCGTGGATCGCGGGTGTGAAACGCCGCGATGCGCTCGGCAGACTCATCGAGGCGCAGCATGCGGGCGACCTGAGTGCGCACGAGTTCGTGCTCTGCGGTTGACAGCGTGCTTGAGAGCGTGATGCGCAGCGACTGCCGGCGTTGCGAGATCTCCAGTGCGACCGGCCTGCTGTTCACCGTGCCATCGCGCAGGCTCAGAACGCGTCGCAACACGCGGTCTTGGGCGTCCCAGTGGTTGGGCGCGAGCATGAAATAGCCGTAGGAGCAGACATCCCTGGCCAGAACGAAGTCACTTGGAGCCGGCATCGAAAGCACAGCCATGGCCGAGGTTACGAGACGCTTGAGGAGAGTGTGAGATTTTTCGCTTGGGTCGGCAATATCGCGCCTCGGAGTCCGTTTATTCGTCATTGGGTGCCGGATCGTGCAGGGGATGGAAGCGGAGGCCTCGTATGTCGCATCGCGTCAGTTCCGTCCTGAACCACGCAGAGCAGCGTTCGCAGCGCATGGGTCGCGTGCTTGTGGCTGGCCTTGCCATCGGCGTGCCAACCCTCACCGCGGGTCTGTTGGGCGTTGCGTACTACCAGCACCGGGCTGAGGCTGCACTGCCGCCCGTTCCTGTGCCGCCGCAGAACCCCATTACCGAGAGCAAGCGTGTCCTCGGCAAGATGCTCTTCTGGGATGAGCAGATGAGCACCAGCAACGTCGTGAGTTGCGGCACCTGCCACAGCCCCGCTCGTGCCGGCGCGGACCCGCGCATCGCCCGCCACCCGGGCGACGACAACACGCTCAACACGCCCGACGACATTCTGGGGTCGCCGGGCATCATCAAGAGTGATGCGGACAACGACTATGAGCGCGATCCGCTCTTCCTGCTGGGCCCCCAGATCACCGACCGCGCCGCCAACGTCACGATCAACGCCGCTTACGCGCCCCTGCTCTTCTGGGATGGTCGTGCCTCGGGCCAGTTCGTCGATCCGCAAACGGGCGCAACGGTCATTCCCCAGGGTGGAGCACTCGAAAACCAGGCTGCGGGCCCACCGCTGAACAGCGTGGAGATGGCGCACGCGGGCTGGGACTGGCCGCGCCTTATCGACAAGCTCGAGCGCGTGCAGCCCCTTGCTCTTTCCACCAACGTGCCTGCGGACATGCAGGCGGCCCGCACTGCGAATCCGAACTATCCGGCGCTCTTTCAGGCGGCGTTTGGTGATTCACAGATCACAGCGGCTCGTATCGCGATGGCTCTGGCCACCTACCAGCGCACGCTGATCAGCGATCAGGCTCCCTTTGATGCGTTCCGGGCGGGCAATGTCAACGCCCTCAGCGTTCAGCAGCGCCAAGGCTTCGCCGACTTCCAGGCCAACAGCTGCGCGGTGTGCCACAACGCCAACCAGGATCTCTTCACCGATCACAGCTTCCGCAACATTGGCTTGCGTCCCGTTGCTGAAGACAACGGCCGCCAAGCCATCTCCGGCAACATCAACGACCGCGGCCGCTTCAAGGTGCCCACGCTGCGCAACGTTGCGCTCAAGGCGACGTTCATGCACAACGGCCAGTTCCAGAATCTGAATCAGGTGCTGGGCTTCTACGCCCGCGCCCCTGGTGCTCCCGTGCAGCAGGTTGACAATCGCGATCCTGTCATGAACGCGATTGTGCCTCTGCCGCCGGGAGAAGCGCAGAACATCGTTGCGTTCCTGTCTTCACTCACCGATCCGCGCGTCGCCAACCAGACGTTCCCGTTCGATCGCCCGTTGTTGTTCGCTGATCGCCCGGCCGATCGCAGCATCAACCTCGGCGGCGGTGTCGCCGGCAGCGGTGGTGTGGTGCCGCAGATCATCGTGCAGGCTCCGACCATGATCGGCAACGCGGAGTATCGCATCGGTCTGACCAACGCTCTTGGCAATGCCAATGCACGCCTCGCGTTCTCGCGATCGGCTCCGGTCAACGGACGGATCAACGCGGAGTGGTTTGGCGATGTCAAAGTCACGTCTGGCGTTGGCGCGGGCAATGGCGTCGCGACAGAGCACATGAGTCTGACGACCTACAACGTTCAGCCCGGGCAGCGCCTGTTTGTGCAGTGGCAGATCACCGATCCTGCGGCCGCGCCTGGCATCGCCTTCAGCAGCGTGGGCCAACTCACGTTCTTCTGCGGGAGTCTGGGCTGCGGCTGCGATTCCATCGACTTCAATCGCGACGGCGTCTATCCGGATGATCAGGACGTGGCGGACTTCTTCAGTGTGCTTGCTGGTGGAGCGTGCCCGACGGCTGACGTGAGCCTGCCTGCGTGCGACATTGACTTCAACAACAACGGGGTCTTCCCGGAGGACCAGGATGTTCTGGACTTCTTCAACGTGCTGAGCGGCGGGAACTGCTGAGAGACGGGCATGGCGGCGAGAGGCCTGATTCTCGCCACTTGACAGGCCTGCGATAATGCTCGAACGGCTTAAGCCACGCGCGGAGTTGCAGGATGCCAAGGTCGAGCGATGCGAGAGTGATGCAGCGAGGACACGAGCGAGTTGCGCGTGTCCTCGCTGTCGTTATCACGCTGGTGCTGCCTGTGTCGGTGGCGGTTCTGCTTGTGGTGTCGCACATGCAGCACCGGGCTCTGGCTGCGATGCCGCCCGTGCCGGTGCCGGCGCAGAATCCGATTACAGAGAGCAAGCGTGTGCTCGGGAAGATGCTCTTTTGGGATGAACAACTGAGCACAAGCAATGTGGTGAGTTGCGGCACGTGCCACGCGCTGGACCGGGGCGGTGCGGAGTCGCGGACAGCGTCACACCCCGGCGCGGACAGTCTGTTTGGCACGGGCGATGACACGTTCGGCTCGCCGGGCATCATTCGCAGTGACAGTGCGAACAACTTCACGCCTGATTCTCTCTTTGCGCTCGCGCCGCAAGTGACGGATCGCTACACGCCCAGCATCATCAATGCTGCGTTTGCACCGCGATTGTTCTGGGATGGGCGTGCGGAGGGACCCTTTGTTGATCCGCAGACGCTGCTGGTGGTCATTGCGTCGGGGGCTGCGCTGGAGGTGCAGGCGACGCGGCCGCCGCTGAACAACACCGAGATGGCGCACGCGGCTTGGGATTGGCCCAATCTGATCAGCAAGTTGCAGCGCGTGCGTCCGCTTGCGCTGGCGACGGACCTGCCGCCTGATGTGCAACTGGCACGGCAGGCCAGCCCGAACTATCCCGCGCTCTTTCAGGCGGCATTCGGTGATTCGCAGATCACTGCGCCGCGCATCGCCATGGCGCTCGCCACCTACCTGCGCACGCTTGTCAGCAATCAGGCGCCGTTCGACGCTTTCCGCGCCGGCAACACAAACGCTCTCACACCTCAGCAGCGTCAAGGCTTCATCGACTTCCAGGCCAACAACTGCGGCGTCTGCCACACCGCCTCGCAAGACCTCTTCACCGATCACTCGTTTCGCAACATCGGGCTGCGCCCGGTGAGTCAGGACCCCGGGCGACAGGCGATCACCGGTGCGTTCAGTGATCGTGGGCGATTCAGGACGCCATCGCTGCGCAACGTCGCGCTCAAGTCGCGATACATGCACACGGGCCAGTTCAGCACGCTTGAGGAGGTCATGGCGTTCTACGCACGCAGCCCCAGTGCGCCGCCCCAGCAGCTTGACAATCTTGATGGTGTGATGAA
>VYMG01000109.1_pt1 | contig 37344 bp, 28 predicted proteins | sample 5115261 | NCBI WGS metagenome assembly VYMG01 (sample SAMN12291781, study PRJNA351875) | freshwater metagenome | isolation source: freshwater lake | place: USA: Michigan, Wintergreen Lake | collected 2013-08-08
CGCCCCACATCGCTGCGATGGCGCCCGCCACAATGATGATCGCAACCATCGCGAGCAGCTCCACACGCAGCGTGCCCGGCCCCGACATCGGATCACTGGGCCGCCCTTCGCAGCTCGTTGAATCAATCGCCGACGAGTTGGACTCCTTCGAGCCCGTCATCTGCCGCGAGTTGTCCATATGGTGTGCCGATGTCGCCGACGCATCGCCGAGTGTGGGTGCAAGCGCCGCCAAAGGGTCAAGCTGCGCAGCAGTAAGTGGCGTTGTCATGATGGAAACTCCTGACTGGCCGCGCGTGACGCAAGTCCACGGGCAGTGCGGCGCGACACGCGCCGGGCGGGCTGGAGTTTCGTGATGGGCGAGAGAGTCACGTGATTCTATGCAATCGCCGCCGCACGCCCGGCAATTCCACAAATCCCTGTCCCAAGTCCCTCACTCGCTCGCATGTGCAAGAAGCTCCGTCTGTCCGCCGCGAAACGACCTCAAAGAGAACACGCATGCCACACACAAACAGCCTGAGCGCCGTGATCGCCACCGCGCTCACCGCCGCCGCATCGCACGCCCAAATCGCCCACTTCGATCAACCCACCGACACCATCCGCGTCACCGGCAACACCACGCTGGGCTCCACGCACACCATCGAAGCGTTCGTCTTTCCCACCGTCCAAACACCCGGCCAGACCGGCCGCATCTTCGCGGAACAGTTCGACGCTGTCGAAGATAAGTGGCTCATCGCCAACGCATCGCAAACAACCGGCGGCCACTGGAACAACAGTTGTGACGCCTCGCGCGCCAGCGCCGGCCCGCTCGCACTCTTTCAGTGGCATCACATCGCGTACATGCGCAGTGGCAACACATACAACCTCTTCGTCAACGGCGTGCTTGTCGACCAGCGCCCTGCGACCTGCGCAGGCGGCAACTCCTCAAGCAGCACGATGACCGTCGGCGCGTTCCGCTACCAATTTCAGAACCTGCTCCACCAGTCGTTCATCGGCTACATCGATTGGCTCCGCGTCTCCTCCACCGCTCGCTACCCGCTCACTGGCTTCGCTTCCCCATCGCTCGAGCCAGCCCTCGACGCCGACACGCTCATCCTCGTCACCTTCAACGACGCGCCCGGCACCACCAATCCCGCCGTGCAAGGTTCCTCCGTCACCAGCGCCACCGTCGCCACAGGTTTTAGCGGCGCAACCCGCCCCGACTTCGGCGCAGGCCCCTGCGACTCCATCGACTTCAACCGCAACGGCGTCTTCCCCGAAGATCAAGACGTCACCGACTTCTTCACCGCCCTCGCCGGCGACACCTGCCCAACCTGCGGCGACATCGACTTCAACAACAACGGCGTCTATCCCGAAGACCAAGACATCATCGACTTCTTCGAGACCCTTGCCGGCGCAGTCTGCGGCTGAGCCGCATGCCGTCAAGCGGTGTTGCTTGCAGCAAGCATGCGTCGACGAGAGCGTGGCAGCGCGTCCCGGAATGCACCAGCTTCCTCGTCACTTTTTTTGCACGTGCATGAGGGTGAGTTCGCACCGTTGTCGCTAGTGCTTCCAGACGCGTCCGTTTCGGCGCGTTCTGGAGGACTCTTCCATGTCGATGCGCCTTTCATGCTCCGCGGTCGCTCTCACGGTTCTCGCCTCTATGGCGTGTGGTCAGGTGTTCACCTCAGGCGGGCCCATCACCATTCCCGATGTGGGTAACGCCAGCCCGTATCCATCGAGCATCAACGTCCAGAACGGACCAACAAACATCACCCGCATCTCAGTCACGCTCACTGGCGTTTCGCACACATTTCCCGGTGACCTGGACATCCTGCTTGTGGCACCCGGGGGGCAGACGATCGTCCTGCTTTCCGATGCTGGGGGCACCGCAGATCTCATCGACAGAACGCTGACTTTCGCTGACGGGTTTACCCCTTATCCGGCAGCTGGCGTTCCCACCGGGGAGTTCGTTGGTCCCGTGAATTACGGGGGGCCTGCTGATACCTGGCCGACCGCTCCCACCCCGAGCGGCTCGTCGCAGTTAAACTCGCTCCTGGGCACAAGTGCGAACGGTTCGTGGCGACTCTTCGTCGTCGATGACGTGGGCAGTGACTCTGGAGCGATCACTTCCTGGTCGGTCGCGTTCAATTTCGCCGCGGTTGCCGGCAGTGGGCCTGTTCAAAGCACCATGACCTATCAGGGACGGCTGGATCAGGACGGTGCGCCATTCACGGGCACCGCCGATCTTCGCTATCGCCTGTGGTCGAACGAAACCCTCTCAACGCCCCTGTTCGCAGCGTCCGATCCGCTCGAAGCTCTATCTGTCCCGGTCACCGATGGCGTCTTCACTGTCGAACTGCCTCTCGCATCGCTCGCAGGAATCGATCGTCAATTGTTCCTTGAAGTTGCTGTGCGAACGCCAGCGGGCTCAGGCGACTTCACCACGCTTTCGCCGCGTCAACCACTGCGTCCGACCGCACAGAGTCTCTACGCCTTGCAAGCCGAGACCGCTGACCAGTCCCAGTCGGCCTTTGCGCTCGCGGCGTCCGATGGCAATCCGGCTCAGGCCGTGGTGACTGACGGCGAAGGACGCGTCGGTGTGGGAATCGCGGCTCCCCGCAGCGGCCTGCACGTGATTCGCGGAAACGACGCAGCGCTCAACTCCACCAACCCGACAGGTTTCCTGATGCTGGGTGACGAAGCCGCCGCGAACGTGGTGTATGACAATAACGAAATTCTCGCACGCAACGGCACCGGTTCTTCCGCTCTCTTCCTCAATGCCGAGGGCGGTTCGCCCGTCGTTGTGGGCACCAACGCGGCGCTTGCAGGCACCGCTTTTCAGGTTCGCGGCAACCTGCTCGTTGAATCAGGCTCTCTGACTGATCCCCGTGGTATCGTCTTTGGCCCCTTCTCCGCAGACATCGGCGGCAGTATCGAGAACACCGATCCGATGGGCCTCTTCCGCTTCAACACGGGTACTGACGCCAGCGTGCTCTTCATGAGCCTCAGCGATGACGCCGTGACAGGAGATGCATTCCAGATCGGTTCCCGCGCTGCGAATGGTGCGTTCAGCGTGACCTACTCCTTCCGTGCCGACGGCAACGCCTTCAAACCCGGCGGCGGCTCGTGGAGCGTCCTGAGCGACCCCCGCGCCAAGCACGACATCGCGCCCCTCAGCAACACCCTCGACCGCCTGCTCAATCTCCGCGGCTACTCCTACGAGTACAACGCCGACATGATCAACCAAGGCGTCGCCCTCCCCGGCCGCCAAATCGGCCTCATGGCCGACGAAGTCGAACGCATCTTCCCCGACTGGATCACCCGCGACGACAAAGGCACCCGCTTCGTCACCGAGCGCTCCACCACCGCCCTCATGGTCGAAGCGCTGCGCGATCTGCGCACCGAAAAAGACCGCGAACTCGCCGCCAAGCAAGCCGAAATCGAAAACCTCAAGGCTCGTTTGGATCGACTCGAACAGTCGTTCAACACACACAAGTAATCGCACCCTCGACGATATCTACAAGTCGCCGCAGTACTGCGGCGACTTGTCTCATGTTTGGCGCACTTGACACATCCGCTACATTCTCCCTAGTTCGATACTCCAGACGTATGATCAACTTCACTCATCAAAAAGGGGCTCATGCTTGCTGAAACATTGCATATACCTTGCGTTTGCGGCTGGTGGATTGACCGCGACCACCCTCGCTCAGCCTGCGGCGAATCCCCGCCTCATCTTGTGCACGGGCGAGCAGAGCACACTCGACGAGATCACATTCAGGTTCACCGGAGCATGGCGTGTCCGTACCGCAAGCAATGACCGCTTCGCGTTTACCGTTGGTAGGGAAGATCCACGGTCTCTGCTTTCATTCACCGCCGACTCTCAAAGCGTTCGTGTGATCAAGCCCGATCCCGCGTCCCCGACATTCACCGGAGCCGTTGAAGGCATCAATGCATCCGGCGAGATCTTCGCACGCGCGGACCAAAGCCTCATCTACATCGATGCCAACGGCACCTATCGGAACATCCTCGAGATTAACAACCAGCCTCTCCCCGGCTACCCGGGTATCCAAACCTCTGGACTGCCCGACCTCAACGACCTTGGTAGCTGGATAGCGCCTATCGGAGACCCGATGCGCGTGCCGATGCCCATCAACACACGGCACACTCCTCCGGCTGTCCCCGTTGGATGGGTCCTGACTCATTTGACGTCCACGGGAGCGCAGGTGCTGACCCGCGAAACCCCGCTGCCCGGCGAGACATTCAATCTCGTGCCCTCTGACAACAACCGCCATGGACAGTTCGTCCAGTTCGCCGATGCGGAGGGAACGAATCGCATTCTTCGATACTTCGACGGCACAACGCTGATACGCCTCGTCCGCGGCAATGACACGTTCAACGTCGGCGCGACAACAGCACCTGTCGGAACCTTCCTGTCGACTCGCATCAATGACGCCGGAGATGTCGCGCTGCTCTCCAGCAACGCACTGTTGCTGTACCGTGATGGCGAACTTCGTCCGATCCTCGACTTCGTCAGGTCAACTCGGTTCTGGGATCAATGGCCCAGTGGGCCCAAGATCGTGCTCGCTGATGACGGTACGGTGTACATGCCCGCCCGGCCTCGCTCCGGCGCATTCGTTAATCAGTTCTGTATCATCGCAGTTCGTCCCGATGGCGCGATCCATGTCGCTTACCGAATGGGACAACGAGCGCTGCTGCCAGATGGAGTGTCTGTTGTCACGGCGACGTCTCAGCCGAGCACTGTCGACCTTGAAGGAACGACCATTTTCAACTCTCGCTACGGGTGCGGGTTCCACTGGCCCGCAGACATCCTGCTGCCCAATGGTGAACGTCGAGCAGCCATGCTCGCACTGGCCCCAGATGAAAGCCCGCGTGTCCTCTGTTACGTCGGTATGCCACTAGTCACCCCTGCGGGGCGTGCGGTCAAACTGAGGACCACCCCCGTTGCCTCAGTTCAGGCCGCTGCCGGTCGATTCACTGGAGACGGAACATTCATCGGCGAGGTGCAGGTCGAGACGACCACGCCCTTCGCGCTGTTCACCGCACTGATGTCTTCCAAAGCTGTTTCCACGGGCTGCAGCGACGCCGACTTCAACAACGATGGCGTCGTGGGTTCCGTGAACGACCTGCGTGACTTCATCACCGTGCTGAGTGGAAACCCTTGTCCCAACAGCATCTGCCGCTCCATCGACTTCAATCGCAACGGAGTGTTTCCGGAAGACCAGGATCTCATCGATTTCCTCAACGTCTACGCCGGCGGCACCTGCCAATAAGCACCGCACCTGCCTCAGCCGCCAAGCACCCCATTCAACTCCGCCCGCATGGCTTCAGCAGCCTTGCGGGCGTTTGCCTTCCAGTCCCCCTCGCCCTTCGCATAAATGATGCTCCGCGACGCGTTCACCAGCACGCCCGCATCCGCCAGCACCTTCGCGTTCGCCCGCCGCATCTCCGCGATGTCCTTCGCCGTGCCGCCCTGCGCACCGTACCCGGGAATCAAAAACACCTGATCGCGCATCCGCGCCCGTAGCGCTCGTGCATCCGCGCTCTTGGTCGCTCCAACTACCGCGCCCAAGTTGCTCAAGCCTTCCGCCATGTGCTTCGCGCCCAGTGTCGCCACATGGTCCGCCATCATCTCCGCCACCGTGCGTTCATCACGCAGCGCGAGCGACTGCACGCTGTCACTGTCCGGGTTGCTCGTCCGCACCAGCGCAAACACACCCAGCCCCGCCGTCAGGTACGGCTCAATCGTGCTAGGCCCCAGGTATCCATTCACCGTGATCGCATGGGCCCCCGCATGCACCGCCGCCGCCGCGTAGTGCTCCGCCGAAATCCCAATATCCCCGCGCTTCGCATCCAGCAGCACAATCATGCCCGCGCTGCGGGCATGGGCACACACTTCCTCCAGCACCGCCACCCCGCGCGAACCAAACCGCTCAAAGCACGCCGCCTGCGGCTTCACCACCGGGCAAACATCGCGCGTCGCATCGATGATCCCAAAGCAAAACGCCCGCATCGCCGCAATCGGCTCATGATGCAGCGCCGTCACCGCCTGCGGCAACTGGCTCACGACAGGATCAAGCCCGACACACACAACCGACTGCGTACGGGCGATGGCTGCGGCAAGAGTGGGGGCGAAACCGGCGGGGCTGGACATGCCAGAACGTAGAAACCCGGTTTCCGCAAAGCAAACGGACCTGCAAGCAGGAAAGAGATCGGGCTTGCCACAGGCGGAGAAGGGCACTACTATCCCTCCCCGCAAGTCCCCCGACTGGCGGCACAACGTGGAATCCCTCGTTACTTAATGGGGGCATAGCTCAGTTTTGGTAGAGCGCATCCATGGCATGGATGAGGTCAGGGGTTCGAGTCCCCTTGCCTCCACGTCTCAAAACCCCGGGATAAAGTCCCGGGGTTTTTCGTTTGGCCCCGCTGTCGCCCTGCCCCTCGTGGGGTATGGATCGGCGTCCCGTCGGATCGCTTACCGGGCGAATCCACCGGCGATGCTGAGCGTCAGACAGTTTGTCACACACACCCGGCGATGCGCAATCGCCGGTCGATAGGGAGAAGAATCCATGCGCAAGAGCATGCAGGCGTTGATGGTGCTGGGCGTCGTCGGTTCCTTGACTGCCTCAGTCTGGGCACAGTCCGCAACCCCCGCCACCGAACCCAAGACCGAACCCGCCAAGGTCGAGCCCGCCAAGACTGAGCCCGCCCCCGTCAAGGCCGAAGCCGCCAAACTCGAGTTCGTCCAACTCACAACCACGCTGGGCGACATCGTCCTCGAACTCAACGCCGAGAAGGCGCCCATCACCGTCGCCAACTTCCTCTCCTACGTCGACAAGGGCTTCTACAACGGCACCGTCTTCCACCGCGTCATCCCCACCTTCATGATTCAGGGTGGCGGCTTTGACAAGGAAATGAACCAGAAGCCCACCGACGCCCCCATCAAGAACGAGTTCAAGAACGGCCTCAAGAACGTCCGCGGCTCCATCGCCATGGCCCGCCTCAACACCCCCGACAGCGCGACCGCCCAGTTCTTCATCAACGTCGAGGACAACCCCAACCTCGACAACGGCAGCCCCATGACCGGCGGCGCGGGTTACGCCGTCTTCGGCAAAGTCATCGCAGGCATGGAAGTCGTCGACAAGATCCGCGTCCTCCCCACGGGCGTCAAGGCCCGCATGCCCGACGTACCCAACGACCTCCCCGTCATCACCGCTGCCAAGCGCTTGACCAAGGACGAGGCCGACAGCAAAGTGAACGCCGGCAAGGAAATCAAGCCCGTCGACGCCGCGCCCACGGAAGAAAAGCCCGCCGACAAGAAGCCCCAGTAATCACCGCGATCCACTGTCTGTCTTTCCTCCGGTACTCCGTCTCTCCGGTACTTCGGTACTCTGTTTTCACACAGCACTCAGGCACTCCGCACTCAGGCACTCTTCTCTATGCCCACCCTCATCAACCTCGACACCTCCCTCGGCCAAATCGTCCTCGAACTCGACGAAGTCGCCGCACCCGTCAGCACCGCCAACTTCCTCTCCTACGTCGACAGCGGCCACTACCACGGCACCATCTTCCACCGCGTCATCGAGAACTTCATGATCCAAGGCGGCGGCTTCACCGCCAAGATGGACCAGAAGCCCACCGGCAAGCCTATCAAGAACGAATGGCGCAACGGCCTCAAGAACAAGAAGTACACGGTCGCCATGGCCCGCCTGGGTGATCGCAAGCCCAACCCCAGCACCGTCGACAGCGCGACCTGCCAGTTCTTCATCAACGTGCAGGACAACGACTTCCTCGATCGCGAACAGCAAGATGGCGGTGCCTACGCCGTCTTCGGCAAAGTGATCAAAGGCACCGAAGTCGTCGACCAGATCAAGGCCGTCCGCACCAGCCAATACGGCGGCATGGGCGACGTCCCCGTCAAGCCCGTCGTCATCAACAAAGCCACGCGAGCCTAAGCCCGGGCGATTCCCGAACACGCTTTCCGCATAGCCTCCGCACGCCGAGCCCTCCAGCCCGGCGTGTTTTCATTTCGCCCGCTCTCCGCTCTCCGCTCTCCGCTCTCCGCTCTCCGCTCTCCGCTCTCCGCTCTCCGCTCTCCGTTCTCCGTTCTCCGCTCTCCGTTCCCCGCTCCCTCTCTCCCCGTACCCGCACTACGCTCTCGCATGGCAGTGCTAGGGACGGCATATTCGGTTTCACGGGCCTCGGGCATGTGTGCAGCAACGCAGCGAGCTTTCGCGCCCAACGAGGTCTTCGTCGCAGCGTTGGTCGAGTCGCCCGCCAGCGGCCTCACCCGCGTTGACTACAGCGTCGATGCGTGGAACGCCGGCGCCCGCCCACCCGCGCCCGCAGCGGTGGTCGGCTTCTGGAAGAGCCACTTCCATCCCAACCCGCAAGCCAAGAAAAACCTGCTCGACGACGCTGAACTGCTCGAACTCTTCGACAACCTCAGCGGCACCACCGACACCAAGCAGATCCGCTTCCGCTACATGCTCGCGCTGCTGCTCATCCGCCGCCGCCTCATCCGCGTCGTCGGCACCAAGCGCACCAAAGACGGCACGATCATGAGCATCTACCGCCGAGGCGAAACCGCCGACAAAGGCCCACCGAGCGAAGTGATCGACCCCGGCCTCGACGACATGTCCATCGCCGACGCGATGGAACAGCTTGCCCAGCTCATGGACACCGACGCCAACGCCGCGGCCGACACCACCGAAACGAAGTCAGAGCCTGGCGCCCCCATCAACGCCGCTGCGGAAGCCAAGGCATGATCGCGCCGCGCTCGCGTCCATTCACGCACCTTCGCACGCACGCATGCATGCTGCTGGCCAGTTGTCTGCTGCTCACCGGCTGCGCAACGCCCGTTTCGCCCAAGCCCATCTTCGATCCCGCCAGCACGCCGCCCGCCAACCGCGCTGCGCTGCCTAATGCCGCCGATGTCATCACCGCGTACAACCGCCGCGTCGCTGACGTGTCGCGCCTGCGCACGCCCATCTCCGCCGTGCTCGATATCCCCACACTCGACGAGCAAGGCCGTGTCACCGATCAGCGCACCAAGGACCAGCTCGACGGCAACCTCCAACTCATCCAGCCCGATCGCGTCTCGCTGCGCATGGACAAGGTGCAGCAGACCGTCTTCTACATGGGCAGCGGCAGCGGCGACTACTGGTTCATCGCCATGGGCGATCCGGCCGTCGCCTACAAGGGCGAAATGACGCAGGCGACGCTCACCAAAGCTCGCTCGCTGGGCTTGCCCATCCATCCGCTCGACTTGCTTGATCTCATGGCCATCACGCCGCTGCCCAGCAACGCGAAGTTGTCGTGGTGGGGGCCGTACGTGCGCGTCATCGCCGCCGCGCGATGGGGCACGCGCGAACTGCTGCTTGATGCAACCACGCTCGAGCCCGCCGCCGTCTGGCTGCGTGATCGCACCGGCAAGATCGCCGTGTGGGCCGAAACCACGAACTTCAAAGATGTGCCCGTCACGGGCAAAGGCATCAGCCCCGCCCGCGTGCCGGGCCGCGTGCGAGCGGTCGTCCCCGGTGCAACCCCGCAGGGCGATAGCTTCATCGAGCTGTTCATCACCAAGCCGGAGAATCCAGGCCTGCGCATTCGCGAAAAGCAGTTCCAGTTTGACGCGGTGCTGAGCGCAAGCGGCGCGAGCGAAGTCATCGACATCGACGCTGCAAGCGCCGGGAGCAGCAAGCCTTGAGGTTGGAACGGTTCATGGTGGTGTTGGCGTGGCTGGTCTCGCTGGCTCTCAGCGTTGTGGCTGTCGCGCAAACACCCATTGTCGTCACAAGCGTGCAGTCGGGTCCTCACCCCGCACACACGTGGATCATCGCGCGCGATGTCACGCCTATCAACGTGCTGCATCTGCCGCCGCCGGTGGCCAACGACCGCAGCAACACCGCCCGCGTGAGTGAAACCGGCGTGCCCACCGCGCGTCTTGCGTACCCGATGCTGCGTGTCGCGCCCGATCGCGCGGCTGCTTTGCGTGATGAACTCTTCCTGTTCTTTGAAACGCCCGAAGGCAAGCCGGTGGAGAACTTCCCACCCGCTCCCGCGCAGCCTACGCGCGTGGTTTCCATCCGCGCCGAGTGGACGGGCGAACGCTGGACCACCACGCCGCTCGCTCGCCCCGCCTCGCAGCCCAACTTGCCCGCGGGCCGCACCGTCATCGCCGCGGCGGGCAACAACAGCACCATGTTCGCTCTGCTTGCCCCGGGCGGCTTGCCCAACGAACATGTCGCTGAGCCTTCGCTCTTTGCTCTCGACGCGGCCACGTGGCGCAGCGTGCCGCTGCCTGCGGATGTTGCGATCGACGCCAGCACGCTGCTGGTGGGTATCGATGGTGGCTTGGGCCTGCTTGAGCGCACCAGCATCGGCTCGCGCATGTGGATCACCCGCATCACCACGCGCGACCCCGGTGCTGATGTCGTGGGCCCGCCGCTGCCACCGCCGCCGGGCCAGTCGCTCGCGCCATCGCGCGAGTTTGACGCAGTTTGGATGCAGCTTGCTCTGCCCGAGCTCGCCGCGCAAGACCCCGCCTTGCAAGCTGGCTACGTGAGCGATCAGCTTGTGCTTGTCAGCCGCGATGGCGATGCCATGCGTCTGTTCGCCGCGGTGCTGCCCACGGGCACGACGATCACCTCGAACACGCCCGAGGTTGTTCGTGTGGAACCAACGTGGCGCGAATTGGGCTCGCTGCAGGAAGTTGGGGTGGACCCCATTCTCGCGGCCGATGGATCGCGCGGCTGGGCGGGCGTTGTCTTTCAGCGCACACTCACCGATGTTGAAAAGCGGTACAACGAAGCTCCGTTCGCGATGAGCGCGCTCACGCTGGCCAGCGGCTCGCTTGCGGCCAAGGGGCCCATCAGCGTCGTCGGGCCGGTCGCTGTCTCCGACATGACGTTTGTCGCCGTGAGCCTCGCGTGGATGGTGGGGCTGGTTGCGCTGGTCGTCATTCGGCCGCCGTTTGAAGATGGCTCGTGGATGCTGCCCGGCGGCGTTTCGCTCGCTGAACCCATGCGGCGATTCCTGGCGTGGAGTCTGGACCTCATCATCGTTGTGATCGTGGGCGGGTTGCTGGTGGGCAAGTCGCCGCTCGACACGCTCACCGCCAGCATCGGCGATCTGCTGGGCACGCGCGATGGCAACGCCATGATGCTGGCCATCATCGGCACCGCCGTGGTCGTGTGCAGCCTGTGCGAAGCCGCCTTTGGCAGAACGCCCGGCAAGATGCTCGCCAACTGCCAGGTCATCCGGCTTGTGAAGGGCGCGGACAACGCGACCGTCATCCGCAATCCTTCCCTCGCGCAGGCCCTCACGCGCAATCTCGTCAAGTGGATCTTTCCGCCCGCCGCGTTTGTCATCTTTCGCGATGGATCCCAGCACCGTGGCGAACAGTTCAGCCGCACGGCGGTCATTGTGCCGTGGGTGGAAGTGGAAGAAGACGAGGAAGAGTGACGGAGTCACGAAGTGACGCGGGGAGAAAGTGCCGGAGTGCGAAGTGCCGGAGTGCGAAGTGCCTGGGTGCGAAGTCATGGTGGGGCGTGTGCTGTCGACGCGGGCCATGTTGTGGTCGCACACGGCGCGGGCGGGTGCAAGGTCAGCGGCCGGTGGCACGGGGCTGGGGGCGGTTGCATTCGTGGGTTGGTTGGAACTGGTTTGCTCGCTTGGGCGGGACTGATTGGCGCTGGGCTGGATTGACTCGGGATTTGGCGCGAGTTGGATCGCTTCGGGTTGGCTTGCCGTGGGTTGGGGTGCCGGGGGTTCCGGCGCGGGCGCGAGTTGCGGCGTGGGCGCGGGGGGTTGCGGCGCGGGTTGGTCGGGGCCTTTGGCGAGTGCTTCTGCGAGAGCCTCGGCGATGTGGGGTTGGCGGGACCACCAGAGGACTTGGTAGTAGCGCAGGTCGCGGTCGTAGTCGGTCAGGCGCGGGTACATGTGATTGCCCTCCGTATTTACGGGCGGAGGGCGTGTTGCGCGCGCACAAACGTGGTTGTGATGGGGCGGGGGTGGTGTGTAAGTGGTTGTGGGGGAAGGGGAAGAAGAAGTTGAGATTTTCTGTGTGGGCGGGGCTGGGTTGTGCAGTTGCGCGCGCACAAAGGTGGATGTGCTGGTTTGTGCGCGCAGGGAGGCAGTTGCGCGATGCGCGGATGGCATAACGATCAGAGGGCCGACTGGTTCGGTAGAGCCGGCAGCAGTGGCTCCGGGTGGTGATGCGTTCCCGCGTGCATAGGAGGCGGAAGAAAGCGTAAGTTGTTTTTCATTTTTCTGGCAGTCCCCGTAATTTGGTGTATCTTCGAGGGGTATCAGGACTACAAGATCGGGAGGGCCGTGTGCGGACAGCGACTCTTATCGGCGGGATGGCGGCGAGTGTGGCTCTGGCGGCGGCGGCGGTGGCGCAGCCGGCCTTCGAGTTCATTCCCACGCCGCCGGGCGCTCAGATGGGGAGTATCACCAGCCGCGTCTGGGGAGTGTCGAGCGATGGGCAGACAGTGGCGGGGACGGTTTCAACATCGTCGGGTTTGCGCGGCTGGCGTTGGCGGAGCGGCGTGGGGCGGACGGACTACGCGCCGCCTGCATATCCGTTCAACAGCATCGCCGTTACGGGGTTATCTGGCGACGGCAGTGCGGTCGTGGGCGAAGTCGTCGCGTCAGGCGTGAATACGGTGTTCCGCAGCGTGAACGATGGCACCTTTGACATCTACACGGTGCCGACTGGCTACGACGCGTTGGTTTTCCCACGTAGCAGCGTGGACGGTTCAGTCGTTGCCGTGAACGCGCAGACGCTCGGTGTGGGCGGAAGCGTGCTGAGCAACCGCGCGGTGCGATACACATCACCCACGACGTATGACTTTGTGCCCGCTCCTGCTGGCGCTGACGTGTCAAACTACATCGTCAACGATATTTCATCCAACTCGCGCATTGTTGGATTCGCCACCGACACCAATCGCGGCGACCAGCGTCATGCGACGATCTGGGACGAAGCGAACGGCGCACGCTGGCTGCCTGTCACGGGAAGCGCGAACGGCTCGGGCGTGACAGCGATCAGCCGCGGCGGCGACGCGATTGCGGGTGTGATCAACGAGCCCGGCGAGCGCCCGAAACTGGCTCGCTGGATCGGCAGCGATCTCATCACGGCGACGATGCCGACGACGCCAGCCTACACGGGCCTGAGCGCATCGTCCATCAGCGACGACGGCAGAATCATCGCCGGTGAACTGGGTGGGGACGGAATCAGCTTTGGAAATCGTGGTTTCATCTGGATGCAGGAAACGGGGATTGTGGAGGTTACCGAGTACTTGCTCAGTGTCGGTGTGGAGTTCCCGACGAGTTCGACGCTGCAAGTGCGCGGGGTGTTCTTGCCCGTGATCTCCGCCGATGGCCGCTACTTAAGTGGGACGGTTGATTACATCAACCCCCAGACCAATCGTGTCACGCTGCAATTTTTCACCGTTGTCGTTCCTTCGCCCTCGACGCTTCTCGGCGCAATGTCGGGATTCATCCTTGCAGTTCGTCATAGGCGACGTTCGCCGGACGCATGATCGACGCCCCTGTGCGCGAATTTCGTAAACGCTGGCTATGTGAGTCATCACGCGAAAGGAGTAGTTCTATGAATTTTCCCCGTCCTATCACTGCGCTCGCACTTCTTGCTTTCTCGGGCCTAGCGCTCGGGCAAACCACACCTCAGCCGACATACTACCCTCAGTGCTGGTTCTGGCAGTTGCCGGCCAATACATAGGCCGCAGAGATCGTTGCGTTCAACACCACTGCGCGGCAACTGCACGAGAAGTGTGTGCCAGTGCTCGATGTTGTGCTTCGTGGCGATTGTGACGCGTTGGTGGATGTCGATCTTGCGATGAGCGAGTACGAGGAGTTGTGCGGAGAGGCGGCACGGCGCGGGGAGTGGTGAGCGTGTGGGGGCGGGGTGTTTTGGCGGGTGGTGCGGCGTTGTTGCGGATGGGGACCTGCACCGCTGCGCGGTGCGGTGGGGTTATGGGTGTGGTCCGTGGGTATCGCTTCGCTCAACCCACGGCTATTGACCGGCATCGCGTTGCGATGCGTGGTTGGCTCGTGACAATTGCACGTGATCGGGGCGTTGACGAGATTGTGGCGCGTGCCTGCTGGCGAGAGCGGGCGCGAGTTGGTGGACTGATGCAAGGAGGACGGGGCTGGGGCCCCTTCCTCCCTGCACCCTCCTTCCCCGTGGGTGTCGGGCGCGTGCCTTGGTGTGCGTCCCAGATCGTTGGTGCGGCCCGCGAAATCGGTCGCCTCCGAGAATGACCGCGCGGTACAGTGCCGCCTGCATGCCCACGACGGTCGTGGGCGGAAAGTCAATTGGCTCATGACGGTGCGAGGGTTGCAGCATGGGGATGTCGACCGAAGTTTCGCTGCCCAAGTCAACGGTGCCGCTGTGGCCAGATCGCTGTGTGCGGTGCGGCCGGTCGCAGCCGGGCGAGACGCAACAACTCGCGGTGCTGGTGGACATCTGCTTCGGGCTCTTCCCATGGCGCAGTGGGATCACGGTGCCGGTTCCGGCGTGCGGCGAATGTTGGCGGCGGTTGGCGCGGAATCGGGTGTTCCGCTACGTCCTTTTCTTTGCACCGATGGTTCTGACGCCGGTGCTGCTGTACGTGCTGGTGCATACGAATGTGTTGACGGGTCGGCTGTGGAACCTTCGGCACGTGCCCGGGGTGGGTCTGGTCGTAGGTGCGTTGCCGGGGCTCATCTACAACGTGTTCTTCCCGATGCGACTGGACGCATTTCTCGGCAAGACATTCATCAAGTACGAGTTTGCGGATGCCCGCTTGGCAGAGGAGTTCAGGGCGTTGAACTCGGCCAAGAGTGATGGCGGTTGAATGCGGATCGGGGCGAGGTTGGCGGCGTTTGGGCGACTTTGATGCCAAGTCGCAGTCAATGCCCCCGATTGCAAGCGAGTGGCCACAAAGCCCAGCGTCGCCACACTTCGCCCAACGTATCACGATCCGCGGAGCCGGACGATGACGGCACGAAGAAGTGATGCAACCTGAAACTGCCACCCGCCAAAACGACAAGCCCCGACGCATCGTCGGGGCTTGGGAAGTTGGCGCGATCAACGACATCCGAATCCTGCGGACTCCCTCCTCATGGTGCCGCACGCATGACCGTCGTCGCGCGAATCATCAGCGTTGATTGCCTGAGATCACGCGCGTCTGCGGCGTGTGCTCACAGCCAGACCGGTCATGCACAGAAGCGAAAATGCTGCGGGCGAGGGCACGGCACCGACCGCGTTGTATTGCGTCTCTCCGCCCAAGTCGTAGACGTAGCCGGGCGTTGCCGGGATCGGCTGCGAAACGATCGCAACATCCGTTGCAAGTGTGTAGCCGGTCAGAGGGTTGAACTGCACTGCATTCATGAACGTGCTCATGATCGTCGCATCGTTAAGCCCAAGCGCGGGGTTGCTCGTGAACGAGAACTGGTAGCCGGAAGGACTGTCCGACGAGGTCGACCAAGAATACGTGAAGAGTCTGCCCAACGGGTCAGTGTTCGTCAAGTCCCGCTGATGCGTCGTGTCCATGAAGCCGCTGAGTCTCGCGCTGGCAGATGCGTTGGGCAAGAGGGGATCAGAGATTGCCAAAATACTCGTGCCAGCATTGAAATTGATGAAGAACCGCGTTGAGTTTTCCGTGGGACCGACCTGGTACGAGGCGGGGTCGATCACAAAGGAGTTCGCGAATGCATCTTCGGCATCAGTAGGATCGAATGTAGCCGTATGCTTGACTTGGGCGAAGCTGTTTCCGGTGTCCCATCCCGGCGCCGCCAAACCCGCCCACCTGGAAAATGTGTTCAGCTCCGCCAATGAGGATGCCCTCAAACTGCTCCCAGCCGCAAGAGCGCCCACAGGTCCGTACGAGGACCCCACTGGACCGTATGGACCATTCTGGCCCGGCGGCAGGTCCCAACCCACGTCAGAATCCCAAGCATTCGCGAGAATTCTCCATGTGCCAACGCTCCGAACGCCACTAGTCGCTCCCTTGTCGACCTTGCCGTTGGCATACGCATGGATGTAACCTGGAGGCCCGGCGTGCGCGGCCGCAGGACTGATCCCGATCAGCGCCGCAGCACTCAGAGTCTTCAGGGTCACCGCAAAATTCCGTCCGATCCGCCGAGCGTCATTCGTCTTCATCGCTGTCTCCTTCAATTCAAGTCACTCCAAATTCCAGCAGTCAAGGGTCGCCCCGACCGCCGAGGGAGACTAACTAGGCCTCCACCACTATCCATTATTGACATTGCGGACACATTTGTCAACAATAATCGCTTCTGCAACCACTAATTAGTCATGCAGGTGGCATCACGGCTTCGTGCCATCAGGCTGGCTTTGCAGCCTGATGCTGAGCGTTGCTTGATGTCCGCATCAGACTTGCAGAGCCACGCCTGATAGCGCGCTTCGGAGGTAACGCGACCCCGCCTTGGGCCTTCTGTCAGCCGTTGCGTCAACTTTGCGGCGGTTGCGTTCGTTGCGGAGCCGTTGCGTCCGTTTGACGGGCGTTGTGTCGCACGGCCAGCCGATGTGTCAGGCGGCGCGGCGTGGTGCCTGCTGCTGCGCCGTTGCGTCTATCGCTCTGCCGTTGTGTCTGTCGCTGCGCCGTTGGGTCGATTTCTGTGCCGTTGCGTGCAACGGCGCGGCGTGGTGGTGGTCGGCGCGGGTGAGACGGGCCAAATCAAGCCATCGTCAGTCGCACGACCACCTGCAGCACGAGCGCGGCGTAGAGGCCTGCGATCAGGTCATCGAGCAGGATGCCCCAGCCGTGCGGCTTGGATTGGAGGCCGTTGGCGGGCCAGGGTTTGATGATGTCGAGGATGCGGAAGAGCAGGAACGCGCCGGCGAGCGTGAGGCCGGCGTAGAGCCATGATGCGAACGCGCACGCGGGCAGTGCGAGCAGCGGCAGGCATTGGCCTGCGGTTTCGTCGGCGACGACTTCGGCGGGATCTTCGCCCCACTTGGCTTCCGCCTGCTTGCCCCACACGATGCACGCCGCACTGAAGATGACGAGGATGGCGATGAAGACGCCGTTGAAGACCCAGAGGCCCCAGTCGTGCGTGCTTGCGGGAGAGATGCCTGCGAGCCACAACAGCCCCGCGAGCACGACGGGCGGCAGACTGCCCCAGGTGCCGCTGGCGATGCGCATGTGGCCGAGGCCGAAGGTTGTAAGTAGGAAGGGCATGAGCGAGCGAGCGAGCAAGCGAGCGAGGGGGGAGGGATGAGCGTAAAGCGTGAAGCGTGAAGCGTACAGCTGACATGATTGGTGGGGCGGGGCCTTTCTGTCAGCTTTACGCTTTACGCTGTCAGTTGTACGCTGCACTCTGATTTACCACGCCCGCATCGGCACGGGCACATGGAGATCATCTGCGCACTGCTGCGCTTCGGGGTATCCAGCGTCGGCGTGGCGGAAGACTCCCATCATGGGGTCGTTGGTTAGGACGCGCTTGAGTCGTGCGGCGGCTTGTGGGGTGCCGTCGGCGACGATGACTTGGCCGGCGTGTTGGCTGTAGCCGATGCCGACGCCGCCGCCGTGGTGGAGGCTGACCCAGCTCGCGCCGCCGGCGATGTTGACCATGGCGTTGAGCAGGGCCCAGTCGCTGATGGCGTCGCTGCCGTCCTTCATCGCTTCGGTTTCGCGGTTGGGGCTGGCGACGCTGCCGCAGTCGAGGTGATCGCGACCGATGACGATGGGTGCGCTGACTTTGCCGGTAGCGACGAGATCGTTGAAGAGCAGGCCTGCGCGGTCGCGCTCGCCCAGGCCGAACCAGCAGATGCGGGCGGGGAGGCCTTGGAATTTGAAGCGCGGTTCGCACTTGGCGAAGTCGCCGGCGAGGAGGGCTTCGGGGTGTTTGTGGCAGCCGAGGATCCAGTTGCGGAGGCGCTGGTTGTACGACGCAGCGGCATTCGTGTTTTGGACCGGGAAGGCTTTGAGAATTTCGTAGTCGGTGACGTAGATGTCTCGTGGATCGCCGGAGAGCGCGACCCAGCGAAAGGGGCCGCGGCCGAGGCAGAACTGTGGGCGGATGAAGGCGGGGACGAAGCCGGGGAAGTTGAAGGCGTCCTTCACGCCCATGTCGAGGGCGCGCTGGCGGATGTTGTTGCCGTAGTCAAAGGTCATGGCGCCGCGCTTTTGCAGTTCGAGCATGGCGCGCACGTGGCGGGCCATGCTGTCCATGCTTTGCTTCTGGTAGCCGTCGGGGTCGCGCTGGCGCTCGAGCTTGGCCTGCTCTTCGGTCATGCCGATGGGCACGTAGCCGATGAGCGGATCGTGGGCGCTGGTTTGGTCGGTCAGCACGTCCACGCGAATTTTGCGGGCCAGCAGGCGTTCGAGCAGTTCAATGGCGTTGCAGTGCACGCCCACGCTCAGGGCCATCTTGCTGTTGGCGTAGCGGACGGCGGTGTCGATGGCGCGGTCGATGTCGGCGATGGTGTTGCCGGTTGGCGCGACGAGTTCATCGAGGTAGCGGTCATTCACGCGGCGCTGGAGACGCTCGAGGTCAACATCGGCGATGAGGCCGGTGCCGCCCGCCATGGTGATGGCGAGTGGCTGGGCCCCGCCCATGCCGCCGCAGCCGGCGGTGACGCAGAGGCGGCCCGACAGATCGCCACCAAAGTGCATGCGTCCGCACTCGGCGAAGGTTTCGTACGTGCCTTGCAAGATGCCTTGCGTGCCGATGTAGATCCAACTGCCGGCGGTCATCTGGCCGTACATCATGAGGCCGGCTTTTTCGAATTCATCAAACTGCTTCTGCGTGGCCCACGCGGGCACGATGTTGCTGTTGGCGATGAGCACCTTGGGCGCGTCTTCGTGCGTCTTGATGATGCCCACGGGCTTGCCGCTTTGCACGAGCAGCGTTTCGTCGGGCTTCATGCCCTTGAGCGATGCGAGGATGGCGTCAAACGCGGGCCAGTTGCGGGCGGCTTTGCCGCGACCGCCGTAGACCACCAGGTCTTCGGGCCGCTCGGCCACTTCGGGGTCCAGATTGTTCTGGATCATGCGATACGCGGCTTCGATGGGCCAACTGGCGCACGTGCGTTGATTGCCGCGCGGAGCGCGAACGGTCCGGGTGGTGGTGGTCATGGCGGATTGTTGCACGCCTGCCGCCAAGCGTGCTTGCCGTGAAGAAATTCACGCCAAATCAAGCGATTTCGCCGGGCCGGTCACCCGTTGTGCCGCAACTGGCGAACCAGCCATGTAACGGCCGATAGAGCCATCATGTCGCGACCACTGCTGTTCGTGCCCGAGAAGTATGAATCGCGGTACTCGCTGCTGCAGAGCTTTTGCCTGGAACTTGCTCAGGCGGGCCGCGAGGTTGGCCTGACTGTGAATCCGCCGCGCGAGACGAACCAAGACGCGCCGGCGATCTTCGTTATCTTCAACTTTCCTGAGAACGCCGCCCACGCGCTGCAATGGGTCGGCCCGCGCCGCGGCCCCACGGCGCTCGTGCAGTGGCTTGTTGATCATCCGTTCAACGTCGATAAGTCGCTCATGACCGACCTGGTGAAGCAGCCGGGCTTTCGGTTTGTACACGTGACTGACGACGACACCCACTTGCTGCAACTGCGCTGGCCGGGCTTGCGCCATGGCCGCGTGTGGCATGGTGTGCCGCGCAGCGCGCTTTGCGATGCGGCCAGCCTCCAAGCCTCGCACACTGATGGCTCACGCGATATTGATGTGCTTGTTGCCGGTTCCATCGCTGACGATGCCGAGCTGGAGAAGTTGCGGAGCGACGTGCCTGACGTGCTTCGCAACTACTGCGACGAAATCGTGAAGTTGCGGCTTGAGTATCCGTGGCTGTCGTTCGGCCAGGCATATGACGTCATCATGCCCAGCCCTTTGGTCTGTCCCGATCACTGGGGCTTGCTGGCTGTCACGTTTCGTTACACGACCGCGAAGCTCAACCGCGACCGTCGCGTGCGGCTGCTGCAAGCTCTTACGGGCCTGCGCGTGTGCGTGATTGGCAGCGACGCGTGGAAGCCCCATCTGCCCGCGGGCTGTGACTTCGCGGGGCAAGTCGCGTATGACCAGTTGCCGCAGTGGCTGCGCCGTACGAAAGTCAGCGTTGCCGTCAATCCCACGCAGTTCGTGCATGGTTTCAGCGAGCGGCTGCTGCTTTCACTCGCTGCGGGCTGTGCAACCGTGACGGATGATCGCTTGTGGGTGCGCGAGAACTTCACGCATCCGAACATTCGCGCTGCTGTGGGGTTTGTGGCCAATCAGCCCGCGCAGCTGCGCGAATGTGTGGAGAACCTGCTGGCGAGCACGCCGGTCCGCGTGCAGATCGCGCAGGCTGGTCGCACGCTTGTGGAAGAAAAGCACCTCTGGCTGCACCGCATCGACGCGCTGCTGCGCGTGGTTGGCATGAAGTGATGCACATCACGGTTGTGCTGACCGCACACGCATGTGCCGCACCGTCAAATGCAGCACGTGGTGCGTCTGCAGCGTTTCGCACTGTGCATCCAGCCACGCCAGCGTCTCTGCGTCAAGACTCGCCCAGTACTCGTGCTGCACAAAGTAAAACTCTCGCGTCTGCCCGGCAAGAAGTGCCGGCAAACTCTCTTGCATGGGCGTGCGTGTTGGCAAGTGCGTCACCGCTCGGCCCGGCAGGTAGTACTCCAGCGGCTGCAGCGGCGTGCGCGACACAATGGGCAGCGACGCATCCTGCTGCGCCGCCTTCAGCCACTCCGCCGCCTGCCGCCAGTGCGAATTGGGATACATCACCGTGCGTTGATCGCGATGGACCGTCACCAGCGCAATTGACGATGCCAGCGCCAGCACCAGCACGCCCCAGCGTGCCAGAACGATTCCCACCCGCGTGCGCACCGCGAACGCGCCGACTGCCAGCGTCATCGCTACCGCTGGCAGCATCACCAGCAGGTTGCGATCTTGAAATATCCGCACGCTGCTGCGCATTTGCACCAGTGCTTCACTGGCTGCCCACATGATGAGCATGGGCAGCAGCAGCACCAGCAGCACTATGCGGCCTGATGCGCTGCCTCGCAGCACGCCCACGCCTCGCAGCAGCCCCAGCACCACAAACGGCGCAAAGGCCAGCGCGGCGAAGGGCCACGTTGCCCGCACCGTCGGCACCAGCGCGTTGCCCGTGGGGAAGTACACCAGCAGCATGCGCAGCGGCTCGTACCAGTGGAAGTACGTCAGATAGTGGCGTTCGAGTTCTTCCAGCCGCTGTGCCTTGAACAGCATCAGTGGCGACACCAGCACGAGTGAGCCCGCCGCCGCCGTCAGCGGCACCATCCACGATCGTTGTCGCTGTGTGTCGCGTGCCTGCACCACGCACCACGCAATCCACACCGCAGGCAGCACCAAGAGCGATTGAAAGTCCGTCCACATCGCCAGCGCGCCCGCAATCGCCGCAAACGCGACATCACGCGCCGACAGCGTGCGTGCCAGTACATCCAGCCGCCAGAGCGTCAGCGTCACGAACAACACCGTGAACATGTTGTTCTTGGCTTCGCACGAGTACCAGATGTGGACCGGATTCACCGTGAGAAACGCCGCCGCCCACCAAGCCTGCATCGGCCCGAACCGCTCGCGCAGCCACCGCCACACAATCACAATCATCCCGCTGCCCGCCAGCAGCGTCGGCACGCGGATGCTCACCTCGCCGTCACCGAAGACGCGAATCCATCCATACATGAACGCGTTGTACAGCGGGTTGTGCACGTCATGCAGCAGCAGGCTGCGAATCACATCCGGCTTCATGACCACAAACGTGCGAAACGCCTCATCGAACCAGATGCTCTGCGTCAATCGCGGCGCGCGCAATGCAAGACCCACGAGCGCCAGAACGCCCGCGACAAGCCAACACCCCGATGCCGACCGCATCCACGATGGAGAATTCATCACGAGCCGGGCAGCATATCACAAAACGACTGCCTCGCGTGCTATCGTCGCCTTCCGTTCCTCGCAATTTCACGATCCGCTCGAGCACACGCCATGGCTGACCTTGTTCCCATCAAACGTGCCCTGATTTCACTCTCCGACAAGACCGGGCTGCCCCAGTTCGCCGCTCTGTTGCATCGCTTGGGCGTCGAGATCATCTCAACAGGTGGCACCGCCGACGCTATCCGCAAGCTGGGCATCCCTGTCACCGCCATCGACGCGGTTACCGGCTTCCCCGAGATCATGGATGGGCGCGTCAAGACGCTTCACCCCAAAGTGCACGGCGGCCTGCTCGCCCGCCGCGACGATCCCGCGCACGTCGCCGCCATGCAGCAGCACGGCATTAGCGCCATCGACCTCGTTTGTGTCAATCTCTATCCCTTTGAGCAGACCATCGCCAAGCCCGACTGCACCTTCGAGCACGCCATCGAGAACATCGACATCGGCGGCCCCAGCATGATCCGCAGCGCGGCCAAGAACCACTCGCACGTCGCTGTCGTCACCTCGCCCGCGCAGTACGCCCGCGTCGAGGCGGAGCTCACGCAGTATCAACGCTGCACGACGCACGTGCTGCGAGGCGAACTCGCGGCGGAAGCCTTCGCCCTCACCAGCCGCTACGACGCGAGCATCACCGCCTATCTCACACGCACCGGCGACACGCTTTTCCCGCCGCTCATGGGGCTGAGCCTCGTGAAGGCTGACGAACTCCGCTACGGCGAAAATCCGCACCAGAAGGCAGCTCTCTATCGCCACCGCGTGAAAGACGGCTCCCGATTCGGCAGCGGCCCCAGCATCGCCAGTGCCGAGCAATTGCACGGCAAGGAACTCAGCTACAACAACATCAACGACGCTGCCGCCACGCTCGAGCTCGCACTTGCCCTGAAGCGCGTCGATCCCTCTCGCATCGGCGCCTGCGTCGTCAAGCACACCAACCCCTGCGGCAGCGCACTCGCCGTGAACGCACGCGATGCAGTCGATCTCGCCATTGCTGGCGATCCGCTCGCAGCCTACGGCGGCATTATCGCGATCAACGACGTCGTCGACGAAGCCGCCGCCGAGCGACTCTGCCACAAAGACTGCTTCTTTGAAGTCGTCATCGCCCCTTCCTACAGCAGTGGGGCACTCGCCATGCTGCGCGGTCGCTGGGCCAACGTCCGCATCCTCGCCACGGGCGAACTCGCTCGCGCCGCTCGTCACGACAGCGAGCTCGAGCTTCGCACCATTCCCGGCGGCGTGCTCGTGCAGGAGCGCGACGTCGCCCTCACGCCAACCACCGCGATGGTGCACAAAGCCGGCCCCGCACCCACCATCGACCAGCTCCGCGCCGCAAGTTTCCTCGAAGCAACCGGCCGTTTCCTGTTCAGCAACGCCGTGCTCGTGGGCGGCTTCGAGAACGGCAACCTCCGCATGTTCGGCGCGGGTGCAGGCCAGATGGACCGCGTCACCAGTTGCCGCCTTGCTGTCGAAAAGGCAGGCAAACACGCCGCCGGGTCCATTGCCTACAGCGATGCCTTTTTCCCCTTCAGCGACGGTCCGCAGGTGCTCATCAATGCGGGCGTCAAGATGCTTGTTCACCCGGGCGGCAGCAAACGCGACCCGGACACCTTTGAACTGTGCGACAAGCACGGCGTCACCTGCGTCCTGACCGGCACACGCCACTTCCGCCACTGATGCACGCCCGCCGATTTCAGTTGTCCGCAACGCGATCGTCACGCGCGTGTCGCGTTCAGTCGCGTTATCATGCCGACCATGCGCACCCGCGTTGCACGCTCCCTTGTCCTCGGTCTTGCGCTCGTCGCAGGACTTGGCACGCCCGCGCATCGCGCGCACGCTCAGGATGCCGCGCAGCCTGCATCACCCAACTTGCGCCTCGGCATCGCGCCAGTCACCGGCAACTTCACCGCTCTCGCCGCGCGTGCCTTTCGCTGGCAGGACAGCGAGGGCAACACGCGTCTGTATCTTGACGGCGGGGCAGTTGGCGAACGTGTGACCCTGTACATCGCAGACTACACGCTTGAGGCACGCCGCGCCAGCGTGTGGTTGCGCGAAGTTTCTCGTGATGCAGCCGGCAATCCGCTTGTCGAGGTGTACGCGACTCTTGAGGATGTCGGCAGCCCGACTGACGCAAGTGGCGGAACGACCATCAGCGGTCCGTGGCTGCCCGTGCGCGCCGCACTGCAAACCACCGAGCAGATTCTGGTGCGTGCCGACGTCACAACCGAGTCCCAGCCGCCCACGCGCGATGACGCCATCAAGGAGTTCCTGAGCAAGTCGCAGGACGCGTACGCGAAGGCACTCTCCGGTGCCACCACGCCAGAACAGCTCGCGGCGCGGCCCACGTTCACGCCTGCCACAGACGCAACGACCGACGCTTCCGCGCCCAAACGCTGGAAGGCCCAGCCCCCAGCCACTCGCATGCGCGGTGAAACTGCGGCCCCCGCGCAAGAGTCGCCAACCACGCCTGCCCCGCAAACCCGACAGCGCGCGTGGAACCCATCATCTCTGCCGGGCGCAACTCGCACCGCGGAACAAGCCCCGGGCAGCACGCCTTCAGCATCTTCCGCCCAGCCGCCCGCTCAGCGTCAGGCCGCGACACGACCCGCCCCGGTTCCAGCCCCAGTTCCCACGCCGGCGCCGACGCAAGCCGCTCAGCCATCAAGTGCGACCTCTTCACCAACCGCTGCAACTACTCCAACTGCAAGCCAGCCTGCTGCATCGCCGCCCGTGGCAACCCCCGCGGCCCAGCAACTCGCCGTTGACGCAGTAGAGCCTGCAAATGCCCCCATCTTCGCCCGCAGCGGCATGATCACTATCGCCGCCGGCAAGATCACCTTCGTCTCCGCCGATGCAAATGATCCAACGAGTGAAGACGCTGTCATCGCTAGCGAAGGCTTGACCGTGCTCTACAAAGACGCACGTACGGGCCGCATCCTTCAGGCCACCGCCCAGCGCGGCGTGCTCTTCCTCGCAAAGACCGACACGCCCGCAACCCCCGGCACGATGGAATTCTCCGCTGAAAGTGTCCGCGGCTTCTACCTCGAAGGTGAAGCCGCCGCCAGCGATGGTTCCTTCAACCTCCGCGCCCCGCAGCTTTACTACGACGTTGCCAGCAACCGCGGCGTCATGCTCGACGCTGTTTTCTGGACGTACGACGCGCAGCGCAACCTGCCCTTCTATGTGCGTGCCAAGGAAGTACGCCAGACTTCCGCCGAGCAGTTCACCGCCAAGAACGCCACATTCACCAACTCCGCGTTCTTCGAGCCCGAGCTCGCCATCGGCGCACGCAACGTCACGATCACGCGCAAGACGCGCGAAGTGCGTGAGTTGCTCGCCGACGATTCCGTTGCGCCGCGCGTCGAGCAGTACAACCAGGTCACTGCGGAGAACATCACACTTCGCACCAATGACGTGCCCTTCTTCTGGTGGCCCTCGTACAACGGGGACCCCGAGCAGCCTTTCATCAAGGACGTCCGCATCGAGAACCGCAGCGGCTCCGGTCTTGCGGCCAAGGTCCGCTGGAACGCCCTCAACCTGCTCAACATCGGCCCCGTCGATGGCTTCTCCGCCGACCTGCAGACTGATTTCTACGTCGAGCGCGGGCCTGCTTTGGGCACGCGTCTCAACTGGGAAAGCCGCCGCCACAAAGGCGAGTTGTTCGCGTACATGGTGCCTCTTGATCGCGGCACCGACGTCCTCAAGCCCGGCACGGAGATCAATCAGGACGAGGAGTTCCGCGGCATTCTCAGTGGCTATGACCGCTTCCGCGTGAGCGATCACTGGACGGTCCTGACCGAGCTCAGCTACATCAGCGATGCAACTTTCATCGATGCCTTCTACGAGGAAGCGGGCGAGAGCCGCCGTGAGTTCACCAACCGTCTGCGCGGCGAACGCACCGAGTCCAACACGCAGCTCACGCTCGAAGCCAGTGGCACGTTCAACGACTTTCTCGCCAACGAGTGGCTGCTGCAAAGCCGCGGATACAGCGTGACCAAACTGCCCGAAGTCGCGTACGTCCGCCAGGCCGATGACCTGCTTGGCGCCGGCGCGCCGGGGCTCCTCACGTGGAGCAGCGAGTACCGCATCGGCCGTTATGCTCTCGCCACTGACGAGATCGCCCTCGAAGATCGCGGCTTCAACACCATCCTCCTCGCCGATCGCGTCTTCGGCATCGATCCCGCCCTCAGCCCGAGCGATGCCCTCCGCGCCCGCGGCCTCGATGAAGATGCCGTCACACGCATCGACACCCGCCACGAGCTCACAGCCAAGATGAGTGACGGCGTCAACGTTGTTTCGCCTTTCGCCATCGTGCGCGGCACCTTCTATGACAACGAGTTCGACGGCTTCAGCTCCCGCGCAGGCGGCAACGACGAACTGCGCGTCTGGTCCGCCGCCGGCGCACGCGTCAGTACCAGCTTCAACCGCGTCATTGACTCCGTCGATTCACGCTTCTTCGACATCCACCGCCTGCGCCACATCGTCGAGCCCAACGCCACCTTCTGGGTCGCCGGCACCAATGTCGAAGCCAGCGACATCCCGACCTACGACGCCCGCGTCGACAATCTCGCCGACGGCGCCGCCGTGCGTCTGGGCGTCGCGCAGATCTTCCAGACCAAGCGTGGCGGCCCGGGCCGCTGGCACGATGTCGATCTGCTCAAGATCAACACCGACTTTGTCTTCGCCAGCGACGACAGCGACCCGCAAACCCCCATCGGCCGCTTCTTCGACGCGCGCCCCGAATACAGCGCGCTGGGCGACTACTTCGTGGGCGACATGCAGTATCGCCTGACCGACGCCACCAGCATCGTCGCCAGCACCATCTACGACTTTGACGACAACCAGCAGGACATCTCAACCGCCGGTCTGCTCATCCAGCATTCACCCAACTTCACCACGCTGGCCGACGTGCGTTTCCTCAACGCCCAGGACTCCACCGTCCTCACCGTCTGGGGCGACTATCAAATCACCGACAAGTACGGCATCTTGCTCAGCCCCAACTACAGCATGAGCGAAGGTGAATTCCAGAGCGTCTTCGCCCGCGTCACGCGTCGCTTCAGCGCATTCCAGGCCAGCATCAGCATCAATTACGACAACATCCAGGGCGAAACCAGCTTCGGCTTCGTCTTCCAGCCCTATGGCGCAACGACCGGCGTCGGCGCCACCGGCACCGGGCTCGACGGCGTCTACAGCGGCGGCTCGGGCCTCTGAGTGTTAACCACGCGTCACGCTCACTGCTGTTGAGGCTGCGGCGCAGGTTCGTTCACCGCGCCGCTCTGCTGCGCGGCATCGTTCGCGTGTGGCTCAGCCCAGCCACCACCCAGCGCCCGATACAGCGAAACCACCGCCGTGGTCACTTCCGCCTCACTCAGCACAGCCTGATCTTCCGCGTCAAACAACTGCCGCTGGCTCTCCAGCACGTTCAGAAAGTCACCCACACCGCTGCGATACCGCTCATCCGCGAGTGCCACCGCTCGCTTGTTCGCGTTCACTGCGTCAATGAGCGCCTGATTGCGAGCCTGCTCGTTCGTCAGTCGCACCAGCGCGTTTTCGACGTCTTCAAGGCTCGTGAGAATCGTCTGTTCATACGCAATCAGCGCCTGCTTCTCTCGCTCGCTCGCCGCATCAATCAACCGGCGAATACGCCCCGCGTCAAGGATGTTCCACCGCACCGACGGACCAAATCCCCACGTGCGGCTGCTCGCGTCGAACAGATCGTCCGCTTCGCTGCTTTCAAATCCAAAGCTGCCTGTCAAGCTGAACCGCGGAAACAAATCCGCCGTCGCCACGCCGATGCGTGCACTCGCCGCCGCGATCTGCCGCTCCGCCCGCCGCACATCGGGCCGCCGACGCAGCAAGTCACTGGGAATGCCCACGGCAATGTCACCCGCCGCCTTTGGGATATCCCGCTTGGGCGCGAGTTCTTCCGCCAGTGCCGCCGGGCTCTGGCCCAGCAGCACGCTCAGCCGGTGCATCGCCGAACGCTCCGCCGTCAGCAGCGGCGGCTTCTGGCTCCGCCGCGTCGCCAGCAGCGCCTGGGATTGCGCCACTTCCAACTCCGCCGCAAGCCCGGCCTCCAGCCGTGACCGTGTCAGTTCAACCGTCTCGCTCTGCGTCGTGATGGCGTTGTCGCTCACCAGTTGCCGCTGCTGCGCTGCACGCAACTGAACGTAGTTCGTCGCCACTTCCGCCACGATCGAAACCAGAATCGCCTGCTTGTCTTCCGCGCTGGCTTCAACGTCCGCTCGCGACGCTTCCACATCGCGCCGCACGCCGCCCCACAGGTCCAGCTCCCAGCTCGCTTCCGCGCCGGTGCGGAACGTGTTCTGCGTGCCCGCAAAGCCCGGCTGTCCGGTGTTCTCACTGTTGCGACGCCGCTCGGCGCTGCCCGTCGCGTCAATCGACGGATACAGCCCGCTCTCCGACACGCCGCGCAGCGCACGCGCTTCACGCAGCCGCGCCTCCGCCAGCTTCAGGTCCAGGTTGTTGGCCACCGCCCGGTCAATCAGGCTCGCCAACTGCTCATCACCCAGCGTCCGCCACCAGTACGACAGCGCGCCCGGCGCCACGCTCGTCGCCGAACTCGTCACCCCGCTCGCTCCATCCAGTGAAGCAAACGCGTCCGGTGTTTTGATCTCCGGCTTCGTGTAGTTCGGCCCGACCGTGCAGCCCGCAAGAGCGAGCAGCAGACCAGCGGCGGATGCGGCAGCAGTGAACTGAAGAGAACGAGGCATGCGAGTCTCCGAGAGGCGGACAGCGAAGAAAGCGAAAGGGGAAATCGGTTCAGTGTCGGATCAGATCAGATTCAGTTGGATTCCGGCGTCGCCGCAGCGGTGCTGCGATTCATCGGGTCAGACTGGATGTACACGTCCACCTGCTGACCGACATACAGCGGCAGATCCTTGGGATCAAAGCTGAAGATCGCCTGCAACACGCGCGTATCCACTCGTTCGGTGCTCGCGCCCGTCAGGCTGCGCTTCGGCACGATGAACGGCTCAAACCGCACGAACTTCAGATCCGTGCGAATGTCCTTGTTGCCGCGTGCGAACGCCACCGCCGGCATGTTCGGCTTCACGCGCCACGCTTCAAACTCGTCCACATCCACGCGAACGTGCAGCGGATTGACCGTGCCCACCAGCATCAGAGGCGTCGAAAGCGCCCCAGCCTGCGCGAATTCGCCCTCGCGCACGTTCTTCTGCAGCACCTTGCCATTCACCGGGCTCTTCACCGTGCGACGATCAATCTCTATCTGCAGCGCATCAATCGCGGCCTGCGCTTCGTCCACCTGGCTCTTCGCCACGTCAAGATCCACGCTCCACGTTCCCGCTTCAAGCAGAGACAGCGATGCACGCGCTTCCGCAAGTCGCGCCTCAGCCGTCGCGATGCGTGACTCCGCAGCACTCACCCGCGCCTGCGCCCCCTGCAGAGAGAACTGACGCCGTGAGCGTTCTTCCGCGCTCAGCGCGTTCTCACCCAGCGTCTGCGCACGCGTGTTCTGCATCTTTGCGTCATCAAGTCCCGACTGTGCATCCAGCAGCTGCGCACGTGCGTCGGCCACATCTGCTTCCGCCGCCGCCACGCGAGCCCGCTGCGGCGGAATCGTCTCAGGCCGCGTCCCCGCCTCCAGCTTCGCCAGTTGCGCCCGTGCCACATTCAGCGCCGCCCTCCGGCTCTTCATCTGCGCATCCAGTTCACGCGTGTCCAGCGAGAACAGTGCGTCACCCTGCTTGATCGTGTCATTCACGTCAACCATCACCTGCGTCACCAGCGCGCTCACGGGCGCACCCACCGCGATGTTCTCACTCGCCGCTTCGACCAGCCCCGAGCCCGCCACAAAGTGGTCGTACGGGGGCCGAGGCGGTTCAATCACAGGCGGCATCGCCGCCGGCGGTACCGACCCTCGAACAACAGTGATAGCGGCGAAAACAATGCCGACGATGGCAAGAAGCGGAATGACGATTGTGCGGATCATGATGTGCTCCGATTCGATGTGATCTGCGTTTGTGTGTGTGTGACTGAAAGTTACTTGCCCAGCGCGCTCTCTGCGATGTGTGTTGCCTTGCGCAATCCCTGACCTTGAATCACGCGCACGATGTGCCCGTCGTCCATTTCTGCAATGCGGTCCGCGAATTCAAAGATGCGTGCGTCGTGCGTCACGACCACCAGTGTCAGGTCCTCGCCCGCAGCCACGCCGCGCAGCAGTTCCATGACTTTCTGTCCCGTCGCATGGTCCAGCGCGCTCGTCGGTTCATCGCACACAAGCAGCTTGGGCTTGTGCACGATCGCCCGGCTGATCGCCACGCGCTGCTGCTGACCGCCCGACAGCTTCCGCGGCTCATCCTTCGTCCGGTCGCCCAGTCCCACCAGCGTCAGCACTTCGCGCGCCCGGTCCAGTGCCTTGCTGCGAGACATGCCATTGATCAGCAGTGGCACCGCCACATTCTCTGCAATCGTCAGCGTCGGAATCAGGTTGAACGCCTGAAACACAAAGCCCACGTTCACCGCGCGAAACGCGGCCTTCTGGGCCTGATTCATGTTCGCGTAGTCCTGCCCCAGCACCTTGCACTGCCCGCCGTCACGATCAAGCACGCCGGCCACCACGCTGATCAGCGTCGTCTTGCCGCAGCCGCTGGGGCCCACCAGCATCAGCATCTCGCCCTTGTGTACGCTGATATCAACGCCGCGCAAAGCTCGTACGGCGCTATCACCCTTGCCGTACGTCTTCGTCACGCCCTGGCATTGCACCACAGCATCGGTCGACAGGGCCTGAGCGAGATTGGTTCCTGAAAGTGTCGCGGTAGCCATAGGTGTTCTCGTGTTCGATTACGACTTGAAGACGACAGCGGGTTCCAGCCGCAGAACATTGATCGCGGAGATCCCCGCCGACGCAAGGCAGATCAGCAGCATCCCCACGCCGCTCCCCACCAGCAGTTGCCAGGGCATGAAGAACCCCACGCCCGCCGGTTTCAGCAGCATGCCCGTCAACGCTGCGCATCCAGCCCCCAGCCCGAATCCCAGCCCGCCCACGACGATCACCTGCGTGAAGATCATCATCAGCAGACGCGTATTCGTCACGCCCAGCGCCTTCAGCGCGCCAAAGTAGCGTGCGTTGTCCACTACATAGTTGAAGAACGTCTGTCCGCACACGAGCAGGCCGATCACAAATCCCAGCGCGACCGTGATGCCGAAGTTGACCAGAATCCCCGTGTTGATCAGCGTGTACCACATCGTCAGCGACGCGAAGTCAGATGCAGTGCGAGCCTTCTCGCCCGTGTAGTCGCTGATGCGTGCCGCCAGTGCCTCATGGTTCTCGCCGCTCTTTGCGCCCACCAGCACATACGACATCAGCTTCCGCTGCGGCGGCGCAAACTGCATCGCCCGCGAATACGTCGTGTACAACGAAGGCTGCCAGTAAAACGGATCACGCGTCTCGCAGATGCCCACCACCCGCGCCGCGTTGTCATTGATGCTCAGCGTGTCACCCACGCGCAAGGGCCGTGATGTCCCGTCCGCATGCTTGATGCGCAGATCACCTTCCGCCGCACGCCGCTCCACAATCACGCTGTCGGCCTGCCGCAAGTCTTCCAGCGAGCCAGACAGCATCCGCACCGGCCCGCCCAGCAGCGTTGCATCATCCACGCCGATGACGTTGGTCATCTCCAGCGTGCCTTCGCTCAGTCGCACAGGCAATTGCGCCCGGTACATAGGCATCGCCCAGTCCACACCGGGCACGCCACGCGTCCGCTGCAGCACCACATCTTGCAATGGCTTGGAATCTTCCGTAAACCGAACCTGATCATCCATCACCCAGATATGCACGTGCGGCGTGTCTTCAATGAACGCCCACGTCCGCCGCGTATACCCCATGAAGATCGACGCCTGCTGCGTGATCAGCGTCGCCGCGAATGCAAGACCGATGAGTAGCCCAAGGTACTTGAGCCTGTCATTCATGATCATCTTGATGGCCAGGCGGATCATCGTGTCCCTCCAGTGGTTGCGTCGCCAATGCGTGTGCCGGTCAATCCGCTCATGTGCGTGTCAATCGCCAGCATCGCCGAGTGCAGCGGATCCGTGAACCGCGCCCAGGGCAGTTTGCCATGCGTGATATACAGACTCACCACGCCATGCACGCAGCCCCAGCACATCTGCGCCACCGTCTCCACGTTGTCATACTGCGGCAGAAATCGCTTCTGCGAGATGCAGTCCGCCACCGTGTGCCGGCACGCGTTGTACCCCTCGCGGTCAGCATCCGCGAACATGCAGTTGTCATCTCGCTCCGCCGCCGCCACAAAGTCAGGCGGCTCAGTCATGAACATGAGCTTGTAGTGGTGGGGGTGCGCCAGCGCAAACCGCACGTAACCCTGTGCCAGCACGCGCAGTCGTTCGACTGGGTCGGCGATCTGCATGACTTCGGCGGTTCCCTCATCAAACGCGCGAAAGTCCTCCTGCATCATCGCGTGAATCAGTTGCAGTTTGTCCGCGAAATGCACATACAACGCGCCAGGCGTGTAGCCCGCCGCCTTCGCGATATCGCGCATCGACACCGCGTCAAACCCGCGCTTCACAAACAGCCTCCGGGCCGCATGCACGATCTTCGCGCGAGCCTTCGCATTCTCCTGCTCGCGCCGCATCGCCGCGGGCGTCGCAGCCTCCGCCGCTTTCTCGCCCGAAACCTTCTCGCCCAGTGGCACCACGCCCGCAGCTTTGCGAGTGGAGCCCGTGGAGAAGTTGGAGGGACGACGCGTGGACATGTGAGTGAACCGTGTTCAGTGACTATACGTTGTTTAGTGAACGCCGTTCAGTGATTTGTGGACATTTTCTGCCGTGACACCATAAACACCGAAAAACACAGTCTTTATATCCCCATACCACCTCCTTATCGCCCCCGCTCCCCGTTCCCCATTCTCCGCTCTCCGTTCTCCGCTTTCCGCTCTCTCACCCCTTAAACACGATCGCCGGCTCCAGCCGAATGACCTTGATCAGACTCAACATCGCGCTCAGCGCGCTGATCACCGCCACCGCGCAGCCTGCGAGGAACAACGTCTGCCAGATCAACCGAAACGCCAGCGGGCTGTTCCGCGCGTTAAAGCCCATGTACGCAGCGAGCCCCGCCCCCAGTCCAAAGCCGATGAATGCCACCACGACCGCCTGAACGATGACCATGAGCATCAGTTTGTTGTTGCTCGTCCCCATCGCCTTCAGCGTGCCGAAGTACCGCAGATTGTCCACCGTGAATGAGTAGAACATGAACCCGGTGATGATCGTCCCGATCACAAAGCCCAGCGCGACAGCGATCCCGAAGTTGATCGGAATCCCCGTGTTCTGCACGAAGTACATCACCGTCTTCCAACTGAACTCGCGCCCGCTGTACACCGCAAGTCCGCTGCGATCTTCGATCGTTGTCGCCAGCGTCTGCACATCCATGTCCGGCGCGGCCTTCGCGATGATGTACGTCAGCATCTTGCGTTCACGCGGCACAAACTGCACCGCCCGCGAGTATGTCGTGTAGATCGTCGGCTGACTCTGAAAACTCCGCGTGGTCTCAGCGATGCCCACAACCACCGCGCGCCGATCGTTCAGTTCCAGCGAGTCGCCCACGCGAAGCGGGATTGACGCGCCGGTCACTTCATCGCGCCGCGCCAGCCGCGTCATCGCCCCCACGCGGTCCACGATCACCCCGTCCGCACGCCACAGGTCTTCCAGCCGACCCTCGACCATGCGCGAAGGCCCGCCGATCAGCGTCGCGTCATCAATCCCGAAGATGTTGCAGTTCACGATCGTGCCGTCGTCCTGCCGCGCACGCGTGTTCCCCTTGTACAGAGGCATTGCCCACGCCACGCCTTCCACCCCGCGAATGCGCGAAAGCGCCGTGTCCTGCAGCGGTTTCGCGTCATCAATGAACTGCACTTTCTGATCCATGATCCAGATGTCAGGCTGCGCGATATCCGTGATCACGGCGAACGTCCGCGACATCAGCCCCACGAAAATCGAGCCCTGCCACACGATCACCATGCTCGCCAGCGCGACACCCAGGATGATGCCGACATACTTGCCCGTATCACGAAAGAGCATCTTGAGTGCGACTGCGATCATGACCCAGCTCCATCCTTCTCGCGTGCGTCGATTGCCGCGCGCGTCGCCTTCAGTCCCGCGATCGTGAACGCCGCCACATGCCGCGACCACGCGTCAATCTGTTCGTTGGAATACACGCTCCGCGATTGAATCCGCGTGATCACAGGGCGTGCGTGCTTGTAGTGCAGAATCTGCCCGATCAGGCTGTTGCCCGCCATGTCTATCTCTTCTTCCGTTGCACGCGCCCCCAGAAACTCACGCACGATCTCGCGCACACGCTCCCACATGGGTGCAATCGCCTGCGCCACCACGCGGTCCAGCGCGGGCGTCGGCTCCACCATCTCACGTGCCATCAGCACGCCGTGCCAACTGGGCCGCCCCGGATCGATTATTCGTGTGAACATCAGCTCCACCAGCGCGTTCAGCCTCTCATCGCGCGTGCGTGCCTTCGCGAAGAACGCCTCAACAGGCGTCCGCTGGCTTGCCAGCTTGTACGCATACTCCAGCACCGCCGCATACAGCCCCGCCTTGTCCCCAAAGTGATAACTGACAGCCGCGACGTTCGCTTCCGCCCGGTCACAGATTTCGCGAACCGTCGCGTCCTTGTACCCTCGCTCAGCGAAAACCTCTCCCGCCGCCAGCAGCAGTTTCTCCTGCGTCGCGACCTGCGATTGCGATTCGCCGCGCATCGCCGAGATCTGCAGAGGTTGGAAGGGGCCGGCAGGCATGAAAAGTGTCGGGAGTCGCGGACAATCCAGAGTGAAACATCTGTTTCAAACAAGTGTTTGACTACTCTACGTCATCGCTCGCTGTTTCGATGCGACTTGATCGGATCGAATTTTGTAAATCGCACCGCGTCCTAGCCTTGCGCATGCCGCGTCGCCGCGATTTGCCCGCTGCCATCCCTCCCGCCGCCGTCACGCTCTCGTGGCCGGGAAAGTGCGCGCCTGCCCTCTCCGCGGACAGCCCCGCCGTCCGTGCCCTCCAGCCCTTCATTCAGTCGCTCGCTGCCGGTCGAAACGCCGTCGCACACACCGACAACCTCCACGCCCTGCAGGCCCTCATCGCTTCCAGTGTCCAGCCCCGACTCATCTACATCGATCCTCCGTACGCCACGCAGATCGACCACGGCGTCCAATCCGCCGACGGCGCAGCCCTCGCCTACGCCGACACGTGGCAGGACCATGACTACTGCCAAGCCATGTTCGAACGTCTCTCGCTCATGCACCGCGTGCTGCGTGATGACGGCTTTCTGTTCGTGCAGTGCGACTGGCGTGCCAGCGGATGGCTGCGCGTCATGCTCGACGAGATCTTCTCGCGAGCGTGCTTTCGCAATGAAGTCGTGTGGCGACGCGCGCCGAATCTCGGTCGCCAGGCGACAAGCGCTCAGCTTGGACGAACGACCGACAGCATCTTTGTCTACAGCAAACGTCCGCGACAGCCGTTTCCGGGGCGCGTGCCGCAACTGCTTGAACCGTGCGAACTGACGCGCACCGGCGCGCCCGTGGGCGCGAAGTGGGACGAGGTTGCGAAGACGTACTTCACAACCGCTCCGCGCGGTGACTACACCGACGCGAGCATCGCCAAACTCCGCAAGCAAGGTCGTGTCTACGACAGCGCGACGGGCAAGGTCTACATCAAGTATCCGCTGGTGCGCGATGCGCAGGGGCGGTGGTGCAAGCCCATCACCATTGACACCATCTGGACGGATGACGAGGTGAAGCCGTTGCGGCATGCGAGCAAGCGGGAATTGGCGATTGATTATGTGACGCAGAAGCCCGAGTCGCTCTTGCGGCGGATCATCGCGTGGGCGAGTGAGCCGGGGGATCTGGTTGCGGACTTTTTTGCGGGTTCGGGCACGACGCTGGCCGTGGCGCAGGCGACAGGTCGGCGGTTTGCCGGGGTGGATCAGAGCCCGCTGGCGATCAGCACGATGCGCAAGCGGCTGGCGGATGTGCAGTGGTTTGCGCAGTTGGAGCAACCGGCGCGTGCGACAGCACGCTCGCGCCAGCCGCGGGTGACGCGGCGCAAGGTCGTGAAGGCGCGGTGACGGCGGGTTGTCAGAACGTGAACGTCGCGCCGATGCCAACGATCGCGGCGGCGTCGGCGTCGGGTTCGGCGACGGTCGCTTCGTTGCTGTCGATCAGTTCGTATTTCTGCGAGAAGAAGTAGCCGCCCCATGCGTTGAGGGAGATCTGGGGCGCGGCTTGCCAGGCGACGTTGAGGACAAGCGGGATGCCGCTGTGGCGGCCCACACCGTCGGCGAGGGGGCCTTCGTCATCGAGGCGGAAGTTGTTGCGCTCGTAGCCGCCCAGCAGCGAAAGGGTGATGCTGTCGCTGGCGGCGTAGTTGATGGCGAGGCCGCCGAGGTTGCCCACGCGCTTGCTGGTCACGCTCCACTTGTCGTCGATCTGCCAGCGGACGATGGGGACGGGGACAATCAGGGCGTCGTCTTCGAGTTGGGTCTGCACGCCCAGGCCGAAGCCCACGATGAGGTCGCGGCTGAAGGCGTAGCTGAAGCCGGCGAAGCCGCCGTAGGTGAGGGTGTCGGAGAAGTCGGCGCCGGGTTCGCCTGCGCTGGTGATTTCGAAGCCGACGTTGTAGCCCCATTCGTCGTTGAACTGGTTGCGCCAGGATGCGCCGATGGTGCCGATGTAGATTTCTTCCCAGATGGGATCGATCATCGCGTCGGCGAGGGGGAAGAAGGAGTTGCCGTCGCTGAAGTCGTAGTTGAGGTACTCGGCGCCGGCGGAGATGGTGAGGGAGCCGCGATCGGTGACGGGAATTGAGAAGTCGAGGCCGACGCCGCCGCCGGTGACGGAGACGTCGCTGCTGGAGTTCTCAAAGTCGGCGGAGAAGAGGTGCATGCCGAAGGCGGAGAGTTCCGCTTCGGGCGTGCGGCTTTCGGCGGGGCGGCCCTGGGGCTCGGCCGCGCTCTGCAACTCCACGGCGGCGCTTTGCGCGCCGTTCTGTGGCGCGTCCTGGGCGGCACCTGCCGTCGCAGCAACCGCGCACACGAGCGAACCACTCAGAAGCCGCGCAAACATATCAGCACGCATGCGATTCCTTTCGTGATGAATCGGGAGACCGGTGCGGATCCGCTGCCGCTGCCGGTCTGGCGCGAAGCGTACCCCGCTGGATGATGCCGCGCTATGATCTCCCTCCCCTCGGGGCGATAGCTCAATTGGTAGAGCACTAGCTTTGCAAGCTAGGGGTTGAGAGTTCGAGTCTCTTTCGCTCCATTTTGTGTTGCAAGCCGCAGCCGCAGTGCTGCGGCTTGTGCATTTGGGGCCTGTGTTTTGGGGGCTTGTGTTTTGAGGGCTTGTGGGCGAGGGGTGTTGTGGGGGGTGGG
>VYMG01000110.1_pt1 | contig 37117 bp, 22 predicted proteins | sample 5115261 | NCBI WGS metagenome assembly VYMG01 (sample SAMN12291781, study PRJNA351875) | freshwater metagenome | isolation source: freshwater lake | place: USA: Michigan, Wintergreen Lake | collected 2013-08-08
CATTACCGCCGCCGCCGCCATTGGCTAAGCTGCCTCGACCATGTTCTTTGCCAAGCAAAGCACGTACGATGCCCTCACCTTTTGCAGCTCCGCTGTCAATTTGCGAGGCGGAATTGTAATAAGTTGCAACATTAAAAATATTTCTTGAACCATTATTAGTCAGTCCACCGCGGAAACCTAAACCGCTCACATCTATTGACCCCACATCAAGGTCTAATGCCGCGGTGGTTTCAAACACAAGCACGCCACCGGTTGCACCATCCCAAGGTCTTGCGGTAAGAAGTCCGTTCACAAATACTGTATTGCGATAACTGGGCACCGTCACGAGTTGAACATTACCTTGCACATCATAATTAAATAAGGGCACAAATTCAAACTCTATCTCATTGTCACGTATGCTCTTAATTTTCACAAATTCAAAATTACCTGCATCGTTATAAGCCGTAACGGTTCCGAATGTCGGAGATTGCGAAGTATCGGCATCAGCTCCCTGCATTTGTATAAGTAACGCTTTTTCACCCGAGCGAAATCCGGTAGCATTCAATACTGTAATTTTTTTAGAACAAGCATCAAAAGATGTAACTTTTGCATAAGAGTTAATGATACCGCTTATCCTTTGCGCCGATAGTGGCGATACCATGCCGATAAGCACAAGAAGAGTTGTAATACTTGAAACGATGATATCTCTATACATAATGTTCTTAGTCAATATTGAGTTGTAATCAATGTCAAAGGCAAAACTACGATAGCGAACACTAATGACAGTATTTTGAGAAAAAATTTCTATAAAAAAGTGACTCACGGCTTAACTGTATTGCTCAAAAGCTATGATCATGGCGGAAAGATGTGTGGATGGAGATTTGGCAGTGTACCCGTAAAGTGCTAACTTTGAAGCAGATTTTAATCACAACTTTCAACAAAAGGAGAAGCTAATGTATATTCTCGAACTCAAAGAATTGCTTGAAATTGCCGTCGGCGCACTTAGCAAACTTACGACGGTTTCTAATCCGGATTTCAGATTGGAGCAAGCAGAGTTCATTGACACGAAAAATGAATGGGAAATCGTTGTTTCCTTTTTAGTAGAAAATACGAATAAAAGAAATAATCCTTTGTTAGGGATTTCAATGCTTGATTTTGAAAGAATATATAAAAAACTGACTATTGACACAGAGAGGAATGTTAAGGGATACTATTTTTTCAAAAATTAATTATGATTGTTATTGATACTAATGCCCTAATTTTGCTTATTGTCGGATTGATAAATCAGAAGAAAATTCCAGAACATAAGTGTTTATCAATTTATGAGGAGCAAGACTATATTGATTTAGTTGGGATTATTGGTGATATTAATCGTCTGATTACGTTACCAAATGTTTTGACAGAAGCTGATAATCTCTTACATGGATTTACCGGTGAAGATAAAAACTCATACATTCAAGTATTTTTAGAAATAATTCGTAAGACAACGGAGCAATATGTTTCCTCATTGACTGGTGCGGAACATTACTCATTTATAGATATTGGACTTACGGATTCATTGCTGCTCCAAATCTCCTTAAATAATGACTTATTGATTACTTCTGACTCGAGATTAGCAGATTACGCAAAAGCACACGGGATAAAAGTGTATGATATTGTAGAATCAAGAAATTTAAGACTATAATTCAAATATAATTTATAGAAAGTAGCAAACGAATAATGAAATTTATGTGTTTGATTTGGTTATATACAAAATAGGAGAAGTCACATTTTTTTTGATTATTCTCACAATTTCAAACCAATCCACGTTATTCCCGGTACAATTCGAACTGACGGTGCAGGTAAACGATAGTGTGATAACGTAGCAATGATGCTATCCCATAAACCACCGGAAAGAGGTATCTTACGAATATCCCAATATAAAGACAAATATAATTCATGTGTGCCGCCACCATTACCGGTTAAGTGCTTCACGCTATGACCAATAGAAAAACCAATCCATGACGGATACCATGTATTGCGCCAAGAAGCAGGTATAAATGCCTCCGAACCCACACTTATCCAATGAGTAGTATTTTCATAATCGTCAATAATTGCCCCATAGCGTTGGGGATTATAATTTTTCCAATCGAAGCTGATTTGCAAAGAAAATGGCTGTAATACAGGATAATAATATGTAAGCAGTGGCAATGATGCTCCAACGGTATTGGCTACCATATCGCCCGGGCTGAAACCCAGATAACCGCCGCCATTATCACGCGAAAAACCATCACGAATTTCAATATAGGTCTGATAAGTCATCGCAATTGCGGCACCAGTATATAATGAACTTATGGTGTCCATACCCGTCCACATACATAATCGCGAATAGGTCGTGCTCACCATTGAAGAAAAAAAACAATGTCCTAATTTATCCGCCCCCAAAGCATATTCCCAATCGCGATTGGTGTTAATATAAAAATCAGTCTTTTCTCCTTTCCACCATAAATTATTTTGTAGGGCATGCCCATAGATAAAACCCGCTGTTGTTATGCCGCCGACACAAGCCAATCGTAATGGTGAAATAGTACTAAGACTATCTGTTTTTGCTTTCAGAGAAAAGCAAGAAAATAAGATAATAACGAGAATATAGCTTAAATGAAATTTCACACAATAAAGAGAAATGGTGATAACTCGATTGTATTTGTTTTTTTACAGAAGACATGATGTCAACTGTTTACCAATCGCCACCTATTGAAAACATCCACAGAGGTTGTGACCAATTCCAATACAGATTTCTCCATGCTACATCCACTCGTAAAGGCAAACCTAAAACAAATGAGCGCATACCGACTCCGGCACTCATCAATAAATCTCTTGTTGTCAGATTACCATTTTCATCAGGTCGAGCGGAAACGAATGCCTGACCATTATTCCATGCACCTCCCATATCAAAAAACATTGTCCCTTGCACCCCTTGTAATGGTATGGGAACAGGTCCGGCAAGCAAGCCATAAAAGAGTGGAAAACGTAATTCAGCATTTGTTAAAAAGAAATTATTACCTATACCTCTGCCAATTTCCCAACCTCGCACAGGCATACCGAATTCCATAAAAGCAAAATCGGCAGGACTTGAAAATGGAATTTGATTGAAATTAATTTGACGAATCCAATTTTCCACACCACCAAGCACAAAACGCTGGGGGTTGGGACCAAAACTTGTACCGGCGTTTCCACGTAAAGCTGTAGTCAAATATCCATCAAAAATAGAAAAATACTGCCGTAAATCGGCGGTAATTTTCATAAATCCAATGCCATTATTGCCTAATTTCGGCGAACCCATAATATTAAGTCCATATCGAGTTCCATCAGCAGGTCCCCACCATCCTTGCCGCGTATTATCATACACCAATCTGGCTTCGGGGACAATAGTATTTAAGCTGGATCCTTGCAGCGTAGGAAATTCGGGGTAATCTTGAGCTGTGTTCATATAAGAAATACCAAATTCTACACGGCGAAAAGTTGACAGCGGATACCATGCACCGAAATTTACACCCGTGTTTCTAAATCTGCTCAATACATTAGCACCACCGAAATTTACACCCGACCAACCAAGCCGATTATATATAGCAATTTGATAATCAACGACTTCCGGCAAATAATAATACGCTGCGTATAAATTACTGTTACGAATATCTAAAAATAAATTAGCGGCAATGTAAATTTGATGATCACCCAGCATATCACTAAACAAAAATTGTTGCTGCCCTTGCGCACCCCAAAAGGTATTATAACCGAAATTACTGAATGCATAATCCATCGAAAATGACAATTTATAAGGATATGGACCAGCCATTGTTGTGTCAATATAATCACCACCACCTGATGCGGCATAACTCGGAGAAGCCACAACATCAGTATTGGTTTTTACATTTTGCTGACGTGAAAATTCTAGTTCATATTCACCATAAGATAGTGATTTTTGTTCTTGCGGTTGCGATATATCAGGTATCGTTTCTTCTATTTGTGCTAATGCCTGTTTTTTTCTAAATGTGGTTACGGGAATGGAATCATACGTTTTTCTATCGAAAGGAAATTTCATCTGAAAAATATCATACCCTCCATTGATAAGCGTATTAAACAAAAGTGTGCTACCGTCACGTGCTAAAGACAATTGTGCAATACCTTGTAAAGAATTGGTTTTTATTTCTATTTTTCTCGTTTCTAAATTCAAAAGGTAGAGATTACCTATGCCATTTTTGTCAGAAACATAGAACAGTGATTTACCGTCGGGCGAAACCGCAATGGATGTTTTATCATATTGTGGCTCAACTGTAATTCTTTCCATATCATGCGAAGCAATATCTATCGAATAAATATCGCGGCGGCTATGATCATAATTCCACATTTCGAAATCTTTTGCTGTGTAAGATCCCTGTAAATAATCGCCTCGGTCGGAAACAAAATAAAGCTTTTTACTGTCGGGTGACCATGTGGGGTGTAATTTGGTAAAAATATCACTTGTCAAACGTTCTACTTTTTCTGATTTTGTATTATACAGATAAATATTACTTTGTTCATTTTCCGAAGCAATAAAGGCAATAGAAGCTCCATCAGGTGACCAGATAGCCCAAGATATTGATTTTAAGCCGAATAATTTTTTTTCATAATCGCCTTCTTTGACGTCCACAAGGTAAAGTGCGTCCTCGCCTCCGGCTTTTGCAGAAATTGCTAATTTTTTGCCGTCAGGACTCCATGAAATACCGGGTGTCAGAATATTTAATTCTTCAAAATCAAGCGAGCGTCCCGATTTAAGGACTAATTCAGGCTCACTTTTTGGATTTGTGATGTCTTTGATATAAATACCGAACTCGCGATCAATGGCAGAGATATATGCCATTTTCGTAGCGTCGGGCGATATAGCCGGAGAAGTATTGTAGAAGCTTAAATCTTTTCTGGAATTGGTAATTGGTGTTGCATAATCTTTCACATCTTCATAAATACCAATATCGGGTAAATAGATTTTTTTCATATCCTTAACCCATTGCTCAGAAAAATCCTCAAAATTTAGACCGAAAGAGCTTTTGTAGGCGGCATCTAAGGATTGTGCAGTTTTTAAACGATTAATAAATTCACCTATTTTTCTTTTGCCGTACTTTTCGGCTATATACCAATAGAATGCCTGTCCTCCGCGATATGCCAAATATCCATTCAATGATTGCAAACCGCGTAAAGATTCATTTAATGCCATATCACGCATAAACATATCGGTTTCGGTATTATAGCCGCCGATGCCCTCAAATTCTGCCAGACCTTCATTCATAAATAATGGTATCATGACGGGGTTACGCATTTGCACCGCAGTTTGATAAGAACCGCCATAGAACATATCATTTAAGACCGCATGGACTAATTCATGGTGAATCACATGTCTAAATTGTTCATAATCACCATCAAATGGTAATGTGACACGATTTTTTAATAATTCTGTCACACCCCCCGTACCTTCGGATAAAGAAGAGGAAATGACATTGGTTTGCTGAAATTGATTATGAGTATTATATACCATAATCGCGACACGTTTATTTATCGTATAATTAAGCGTTTTTTCGATGGATGCTAATGAACGCTCACACACTATTCCGGCAAACTTTGCAAGATATTCTCCACCTTCATGATAATAAACATCAAAATGGCGAGTTTTGTAAAATTTCCAAGTAAATGTTTCATATTGCACTTTATTTGTGCCAAATTGTGCCGAAACGTTTTGCCCGGAGAAAGACAAAATCACTATTGCAAGTATAAGATATATGCGGCGCATAAAAGCTCCGTAGAATAAATAAAAAAAGAGAGAAAATTACATTGATGTACACTTAACAATGCACATCATAATAACAAAGTATTCCGACAATAGTTTCAAACAATTATTCTTCGATTATTCTTCGATTTTAAGCCCCATAGCCATACCGTCACCGATTGGCACAAAACAATGTTGCAAGCCGGGATGCGCAATAATTGCATGATTAAATTTTTGAATAGCTGCCACATTAATCGGCTCAAAAGTGAACTCAGATTGTGCCACATAACCCCATGCAAGACAATTGTCTCCGGCAATGACACCACCTTTGCGTACTAATGGATATGTGAGATCAAGATATGCGGAATAAGAAGGTTTATCGGCATCAATAAACACAAAATCGAACTTATAATCAGGGTTATAGTCTTTGAGAACCCTTTTGGCATTGCCGGAATATACCTCAATTTTATGTCCTACACCTGCTTCTTCTGCTTTCTTACGGATATAATCACAATATTTCTCTTGTAATTCAAAGCAGACAACTTTACCGTCATCAGGTAAAGCTCTTGCCATTACAATAGCGGAATATCCGTAGAGAGAACCGATTTCCATCACATATTTTGCATTCATGGAACGCAGAAATACTTGCAAGAACGCTGACTGCACACCACCGATGGCAATATCAGGAAAGCCGTTCTCGGCTGCATCACGCTTCAATTCGAGTAAAAATTCATCTTCGGCAGAAAAACCATTTTGTAAATAACCGTCAATATCTGCTGTTACGGGTGTATGTGTCATTGCCATAATTATACTTCAAATGTTTTGGGCTGATTGCCATTGTGAATAAATTGAAATAAGTGCCTCAACACCATCGGTAAGCGCAGCAGGTCCCGGCTGCAATATTATCGAAGAGTGTATTTCATGAACTTGACTGTGTTGTATGGCATTTATTGTTTCCCAGTGCGGTCTTTGTAACATTTTTTCGGGCTTGAACATTTTGCCGCACCATGAAGCAATGATAATGTCAGGATTTCTTTCTACAACTAGTGAATCATCAGCCAGAATGCGTCTTTTTGCATCCGGAAATTGTCTGTTTTCAGCAAATATATCAATACCACCGCAATGTTCAATTAACTCGCTCACCCAAGCAATACCTGTAATCAGCGGGTCATACCATTCTTCAAAATATACTTTGGGGTGCATTGTTAATGATTGTGCAAAATCAGCACCACGTGCAAGCGAAGCTTCAAGCGTTTCGATATACTTTTCAGTTTCGCTCGGCTTCCCAACGAGAATACCAAGTCGGTAGATCATCGAAAAAACACCTTGTATTGTACGATGATTAAAGCATACAACTTCAATTCCCCTTTTAATAAGTTCTTGACAAATATCAGCCTGCAAATCAGACCATGCAAATACAATATCAGGTTGCAATGCAAGTATATCATCAAACTTAGCATCCAAATATGTGGAAACTGTTTTTTTTTCTTTTCGCGCCTTTTTTGGTCTCACTGTAAAACCGGAAACGCCGACAATTAGGTCATCCGCACCTATGGCATAGAGCGTTTCTGTGGTCTCTTCGGTAAGACAAATAATGCGTCGAGGAGATAAGTGAGTACATCGTGCCATAAAAAAAGAAACCCCGTATAGAGAAATACGAGGTTTATTGAATGTGAAATAAGGAAATTACATCAACTGTTGTTTTTAGGAACTTCAATAAAGACAAGTCTTGCACCATCTTTATATTTTACTTGCAAACGAATCACTTCGCCTGCATTTTGCTCAATAATTTTTTTGAATTGACCCGTTGTAGAAATTTCCTGATTATTTGCTTTCAAAATAATACCGTTGGGTGCAATGCCACGGCTGGCGGCTTCACCATAGCGTTCAACATTGCTGATGACAATACCTTTTTCTACTCCCATATCTTCTTTTATTTTTGACGTTGTCGGTGAAACAGAAAATCCTAATTTATCGAATTTTACAGGTTTATTAAGTTCTTCATCCTCCGATTTACCGGGTTTTGCTTCATTGGCAGCCGTTTTTGCATCTTCATCGCGCGGTTTTAATATTACTGTTTTATAAATAGTTTTACCGTCGCGTAATATTTTTAATTTAATAGCATCGCCGACTTTATGCATAGAAACACGGCTTTGTAATTCATTAGATGTATTGACATGTGCACCGTCTAAGTCTAAAATCACATCACCAATTTCAATTCCAGCTTTTTCTGCGGGGCTGCCGTCCAAGACTTTTTGTACGATAACTCCGGCAACTTTTTCTAACTTATATGCTTTCGCACTTACTTCATCCACAGAGGAAATTTGTACACCGATATAACCACGATCAATTTTGCCATCTTCAATCAAATCAATAATTACCGATTTTACTAAATTCGACGGGATTGCAAATCCATAACCATTATAGAAACCGGTACGGGAAGCAATAGCCGTATTAATTCCTACTAAGCTTCCATTAAGATTAAATAATCCGCCGCCGCTGTTACCGGGATTTATTGCAGCATCAGTCTGAATAAAATTCTCAACAGCGTATTGATCTTTGTTTAAATTTAACTGTCCACGTCCCAGAGCACTAATAATTCCGGTTGTTACAGTAGAATTTAAACCCAAAGGATTACCGACAGCAATAACCCATTCGCCTATTTGTGCTTGATCGCTATTGGCAAAATGTGCGGGTTTTAATCCATTGGCTTCAATTTTAATAACAGCTAAATCTGTAAGTGGGTCACGACCTATAAGTTTTGCTTTAAATTCTCTTTTGTCGTGAAGAATAACTTTTATACCATCTTCTTTGGCATCTTCAACCACATGATTATTCGTTGCAATGTATCCATCATTGGTGATAATGACGCCTGAACCGGCTCCGCTTGATTCTTCAGTATCCGGCGCTGATTCTTCTTCATTATTGTCACGAGGATTAAATGGCTCTCCGAAAAATCGGAATAGATCGCGCATCTGATTTTTTTGTACTTTCTTTTCTGCCACTACACTGATACTGACCACAGTTTCATTTGATGCCTCACTTACTGCAACAAAGGCATTGTTTAATGCTTTTACATTTTCATTGAGTGTGACAGGAGCATTTTTTGCGCCTATATCAGCAATGTTAGCCGCAAAAAGTGATTCTAAGGAATTATCCGAAAAATTAGCAACTAAGATAATTCCTGACAGAACTCCTACGCCGATTAAGAACATTGCTGCAACAATTTGTCGTTTTAACATAGAAAATCCTTGAGTTAATTAACAAAATTTTTGGGGCTATCAACGTTTATGAGTTCGCTTTGTTGCAAAAAAAAAGCGGCAGCTACTTTACAGCAGCCACCGCTTTTTGTTAAGAAATGTTATCTTATTTAGTCACGGCAAACGGTTTGACTTCAGTATAAGGACCTGAAACAAATTTTGCAGTATAACTTCCTGAAGATAATTTATCCATTGGTAGAGTTACTTCATATTCACCGGGCTGTAAAACACCTAATGGCATTGTTGTTACTTCTTCACCGGTTGCAGTATAGATAATCAATGTTGTTGATGATTGGATACCTATAGAGAAATTAACTTTACCACCTATTGACGGAACCGGATTCGGTGAAATATCTTTAATACCTTGACCCAAACCACTTCCACCAACTGCACGTCCCGGAGCAAAGCACACAGCTTGTGGCGATACATCCATACCTGTTGGTGCAATCGGGAAACAATCATTTGCTGTTGCTGTTACATTGATACGAGCTTTGCCGCCTTGAACAAATGTCGGATCAGAAGAAAGTACAGTAAAGAACGGAATAGCAATATATGGCGTTGTATTTGCACTGACCGGAGTTGCTGATGATGATTTGAGTGATATTGTCACTACACCATTTGCCACTGTCGGTGCACCGTCTAATTCCCATGCAGGGTTCAATACTTGCACATTACCGCGATAGACAAACATCTGAGTAGGATACGCTACGGTAAACGTCATTTTATTCACATTTGCTATTGTCGGAGCTGTTGCTGTTGTTAGGTTAACTCTGTAAACATAGTCTTTACCGTACTGTAAAAGACTTCCTTCGCCCTCAATAGCCAAAGTACCGGAATAAGAAACAGCTTCACCTCTTAATGTTTTGGTTTGTGTTCCATTTTGTGGAGCATTAGATATTACTGTCACATCAAGATTATAGACACCTGCTGCATTCGGAGCTTTGAAATTGTATGAAAGAGTTTTTCTGTCATCGGCAGTATTTGCTTGTGTTAAAGTAAAGTAAGCCGGAGCAAAATCTTCTTTCACAGACCAAGGAGCGGAATTTGCATCAATCGCAGGATTGTAGGTAACACCTGTTACTGTTAAGCTTGCATCACCGGTATTAGCAACTTCAATTGTACCAACTTGTACGGTTGGATCATTAATACATACAACCGGTAACACATTAGGCGTCGTATTTAATATACCTTCGCCTGATGGAACATTCTCTGTTGTACCTGTCAACACAGCAGTAACTTCAGCATCTGCATCACTTTCGGTTGAAACATTTGTAGTAAAGTTACCTACGGTAGCTCCATTGAAGTATGCTTCAAATTCAACATAGTCACCACTTTTTGTTAATGTGACTGTACCTGCCGTTGCATCATAAGCAGTTGCTGGATTAGCAACGATAGTTCCTGCCAAATCATGAGCAAAGCCTTGTGTTCCGTAAATATTACCAAGTTTTTTACTTGCAACTATCTGATTTGCATCCATTACAAATGGTAATGTAATGGTCACATTATCACTGTATTGATAGTCTTCAAACTCAAAACGCACTTTTTTAGCTACTTCTTGTGATGCTACTCTGACACCATTATCAAGCTTGGTAGTACCAAAATCAACCGGTGCTGTTCTTAGTCTGCCGATAATACCTATACCATCAAGTCTTGCTTTAGCGTTTTTGCCTTCATTTGAAGTAAATGTAAACTCCAAGGATTTTTCACTAATACTTTCGGGAACAAAGTCCACAGGTGCCCAAATCGTATCTTTTGCTTGAACCGTTTGTCCGACAAACCATTTTTGTTTCCATGCACCAAAGGAACCCTCAGGATATTGGAAATTTTTATCTGTAGCATTACTCAGAACTACATCATTAATGGTTAATGGTGCATTTCCTGTATTTGTAACAAACACGGCTCTATTGTATAAGTTATTAGACAAAACGCGTTTTTTATTCCAATTATACCCTTGAGCATAAAGACCCGGTTCAATAGCTTCGCCAGTCATTGCTTCGATACTATCAGATTTCTTAGCATTACTTTTGAAGTAAATTTGATCGGAGTATTGTTTAACAGCAGTTGGTGAAAACTCAACTGAGAAATTCTCAATTCCACCCGGTTTAATAACAAGTGGTTTAGTATCATTTATCATTGCAGTTGTTAAAAGCACATTATTGTATTTGATAACAAATTCCGGTGAAGTAGGGAGTGTAAATCCTGTAACAATAAGATCAGCCGATCCCTTGTTTTCTACGGTAAATGGCCAAGAATGACCTGTGCTATTTACCGGTTTTTGACCAAATTTAGCATCTTGAGTTACGACAATTTCCGGCTCGCCTGTTTTTGCACGAACTTCAATCGAATAACCAAATCTACATTCATCACCAACGCCGATACTGTCAAGGAAATCACCAACAACATCTTTCATAAATGTGACTTTAAACTCTTTTTCAGCTTTTCCTGCAAGAGTGAACGGTACAACAGCCGGCGTTACTCCATCATTTTCAAAAATGGTAAAACCTTCTGATTTTTTCATTAACTCTAAACGATGAACAACGACAGAGGCGTCGGAATTATTCACTGCTTTGAAGGACAAAGTTTTCTGAGCACCAATCATCACCAATCCGTAATCCATTGGTGATTTTTCCAATTTTACTTGGAAAGCATTGTATTTAATAACAATTGCTGTATCATTACCTGCTTTGTCAACAAAAATTAATCGAGCACGAGCATCAATTGCCGGGTTAATAACTTTAAGGGTCCAGAAAGTTCTTACTGAACTACCCGGAATAATTTTTGTGGGTTTGCCATTTTGATCAACAATTTTAAATTCATAATTGAAACTTGAATCCGGTTCAATATCCATATAAATGATAGCGAGATTGGAACGAACATTCGGATCATTAGGTAAATCTGTGACAATCGGTAATTTACCGTCAGGACCTTCTACTGAACCGTCACAAAGAACTTTGTATTCAGGATTAGGATTCACTGTATCTTTTTTCGTTAAGTCACCAAGAGCAACACTCGTTGGGAAACCATAAGAATCATAATCAGAATAACCATAGGAATAAGCGGCAAATGGTTGTTTTGCACGAATACGATACACACCGTCGCCGGGAAGTGTAATACGTTTCATACCATATTTGAGTCCATTAGCAGTTGTTGCAGAAAATATTTGTCCGGGTCCGGCACCAAAGCGGCTTGCAACGCTTCTCCATTCAAATTTACCATTGTTCACAACAGCAAACTCTAAATCTTGAGGTACAACATCGCCATCACCAAGAGCATAGACAAGGTTCACATAATTTTTTGTAAATGGTAATGTACCACCTTTTGCGTTTGGAGTACAGAACACGATTTCTTTTTGATACTGCTCAACCGGAGTGATAACATATTGGAATGGGTCACTCGAAACATTATCATCAGCTTGACCTGTATTATATAACATGATATAAATCGGTGCATTCGCAGAAATCATTGTAGATTTCGGAGGACCATCTTGTAAACGACGCTCAACGAATGCTTGATTTTCCACGCGGCTATTATTAGGAAGAACTAACCATTCTTTACCATCGCGATAGACCTTGATATTTTTATAATCGGGGTGAGCAAAAACGCGAATAACCGGATTAAACATACGATCAACCAATGCTGTTACATGATATTCTTTACCCCAAGTATTTGTTGGTAACTCCATATCAACGGTGAAATCGCACCAAGGAACACCGGCAGGAACATTAGCACATTGATTACCGGAAACAACACCAACCGGCTTATTTGACACTACGCGGCTACCTGCAATATCTTGACCATCATCATCATTAGCAATACAAATAACGTCACCGGCTTTGAGACCTGTCCATTTTTTTGTCTGTCCGGGTCTCAATCCACCTGTAGTACGTGAACCGGGTACCCCACCCATGATGAAAGTAACTTCTGTGTCATCATAGGAAGCGACAATGTTTGTAAGACCGGGAAGTTTGAAATTTGATCCTGCAGCGGTGTATTGAGGCCATGAAGCAACAACGTAGTCATTACCAATACCGGAAACGGGCACACCCAAGAATCCGTCAGATGTATATTGAAAACGTGTCATCCCATAAACAACGATGGGAGCAATTGCTGTCACATGAACGCCTGCGCCACCATATACCTGCTCCGGCGGTGCCTTAGCAGTCGTAGGTTTTGAATAGGGCTGCCCAACATTAGAAGGAAGTTTAAACTCAATGACATCATTGGCAACAGCCATCTTTGTCATAGACCAACCTTTGCCCGGAACATCAACAGTAACAGGTTGACGGACACCCGAAGCCACGAAAATACGAGTAGTATTTTCTGCTCCTGCTACTTCTTCGTAACAGGGTGGGAAAGATACCCAGAATTCATTACCGGAATTCGAGGTGCCCAATAAATTAGGCAAATCCTTTTTTGCATCTTTGATGACTGCATTTTGTGAAAAGGCAGCAGACTGAGCAATAAGGAAAATTGCAAGAAGAAAAAGTCCAAACTTTTTCATGACACTATCCTTTGAATGGTTAAGAATGACATTTATTAAATCAATTAAGCTAAAATACGAAGTCCCGAAGTTCTGACAAAACTTTATGAATGTTCTTTCATAAAAGATTGAGGTGTTCTTCACAAATTGTAATAATGTTTGAAACAAAGTTTTGTCACAGAATCACTGAAAGTTTTGTCAATCTTTTTTACTTTCCTAATTTTGCACTTACATAAATGCCGATGCGGAAGTGGCGAAATTGGCAGACGCACCATCTTGAGGGGGTGGCGCCTTCACTGGTGTACGGGTTCAAGTCCCGTCTTCCGCACTTTATTGGAAGCCATTGCTCTGAGCAATGGCTTTTTTTGTTTCAAAGCTATCGTCCAACTTTATATGACTTTACGCAATCGTTTTGTTTGTCTTTTTCTAGGGTGTTTGCTTGTCAGTTGTAATGAAGGGCTTGAACCTGCTTTTGTTTCATCTACGCAGCAGACAGGCCCTGCCTATATAAAAGGCACACTCATCATTAAAAATGGTATAAGTGGTTGGAATGACTCAAAAGACTCTGTCTATGCGGTGCGTGTCGCAGCTTTTGTTGATAATCCACCAAGCAACATTGTGCAAAGTCTTTTGTCCGGAACGGCTTATATCAGCTCCGATTCAATCGCGCTTTTTACTGATTCATCAACGTTTATTGTGGAGATTCCCGATCCCCCAAAAACAATCCGATATCTTGGTGCAGCATTGCAGTACAAAAAAAACGACATTTTTGCCCAAAGGGTAATTGGTTTATACACCCCTTCCGGTGATGTAAATTTGCCCGGGATAGTAGAACTCAAACCTCGCGATACTGCAATAGTGCGGATTACGATTGACTTCGCTAACTTACCACCTCAACCACAACTTTAGGAGAAGTGCCATGACTTCTATATGTCTGAAAAAAAATTGCTTTGTCATAATTATTCTCATTGTATGCGGCTTCAGTTCCCTCTGTGGACAAGAAAATCTCAGTTTGAATGGAATTGTGAGGGAAAAAGGCAACGAAACCATCATTGTCGGTGCATCAATCTCGATAAAAGGAACTAAACTTGGAGCATATTCTAATTCTAAAGGACTGTTTTCTATTAAGAATGTACCTCAAGGAAAACAAACTTTGGTTTTGCGTTGTGTCGGCTATAAATCCGCAATGACCGAAGTTAACGTTACCCCTTCTATGGCTACACTTGAAATAACATTAGAACCATTACCGTATTCTACCGATGAAGTAGTTGTTTCTGCCTCAAAGAGAGCTCAGGCAGTGCAAGATGTACCAATCAGTATCTCGGTTGTTGACCAGAGAGCAATTGCCGACCGAAGTATTACAAAGATAGATGATGCCCTGCGGTACGTCTCGGGAGTAAATGTAGCTCGCGACCAAGTGAGCATTCGGGGCTCAAGCGGCTTTGCTTTAGGTTTGGGCAGCCGAACAGCTGTACTTTTAGACGGTTTTCCCCTCCTCTCCGGTGATAATGCCGATATAAAGTTTGACATGATGCCTATGACGGAAATAGAACGCATTGAAGTTATCAAAGGTGCCGGCTCTGCTTTGTATGGCACAGGAGCTTTGGGCGGTGTGGTAAGTATGTTTACGCGAGCCCCGAAAGAAGAAGCAGCTATTCAAATTCGCTCCTTTATCGGTGGATATTCAGAACCAAACTATGAGTCGTGGCAAGTTTATTCTTCAACTCCACTACTCTATGGAATTGATGGCGCGTTTTCGCAAAAACTTGGCGATTTTGCAATAACAGCAACCGGTGGAGTGAAATATGATCGATCCTATCGCCTTTGGGACGATTCGCGCCGATGGAATCTATATTCTAAAATGTCGTATAACTTCTCTCCGCAAACATCTGTTTTTGCTTTTGTAAACATTGCATCCGAGTTACGTGGCAATTTTCTTTTCTGGGCAGATTTGGATAGTGCAACCAAACCACCTTCCGGCGTAAATCTCAATGAAAGACGGCTCTCCGGCAAAACAATCATTGGCGCAGAGTTGAAGCATCTCTTGAGTGACGATGCGTTTTTTATTATTCGCAGCTCAGCTTTTGCAACATCATTCAATGAGTTATATAAAAATCAGGGTGAAGAAGTCGTTTCTTCGGATGCAGTTTCATGGTTTACCGATGCCCAATGGTCTTCAGCTTTGTCTAAAGAAAATCATCTTACATCCGGACTAACCTTTACCCTCAATTCGGTAAATTCCGGCACATTCGGAACACGCGCACAAACCATTACTTCTGCATATATACAGTTAGAAAATTCATCTCTGCCCAATACTATCATTACCGCCGGTACTAGAATTGACATAGAGCAAACACAAACAGTAGCTCAACAACACACAGAGTTCAGTCCCAAACTCGGCATTTCCTATAATGGTTTTGCCCCTTTTCGTTTGCATGGTTCACTCGGCAGAGGTTTTCGCACACCTGCGGTAGCAGAACGATTTGCTGATATTCGTAATCCGATTCTTGTTTCAGCAAATCCCAACTTAATACCTGAAAAATCAATGACCTATGAAATTGGAACCAGCTTAGATTTCGCCCTCGGCGATATTCCAACCTCCATTGATTTCAGTATATATCACACAGACTTTAAAGATTTGGTTGAACCGCAAATCGTATTTGTCGGCACAAGTCCATCCATCACATTTAACAATGTGCTCAAAGCTCGTATTCAAGGAGCAGAACTTACATTTCGGTCATTACTCGGCTTTGTGGGCATTGAAACATCTCTGACAGCACTCTATGCCCGTAATGTAACATTGGAAACACCACTGAAGTTCCGGTCTCCTATTCTTTGGTACAATCGCTTATGGATTCCATTATCCGAATTCGAGATACAATGTGACTACAGGTTTATTGCCAGAGCAGAACGCATACTTGATGACAATGAACGCATTTTTGAGCAATTCATACCTGATGTTCAAGCACGAGTGCCCGTACATGTGGTGGACGCTCGATTAATCTACAATCTGGCAAAATCAGAAATAGCACCAATGAAACTTATCGTCAATGCTAAAAATATTTTGAATTATTATTATGTTGAAGTCATTGGTAATCTTGCACCGATACGACAATTTTCCTTACAATGTGAAGTAAATCTGTAATAAATATCATAACATTCATAAATTCGCAATACATTAACTATTCGTTACGAAATATTATGCAACAATCAGAACTACAAGCGCAACTTTTAAAATTAGACAATTCAGAGCTACAACGCGAAGCCGCCCTCGCTTTTCGAGAATTTGAAATGCTTGATGATGCTTCAATTGCGGCATTAGCTCAAGGTTTATCGGACAAAGACAGAGGTGTGCGCGATGCATGTAGTATGACCTTAGTTTCCTTACAGAATCAAGGTGTTGAAATTGCTACCCATGTTGCAAAACAAATTCTGACCGATGACATCGAGGTTCGTAACTTAGCCGGTGATGTGCTCATTAAATTAGGCACCTCCTCCGCAGCTGTTCTGTGGGACTATGCCCGGCATGATGATTTTGATATACGAAAATTTGCTGTGGACATTATCGGATTAATTGGTACCGAAGCCGATGTGCTCATACTCATGGCATGTTTACAAGATTCAGATGCGAATGTGCGTGTTTCCGCAGCCGAAGCTTTAGGAAATATTCGTTCAGACATAGCGATAGCTTCACTTCTGGAAGTTTATCAAACGGATGAAGAAATTAAAGTTCCTATTATTGATGCATTAGGTAAAATTGGCGGAGAACATGCTGAAAATTTTCTTTTGGAAAAGTTAAATCTCGAAGAGGATATGTATATTCAGACAGCATGTATTGACAGTTTAGCATTATGCGGGTCGAAAATTGAAATTAGTCATCGCTTAGCCGAAATATTACCAAGCGCGCCTGAAGAATTACAAGGAATAATCCTTAAAACGATGTGTGCTATTGCCTATCGTTTAGAACAACAAATCGTTTTGCATAATGATCTGCGCTATATCGCTTACAATGCGGTTAATGATGAAGACCCCGATATTCAATCGGCAGGAATTATTGCTCTTGGTAATAATTACTCCATCGAAGATATTCCTTCATTAATTACCGAATTGGAACGTAACAATGAAGCTACGCAACAACATATTCTTTATGGATTGCTTACCCAAACTTCTTCAACCATTATTGTCACCATCATAAATGCCTTCATTGAAAAAAACACAGATACATTGGATGCACTCATCAGTATATTCGGTGTGTTACGTGAATTATGGAATTATGCAGACGAAGAGCATGCCGAAACTATACTCGAAAACTTACAAAGAAATTATATATATTCACAAAATGATATCTCTAAGTTTATTTTTGATTTTATCCAAACTATAAATCGAGTTATTGCCTCTCAGTGTGTGGCAGAATTGCTCACTTCAGAATCACCCTCCGAGCAAATACGCGCATTGGAAACTATTGCCAAAGCCGGTTTATTAGAACTGCGCGACAATGTCGAATTTATGACAAACATTCCCGGTGAAGTAGGCGAAAGAGCTAAACAAATTTTGCAAGAATTACGGTAATACCACTATGAATTTTATGCCTTCAGAGCAGAAATTTACTCACGAAAAAGACCGTGATACTTTTATTGTTCAATCTGTGCGCTCATTATGCGAAGGGAAAAATCATTTTATTTCCAATGCAGCAAATATCAGTGCATTACTATTTGAATATATTCCCAATATCAACTGGGTTGGTTTTTATTTTCTTCATAACAACACATTACTTCTTGGACCATTTCATGGCAAAGTAGCATGCACACATATTCCTATTGGAAAAGGAGTATGCGGCACTACAATTGTGGAGAGAAAAATTCAACGCATAGAAAATGTTCATGACTTTCCCGGTCATATTGCATGCGACTCCGCTTCGAATTCTGAAATTGTAATCCCCTTATGGCATAATGGAAACATCATTGGTGTTTTAGATATAGATTCTCCGCTCTTTGCTCGATTCTCTGCGTCTGACGAAATATTGTTTACACAAATTACTGAAATATATTGTGAATTTTCCGATTTTTCATTTTATTCACCGCTAAACTCTTAATATCATGGCAAATATAGCTATTGTAGGTGCAACAGGATTAGTGGGGCGCACTATGTTGCGAGTACTTCAAGAAAGAAATGTACCTGTTACATCATTACGATTATTGGCATCAGCGCGCAGCGCAGGCGAAGTTATTGCATGGAATGGCAATGAATACACAGTCGAAGAATTAACCGAATATTCATTTGACTCAATTGATTATGCTCTTTTTTCAGCCGGCGGGTCTATCAGTAAGCAATATGCACCAATTGCTGCAAAAAATGGTTGTATTGTCATAGATAACTCAAGCGCATGGCGTATGGATCCCGATGTGCCATTAGTTGTTCCCGAGGTTAATCCTCAGAGTGCCCATGAGCATAAAGGTATTATTGCCAATCCTAATTGCTCAACCATTCAATTAGTTGTTGCATTAAAACCTCTACACATACATTTTGGTTTAACAAGAGTCATAGTTTCAACATACCAAACGCCCAGTGGAGCAGGTCAAAAAGGTATTGATCATTTATTGGATGAAATTAATGGGATTGCTCCTACAAAAAGAATATCAAGTCATAAGGTAGCATACAACACAGTTTTCCATGCTTTTCCCGTTGGTGAATTATTTACTGAAGAAGAAATAAAAATCAAAAATGAAACAAGGAAAATAATGGGTATTCCCAATTTACCGATTGCCGTAACATGCGTAAGAGTACCTATTCTCGGCGGTCATGGTGAATCAGTTATTATTCATACGGAAAAACCTTGTGACACTGATGATATACGGAATGTCTTGAATATGTCTTCCGGTATTGTTGTCGTGGATAATCCTTTAATGGAAGAATATCCGACTGCTGCCGATTCAGAACATAGAGATGAAGTATTTGTTGGTCGTATCCGACGTGATGATTCATCGGAAAATTCATTTCACTTATGGATTACAGCCGATAATTTACGTAAAGGCGCTGCTACCAATGCAGTACAAATTTTACAATTACTCGAAGAGCAAAAATAACACACGGCAATCAGGCAAAAAAAAATCCCTTTTCATTGATGTGAAAAGGGATTTTTTTATGGAAAAAGATAATTATGCAGTAGCTTTTGGTTTGCGAACCTCAATAAAAATACCGAGAGCAAGTAACAACAACACCCCAATATTTAATGATAAGCTTACTGTTTTACCCATCTCGAAATTTTCAGAACGATAACGGAACTCAACAGTATGTTTACCCGGTGGAACAACGACTGATCTAAATGCAAAATTTGTCTTATAAACAGGAGTTTCTTGTCCATCAATATATGCTTTCCAACCAACAGGATAATGAACTTCGCTGACAAAAAGTAGATTATTGCCTTTATTTTCGGTTTGGATGACAATCTTATGATTTTCAAATTGTGTTACATTAGCTTTTGTGTCATTAATAGCAGTATCGATTGCTACGGGGATTTTTTCTTCCGTAAACGCCACTTCACGCGGATTAAAATCACCATCGCGCAAATGATGGAGAATGTCAATTTTTGATGCGACTTGTGTTGATTTGACAAAAAATGCTCGAGGCAGTACTTGAGGATTTTTATAGACAATCGAAGGCATCCCCATACCATTTTCCAACTCAATATTCGATTGATGCACAGGTTCAATTCCCGGGAAATACGGCTCAGGTGCAACGATATATTTTGCATTAAGCATATTGAGTACAAACATATTGGCTATTGCACTTCCACCGCCCTTACCGGCAACATCAAGTAAGTCTTGATAAACCCTCATTTTTGCCGAATGATAACCATGCACATTTTGCAAAAGGAAATATGCAGGTATATTTGTCATACCCATTTGTAAATAGGAAAAATCGGCTACACGATAGAGTGATTTATCTTGCTCAAGATAAGAAACAAATTCCGGCTTACGTAATTCAACAGATTCCAATTTACCTGTTTTATAGTCAAAGCCACGATAATCGCCCCGCCACAAATCAATAACCAACAGTACCATAATTGCAGGAACAAAAACCGATTTGGGCAAACGTCCTGCAACATAAAGCCATACAAGAACAGCAGCTCCGAGCATTACAAATCCTGTTTGCATCCAATCACTTGCCATTGCATCATAAATTGCGCTGATATTCTCGGGAGCAATCTTTTTCGATCCTTCGACAGCCATTTTATACGATGATTCTACCATTGACGGCATTATCAAACTAAGGAGGAAGAATCCACCGGAAATTGCAAGAAATATTGTAAGCCCTTTTTTAGTCGAAGGTTGAGCATTAGTCCGCCAATCATTTATTGCTTTCAAACCATAGCCGGCAAGTATGGGCACAGCGAATTGAATCATGACTAATGCCATTTGCGGAGCACGGAAATTATTAAATCCGGGAACATAATAAAAGAAAAGATCATATAAAACAGGAAGATTTTTCCCATATGATAAGAATACGGAAAACACGGACAATACCGTTAATGCTTGCACTAAAGCATCTTTTCTGTACATCGCAATCCCAATAAATGCAAATCCAAGTACAAAAATTCCCATATAATTTGCAGCATCGGTAAATGGCATTTGTCCCCAATATGTTTGTTCAAACGGTGCTTTTGATATACCACTTTTTTTCAATTGCATTTTACCATAGCCAAAATAATTTGGCACAAAAAAGGTAATTGTCTCTTCAGGGCTAAATGACCAATTCGTGCAATACTCATAATCAAAGCCACCCTCTTCATTTTGTTGTTTACCTTTTGTTTGTTCAATCGGGGCAGTTCCGCGAGTGGAATAAGGCTTATATTCCATCACGCTTAAATAACGATCCGCCGACATTCCAAATGCAATTGCTCCGGCGACGGCTAAAATACCGGCGCTTCTCATTACTCCCAATGGTTCATCTTTGGAAATAATTCGACTGACCAATTCAAACAACAAATAAATTCCAAAAGTACAAACACCATAAAACATCATCTGTACGTGCGTTGATTCGGAAAGTATATGCACTGCAACGATGAGCAGAGCAGAATATAAAATACTAAATTTAGCTCGTAACTTTTCGAGACACATTAAAATATAAGGGAACATTGATAAGGCTATCGGCTTCGTATTGTGACCGATAACAATCCAAATAATAATCCATGTCGAAAATGTAGCGGCAAAAGCGGTAAAGAAAGAAATATATCTTTCCATATTTTTTGTACGCATAAACAAATACATACCCGCAGCAAAAACCATATAGAAAAAAGCAATACGCATAACATCGCCACCAAAAGAAGCAGCAAATCCTCTATTTATGGTAAAGAATACTTTGCTCATAATATCATACCATCTGTCACCCGTCGTTAATAATGCAGCAAAGCTTGGCAAGCCGCTGAATATATGAGGATTCCAATGCGCAAAATCACCGGATTGTTTCGCTTTTTCCAAATACGGCGTAAAACTTTTTGATGCGACATTATCGGAAGAACCGAAACTGCCACCGGAAAATAAAACCGGTGATAAAAAAACTATAATTGCAGCAATAAGCCCGAGTATATATGCTAAATCCCTATATTTTTCCGGGATGAAGCCACTCGATGAGGTTGTGTTTTTTTGTGTTTGGCGTGATTGTAATGCCATGAAAAAACCTTTTAAAATATGTGAATAAAGTATTAACGATAATGAATAAAGGAGGAATACTCAAAGCCCGATGGCTTACGATAGACAATGGTAAAATATCCGCTTTCAACGGAACTCAAAGACACAGCAATCGTTTTTCGCGATGTATGTACTTGTGTATTTTCCCATTGTTGCATAAATATTTTTTCACCATTAACAGTATAGATTTCGAGTGAGTATGAGCCCAACTCTGCATCGGACACCTCTATGGTTGTTGTTTGATGTACGGGAGGATTGGGCAGAATTGTGATTCCCTGCGTTAGAAAAACAGAATCATATAATAAGCGCTTGCCACCCTCTTCGCACAGTGTGAGCGAAAGTAAGCCATCTACTGTTGAATCTACTCTCGCTGCCGTTCCTCGCGTCCAACGAAATGCCGATGTTCCCCAAAGGATGGAATCGCCCTCTATGCTCCCCAAAACAGCATCTCCAATAATTTCTGTGATGAGTGGTGATGAATTCGAAACTGTGATGCCGTCACCTTCAATTATCAACGTATTACGACGCGATTTAGATTTATCGGGAGGAATAATTTTCAAATTTCCTTTGGTGACTCTTTTCGGGAAAAATAGTCTTTCATCAATCAAAATTTCTGCACTGAATGAGACATTAGTTAATTCACTATTTACCGGAGTGACACTCATCGTCAAAGGTATAGAATATTCGACTGTTCGAGGATTAAGACTTGTATCTCTCGGCAAATAAATTATTGTTCTGATTGTTGGAATACTTTCCACATTCAAAGCAACTTTTTTTATCTCCGTACATGATGATAAACCATATTCTACACGAATATTTCTCTGCTCTGCATATACACTTGTTGGCGTAAAAATAATTGAAAATGCAATTTCCTCCGATGGTAATATTTGTGTGGGCAATGTTATCGGTGCATTAGGAACTATACGTAAATCGGATGGTGCGTTTTCAATACTGACATCAGTAATAGTAACTGCAACCGTTCCATTATTACGCAAAGTGAATCGTTGGGTTAATCGGGATTGTTCTTCTACTCGTAATGTAGGATTATCGGGTGAAGCCAGTAAAGGACTTCTTCTTTCGCCATGTAATTCCGTTATATATGGCACTGTGCCTGCTGCAACTTTAATTTGCGAAATAACTTCAGCTTTTTTTGCACCATCAATTGTAGCCGTAGGAATAAATTCTATTTCTCTTGTAAGAGTTTGCTGAGGATTGATGATTGCAGGAAAAGTCATTGAATTTACAAATCGAAAGAAATTTTCATCTACTCCCTGAATATCCATTGACTCAATTTGAACAGGAACATCGCCCGTATTTGCAATAATCACACTATCTTGTTTCGTTTCACAAAATTCGACTGTGCCGAAATTAATAAATGTATTTTGTGTTGCGGAAGCTAATCGTCCGATAACTTCGACTATGACTCTTTGCGTATCGGCACAAGGTTGATTAAATATCACAAAAAGTGTATCTCTGATAACTCCTGCTTTTGTTAAAGGAAGCGAAATAGAAATTTGCCGTGAACCGCCCGATGGCACGACAAAATTCTTTGGTGTTACGGTACTTAATTGTGTTATTATATCCGCTATTGTCAATGAAGTATTTTGACTATCCTGTATGGTGATTGTACCCACGGCATTATCACCGACAATACCATCAGGCAAAGTAACTAATGTGGGTAATGATGTTTGCAATTTTTCTCTGACCGCAGAAATTGGTCTTTGAATAATGGGAAAATCTTTATCATTAGTAAACATCACAATAATTGCAGAATTTAAGCCCTGCACTCCATTATTCGGATTAAACTTTACGATATATGTCACGGAATCATTCGAGTTAATATCGGTAGGTATAGGAGGTTGTTGAATTATGGTAAATCCTTGCGGATGTATTCCGGTAATGATTGCAACAGAATCAAGCCGTACAATATTACCACCTTTATTTATCAATCGAATTGTATCGGTTTTCGTATCGCAGCGTGCCACAGTGCCGAATTGTAAGGAAGCTACAGACGTAATCACATTAGAAATATATCCATTGCCCGATAATAACATGGCAGCAGTATCTATACAAGATTGCACTGAAGTTAATGATTCGATACTCAATACCGCACTGTCTTTTCTTTCAAGAGTAGGAGCATATTCTATATCAATGAATACTGTTTGATTCGGTTGTAAGACAACAGGTAAAGGCGGTGAGGTTGATACTATTCTGAAAGGAGTATTTATAGGAAAAAAATTTGCCGGTAAATTTGCATTTGCTGTACCATTATTTGTTAGAGATACAGTAATTACAGCTTTTTCACCTACGCGTACATCATTAAATTGACCCGTACCGGAAAAATCTAATTGTGTTTCAATTCCTTTTGCAAGAATAATAACAGTATCTTGTGTTGAACATTCCCGTGCACTAATAATAAGCGATGACATGATATCGCCTTTTGATTTTGCAGTATATGTTATTGTTATAGGCATTGCAATACCGGGCAAAAATGGTTGCGGCACCGTATAAGAAACATCAATATTTGCTTTATCACTGACAAAGAAAGTCGTGGGTCGAATTTCAACACTTGAGTTATTGCGATAATAGATAACTTTAGTTTGTGGAGAATTACTGCACACAGTACCAAAATTAATTGTGTCTATAGGTTGCAATGCCGCAATATTTTCCACAAGTGCAATATCCAATGTATCGCGATGCAACATTACATTCATGGTAATTGTTTCTCGTGTCGGATCGGGGTCATTGGTTTTAATGAGAAAATTATCCTCAAAATTTAATGCTTTCGAATTAGCAGGAGCTTGCCATGCAAAAGTAATACGTGCTGTATCATTGGGCGATATAGTTGTTTTATCAATTGACACAACAGAGAAACCTTGAGTGCCAAGCTGAAAATTTGAAGAAAGTATGCGCAAATCAGCACCACCTTCATTCCAGACTTTACCTTGTATTTGTTTATAATCTTGAGGGCACAAAATACTGTCGAATTGGGCTGTGTCTTGACAAATTGCCACAGGTCCTTCATCAATTTCCACAATTTCTGCAGCAGCTTGTGACATTATTCGCGCGGGAGCAGCTGTAAAACCCGTATTAACATAACCGACATTACTTTGAGTTGTCACTAAAAAATATAAAGTTTCGGGATAGGCATTTCTATCATTAAGATTGACTGTATTTGACCATGTCGAGCCACTGCCTTGAGGATTTTCATTCACTTTATTGTCTGACCATGGTTTACCGAATGGCTTAAAATAATTTCGCGTAAAAGTTTGTAGTGCATTATTGGTACCTTCATAAATAAATGAAATGCGCTGTACCTTATTCGCAAAACGTTTGGATTGCGGACCACGATAGACGGAAGTTCCTGTTGGAACAGAATTATTGGTTTCAGCATCATAACGCACTCTCCCTTCGCCACCGTCGGGAATAGTATTATTTCCAATTCCACCACCTGTTACATCTGTCGTCACATTATCAATAGCAGTTTTTGAACAGAGAGTGATAGAACCACCGGAGCCACTGCCTCCCTCAGGAAAATTATTGCTGCCATCAGCCCCTTTGGCAGTAATTTGCAGTCTGCTTATCTGATACGCATAAAGACGTATGGCACCGCCGCCACCGCCGCCGACACCGGAACAATTCGATGGAAGATTGGGATTCCCCCCCGCACCACCGGAACCACCTGCCATAGGAACTATTGGTTGATTACCGACATTTTTTCCACCTGTTGCATTGACTCCTTCTCCATCGGTAGCAAAACCGCCGCCACCGCCGCGAGTATTTTGTCCGGCACCTGAGCCACCGCCAAAACCACCACCCGGTATTACAACGCCATTCCAACCGGCACCTGAAGTACCCAAAGGATAGCCGGTACCGCCACCGGCATTTTCATAAGCATTCGTAATTCCCGGTTGCACATTATTCAAAGAAGCACCGATTGCTGAACCGCTGCCGATGCTGTATGCGGTGTAGAGACTATTGATAAATGGCAAACCACTATTATTCCTACCACCACGCCCCCCTGCCGTAAAACCTTCACCTCCCGGTTGCCCAAGATTGGAAGGGGCATCACAAAAACTGCCGCCGCCGCCGCCGCCGCCGACACCGCCATTTTTCCCGGAAGCATCAACAGAGAGAATTGTTCCACCATTAAGGACATCGCCCGTCACAACACCTTTCACTAATAAAGTAAGTGGTAAATATCCTTGATTACCGTCGCGAAAGGGGTCACAATCATTGGTAGATACGGTATAAGTGCCACTGCCAAAAAATACATTATAGGAATCTTGTTTAGGATCAGATGCTCCAATCAACATTGCACCACGAGGCGATCGTTTTCCGAGAAGTCCTTGTCCTAAAACTCTTTCATTAATTGATGCCGGATTCACTTCAAAAGGTCGTACAATGTAAAATGTATCGGGTGTGGACGCTTTGCCATCTATTTCAACATGTATAGGAATACGAAACTCTCGACGCAATTGCGACCAGTCCCATGAATTAGGATACAGAGATGGTTTTTTCATATCGGGATGAATAAAGAGCTGTGTTGCTATCATTCTTCCTTCATGACTAACAACAAGCGGTCCGATGATAACTTTATTGGTATCAAGGGGATTGGTACATTTTACCCTTATGCGATCACCCGGATTATTAAGATATATCATCACATTAACATTATCGTCAGTATTATCTGCACCGAATGTACCTATTGCATCATGTTCTGCAATAAATTCGACATACGTGTTCATTCCCGGCGTACCTATGTCGGGAATCATATATGCCAAACGAGGATTTTGTGCACAAAGTTCTGCAGAACCCCATAGCATCAGCAAAAGAAAAAGCAACTTTCTCATAGAATCCTAAGGTGTGGTAAAATGAGGAGAGTTATTATAGACTCTCTATGAAACTTACACAAAATTAAACGGATTTACTATATAGGGCAATGACAGAAAATACATGAGTGAGTATTTTTACGAAAGAAGCACGCCGATTGTGAGCACAAGACCAAATATCACAAGCAGTTTTGCCGAATCTTGCAAGGATATATTTAACTCTCTCCCATCTCTTGATTTTACCGACTTGAGCATTATCACAGCAATAGGCAAAGTAAGTAATGGTAACAATATCGGGTAAGAATAACCACGAAAAGACAGGATGATCGGAAACACATAACTGAGCAATGTTTGCATATTAAGAACCAATTCTGCATTTTTTCTGCCGATACGTGTTGCAATAGTGCGTTTTTGCGCTTTACTATCTGTTTCTCTATCGCGAATATTATTGATGGAAAGCAAATTGGATGACATAAGCCCCAAAGGTAAAGCAAGGAACAAAGTATCGTAAGACCAATATCCGGTTTGAGCATAATATGTGCCCATGACTGCCGCTATACCAAAAAAAAGAATTACGAAAATTTCACCTAAACCTTTATAAGCAAGAGGATAAGGACCACCTGTATAAGCCCATGCCATCAGTAATGACAAAAGTCCGATAAGAAGAATAGCCCAACCCGCAATCCATACCAACCATAAACCAAGAGCAAAAGTGACCGTTGCTACCAGTATTGACGCTTTCATCATCATAGACTCAGAAATTATACCATTTGCCACAGTTCGTAGCGGACCTAATCGCTCTGCTGTGTCAGCACCTTTGCGAAAATCATAGATTTCATTGATAAAATTGGTGAGAATTTGAATCAGTATGGCGCATACCAACGCTATCAATGCCGGTATGACAGCGAAGCCATTATCATGATATGCAGCAGCGCTTCCCACCATCACCGGTAATATTCCGGCAGGCAGTGTCTTGGGGCGTATAGCCGCTATCCATGCTCTGAATGAGGGACTTGTAGGCAATCCGGAATTATGAGTCATTAGTTGATGAAGGACAAAGATGTGAAAGTGAACATTGATGGCATTTCGGGCGACGTGCAATACATATCTCCCTGCCATGACTGATAATGAAATGAGTAAAATCTGTCCAAAGTTCTTTCGGTACCAAAGGCATCAGTTCACGTTCGATGATTTCCGGATTTGTAGTCTGCACAAACCCCAGAAGATTCATCAATCGTGTGACATGAGTATCAACGGTTATGCCTTCATTTTTCCCAAACCAATTTCCGAGCAATACATTCGCCGTCTTGCGACCAACACCGGCAAGTGTAATGAGTTCCTCCATAGTGTCGGGGACTTCACCGCCAAATCGCTCGAGTATTGCTCTACAACATTCTTGGATATTTTTTGCTTTATTCTTGAAAAAACCTGTAGAATGAATGTCAGACTCAAGTTCAGCTCTTTCAACCGCAACATAATCGGCAGGACTCCGATACTTTTGAAACAAATCACGGGTGACAATATTAACACGTGCATCAGTACATTGCGCAGATAGTATAGTCGCAATCAATAACTCAAAAGCAGAGCTATGGGTAAGAGCACAAAATGCATCGGGATACTCTTGACGGAGTATCCCGATAACGTTTTGCATTTTCGTGACTTTGTTCTTCATTAAAGGTAACTGTTATCAGCGAGTTAGTTTTTTATAGACAATACGATGTGGTTGATCGGCAGCAATACCCAAGCGTTTTCTGCGATCTTCTTCATATTCCGTATAATTGCCATCGAACCAAAGAACTTGGCTATCCCCTTCAAATGCAAGTATATGCGTACATATTCTATCGAGGAACCAACGATCGTGGGATATAACCACCGCACAACCTGCAAAATTTTGCAATGCTTCTTCCAAGGCACGTAAAGTATTGACATCCAAATCATTGGTCGGTTCATCAAGCAATAAGACATTTGCGCCTTCACGTAACATTTTTGCTAAATGCACACGATTTCTCTCACCACCGGATAGAACGCCCACTTTCTTTTGCTGATCTTGACCTGTAAAATTAAATTTACCTACATAAGCACGGCTATTGATTGTTCTGCTGCCTACTTGAAGCACATCATCACCACCGGAAATCTCCTCATAGACTGTTTTGTCAGGATCAATCGGGCGATTTTGGTCAATATAACCCAATTTTACGGTATCGCCTATGCGTATTGAACCGCTGTCGGGTGCACTTTCCCCGGTAATCATTTTAAATAATGTTGTTTTGCCCGCACCATTCGCACCGATAACACCAATGATACCTCCGGGAGGCAAAGAGAAACTGAGATTCTCGTATAATAGCTTATCCACGAATGCTTTACTTATACTTTCGGCATCAATAACGACATTACCCAAACGAGGTCCGGGCGGAATAAATATCTCAATTTCGTCGCTGCGCTTTTCGCCGTCATCTTCAAGCATTTTCTCATAAGCAGAGATACGCGCTTTACTTTTGGCATGTCTGCCTTTAGGATTAAGTCGTACCCATTCAAGCTCGCGAGCAAGCACTTTTTGGCGTGATGATTCTTGTTTTTCTTCCACAGCAAGTCGTGCTTGTTTTTGTTCGAGCCACGAGGTGTAGTTACCCTCGAAAGGATAGCCCTGACCGCGATCAAGTTCCAATATCCAACCGGCAACATTATCAAGGAAATAGCGGTCGTGAGTTACAGCAATTACGGTACCCGGATATTTATGGAGAAATTGTTCAAGCCATTGCACGGATTGTGCATCAAGATGGTTTGTCGGCTCATCGAGCAAAAGAACATCCGGTTGTTGCAAAAGCAAACGGCATAAAGCAACACGACGTTTTTCTCCACCCGATAATACCCCGACCGATGTGTCACCCGACGGACAGCGCAAGGCATCCATTGCCATTTCTAATTTGGAATCCAAATCCCATGCACCCAAGTGGTCAATCTGTTCTTGTAATTTGCCCTGACGTTCAATTAAAGCATCAAAATCGGCATCAGGATCGGCAAATTTTTCTGAAATACCTTCATATTCTTTGATTAAGTCCACCGTTGCTTGCACACCTTGTTCAACAATTTCTTTGACTGTCTTGGTTGCATCAAGTTCCGGTTCTTGCGGTAAATACCCGAAGGTTATATCTTTATTGGCTGTTATCTGTCCAATATAGTCGGGATCAACACCTGCAATAATTTTTAACAATGATGATTTACCGGCACCGTTCAAACCCAGAACACCGATTTTTGCACCATAAAAGAATGAAAGATAGATATCTTTCAAGACCTGTTTTTGCGGTTTGTGTACTTTACCGACACCCACCATGGAAAAGATAATTTTGTTGTCTGCCATTGTATTTTCAATAAGTTACAATAATATTTCACATTTAATTTTGAAGGAATTCACTTTACCGAGCACAAAAATACGAAATCAGTGTGCTGATGTCTTTAACACTCTCTATTACTTCATCGGAATAAACCGCAATGATGCCGAGTTCATGCAATAGCGTAATCCTGTCGGTTTAGGACCATCGTCAAACAAATGTCCCAAATGGGCATCGCAACGCGCGCAACGGATTTCAGTTCTTATGAATTCAAGCGTTTCTTCTGTCTCTTCCACTACATTCTTAGCATGGATGGGCTTCCAGAATGAGGGCCAGCCGGTGCCGGAATCGAATTTCGTTTCCGATAAAAACAAATCATTTTCGCAGCAAATACATTGATACAATCCTTTTTGATGATTATCCCAATATTCATTGGCAAATGCTCTTTCTGTGCCCTTTTTACGCGTAACATCAAATTGTTGAGGTGTAAGTGTTTTCTTCCATTCATTGTCGGATTTTGTGACATAGTTCACTTCAACAACTTGTTTTTTTTCAAAGGAATAAACCTTTACATTTGAACTTTTCTTTTTCGTGTCGGAAGAGCGGGCTTCCGTACATCCTGTTTGTAACAATCCGGTGCAACACACCGCAATCATAACAATAAGTGCTGCTTTCATATAGTACCTTTCAGCGAATAGTGTTTTTCCATGACGAAATCAATGGGGGTTCTATCGTTTCGCTTATCTCAATTTCTGAATTATACCAGACTTTTTCCAAGAATAATCCGTCGGGCGGTGCTGTAAGGCGCGAAGGCAATAAAGAAAATGTATCTATACAGTGCTCAAATTCCGGGAGCGACAATTCCTCTGTGCTCAATGCCACTAATGTCCCCACGACTCTTCGTATCATACTTCGTAAAAAGTGGCTACCGACAAAACGCAACACTATCGCATCATCATACGCTGTGTATGAACTATCCAGTATATGAACCTTGGTCGAAACTGTTTCATCTTTTTCTGCCGAAAAGGAAGCAAAATCATGGAAACCCTTGATTTTTTCCAAACCTTGTCTAAGAATCGGTAAAGATAAATTTTTCTCAACTGTCCACACATATTTACTTACAAATAATGGCTTTATATTTGACAGTTGATACACATAACTTCGTGCCTTTGCATGATGGCGAGCATGAAACCGATTATCTGTTTTTTCAAGTGAGCGGATGTGAATACCATACGGTAGTTTACTCTGTATTTCTTCTTTTGAGGGCATCGCATCAATATCACAATGTGCAACTTGTCCAATGGCATGAACGCCGCTATCCGTGCGTCCCGATCCATAGACACTTATGTCTTGTTGATAGAGCATTGAGAGAACTTCATTGAGAGTTCCGGCAACTGTTTTTGCATTTTTTTGCGCCTGCCAACCCGAAAAACGAGAGCCGTCATAGGCGATTATCAGTTTGTAACGAGCCATACAAGCATTATCCCTTTCGCATAATTAACTTGGTCAATCGTAGATATGGGGTTAATTTTGCGCAATAAAATATCGAACAGTTTATCCATTTATACGATTCATCATTGTGTCAAAAGTAGCAAAAAAGAAATCAACAGCACAAGCAAACACGATAACTGTTTCAAAAAACAGCACTTCAAATTCGGTATCTTCCACAAATAAACAAGCCGCTCTCCCCAATTGGAATAAAGAAGAGGTTTTGTTTGATTATCGCATAGGCATACGAAGTCGTCAAGCATCCCTTCTCGGACGTCGCGAAGTTCTCTCCGGCAAAGCAAAATTTGGCATTTTTGGCGATGGTAAAGAAGTTGCCCAATTGGCTATGGCGCGTTCTTTTGCCAAAGGCGATTTCCGCTCGGGCTATTATCGTGATCAGACCTTTATGTTTGCTTTGGGCATTTCCGATGTTCAGAAATTTTATGCTCAGCTCTATGCTCATACTGATGTTGATGCTGAACCCTCCAGCGCCGGTCGTTCAATGAATGGGCATTTCGGCACTCGCTTTCTTCATGAGGATGGTACATGGAAAGAACAAAGTGCGATGTATAATTCTTCCGCAGATGTTTCCCCCACGGGATCACAGATGCCCCGCTTAGTCGGATTGGCTTATGCTTCACGCTTATATCGTAATGTTGAAGTCTTACAATCGCAATCACAGTTTTCCACCAATGGTAATGAAATCGCTTGGGGTACTATTGGCAATGCAAGTTCAGCCGAAGGTATGTTCTGGGAATCGGTCAATGCTATCGGGGTGCTTAAATCGCCCGCAATTATTTCCATTTGGGATGACGGCTATGGCATTTCTGTCCCTAATGACATACAATTGACAAAAGGCAATATCGGAGAAATTTTACGTGGTTTTGAAGAAAAAGATGAACGCGGCGGCTATATAATGCGTGTGGTCAAAGGATGGGATTATCCGACTTTAGTGCAAACTTATGCGGAAGTTGCAGACCAAGTTCGCAAGGAACACAAACCCGCAATTATTCATGTGATTGAAGTCACACAACCTCAAGGTCACTCCACCTCCGGCTCACATGAGCGCTACAAATCCAAAGAGCGTTTACAATGGGAACAGGATTTCGATTGTTTGACAAGGATGAAACAGTGGATTATTGATCAGAATCTTGCCACAGCGGAAGAATTAGACTCTATCGAAAAAGAAGAAATTGAACATGTACGCGTGGCAAAACAAACTGCTTGGGATGCATACATGAATCCGATTAAAGAGGAAATACAGTCCGCACTTGGCTTATTAACTCATTTTGCACAGCAGCAGCAATATTCGCAGTCGCTTTTACCAATTGTGCAAGATTTACAGAATATTCGTGAACCGTTTCGACGTGATATTTTCGCTGCCATCAGTAAAGCACTGATTATTCTTCGTAATGATTCCACACAAGAAAAGCAACAACTTCTTGCATGGAAAAATGCAGAATATGCAAAAAATAAAGAACGCTATGGCAGCCATTTATATAGTCATTCACAGCAAGCAATCAGCCGACAGACATTTACAGCGCCGCAATATTCTGAAAACAGCCCATCGGTCAATGGCTCTGAAATTATTAATGCTTGTTTTGATGCCATGCTTGCATCAATGCCTCAGACACTTATTTTCGGTGAAGATGTAGGACAATTAGGCGATGTCAATCAAGGATGTGCCGGATTGCAAGAAAAATATGGTGTGCTGCGCGTTTCCGATACAGGCATTCGTGAAGTCACCATTTTAGGTCAAGCCATTGGTTTAGCGATGCGTGGTTTGCGTCCTATTGCCGAAATTCAATATCTCGATTATTTGCTTTATGCTTTGCAATTAATGTCTGATGATTTAGCAACGGTACAATGGCGCACAAAAGGCGGGCAAAAAGCTCCTGTTATCGTTCGAACTCGCGGTCATCGTTTGGAAGGTGTATGGCATAGCGGTTCTCCGATGGCGGGAATTATCAATTTGGTGCGCGGTATGCATGTCTGTGTGCCTCGTAATATGACCCAAGCTGCGGGTATGTATAACTCGCTTCTACAAAGCGATGAACCTGCTATTGTGGTGGAAGTACTCAATGGCTATCGTCTTAAAGAGCGCTTGCCCGATAATATAACATCAATGACTGTTCCCCTCGGTGTCCCTGAAATATTAAAGTCCGGTACCGATATTACCGCTGTCACTTATGGCGCTACGTGCAGACCCGTCATGGATGCCGCACGTTCACTCGAAGAACTTGGTATCTCGGTTGAAGTAATTGATGTTCAAACACTCTTACCTTTTGATACGACAGGCATCATCGTACAATCATTACAAAAAACAAATCGTATCATATTTATTGATGAAGATGTGCCGGGTGGAACAACAGCATTTATGATGCGCCAAGTTATTGAGTGTCAGAATGGTTTTAAATGGCTTGACAGTACGCCTGTGACATTAACAGCACAAGAACATCGTCCGGCATACGGTACTGACGGTAATTTCTGGTCAAAACCCGAAGCTGAACATATTATCGAAGCAATGTATTCTATCATGAATGAAGCTAATCCTCAACAATATCCGCCGATATTTTAATATCCTTTATAGATATTCACAAAAAAAGCCGTCTGCAAAGACGGCTTTTTTTGTATAAACAATATGATTCTTTTTCGGAATATTTACTGAACCAATAAAATGTGTCGTGTTTTAATGCCAATATCTGTTCTGAAATGCAACACATACATTCCATTCACTAAACCTTGCGGTAATTCTACAAATACTTTCCCTTCTTCTGATGTGATATGTGCCAATCCTTGAGATTCACCCATCGCCGAAAAAACCTCACATGACTCAACTCTCTGCGATTGTTGAAGTGAAAATGCCGTCGTATGCACCAAAAATCCATTATTCGGATTCTCTGTCCATTGTGTTATATCATCATCAACAGATGTCTTGATACTGTCAAAAGCATACATATCAAATGCAGTTCTGAATCCGCCAATGGCAAGCACATATTTTTGATTATTGGATACAATAAGATTATCTGTTTGGCATGAGAAACCATTGGTTAATTTTTTGACCAAAATAATGGAATCTTTATGAATACTCACAAGATTGACATACGTGTTTTTTGAGTCATCAATCTGAAACGGTATATTCATGATACCCCAAAGATTATCATGATTTTTTATTCTTATGAAATAACTGTTAATTGATGCAATACCAAAGATATTATTTTTATTATATTTTAGAAGTCCGGGCATTTTTTGCAAGAATATATTCGGTATTTGATCCGCAGCGTATGAACTGCCCGATAATGATAAATGAATGTTTTTCCCTTTTAACAACATTGTTCCTAATCGTGTTCCCTGCGAAAAACTATAGGTCAATATTTTTCCATCACCGGCAACTGAACATGAAATGCTGTCATTGATCATGGAAACTTGGAATAATCGAGATTGCGCTGTGATTGTTTTTATATAGCTAAAATTCGTATTTTCAGCGATGGCGACTTTATCACCGCTCACTGCAAGTATATACTTTTTATCCGATGAATATGTCAGAAATGTGACCGATGTATCCCCCACCATCATAGAATCGGTAATTGCACCCTGTTGTGTTGAAAATCTATAAATCTTTTTACCTGAATTGAAGTGAACATAGTCTCCGGATGACAATACTTCTGTATAAATATGAAATCCGTTGATAAAAAACAATGTATCGGTAAATATAGACTTAGGTAATTGCCATTCTTTAACCACCGCACCATTTTCGACATTCGTTTGGATTAATGTGCCTCTGCATGTCAGAGAAACCAATAAAGAATCGCCATCCATAAAACACCCTGCCCGCATACAATACAATGAATTATCGGGTATAGTTTTCACTGTGGAATAGAGTGTATCAATAACATGAAAAATAACATTTGAAAATGTAGGCATACCACCGCAATCATCATTAGAACGTGAAAAAAGAATACTATTACCCTTTGTGATCCTATCATCAGTCACAATAAAACTTGGAGGATAGTTACTACCATTAATTTCGGGTTTCATTCGCTGAAAATTCGCTGTCGTATCATTCACCGCTTGCTTATAAAGCACAGACTGATTGCCAATATTCCTAAGCACCATATATTGATTATCATCAATAAATTCATAATCATAATTATTATCGAATTTTCCTTTGCGCATATATATTTTACTATCAAGCGTCGTAATAGATGTAATAAATGAAGGAGAAAAATTCAGAATTGTTGAACCATTGGGTGAAAATCGAAACTGTGAATTATCTGCAAAGGAATATGGAATCCATGTATTGCTATTGCTCTGTATATCATAGATGCGGAGAGAATCTGATGTCCCCCACATCAGCAACTTACTATTGGCTGACATAAGAGCATATTTATCCACATTATCAACTTTTCGCGGCATAATTATCGGTGAAGAAACTAAAGTATCATTCCAATCAATAATATCGCCATTCGAAAATAGTGTGTAACGGCTGTCACGCGAAAAACTCACGACAGAATGTTTACCCTTCACAGAATAAAGATTTTTACCGTGGCGGACATCGTATAATACCATGCTGTCGGGGTGTTCAATCAACACTAATTTACAATGGGGCGAAACTTGTATTATTCTACCGACATTTGTAATCTGTTTCTTACTTTCGACTAAAGTCTGAGGATTATACAGCGCAATTTCCGTATCTGTTCGCAAGAAATACATGTATTCGCCATTGAAATACAGACCAGCCGGGTGATTATTACTTTCAAAATTAGAGACAGGATGCTGACTGAAATTTCTTCCTTGCCGCCATAAAAGCTCTTGAGAAAATACCTGTTGTGATAGACAACATACACTAACAATGACAGTAAGAAACAATGTCTTCATACATTCACCTGAAATATTGTAATGAAAAAAAATACAATTATACGCAGCACCTGATTCAACAGCACCATGTATATTCGAGCCATTGCGTATTGTGCTTTTTTATATCAACACTCTCACAATCTGCTGAATGCAATATACAAAACTTTATACAATACACTACCTTTACAAAACCTTAGCACGCATAAGCATACATGAACTCAATAACACTCTAACTACAAGTATATCATAATGATAGAAAAATACCACTTTCTCAAAATTTATTGACATTATCATCCAATAGCCCGAAAAAATCAGGAATGAATAGAGATTATGTACGTGATTTGTCCTATTTTAGAGTGCAACGCAATGCTCTTGCACTGTTCAATCGCATCAGAATTTTTATACACAGTATAACATTTAATCATATCA
>VYMG01000141.1_pt1 | contig 37075 bp, 25 predicted proteins | sample 5115261 | NCBI WGS metagenome assembly VYMG01 (sample SAMN12291781, study PRJNA351875) | freshwater metagenome | isolation source: freshwater lake | place: USA: Michigan, Wintergreen Lake | collected 2013-08-08
ATTTCATTGTCGCTAAAATTGCTTATATCTCCCATATTGCCACAAAATGTCATTCATTTCCTCAAAACTACAAAACTTTGTCTATCCATCCAAATATGAGTAAAGGAAATGTCTCAATGCCGGAGTAAACACAATGTGTTAGACGTTCTTAGCTGTGGTATCTGCCAACACTTTATCCCAATTTTTCTAAACATTCACCGATGAGTTGTGGAAGAGTTACGGATGTTACCGGCTTGCGTTCTATCATTCCACATATTTCAGTAGTTCTCTAACTAGTCTAAATACAGTCGTTGACGATTCTTCTCTCGCAGGATTTGTATGGTCAAGATTATTGTAATTTCTTTCTGCTCTAACAATTGCAAGCTCAACTCTTTTTCTACTAGTTTTATCGTCTATTCCACTGAGTAATTCAAAAAAATCTTCTTCTATGAATTTAGTTCCGTTACCGTCATAAGTTACTTTGAATGGTTTAAGGTGTTCGTTGATTTTATCGTTGTAACTATGTCTATGCATTCCACCGCCTTGATGATCATTAAAATGTAATATCAGCCAATATTCAAACGATTGATTTGAATAAGCTATGCCAAAGTTTTTGGCTACGGCTATTTGAATTGCAGAGTTGAAATCATTGTCGTTAAAATCGTCTTTGTCAAACACACACCAAACTTGGTCATAGTTCCCTTGTTGAGATAAAGTAAGGGCTCTATTGACTAACGAAATCGTATTATATCCTTCACCAACTGATTTGACTTTTGCTGAAGTAATTCTGAATTGATTGAAATAAGAAGGCTCGGTATTTTCTCCTTCACAAACAATTAGAATAGAGGGCTTTTCTGTTAACTCTGCAACAGGTCTTTCTAAGCTCGGTTCTTTTCTTCTTTGAGCCTTTAACTGTTTAAGGTGCTTTTGCTTAGCTGCTTTTTGTTCAGCTTTTTTTTCCTTCATTTTCATTTTCTGTCAATAAAAATTTTAGGTTATCAAAAAAGCCAAGAAATGGAACTGCACCATATTTTCCCATGATATAGTTTTCTTCAAAAGGCTCTGTTTTTCTTACTTCATCTGATTTAAAGTCAGCTAATGAATAGAGTTTAGCTTCTCCATATTTATTCTTGTTTGAAAACCAAATTTGGTCTCTTCTGAATAGACCTGAACTTAATAAGTTTGTGTCGTGTGTATTGAAAATCAATTGTGCATTCTTCTTATTGAACTCTTTTGAGTTAAAAAGCGAAACGATTTTACAAACTAAATTTGGATGAAGTTTTGAGTCTAACTCATCAACTATAAGGATTCCTCCATCTTCTAACGCGTCAATAACAGGACCTAAAATATAGAAATACTTTCGAGTACCTTCTGATTCATCAAGCGATAAGAAAAATGGTGTGGTACCAATTTTATTTTTATCCTCATAGGTGTTTTTGATTATTAGAACAGTACTGAATGGGGATTCTTTAAACTGCCCTGAATTAATTGTCAAAATTTCTAAGTCCTCGATACCAATATCAGCGGCTTTTAGAAATTTCAACACCCTATTTTTGTTTGATTTATTACTAAGCTTGTTGACCGTATTATCTCTGTACTCGGCATCATACAAACCTGAAATCACTCTGTTCTTTTCAAACCATTCCAATACTTCAATGGCGCTTTTCTCGTTGAATTGTGCAGCAACTGAAATTAAAAGAGCGTTGTCTCTTACAAGGCCTTCTTTTACAACAGTTTCTCCTTTAGTGAAATTTCTATTATGAATTTTAAAATCATTTCCATCTCTGTAAAAAAGTTCAACTTCTTTTGTTTTAGACTTATAAAATAACCACTCTGAAATGATTCTCTCTTTTGTTACTTCAAATCCATAACGAAATAAAACTTTGTTGTGAATGAAGATAACTTCAAATTCTGTTGGTTCATTTTTAGAGCTTTGGTCTAATTTAAACGGCTCAATTTTAATCACTTCTCCTTTCTGACTTTCCTTAGAGCTATTGATTACGAAATATCGCATAAATGCAAATGCGTCAAGCAACTTGCTCTTACCACTCGCATTTGCACCATAGATAACTGCGCTTTTGAGAAGTCTCAGTCCAAAATTTTCATTGATTACGATATTTTCGTGCTCTCTGGTGTCTTTGTCATAGTTAGAAGCAATCAGACTCAAAGTCGCTTTGTCCTTAAATGTTCTAAAGTTTTTAATTGAAAATTGCAGAAGCATCTTTATGTCTTTTTTTGATTAATTGTCTGCAAAAGTAGTCTTTATTTTGTAATTATAAGCAAAATACAAACAGTATTTGAATGTTTTGGCTCGAAAATCTTGTTTGTACCGCTTTTTACGCTTGCTACCTAACGAGAGCCGGATTTGCGTAGTTACTGAATGCAAACGCAGTTTGTCAATGAAGTAATTGAGCAAATTCGTAGATGTACGAATATGATATTGCCACAAAACGTCACTCGTTTCCCCAAAACTACAAAAGTTTGCTTATCCATCCAAATATGAGTAAAGGAAAGTTCTCTATGCCGGAGTACACACAGCACCTTAGCGATTTTCTACTCTTTTCTCATAGTAAGATGCGTTTTGATCTTGCTGATGTCTTATCAGCTCCGATACAATATCCGCAGCAATGTCCATCGTTCTGACGAACTTTTCTGTTTATGCACCAATCCTGAAACCGACGGGGGAACATATCGTGACTATGGCATTATCACCCAAGTACAACCATCAAAAGCTATGCTCTCATCGGAAAGTGTTTGGAACAATACAATCTCAATACGGAAGCCAACCCTTTTCTCTTGTATGTGCTTCGTTTCCGGAAACCGACAGTAAAGCCAGAGAAACACCCGAAGAAAAATCCCACCCTGTGAAAAGAATAAACAACGCGGTGCGAAGGCAAGCAGAACCATGCAAAAATTCTCTCATTGCTTTCTAATCAGCCGAATACTGTTATTTTGCATATCACATGCAGATACTGTGATACTTTTACGACACCACAAAAGGAACGTCTATGTCAATTGCTTCACTATTGGGAAGATTGGGCTTTGTCTTGAGTCTTTTACTTTTTTTCTCGATGGATATGCAAGCGGGTAAATCGCCGCTGTTTATAGAAAATAAAGGTCAATGGGATACACAAGTCCTTTTTATGGCGCGATGTGACGGCTATGCCGCATGGGTAACGCAAACAGGAATTACCTTCGATTATTATCGCCCTATGGGCAATGCCGTCTCGAAAAGTAAGAACTCACCCCATGAATTGTTACATCATAAGAAAACACAGACTGAACATCATGTGATACAAATGACATGGGATAAAGGATTGCCCCCCTCCGACATTGTTCGCTCCAATCAATCCCAAACATGGCATAACTATTATTATGGCAATGACCCCACACAATGGGCGGAACATGTGGCGCTGCACGGCGAAGTACTTTTACGTAATGTATGGTCAGGCATTGATATACGCCTCTATTTTGAGAATAATAATTTGCGCTATGATTTTCATACTGCTCCTCATGCCTTGCCGCAATCTATAGTTCTAAAATTCGATGGTGCCGATTATGTGCATATCACACCATCATCTGCTTTGGAACTGGGTACTCACATGGGGAAAGTAGTGCATGATGGCTTAATGGCTTTTCAATATATTGACGGTAAAAAAACTGTTGTTCATGGACACTTCAAAAAGCTCTCCGCTCAGCGTGTCGGTATTAATCTTGATGAATATCATCACGATACACAGCTTATTATTGATCCGTATGTCTATCAAACATTTCTTGGCGGTGAGCGTGAAGATTCGCCCTATGATATGGTTATATTGAATAATGCAGTACTTGTGACAGGAACAACAGAATCATTTAGTTTCCCCACAAAAGCCGGATATGACAACACCCTGAATCTTGCTAAAAGCGAAGCATATATGACCTATATGCAAGATGATGGTAAAGATATTGTGTGGTCAACATATCTGGGGCAAAACACTATTTCTACTCAACAAAATTATGGTTCACGTTTATTCATTCATAATAATGAGATTTATCTTGTCGGCGTGGGTGGCAGTGCTTCTTTTCCTACAACAACGGGTTTATATGATAATACCAATGATGGTGTGACTTCCCCGGGCGAAGGTGATGGATTTTTTGCAAAATTCAGTGCCGGCGGCGGTTTACTTTTTTCCACATTTATCGGTGGTTCAAATGGTGTGGCATATCCTTTTGGTTTGGCACGTGCTAATGATGGCGATTTTATTATCAGCGGTATCACACCTACGGCAAAACGAATTCCAACAACAATAAATGGCTATTTAGGTGGTAATAATGATTTTTTTGTGATGAAAATGGCGGCTAATGGCTCCAATCGCCCTTGGGCACGTTTTCTCGGCGGAGCACAAGAAGATGGCAATCAATCCGGCGGTGTGCATATTACCAATGTTGCAGTTCTCAGTAATGGCAATATTGCTTTTTCCGGTGGCGGGTCATTTTCCAATTCATCAAACAGAGATTGTTATGTCGCATTATTATCATCGGATGGTAATAGTGTCATTAATTCATTTTTTGTAGCAGGAAGTGGTGATGATATTATTCATGGAATGGCTCTTGATAAAGATGACAATATTTTTATTACGGGTGAAACATACAGTACCAATTTCCCCATTCCTTCCGGTGGTTTTGCACCTAATTTTACGGGAACAGGAACCAATGGTTTTATTATAAAATATTCTCCTTCTCTTGCCCCTTTATCGGGTACATTTATTGGTGATATCAACACAAAATGTTTTGATATTGCCATCGCCAAAACTTCCACAGAAGTATTTATTTCCGGTGTGACGGGTGGATTTGTAGCTTTTGTGGTAAAACCCCATGCTCCAAATACACAAACAGGTATTATTGCAAAATTTAATAATTCGCTTAATTCATTATTATACGGCTCATATAATACAACAAATGATATTCGCAATATTGAAGTTTCTGATGCAGGAGAGCGTTTTTGGATTAATGGATTTTCCCATCCGAGTATGATTACTACTCCCGGTGTTTATGATAATACACCCAATGGAGCCAATGATAACTTTATTGCTTTTATTTGCATTGATTCAGCATATTCACCCACAGTATATGCCGGCACAACAAAAAATATTTGTTTGGGCGAATCAGTGGAAATCGGTAAAGATCCCATTGCCGGCAATGGATATTTATGGACACCACCCACAGGTGTTACCAATACGACCGCCTCTAAAACACAAGTATCACCAACCACAAAAACACGCTATACGGTTGTGGTGCGCAATGGTGCTAATTGCCCTATTCTCGATACCGTCACTGTATTTGTTTTTCCCAAACCTATTGTACCGGATTCTGTCTTGCCGGAGAAATGTTTGGGGAGTGGCGAAATATATCGTTTACCACGAAATTATGGTGCGGGACATATTTTTAAATGGGATATTACAGGCGGTATCATAAATGGTCCCGATGATCTGCAAGATGTCAATGTAACATGGACACAAGCAGGCACAGGTACTCTCACTGCTAGAGTCACAGGTCCGGGCAATTGTACCGTAGAAGGGAAATTAACCGTAAGAGTAAATCCTTCCATGACCGTTGCCATTACTGTCGGCTCAGGAGGCACGGGGTCTTCTACCACATTTACATATAAATGGGAACCTGCCACAGGACTAAATTCGGCGACTATTGCCGCTCCTGTCGCCACTCCCACAACAACAACAAAATATAAAGTGACAATCACCGATACCAAAGGATGCAGTGCCACCGACAGCGTTTTTATCAATGTGGGCAATAAAATGGAAGTGTCGCTCGGCAATGATTTAATCCAATGTTTTGGTGTGGAAGCTCGCTTGGTGGCAAATGTTTTGGGCGGTGACCCACCATATATTTTTGAATGGCGGGAAAATGGTACTACCCTTATTCAATCTGCAACTACAAATGAATTAAAAGTCACACCTTCATCGAATATGTTATATACTGTTATGGTGTCCGATGTCAATAATTGTGTGATACGCGATACCATTATTATTTCGGTTAATCCTGAAATTAAAGTTAATGTCGGCGATGATATGGGGATTTGTATCGGTGAAAAAAAGACACTTAATCCACAGGTTGCAGGCATAGGTCCTTTTTCATATCAATGGCAACCGACCACAGGATTAAGTGATGCGACTATTCTCACACCGGAATTTACCGCTTCGGTCTCCGGTCAAACAAAATATACACTCACCGTCACAGGAAAAGATAATTGCACCGGAAAAGATGAGATAATTATTACCGTTGGCGGCGCTGCTTCTCTTACAGCACCCACCGATTATACGTTTCCAAGTTTATCGGGCTGTGAAAATGAAAAAATTGAAGATATTGAAATTCAAAATACGGGCACAGATCCGATAGTAATGTCACCTCCCACAATTATCGGAAATGATTTTACCTATCTCGGTTCGGATATTCCCTTAAATTCCATACCCGGTGGTGCTCGTGTAAAACTTAAAATTCGTTATGCACCGCAAAATCAAGGTAATTCACAAGCAACATTGCGATTAGTCTATAATCCATGCAATCAAACCAAAGATATTATTCTTCGAGGCAATAAAAGCGGCATTACCGCCCCGCAGATTCCCGATAGCGTCAATGTGGGCGATATAGTCTGCGAAACTATGATGGGCAGCGCAACATTTACTATTACCACAACAGGCACCGATAATTTTACGATTACTGTAAATTCCGCCAATGGTGCTTCATCGCCTGATTTAATAACGGGCGTTACTCTATTCAGCGGTTCGACACAAACATTTAGAGCACAATTAACGGCTCAAAATACAACGCCGAATGGTTATTTTTTCGGTTATATTGATATTACGCTCACTCCATGTTCCATACAAAAAAGAATAAAAATCACAGGCAGACGCATCACACCGCCGACAATGACTGCCTCAAATCCTATATTAAATTTCGGTATTGTGAATATAGGTTCTCCTACAAGTCTGATGACAATATTAACAAATACGGGCACAACACCCATTCCATTAAATACAAATAGCTTGGCAAATGTGGCAGGGCAATTTTCCATACTTTCCACCAATCCCGTTTTGCCCGCACCACCGCAAACCATAGATATTCAACCCGGCGGAAGATTAGAAGTGATTATTGGTTTTTCGGCAACTGTTATTGGTGAAGAATCTGATAAATTAGAAGTGACTTCTCCGCCGCCATGTGCATTATATGTAGGCGTGGAACTTATCGGTGAAGTTATTGATGTCAATGCACCATCTATTGAGGCATTAGACTTCGCATTTCCCATATCACTCAAAATCGGTGAAATAGATAATGGAACAGTCACTGTCATCAATAATGGCAAAGGACCGGTCACTATTTCTTCTGCTGCCGCTGTGTTCGAATCAAATGATGATGCAGTGTTCAGTGTGCTGCCATTTACTCCGCAAGTGCTTGCCAATACCAATGATCAAATGACTATTCCGATACGCTTCGCACCACAAACAGGAACCCCCGACGGTGTCAAAATAGGCATACTTAAAGTAACAGGGCAAGATCAATCCGGCGCAGATATATCAGATGAATGCACGATAAAAGGTATTGTCACAAGTACTTTCATACCCACATTAGCTTTGGAAAATCATAATTTCGGTACTATTGGTATTAATACATCCAAGGATAAAGACATAGAAGTAACAACCAATTCCCCGACTGATGAAATCATACAATCCGTTATTCCTACCAATGGTGATATGGGCGATTTTGCTGTTATCGGCTTTGTCCCAAAGGCAGTCAATAAAAATCAAGCTTTACCTATTACTGTCCGTTTTGTACCGCAGAGCGTTGGTGCTAAACAAATAACACTCACGGCAACAAGTGCAAGCGGTCTGCAAACAACATCAACAATCACGGGTACGGGAGCAAGTTCCTCGGCAGTTCTTGTTGTGGGCAATAATCAAGGATATCCGGGCGATATTGTCTCAATTCCGATTCAACTGACATCCGCCAATCAGCTTGCAATCTCAGGAGCAAAGCAATTTAATGCACAATTAGTCATGAATGCGACGGTTCTGGAACCAACCGATCCTGCCATGCGCGGAACCATAAGCGGATTTGACCGAACCATCAATCTTACTTTACCGGTACAACCCATAACAAGCAATATTCTCGGGACTATTGAATGTAGAGTTATGCTCGGAACAGATGATACAATCACATTACAATTACAGAACCTCGATGCCGGCGGTGCGCCCGTTGGTTTATCTGCCCAAGCCGGAAAATTTACCGTATTGGGTATATGCGAAGCCGGCGGTAAACGGCTCTTCAATCCTTATGGTATGCCTACCGTGTCCATTATGCCGAATCCGCCGCATGAAGGCATGAATATTGACATTCATACCGTAGAAACGGGGCATCATACCTTGCGCATAATTTCCTCGCTCGGCGAAACTGTCGCTGTCATAAGCGATGGAATATTAGAACATGGTGATTATACTTTCAGCTATCCGACGGATAAACTATCGAACGGCACATACAGAGTAATTGTGCAAACACCAACAATGCAAATGAGTACTCAATGTGTGATTATGAAATAACAAGAGGGGATTATCTAAATAATACGGCTAACTCTATGGCTTGGGGCTTATGATTCCCGAGAAAATTTTTCCATTTTATGTTTGTCGTAATACCTAATTTTGTATCAATACTTATTACTCATCAAAACTCATCAAAGAATATTTCTATGGTAAAACAAACGGTTACATTAATTAAAGGCGATGGCATTGGTCCTGAAATCGCCGAAGCCATCAAAACAATTTTCGCAGCAGCAAATGCTCCTGTGGCATGGGAAGAAGCCGATGCGGGGCTTTACTGTATTGAAAAATACGGCAATGGCTTACCCAAAGAAACTCTTGATTCTATTGCACGCAATGGCATTGCATTAAAATCACCCACCACAACCCCCATAGGCGGCGGTCATAAAAGCATCAATGTGACAATTCGCAAAACGCTTGAACTTTTTGCCAATGTTCGCCCATGCAAAACATTCCCCGGCATCAAAACACGTTATGATAATGTGGATTTGATTATTGTCCGTGAAAATGTTGAAGATACCTATGGCGGTATTGAACATATGCAAACACCCGAAGTTGCCCAATGTCTGCGTTTGATTACAAGCGTCGGCTCACGTGCTGCTGCGCGTTATGCCTTCGAGATGGCACGCATAGAGGGACGTAAAAAAGTAACCTGTGTCCACAAAGCCAATATTCAAAAAATGACCGATGGCTTATTCCTTCGTTCCTTTATGGATGTTGCCGGCGGCTATCCTGCCATTGAACACAGCGATATCCTTATTGACAATCTATGTATGCAACTTGTTATCAAGCCGGAACAATTCGATGTACTCGTATTGCCTAATTTATTTGGCGATATTGTCAGCGATCTTTGTGCAGGTCTTATCGGCGGTCTTGGCGTAGCGCCCGGCGGTAATATCGGTACGGACGCTGCTGTGTTTGAAGCTGTGCACGGTTCTGCGCCGGACATTGCCGGAAAAAATCTTGCAAATCCGACAGCACTTCTCCTCTCAAGTATTCAGATGTTACGCTATATGGGAGCAACAGACCATGCTGCCCTCATCGAAAATGCCTTAACCAAAACATTGGAAGCGGGCATCAAAACACGTGATATTGGCGGTTCGGCAACAACAACAGAATACACCGACGCTATTTGTGCGGCAATTGCCGATTTACCGGCTGTTGCGCCGTCCGCTGAAGCAATAGCATCGCGAGTGCGCATTGCACGTGAGGAATTACGCAAAGAACAAGCACCGTGGACTATCAAAGGCGTTGATATATTTGTTCGCATCACGGATATTAGTCTTTTACCGAAATCAGTAGGAAAATTGACTTTAACTATGGTATCCAATCGCGGCACAAAAATTTATCCGGGCGATATTCCCGATATTGTTATTGTGGATTGTCAGCGTTGCCGCTACACAGCACAAAATCCGCTCTCCGATGATGATATTTTGGAATTTCTCAATAATTTCCCTGCGGAACTTCCGTGGATGCACATTGAAAAACTTCATGAAGAAAATGGCGCTGCCCTCTATTCAAAAGCACAAGGCGAATAAGCAGCACACTATCCGATACTCCCCAAAAAAAAGCAATCGCAAAAAACGATTGCTTTTTTTTATTGCCCTTAGTGGAAGAAATGATGATGGGGGGTGGAAGAGTTATGGTTGTTGACAGTAGTGATTATGTGTTGTCAAATTTAGTTCTGTTGTATAGTCTTCTTGTGGTTCTTGAACTAAAAATAATTCAAGTTCTTTCTTGTCACTGAAACCACTTATTTTTTGTCTGAATGTCGCCGCTGTCCGTGGGTTCTCAATTTCAATTTTTCTGTTTTTGCTTATTGTCAAAAATTTTTCTTCTTGGTCTATGCCTAAAAATCGTCTGTTTGCCAAATTTGCTGCAATACCTGTTGTCGAGCTACCTGTAAAGGGGTCTAAAATCCAAGCGTTTGGCTTTGTTGATGCTAATATAAGTCTTGTCAAAACTGAAAGAGGTTTTTGTGTCGGGTGTTTACCACAAGATTTTTCCCAGGGCGCAATTGCAGGAAGTTTCCAAACATCTTTCATTTGTTTGTTACCATTGAGCTGTTTCATTAGTTCATAATTGAAGTAATGAGGAATTTTCTCACATTTTCTTGCCCAAATAATCTGCTCTGTTGAATACGTGAAATAACGACAAGAAAAATTTGGTGGGGGATTACTTTTTTCCCAAGTGATTATGTTCAAAATTTTAAATCCTAACTCTGCCAATAGTTGTCCAACCGAAAAAATATTGTGCATTGTTCCACTTATCCAAATCGTAGCATCATCTTTCATCTTATCACGAATCAATGAAAGCCATTTTCTATTAAATTCATTCACAAATTCAAACCCTTCAGATTTATCCCATTTGCCTTTGTTTACACTAACAATCTGTCCACTTTGAATAGATAGCCCATTGTTGGATAAAAAGTATGGTGGGTCAGCAAAAACCATATCGAACTTGTGGTCAAATTGAGACAAAATCTAATCTAATAAATATTTAAGTCTTTCTAATTTTGAAAAAATGTGATTTTCAGGTTCCTCCGATTCTTCAAAGTGTTTTTTTTCATGATTATAAAGATATTCAACAACATCATTAATCAGCATTTTCATTTCATCATTCTTGGTTTGAGTATTGATGTCAATAAAATTTACTTCAACAAAATCGTTATAATCCATAACGATTTCAGCTTTTTTATATCTTTCTTGAACATTTGTCATAGCTTCCTGGAAATTAGTTGCTTCAACTTCAACAACCCTTGCCAAAAACTCCTGAATTTCAATTTTAAATGTTTCCATATTTTATTTTTTTATATTGACCACGACCAACAAACTCAATCATTCCTTTATCTCTGAGTAGTTGAAGTTGTTGCCGAATTTTGTCTTTTATAAAGTTGTTCTTTGGGTATTTGGTTTTCAGTTTTTGCTCGAATTTATAAATTTCATCAAGATTAAATGTTTCGGATTTGATTTCATCAATACACATCATTATATCTAAGATCCATCCTCTAGCTTCTGCTGATTTTTCTCTAAGGAACAAAGTGTTATTAAAGAAATGATTGACAATCTTAGGGTTAATTACTTTAGAACTTTTTACTAAGAATACTTTACCTGAATCAGCAACTTTTGAAATATCAATATTGCAGCCTATCCATCCAGCTCTTCTTGCCGTCGGAGATAGTGGTGGCCTTTTGATAATTGTTTCTTCTGTAAAAAATTGCTTTGGAATAATCAAAAAATCACTAACTTTCCAGTCTTTTGAATACGTTAGGAAGAAAAAATTTGGATTATTATCAGAGTTAATCCTTTCTATCATTGTAGAATAAGCACCATCTGTAATTGTATTAGTAAGTTTACCACCTTTACTTTTTAGTTCAAATTCTTCTAAACATGACCTGCAATAAAAATCGGCAACAGGTCTATTGTTTTCAAATTCATTTAAAGGTAAGTTTCCACAACTTGGGCAATAAGAGTTACTGAGAACCCAATTTTCTGTAAGAATTCTTGCGATTTGAGAATTACTTGTATAGCCTTCTGCTAATTTTGTATTAAAGGATAAATTCATATTATGCAGCTAATTGCGATAGGAATAGAAGTGGACAGCTCGCATCGTAGCGAGGACTTGGAATGGATAGCCTGACACGTAGAGTAACGCTCAAATAAAAATTTTCAGGGTTTGCATTGATACTGCGTCTTGCATCCACTCTTCGTATGTAGAAGTCAGAATATAAGTCATCAAAGAAATTATCATGTTCATCTTTGCCCTTAACGTCTGAATTGCTCAAAATCCAAGTGTATCCCAATATATCAAGTTTATTGCAGAAATCTCTAAGTCTGATTTGTTCGGCATCATTGAACTCGTCTTTTGCATAAGAGTTGAAACTGGAAGTTTCGCTCAATGGTTTGTATGGAGGGTCGAAATAAAATAATGTATTATTATCTGCATACTTAATAGTTTCTTCATAGTCACCACACAGTATTTCAACTTTTTGCAGTGCTTCACTAACTGCCAAAATATTTTCCTTGTCGCAAATCGTCGGTCGCTTATAACTTCCCATTGGCACATTATATTCATTTCTACGGTTAACTCTATAAAGCCCATTGAAACAAGTCCTATTGAGAAAAATAAACAAAGCAGCTTGTCCGCTTTGCTCTTCTTTTCTTGTGTTATAAAGCTCTCTTTTTGAGTAGTAATATTCTTTTTTCGCTTCGTCTTGACCTTCAAGTTCGTGAAATTCGTTTTGTAAGGTTTGAAGTATTGAAATCAGTTCTTTGGGTCTTGAAGCTATCGTTTTGTAGGTATTGATTAAGTCTTCGTTAATGTCGTTTATAACTGCTTTCTTTAGGTTTGGAAAACTGTTTAGTACCCAAAACAAAACAGCACCACTTCCAACAAAGGGTTCAATGTAGGTAAATTTGTGCTTTGAAATGTCTTTGGGTAAAGCCTTTTCAATGTCGTTAATGAGTTGTGTTTTCCCACCTGCCCATTTTAAAAACGGTTTCGCTATTCTGTCTGTCATTAGTTTATTATATAATTTTTTGAGTTAGGCAAATTTACAATATTTATTCTTCTTATTCTCTGTTTTTGTCACTTCATTATCAAGCCATTGTGTATGTTAGGTTGTCTTTTTGACTTGACTCCTTTCCTATCTTAACCCAATCCGCCCTTTTCTTCCCTCAAAACTACAAAACATTGGTAACAATGACAAATCCATTGTGCTAAAATTGCATTATACGAATGCTGAATTATATTTCGGAAATCGCATTGCTCTTATCGTCAATAAGTCCACTTGCTCTCAACCGACATCAGTCTATCGTTTTTGAATTATTGACTACAGAGTTGAGACAAAACTTAGCACATGAATTCCGGTTTCTTTTCCACATTGGTATTGCTCTGTTCACCTCATCGTTTTTATACACAGCCGTGTTGCTTTTTGTTGCTTGATATGGCTTGACCAATCCCTGCAATCATCAAGGAAGCACTTCTTGCCTGCGATACAAAAAAGCAAGAATAGTACAAACTTACCCTCTCTCTTAGTAACTTTGAATACGATTTTAGCAGCATTTTACAGACAAGACTATAACCATGATTCGATTTTTCAGAAATTTTGCGGGGATATTACTGGCTTTATGTGTTTTTGCAGTATGTTTTATCTTGTTCTCGCTTCACACCGCCACGCGCTCGTCAGTGCAGCCGGGCAATGAGTATGAGACCACCTTAGTCAATGACAGTATTTCCATCTATCGCAATAAGTTTTCCATACCGCATATCATCACCAATAATGATGCAGATGGATATTTTGCACTTGGGTATGTGCATGCCCAAGACCGCTTATGGCAAATGGATATAGCACGAAGGGCTGGCAAAGGTCAATTAGCACAAATACTTGGTAAAAAAGCACTTGCTACCGATAAATTCATGCGTTCATTCGATATGCAAACTCTTGCTAAACAGGAGTGGAAGGTGGCGGGCAAACAAGCGCGCACTATTATGGAAGCATATAGCAAAGGCATTAACTATTTTCTTGAAGAAAGCAATGGTGCTTTGCCATTCGAATTCGGTGCATTGGACTATAAGCCAGCCCCATGGGAACCCACGGATTGCCTTATTATAGGCAAGATGATGTCTTTGGAATTGAGTATGAGTATATGGGCTGATATTGCCTTCGGCGAGATTGCGGCTCTGATGGGAACCGAGCGTGCTAAGGACTTATTGCCCGCATATCCATCAACGGGTCCGGTCATTATACCGTCGGTTTATGCTCCGACACAATCATCACCCCATAAAGATACCATTGCTCATGCATCGTATCCTCAGAACAAAGAGACACAGAGTTTAATGGCTGCCATGGGAACGATTGCCGACACAGCGCGCTCCTATTTGGGCATTCGTGGCAGTGGCAATGGCAGCAATTGCTGGACTATGAAAAAAAATGGACAACCGAAATCGGGAACTATTTTGGCGAATGATCCGCATTTGACTTTATCATTACCGGCTCGATGGTATCCCGTACATTTGACCACTCCAACAATGAATATCGTAGGAATGACCTTGGCAGGTGTACCTGTGTGTATTGTAGGACGCAATGATAAAATTGCATGGGGCATTACGAATATGATGGCGGATGATTTTGATTATTTTGTCGAAAAAGTTGATTCAACAAATAATAATTATTATTTCGATGATAAGGGAGCACGAAAAAAATTCCTGTATCGCCGTGATACTATATTTGTGCGTGATGATGAGCCGCTTATTTATGACATACGATTTACCACACGCTCGGCTGTTATTTCCGATGCACATTTATTTTCCAATACCGAACAACTTTTATTGATTGGTGACAGCAAAAAAGAACATTATTTTGTGAATAATCGTGTTTTGACATTCCGATGGACTGCCACATTTGCCACAGACAATATAAGTGCATTGGCAAAAGTGCATCGAGCAAAATCATGGCGTGATTTTACGACAGCATTACAAGGATGGGGTGCTCCTGCATTGAATTTTGTGTATGCCGACCATTCGGGTAATCACGGTATTGTTCCTGCCGGAATGTTACCCAAACGCGGCAATGCTTTGCCTTTTGTGCCGGCAATGGGATGGAATCCGGGCACGGATTGGCAAGGGATATGGGCAACAGGCATAGTACCAACAGCATATAATCCGCCGCGACGATTTATTGCAGTAACGAATAATAAAGTGAGCGATAACGATGATATTTTTATTACAAATTGGTGGGAACCGCCTTCACGTGCGGAACGGCTTCATCAGGCATTATCGCAATTTGATGATTATGATGTGCGTGATGCACAGTTTTTGCAGCAAGATGTTATATCACCGTATGCAAAAATGATGATGAAAAACATTGTCCCCATATTACAAAGCAAAAGAAAATATTTGACTAAAGATGCCGACTCTGTGCTTACACTTTTGCAACGGTGGGACGGCTTGATGGGCGCAGGCAGATGGCAACCTACGGTGTTTTCTTTATTTCAAGATGAATTGATACGCAGCACTTTTGCCGATGATATGGGAGAGCGACTATTTCGCCAGTATTCATTTGTGGCTAATGTGCCTGTGCGAAAAATTGCTGAATTATTACAAGATAAAAAATCACCATGGTTTGATGATAAAAAAACGGCACATAAAGAAGATCGTGATGAAATTGTCTTTCAAAGTTTTGTTCGCGCTGTACGTCGTGCAAAAAGTGTGGCATCTGACGGTTCGGTTTTTTCGGCAGAGTACGGCTCTTTGCATAAAGTATCGTTACTGCATATTTTCAGCAGTAATCCTTTGTTGGATAAAATAGTCACGCATGGTCCATTTGAAACCGGTGGCTCATCCACAACATTAAATAATGGCGAATGGCGTGTTTTTGACCCCTTCAAACAAGTTCTGGGAGCAAGTATGCGTTTCATTGCCGATATGGAAGATTCTGTGGTCTATACAGTGTTACCCGGCGGCATTTCCGGCGAACCATTATCTGCACATTATAGCGATCAGATACAATTATGGTTAAAAGGCGGTTATGTGAAAGTGCCTATAGAGCGAGCACCATCCATTGGTGAATCATTATTTGTGACTATCATTCGTGAAGCAGAGTGATTGTTTCATTCATTCGGCACAACATTAGATTTCCTTGTATATTTGAAGAATAATTAACGGAACGCATGAAAATATCAGAAGATACGGAAGCCGCACTCGAATTACTTGCATCGTCGCAGGGCGAATTACGAAAGCGTAATGATTTAGCCACTATCCTTGAAATAGCGGCAGCTAATTCTCTCATTGAAGAAATCCATGATTTGACACTTCATGGAAAAAACACTTGGTCATGTTATGCCATTGTGCGACGTATGTCTGCCAATGATGAGGGCTATCAGCGACTTGAGCAAGAATTTATGACCAATCTGAACAGCTTACGCAGCGGTTTGCTCCGCTTTAGCCAAATGTTACCTGCCATAGAACAAGAGCGTTTTACGACAATTTATTTGGGCATGACACGCGGCACTATCCGCAATCTGGTGGACTTGGCGCATGATCTTGCTGCTCTGAAAAATGTGCAAAATAGCAGCAAATATGGCGACGCGACGGGGGAGTAAATGTCATTTTCCCGATTTATTTATCAGCTAAACATGAATACTCGACCATCAAACCGTAATTTTGCATCCACTATCGTATTATTTTATCATTACATCCTTGCATGAAAAATTTTCGTAACTTCTGTATTATTGCACACATAGACCACGGCAAATCCACACTTGCAGACCGTTTGCTTGAGTTCACTGGGCGTGTTTCCAAACGCGAAATGGTCACCAATCAAATCCTTGATGACAATCCTTTGGAGCAAGAACGCGGCATCACCATCAAATTACATGCAATTCAAATGGAATATAAAGCCAAAGATGGCGAAACCTATATTCTTAACCTGATAGACACTCCCGGGCACGTGGATTTTTCTTATGAGGTGTCACGCTCACTTGCGGCTTGTGAGGGCGCATTGCTTGTGGTGGATGCCACTCAAGGCGTTGAAGCGCAAACCATCAGCAATTTATTCTTGGCTGTGGATGGAGGTTTGGAAATTATCCCTGTGATCAATAAAATTGATTTGCCCAGCGCCGTAACAACCATTGATGGCGTAAAACAAGAAGTTTCCGATTTGTTGGGATGCAGTGAAGAGGAAATGTTGCTTGCTTCGGCAAAACAAGGCATCGGCATCGAAGATATCCTTGAAGCTATTGTGGCACGTATCCCTCCCCCGAAAGGCAATCCGAATGCTCCTTTGAAAGCATTGATTTATGATTCTATTTTTGATTCCTATCGTGGTGTGATTGTCTATATGCGCGTATTTGAAGGCACATTGCGGGAAAAAGACAGAATATTGCTCATGGCAACGAATCAGCAATATGATGTCGAAGAAGTGGGCGTGCTGTACATGAAGCGTGAGCGTACGGGGGAATTATCCGCAGGCAATGTGGGTTATCTGACCGCCGCCATTCGCAAAGTACAGGACACGAAGGTGGGCGATACCGTCACTTTAGCCAATAATCGTTGCGACGAACCTATTTCGGGTTTTAAAGAAGTAAAACCAATGGTATTCAGTGGTATTTACCCAGCCGACAGCGATGGCTTTGAAGAATTACGCGAAGCTCTCGGCAAACTTGCCATCAATGATTCTGCCATTACCTATGAACCGGAATCATCCACTGCTTTGGGCTTTGGTTTCCGTTGCGGATTTCTTGGTTTGCTCCACATGGAAATTGTCCAAGAACGGCTTGAGCGGGAATTTAATCAGGTGATTGTGACCACCGTACCCAATGTGCGCTATAATTTACTTTTAACCAATGGCGAAGAAATTTGGGTAGAAAATCCGGCACAAATGCCCGCACCGACAAAAATAGAAGAAACACGAGAACCATTTATTAAAGCTCAAATTATCACACCCGCAGAATATGTGGGAGCGGTCATTAAATTATGTATGGACAGAAGAGGCACATTGCTCGGACAAACCTATCTGACCCCCACACGTTTGGATTTAAGTTTCGAATTACCTCTTGCCGAAGTAGTGTTTGATTTTTATGATAAATTAAAATCACTTTCTCGCGGCTATGCCTCATTAGACTATGAAATGAGTGATTATCGCTCAAGTGAATTGGTAAAACTTGATATTCTTCTCAATGGCGATCCGGTGGATGCACTTTCGAGCATTGTCCATCGCCAAAAAGCCCATGATTGGGGTAAAAAATTATGCTCCAAACTCAAAGAGCTAATTCCAAGACAAATGTTCGAAGTGGCAATACAAGCTGCCATAGGTCAGAAAATTGTTGCTCGCGATACTATTTCCGCTATGCGTAAAAATGTTCTTGCCAAATGTTATGGCGGTGATATTTCCCGTAAACGGAAATTATTGGAGAAACAAAAAGAAGGTAAAAAACGTATGAAACAGGTCGGTAGAGTGGAAATTCCACAAGAAGCATTCCTTGCCGTGTTAAGTATTGATTGATAAACAGAAAGATTACTATGTCATTACTCGAAAAAGCGAAAACTCTCTTTAAGAAAAAAGAACAGAAACAACCGGAAACCGTCGGAGAACATGTTGTTTCATGGATTAAAACACTTGTTAATGCCATTGTGGTTGTGATGATAGTCAATGGTATTTTAATTGCTTCATTCGTTGTACCCACTGGGTCAATGGAAAGCACGGTTATGGCAGGTGATTTTGTGTTTGTGAATCGTTTTATTTTCCGCCCCTCAACACCGCAAATTATTCCATTTATCAATCAGCCCGTACCTTATATATCTTTACCCGGATGGCGCAAACCGGAACAAGGTGATGTGATTGTATTTATTTTTCCGGGCAACAGAGATGATGTACAATCACAAAATTTTGAATATTATTTGAAACGCTGCGTGGCAGTTGCCGGCGATAAACTCCACATTAAAAATGATTCTATATTTGTGAATGGTTCATATCTTTCCTTACCTGAACACGCGCAATTCGATAATTCACAAAATATTCCGGAAGATTATGATAAAACGAGGACATTTCCACCGGGTCGCGGATTTACCCGCAGTAATTATGGACCGATACGTGTTCCCAAACAAGGCGATGTCATACCATTAACACCGGAGAATTATCGCGAATGGGAAACATTTATTCGTCGTGAAGGACATAATGTCGGCTATAGTAATTCATCAATTCTTATTGACGGCTCACCTGCTTCATCATATACTGTGCAGCGTGATTATGTGTTTGGTATGGGTGATAATCGCTACAATAGTTTAGACAGTCGTTACTGGGGATTTATTCCCGAAGAAAATGTTATAGGCACACCGATGATTGTGTATTGGTCATGGAAAAATCGTGATCAATATGACAATGAAGGTTCCATCGGATATAAATTACAAAATATTCGTTGGGCGAGAATAGGCACCATTATTCGATAATACTATTTTATTTACCATAAGGAATTACCATGAAATTCTCAGTAGAGCAAGACGATGATATTGTCATCTTCACATTAAAAGAAAATCGTTTAGACAGCGCAAAAGCAGGTGATATTAAAGCGGAGTTTTTAATATTATGTCAACCAACTGTTGGAGCATTTATAATTGATATGACATCCGTTGAATATTGTGACAGCGCAGGACTTGGTGCATTTTTGCTTGCGCATCGCCAGTTGAAAGAACATGGCGCACCCGTCATTCTTGTCGGTGTCGGTGAGCAAATAATGCGACTTTTATCATTATCGCAAATTGCAGGACTTTTTGATTATTATGATACTGTCCAAGAAGCCCTTGACGATTTGCAACAATTTGAAGATGATGATTTTTCTGATGATGATTTTTAAGAAAAAAAGCCGAAGTATAATTCGGCTTTTTTTTTTGATATATGGCGATAGGCATAGTGCAAACTTTAGCATTATGTGATAATTCTTTTACAATCAATAAGTATAGCTCTCACATAGATAACTTAGTTAAAAACTGTCAAATCTTTCACCGGAATTAAAATCGCGGGCACGGCGGCGTTGTTGCTGTCCTTCATCGCCAAAGAATGTTCCGAATTTCCATGTAAAGGAAAGTGTACCAATACGTGTTTCTCTTTTACGTATAAAGTCTTGGGTAAAGTTAAGACTGTTCAAATTCATTTGAAATCTTCGTGTATCGAATATGTCGGAAACATTAAGAGCTATGGACAATTTCCCATCGAATAAATCCTTTCTTGCTCCAATATTTAACCCTGAAAAACCAAAAAACTGACCTTGGGGTGTTGCGACAGGTGCAACATAATTGCCGCTGACTTGAATTTTACAAATATCTTCAAGGTTAATATTACTCATAACTTGCAATGACCATGAATTATTCTGATTTGAAAATGCCGTATTATTGACATTGCCATCAACGGAGGTATTGAAAACATTTAATGTGGCGGTGGCATCCCACCATGATATAAATTGAAACCGTGAGACTACTTCAAGACCAATATTTGTTCTATGATTAAAATTCGCAAAAGTTACCAATGAACGATTAAGTGAATCGGTAGTAATAAGGCGATTTTGCATATTATCGGTAATGCGATAATAGACGCTCGTCGTAATATACAGCCACTCATAATCATTTGCAAAACTTGCTTCATAAGCATTCGTAAATTCGGGCTGAAGGAATGGGTTTCCCGTTCGTATTGTTACAATATCGCTAATATCGCGAAATGGATTTAATGACTCATAATCAGGACGGTTTATTCTTCTGCTGAATGATATTTGCCATTGTTGTGACAATGTTGGTCTATAGGTGATAAATGCACTTGGGAAGACATTAAAATAGTTATTTTCATATCCTTCATTATTAACCTTTTGCAATGAATTTGTTAATGTTTGCTCTGCTCTCATGCCGAGTTTATAGCCAAAATCGCCATTTATTCCCTGATACGTCGCATATAAGGCATGAACCTGCTCATCAAAAATAAAATTATTTGTTATACCGGGATTATTGACCCAAGTATTATTAAAAAAATCTTCAAAGATAAAATTATTATCCAAACGACGAATAGTGGACTTATAACCACCCTCAAGCGAAGCCCCATTATCATACGCTTTGTTGTAATCCGCTTGCAATATCACCGTACTGTTATTTACAGATCTATTTTGTCTTTGCAACAACAATGAATCGGGCATTGTGAAATCTTGTATAAAATCCTGATTATTTGTATTTTCATTGCTCGAAATACTTGCAGAAGCTGTCAGTTCATGTCGTGGTGCAAAAGTATATTTATAATTAAGAGCTGCATCATAGCCTTGTCCTTCATTAAAGTTAACACTTCCCCGCGAAAATTGCGGCAATGTCCCCGGTGCTGTTTGTCTGTTTTCATATACTATCATTTCATCGCGAATACCATTGGGCACATTAGCTGTTAATGAAAGCGATAATGTTTGTTCTTCGGTCATATAATAATCAATACCCGTATTAACTGTATGCGACCGCGAAATATTTCCTCCGTCATTTCTCTGATTAAGAGTTATTGTATTCAGACCAATTTCGGATGTACGATCGAGTGAACCATTATTAAACACATCGTCATAGCGAAAATTGTAAGAGCCAAAAACATTCACATTATTACTTCGCCAATTGCTGTTAATCGAACCATTATATTTATCTCTTGTTCCGAGCGAACCCGTCATCGTTGTATTAAATCCAACCATTCCACCTTTTTTTAGAACAATATTAATAATTCCACTCATTCCTTCCGCATCATATTTGGCAGAGGGGTTCGTTATAACTTCAATACGCTCAATAGCATTCGCGGGAATATTATCGAGCACGGCATCTCTGTTAGCACCGGTTAATGATGAAGGTCGCCCGTCAATTAACACTGTTACCCCACCACTTCCTCGTAATTGGATACTATTATTCATATCCACACTCACCGAAGGCACTTGTTGCAATATATCGGTTGCAGAACCACCAATTGATGCAACGGTTTCATCAACTTCAAATACTTTTTTATCAATTGAACTTGTTATTGTTTCACGCTTTGCAGTAACTTCAACTTCATTTGTGGCAATGTCTTGGGGCTTTAATCGAATTGTACCGAAATCTTTCACCGGATTACGCGGTGTAATGAACAATGAATCATTTTTCGCTGATCTATAGCCGATAAATTTGACACGAATAATATATTTTCCAATGGGTATATTTTTAACAGAAAATTTTCCATCTTTATTTGTGACAGCACCGGTAACAATTGTGGTGTCGGATGGATTAATAATACTTACTACGGCATACGCTAATGGTTCACCAGTATTAGCATCAACTACTTCCCCTGTGGCTCTGCCTATTTTGGGTTTTTGGTTTAATTTGTCTGCGGTTGTTTCTTGCCCCATGCCGGGTATATTACCGCCGCCATGCCTGCCGCCGCCGGGCATCCCATCATTAGTTCCGGGTGGTCTGCCACCTCCCCCTTGGGCAAAGAGATTCATTGATGAAAAGAGTACAATACACCATAGCCATAAAGATATTTTCAACATATAATATTAACTGTTATTGATAATGAGAAATGAGTGACGTTCCGTATATCTTTTGATTGAAAATACGGAATAAAGATTGTGCATTTATTGCAACAGGGAAGATGACAAAATCAATTCACTTATGGTTTAACATCGGCACATATTACATTTGCGGTAATTGGATAGCGAATACACTTCCCCAATATTTGCCGGTAAGATACACATTTTTTGTTGTGGGATGATATGCAATACCATTGAGTACTTCTGCTTGAGATTTTCCTTTGGTTATTTTTCGCAATTCGCTGCAATCCACCCAGCTTTTTACTGCGCCTGATGTTGCATCAATAATTGCTATCGTATCACTTTGATAAATATTTGCCCAAATATCGCCTTCTATCCATTCAAGTTCATTAATACGGTCAATTGATTTTTGTCCGTCATGAATTGCAATAGTTGAAATAACGGCAAAATTTTCGGGATTGCGAAATTGAATTATATTTGAACCATTACTCATAATAAGGTGCTTACCGTCGGTTGTCAGTCCCCATCCTTCACCATCATAGCCGAAAGCAGATATTGCTTTAAATGTGAGCGGATCATAAACAAAACAGGTGTGCTCTTGATAGGTAAGTACATATAATTTATTATCAAGTATAATGCTTCCCTCGGCAAAATACTGCGCTTCAATCGGGAAACGCCGAGAATATTTCCATGAATTAGTATCTATTTGTCCAAAAAAAGATTGCCCGTACAGCCCGGAACTTTCATAGAGTGAGCCACCATAAAAAAATAATCCCTGCGTATAAGTTAAACTGTCATGAGGATATTCAGCCACAATTTGGGGTGTAAATATTTGAGGTGCTGTCTGTGGCTTGGTTGTATCATCGTTTTTCTGTGTGTATGGCGGATTGGTATCCTGATGATTACAACCGATACTAAATATTACACAATAAATGACAATACTGTATCTGCAAATTACATTCAACATTTTTTATTGCTTAATTATGGGGATTATGTCAGTTTTTCCTGATGCAAGTCGTATTTGTACAAAATAAATACCCGAAGACAACTCTGCAATCTGATATGAAATACTATTATCTGTTATGATGGGTTCTGTCATCACTTTTGCTCCCATAATATCTGTCATTTCAACATTGATTATCGAGGTATTATTCAATGAGCGAATATTCACTATGGTCATTGCGGGCTGCGGCGTTGCCAGCCAATCAGACGAAGAATAATTCACGTCATCATCAATACTATTTGCAGACAAATCACAAGACCATACGCCAAGATTAGTGGCGCAATATGGAATATCATTCATATTTATGAGATCATTGATTTTTTTGGGAATAAGCATAGAATTTGCAGCGCGCCATGTATTTCCGGAATCCCGAGAAATGAATGCTCCGCCGGCATCGGTGCCTGCTATTAAAATACCTTTATTCCATGTAAGTGCATTTACTCCCACATTAGTAAGCCCGGCTGAACGCGGTTGCCAAGTACGTGCGCTATCTTGGGATATAAATACTCCACCGCCAAGCGTACCCACAAATAATTCTTTTTCTCCTAAAACGAGAATTTTAGAAAAAGTGCTGGTTAAACCTGTATCGGAGCGCTGCCATGTATTACCATTATCTATTGAGCGAAAAAGCGCACCTCTGTCTGCTTGAAAATCTAATGCACCTGCCAATAATGTATTGCCCGACACAATAAGTGAACGAACATCCAAATTCGGCAGCCCGACAATATCCCATGTCGCACCATTATTATCGGAACGATAAACACCGTTAAAATTAGTTGCAGCAAACAGTGATGTACCCTTTCTTAGCACAGAATACACTGTCGTTTGTTGTGGCAAATTACTGCTTATATCTTTCCATTCATTTTGAGAAAAAGACCATATACCGGCGCTGACAGGACACACAAATAATTCAGAATTCGACACCGACAGATTCACAATTGTTCTATTATTAAAATCACCAATATTATCCCATGATTGCCCTTTGTCAAAGGATCGGTACAATCCTTGTCCAGTACCTGCGTATAAAGCATTTTCAAATTCAATAATCGTATTGACAGATTGATTGGGCAATGGGTTAAGGGCAGTCCATACCTGCGCGTGAACAGATAGGGTTGTGCATGCTATGGAAGCACAAAAAATCAAAGCGGAAAATAATCGGGAATATTTCATAGTGATTCTCACATAAAAAATTATTGTTGTTGTGAAGAATGTCGGTTTTGCATAAATGCTTCGGCTTCAAGCACATCGTCCTCGCTACCCATAAATACCGGCACTCTTTGGTGAATTTCTATGGGTTGTTGTTGTAAAACACGCCCGAAACCATCGGTTGCTCTGCCACCTGCTTGCTCAATAATCATTGCTAATGGATTTACTTCATACATAAGTCGTAATTTACCTACCGGTGCTGATTTATCTGCCGGATACATAAAAATCCCGCCATAATGTAATGTGCGATGTACGTCCGCAATAGCTGTGCCGATATAGCGCAAAGAATATGGTCTTTGCTTATCGTCCGAAGGTGTTTTCAGATAATTCACATATTGCTGCAATCGCGTGTTCCATTTGTGATAATTACCTTCATTGATACTGTAATATTTTCCTCGTTTCGGAATTTTTATTTTTTCATAGGTCAGTAAAAATTCGCCAATGGTCTGATCGAAAGTAAAGACATCCACACCATTTCCTGATGTATAAACCAGCACAGTGCTCGAACCATAGCAACAATACCCTGCCGCTACTTGCTTATAGCCGGGCTGTAATAAATCGGCTTCCGTTCCATCGGTATCTGCATTGGAATCCAAACGGCGATAAACAGAGAAAATAGTTCCGATGGGAGCATTCACGTCAATGTTCGATGAACCATCAAGTGGATCGAATAATAATACATATTTTCCTTTTCTGTATTCCTGCGGAATTTTAATAATTCCTTCCGATTCTTCAGACGCCATAACACATAAATGTCCGCCATGGTCCATAGCGCGAAAAATTACATCATTAGCATATTCATCTAATTTTTTTACTTGTTCACCATGCACATTTTTGGAGTCGGTTATGCCCAGAACATCGCTCAAACCGGCACGGCGTACATCTCTGGAAATAATACGCAATGCAAGTGTCAAATCACGCATCAATCGTGAAAATTCGCCCGTCGCACCCGAATAAGATGCTTGCTCTTCAGCAATGTGACGCTCAATAGTTACAAGTTTTGAAGTATTAAATATTGGCATAAGCCCGTCCTTTACGGTAAGAGTTCTACACTGATTTTAGTCAATGTTTTTTGATGAATTTTTCTTTCTTGCTTCGTTTTAATTTCTTTCACCGCGCCATTAAGATCACTTAATACTTGGGTCTTTTTGGAAATAGTATAACCTTTGTCTAAATCAATCATCATTTCTCCGTCACCACCGATGGACGAAGATGATAAACTCATCTCCACGACACCATTGGATTCTTTTGGTTTCAACACTTCAGCGGAAAGCTGGGCTTTAATAATACCGACACGCTTATCGCCTACTTTTTTTACGGATGTAATTTTGTAAGTCGAACGGCTTGTGGAACGGAATAAACCGGAAAGCGGATTAACTTCTTGGCGAGTCCACGATAATGTTGAGTCAATGGGTGAATCAGGAAAAGGGATTATCTCACTTGCAATGGTCAAACGGAATACTTGCGATTCTAATCCTGTGGTGATACGTGATTTTATGTCCGGTGAAACCGAATCACGTTTATCGCCCAATATTTTATTGACTATTGGTGTTAATCCGCCAATTTCTTCTACGCGTCCTTTACTGTCCAAAATAATGCGAATATCTTCGTCCAATATTGAAGTAAAATCTCGTAAATCAGGATTTTCTCTGTCTTTTTTATTGCGAGAATTATAAGTTTTGACAATCGGTTTATTTGATTGCGTGGGGTCAGGCATAGTGTTTGACACAAAAAGTGAATCAATACGCACGGTCATTTCTATGCTGCCACCACTACGAATTGCAACAATATTTTTCGTATAAAACGACTCGATTTTTTGAATAACTTTTAAGGAGTCTTCCTGAACTTCTTCATATTGCACTACTTTGTAAGAAAAACGATCACCTTTTGCAGGAGCATATTTCACAACCGATATTTTTTGTTCCGCAACGGGTAATTCCTGCGCTTTTTCTATATCTTCTGTTGTCACATTTGCCGGTGCTGATTGTGTGTCTTGTTGCGGCTGTTTATTATCGTCCGAGCACCCTGCCGCCAAGGCAGCAAGAACATACACCATGAAAACTAATTTTTTTACCACTTGTCTCTTCCAGTCATATTACAAGAAATTGTTTGTTTTATTTTTTCTGTAAACTCTTCAATATTATATCGAATGCGAATTTCTGCGTTTTTTTCGGATTCCATTGTATTGAGAAGTCCCTTATTATTTAATGTCAAAGTTGTTTTGCCATTGCCTTTGCCGCCAAGAATTGAGCATAAACCGGGCACATCATAGAGTATAACATCATTCTCACGAATAGGCGTGAGCGAATGGGTAACTCCTTCAATCGTCATACGAGTGCGCGATGCTTTGGTCAATCGCACATCCATCGAATCAATAAAGTTCACCCAATTGATGCGTGCCGTCGTACCAACTTTCCATACGGAATCTTCTTCAACTGTCATACGTCCCGGCACAATTCCCCGTGCCAAATTGCCTATATGATCGCATTGGTCGGGGCGAATAGCTTTGCGCCATAAGAATATCAGCGCGCTGTCCTTTTCTGACATATTCACGCTTTGTTGATCTAAAAATTCTTCTAATTGCCCAATATCTCCAAGATTTTGCCCATCCACTTTTCCGGCTGATTTGATAAGTCCCTTGGTGTTTAATACTAATTTATATAAACGATTGAGCAATGCCGATGCCATAGTCCAATCCGGATCATTATTTCGTAATTTATTCCCATTAAATGACTGGGAATTGTAATGATAGTGTATGTTGCCTTCATACATATCATAGACCATTGAGTCAATATTCACATTCATGGTCACTTCGCCCTTCGAGTCATCTAAGATACGTTCGGTCACATACCATTTCACTTCTCTGCGAAATTTCTTTGTGGAACTGTCGCGGAATATTCTCTCGGTTTCTGTTTTTTCCACATATTCGTAACTTGTTACTAAATATTGCGGATAGGACACTCGAACAGTATATTTTTTTTTGTCTTTTTTAGGATTTTCTGTCGGCATTTTGCCGGTTTCTTGTGCATTTGCCAGTATTGAACCACAAAAACAAAACATTATCACAAAATACGTTTTCATATATGCTCTTTCATATAATGAGTGAATTGAAACAGTGTCATAATCTATGATACATCATCGCTTATAGCCCAGGTTCCATAATGTCCAAGCAGATAAACTTGCTCCATCCCAGATTCTACCTTCGCGGATATAGCGTAGCAAAGTATCGGCATCGAGAACAATACTAGAAATTTGCTCTGTAATGTCAGGCGAACTTTCCACAGTTACGGGATCTTTAGCCATATAGACCGTACAGATTTCATCCGTGATGCCATTGCAAGGATTAAATTCGCCAAGTTTGTGCAATGTATCACATTGTAACCCGGCTTCCTCTTGCAACTCATTGGCGGCGGCTTGCTCCGAAGTGCTTCCTCGGCGAACTCCCCCACCGGGAAATTCAAGACTATGGCGACGATTCAAATAGCGGTACTGTTCAACCATCAAAAAAGTTCCATTTTCGAAGTATGGAATAACAATAACCGAACCGTGGGTATGTGCATAGTAGTAATCACCCACACTTCCGTCGGGAAGACGATAAGTATCATGGCAATAGTGCCAATACGGATTGGGATGGATTATTTCCGTAGATAGTTGTTCAAAGTGTTGCACTGTTCTCTCACAATAAAAAAAGACCGTGCATACCCCATTTGGCAGAATGCACGGTCATATAAAGTTATGAATGATTGCTTGGCTTTTTATGCACGATTGGCAACCAACTCACTTTCAGCAAAGAAAAACGCTATTTCATTACGACCATTTTCTGCTGAATCCGATCCGTGTATTGCATTTTCTCCTTTGGATGTAGCAAATGCTTTACGAATAGTTCCTTCAGCCGCTTCCGCCGGATCTGTTGAACCAATCAATGTTCTGAAATCGGCAACTGCATTCTCTTTCTCGAGCGCAATAGGCATAATAGCGCCACTGCTCATAAAGTCCACAAGTTCACCATAAAATGGGCGCTCTTTATGGACTGCATAAAACTCACCCGCTTGTGCCGGAGAAATACGCATCATTTTGGTTCCAAGTACTTTAAAACCCGCTTGAGTAATTTTTGCAAGGATTTCGCCGCATACATTGTTGCGAACAGCATCGGGTTTAATAATAGCTAATGTACGTTCTGTCATTGAGATATTCCTTTTTCTGTAAATCTATTGGTGGAAATTATTTCTTTTTCTTTTTTGCAACAGGTTTGCTCTCTGTTGCTTTAGGTTTTTCTTCGGTTGTTGCTTTGATTGGTTCTTTGCCTAATGCTTTAAGAACAGTTGCTCCAAGATCAGCAGGCGAATCAACGACATGAATGCCCGCAGCACGCATTGCTTTTACTTTTTCATCGGCTGTGCCTTTACCGCCGGAGATAATAGCTCCTGCATGTCCCATACGACGACCCGGAGGTGCTGTACGACCCGCAATAAAGCCGACAACAGGTTTTTTCATATTGTTTTTTACATAGTCCGCTGCTTCTTCTTCTGCCGTACCGCCAATTTCACCAATCATGATAACAGCTTCTGTATCCGGGTCTTCATTGAATAATGCAAGCGCATCGGTAAAACGGGTTCCAATAATCGGGTCGCCACCGATACCGATACAGGTGGATTGCCCAAGACCCGCATCTGTCAATTGTTTGACGGCTTCGTATGTTAATGTTCCGCTGCGAGACACAACGCCAATCGTACCCGGATTGTGAATAAATCCCGGCATGATACCCAATTTACATTCACCCGGAGTAATAACACCGGGGCAATTAGGTCCGATAAGACGTGATTGTGAAGATTCAAGAGCCGCTTTTACTGTCACCATATCACGAACAGGAATACCTTCTGTGATACACACAATAAGAGGAATTTTTGCCTCGATTGCTTCAAGGATTGCATCTGCTGCCACTGCCGCAGGAACGAAGATAATGGATACATTTGCTCCTGTTGCCGCTACTGCACTTGATACTGTATCAAAGACAGGAACAGGACGCGTAAATTGATCGTCGCCTTTGCCCATATATTGCATACCGGCTTTGCCCGGTGTAACCCCGGCAACGACATTGGTGCCATACTGAAGCATTTGCGAAGAATGGAATGTACCTTCCGAACCCGTGATACCCTGTACGACAACTTTCGATGATTTGTTTACCAAAACACTCATTTGTTTTCTTACTATTTTGGATGAAATTTACTATAAAGACTGCAAAATTACGAAAAAGCCCGCTCGTAATGAGCTAAATTCCCATAATAGACTAAAGTTATGTCTTTTTGATACATGGTCTAAACAAAAAAACAAAAGCACAGTTTCTGTGAAACCATGCTTGTATTCATCCTTATCTGTGTGTGATGTTTTACTCAGCTTTACGATGTATGGAGGTTACAACACCCAATATTCTAAAATCATCATGATCCTTGATCTCTATGGGGGAATAACGGGCATTCTCGGGGTAAAGCAGAACTCTCATCCCCTCAAATATCAATCGTTTAATAGTAATTTCTCCATTAAGCCATGCAGCAATTATCGAACGCGGTTGCGGCTCTTTACCACAATCTATGACGAGCATATCGCCTTCGAATATCAGTGCATTTTCCATACTGTCGCCAATGGCTGTCACGGCATAGCAATCCTTCACATTCGGTATCCAATGCCCGGTAAAACTAAATTCTGTCGGTTCTTCATCCAAAGCAAGTTTGGGCGGATTGCTACATGCCGCACTTTGGCTGAACAGCTTAAGTTTCACATCATCGGGCGAGATTTTGTAAATACTCATCTCTCACATCCTCTTTGTTACATTGTGTATGATTTGTTCTGTCTCGGGGGAATTGCTGCATTGCAAATCATGTACATTTTTATAGTACTTTTTTGCTTTACAAACATACTGAAACTTTATGACTTTTCATGATATGAAAGGGTAAAATTTTCAGTTTGCATATAAAAAAAAAGCCGAAGTCTTATGACCTCGGCTTTTATTGAGATACTTATGATTGCATCAATGACGCACTTTAATCAGATAATTCACCGCCGCATTGACAGGGCGAGTTTCTGCCCCTCCTATTCCTGAAGTGCTTGTCGTACCGGTATTCGGTAAACTATGAGAGTGATTACCACCACCAAGCCAAGTAGATGTATTAAGGAAAGTTGCAGGTGAGGTACCCGGGTCATAATTGATTGTCGTCGTGTTTTGATTTAGTGTAACATTAGCATTCGCATTATCGGTACTACCTGACGGTACGACACCGGAATGTGTATGATTCTCAAATGCATCTTGTTGCACATTACCCACAGATCTATTCGCTGTTGGATCGTATGTTCCGGCAGGGTCTATACCACGTAAGAATAAACCGCGCAAATCTGGTAAATTATTACCTACAACTGCAATAAGAGCTGATTTTTCGGAAGGATATACTACCGAGTCCGGAATAGAGCTGATGGCTCTGCCATCACAAAGATACCAACCACCGAGTTCTAAAGCAGATGCTGCTGCTGCTGAACCATAGAATGGCATAATGGAACCAATAGGAGGACCTGTTTTTGCTTGACTTGTGAAAAATTTTTGTGTTTCATACACCGGACCGCTTCCATCGTTGAGATATACTCTGACGGTGAGTTCTTTACGAGTTGGAGAAATGCCGGTCATAGTAAACGCAATTTCACCTGTTGTAGCATTAAAATTAACCTGACCAGGTGTTCTATTCATAAAACTATACTTCACGGTGGATAAATCATCCGAATTATAGACACGGAAAGAAACTACGGTAAAATCTGCCGGAGTTGCCATAATTTCTACCGCCGTATAATTTTGCGCCGGTATAATGACATTCCCAGCACCACCACATCCGGTGATAGTTTTTTCTTCTATTGTTTTAGTAACTTCTTTCATGAGTGTGGTTTTAAATTCAAAGTCTTCGGCATGGATATTTTGTGATGAGCCACACACCACAAGCAGAACAATAAGACTAAATATATATTGTATTTTCATAGCATTATGTGAATTTGTGATTAAATAAAATTATTATTAATTTTTTGTGGGTGTATTTTTAGCATTATTGATTATCTGATCAAAAGCCGACTTATTCAAATGATTTTGAACTTTTTTCATAGCTATTTCACGATATGCCGGATCTTGTTTCATTTTACCGAAGAATGGGTCTTCGTCTATATTAGTACCACTTTTTACCACCATTTCTTCTGCTTGTGCAAATGCTTGTTTAATCACATCATCATTAAAGAAATGAGTAGGGATATTCACATTATTACTTGAATTTGGAAGCCCGTCACTTACCGGAGTAATTGAGGAAGGGCGTTTGACAGCTGCCAGATGTTGCTGCGGAATTCCGCCACCAAGAACGGCATCTAAATAATCCGGCTGCGGCGCAGCCGGATTATTTGTCGGTACATTCTGTGTCGGCAATTTAATGACTTGTTTATAGCCCGGCACTAACATAGCAAGTGCAGAATTCATTTGATCGAAACGTTCATCCGATTTTGCCATAGCTTGTTTAAGTGCCTGTATTTCTTGATTTTGTTGTTCAATCACTGCTGCAAGAGAATTAGTGTTTAATCCAACCGCCACTCTGATAGTATTCAAATCGGGATTTGTACCGGTTGACCAAGCCACACCGACAATTTTTTTATAATCTTGCGGTTTCATATTTGCCGGAGAAATTGCAATGCCAAGACCATTATTATTACCGCTTGGAAGGATATAATCGCCGAGATTCACAGCACCAAGAACACGTACGGGAACTTGACCCATAAAGGCAACTTTTTCATATTCTTTTGCTTTACCGTTTTCGGGAGTATTACCAAGCACAATCGGTTTAAGAGAAATGACCATAAATTGCTCTGCATCATCTGTTACTTTGCTGATTTTTCCGCCTTTTACACCAACGATATCTGCTACTGCAAATTTTTCATTTTTATGTGCTTTGGGCAACCATTCCGCATAGTCGGCAGAACCTGATTCATAGGTAACGCCAATATTATCAATCATCATCGAATCATAATCACATTTGGCTTGTTTTGCACCAACAAGAGCATCAACGGCAAATCCAAGCTGAATTCCTTCATTGACAACATTTGCACCAAGTTTAATTACATTAGCGATAGTTACAACCAATTCCGCAGTAGTCGCCGCAACGGGTCCTGAACATAAGCCCAAAGTACCGGCTGCACAGGAAATATCGGCTGCTACTTTTCCTGAACCGACAGCAATATCAGCTATTTCAATTCCGAGATCTGCGATAGCAATAGCCAAATCAACAGTTTTGAAACCAACTGCTTTGTTTGCTTGGTCAATAGCTCCGTCAAGGGCACGTATCCAATTTAAGTGCTCACTGTCACTTGGCAGATTTGCTTCTGTTTGACCTTCGATACGACCGACAGTACTGCCTGCGCCATTTATAAAGCGAACAAAGTCATTACTTATATTGGTCGTAGTTGCACCGATTTTAATTGCGATACCATTGGCAGCCGCATTTGTTGTTTGCGCTCCGGCTCCTGTTACTGATGCTGTGCTGCGATTATGGAATGTTGCTATAAAATTATTATTACCCGAAGCAGTACCTTCACCTGTGAACACAAATCCACCCGGATATTTTGCTTCGAATTCATTATCTGCAGCTGTTGCTGTATCGCCTAAAGCAACGGAGTTATTACCTGCGCTTGAATTTCTGCCCCATACAAAAGATTGATCGCCATTGGCAGAGTTGTTTCTACCACCAAGAACCGCACTATTATTACCGCCGACGATATTATTTGTACCACCGATAATAGCATTATTATTACCTGTACCGATGCTGTTGGTATTACCGCCGCTGATGGTATTATGTGTGCCTTGATTAATATTATTGGAAGCACCGCCGAGGATAGCACCGAAATTAGCACCCGAAGCAATATTATTATTATTACCGCCACCGATAGTCGCATCCGTTGCACCGTTAATATCATTTAATGTACCGCCAAGAATCGCGGAGTTTGTGCTATTAGCAGCGATATTATTATCATTACCGCCACCGACAGTTGCATCCGTTGCAGCGGCTATATCATTACTTCTACCACCAAGTATAGAAGAATTATTTCCGCCATCGGCAATATTATTATTATTACCACCACCGATAACAGCATTCGTAACACCCGTCGTTGTACCAAGGTCATTTAATGTACCGCCAAGAATTGCGGAGTTTGTTGAGCGTGAATTATTATTGATTGTATTATTAGTACCGCCACCGATAGTGGATGCATCTGCCTCCGTCGTGATAAGGTTCATAGCACCGCCACCGATAGTTGCGCTGTCAGTATTAGTAACGGTATTTGTATTACCGCCGCCGATAAAGCTATAGTTGGCATTCGTTTGAACCGTATTGCTATAACCACTTGCGATACCGCCATAGTTAGCGTTTACGGATATTGCATTGGCACGACCGCCACCAATGGTCGAGGCGCGTGATGTGGTCATTACTGTATTATTCGTACCACCACCTATCGTTGATGCATCAGAATTATCAAGAATACGGTTAACGGCACCGCCACCGACGGTTGAGCTATCTGTATCAGTCATGATATTGCCATGACCACCGCCAACAACACCTGCTAAGGATGTCGTTTGAATGGTATTACCTATACCGCCGCCGATAATCGAAGCATCAGCATCTGTTGTGATAAGGTTTCTTGCACCGCCACCGATAACCGAACTGTCGGAACTTGTGACAGTATTCGTATTACCGCCACCGATAAAGTTATAGTCTGCATCGGTTTGAATGGTATTGGTATAACCGCTTCCTATGCCGCCATAGTTTGAACTTGCACTTACGGTGTTAGCACGACCACCGCCAATTGTCGAAGCACGGGAAGTTGTCGTCACGGTATTATTCATACCGCCGCCGATGGTTGAAGCATCTGCATCCGTTGTGATAAGGTTTCTTGCACCGCCGCCAATTGTAGAGCTGTCGGAACTTGTTACAGTATTCGTATTACCACCGCCGATGAAGTTATAGTCTGCATCGGTTTGGATGGTATTGGTAAATCCGCTTCCTATGCCACCATAATTAGAACTTGCACTTACAGTGTTAGCACGACCGCCGCCTATCGTCGAAGCGCGGGAAGTTGTCGTTACGGTATTATCCATACCGCCGCCGATTGTCGAAGCATCAGCATCTGTTGTGATAAGGTTCCTTGCACCGCCACCAATTGTAGAGCTGTCGGAACTTGTTACAGTATTTGTATTACCACCACCGATAAAGTTATAGTCTGCATCGGTTTGAATGGTATTGGTAAAACCACTTCCTATGCCACCATAATTTACATTTGTTGTAATTGTATTGGCACGACCGCCACCGATTGTCGAAGCACGGGAAGTTGTCGTTACGGTATTGTTCATACCGCCACCGATCGTCGAAGCATCTGAATTTTCAAGAATACGATTAACGGCACCGCCACCAATTGTAGAGCTGTCGGTGTTTGTCATGATATTGCCATGACCACCGCCAACAACACCTGCTAAAGATGTCGTTTGAATGGTATTGCTTATACCGCCACCGATAATCGAAGCATCAGCATCTGTTGTGATAAGGTTCATTGCACCGCCACCGATAACAGAACTGTCGGAACTTGTGACGGTATTCGTATTACCACCACCGATAAAGTTATAGTCTGCATCGGTTTGAATGGTATTGGTATAACCGCTTCCTATGCCGCCATAGTTTGAACTTGCACTTACGGTGTTAGCACGACCGCCGCCAATTGTCGAAGCACGAGAGTTTGTCGTCACGGTATTATCCATACCGCCGCCGATTGTCGAAGCATCGGCATCCGTTGTGATAAGGTTCTTTGTACCACCACCAATTGTAGAGCTGTCGGAACTTGTTACGGTATTAGTATTACCACCACCGATAAAGTTATAATCGGCATTGGTTTGGATGGTATTGGTAAATCCGCTTCCTATGCCGCCATAGTTGGCACTTGTGGTGACAGTATTAGCACGACCGCCGCCTATCGTCGAAGCGCGGGAGTTTGTCGTTACGGTATTGTTCATACCACCGCCGATGGTCGAAGCATCGGCATCAGCATCAACAAGGTTCATTGCACCGCCGCCGATAGTTGCGCTGTCGGTATTGGTGACTGTATTACTGCGACCACCACCGATAACACCAACCAATGAAGTCGTTTGGATGGTATTATTCATACCGCCGGCAATCGTCGAAGCGTCTGATTCATTATTTATAAGATTGCTTGCGCCACCGCCGATAGTTGCACTGTCGGTATTGGTGACTGTATTAGCGCGACCACCACCGATAAAACCAACTAATGCATTGGTTTGAATAGTATTATTCATACCGCCACCGATGGTCGAAGCATCGGCATCTGTTGTGATAAGATTAACCGCACCGCCACCAATCGTTGAACTGTCAGTATTAGTGATTGTATTAGTATTACCACCACCAATAAAGTTATAATCGGCATTGGTTTGGATGGTATTGCTATGACCGCTCGCAATACCGCCATAGTTGGCACTTGTGGTTACAGTATTAGCACGACCGCCGCCAATTGTCGAAGCACGGGATGTTGTGGTAACTGTGTTATTCATACCGCCACCGATAGTTGAAGCATCGGCATCGGCAATGATGGAGTTCATCGCGCCGCCACCGATGGTAGCACTGTCAGTATTGGTGACTGTATTACCGCGACCACCGCCGATAACACCAACCAATGAAGTCGTTTGGATGGTATTATTCATACCGCCGGCAATTATTGAAGCGTCTGAATTATCATTGATAAGATTGCTTGCACCACCGCCGATAACAGAGCTGTCCACATTATTTTGTGTATTGAGATGACCTGCACCGATAAAACCGTAAATACTTGTTGTTGTGATAGTATTGGCACGACCACCTGTAATTGTTCCTATGCGGGAATTGTCTGTAATGAGGTTATTGATGCCACCGCCGATGAAGGAACCATCGGATTCAACTGAAATCGTATTGCTTGCGCCACCACCGATGGTTGAACTGTCATTGGTTAATATGCTATTGAGCATACCGCCACCGATAAAGTTGTAGAAGGCGGTTAAGTTCACCACATTGCGTGAACCACCACCGATAAAGCTTGTATCACCGAACATTTGATTGCGATGACCGCCACCAATGAAGGAAACGCGACCACCTATACCGCTTTGGTCAACAACATTGAATTGACCACCGCCGATAAAGGATTTTTCAGCACCCGCAGTATTGTCAAAACCA
>VYMG01000113.1_pt1 | contig 36858 bp, 21 predicted proteins | sample 5115261 | NCBI WGS metagenome assembly VYMG01 (sample SAMN12291781, study PRJNA351875) | freshwater metagenome | isolation source: freshwater lake | place: USA: Michigan, Wintergreen Lake | collected 2013-08-08
AAACCCTGAATCACTCGGGCGTTGGGCGTGGCGAGTGTGCGGAAGGTCGCGTCGACGTGGGGAATGAGAGCGTTGATCACGTCGGACTCGGCGGGCTTGTAGGTCGTGGCACTGTTGGCCCACCACGCGTCGACGTAGCCGTTGGGAAAGACGATGATGACCGGCCCGATGATGCCGGCGGCACGGGCGGTTTCGAAGGCGCGAGGGACGGAACTGGTCTGGGCTCCGCCCTGATTGCCACCGATGCCATGCAGGTGGTAGATGACGGGGTATCGCTGGGTGGACGTGTCGTAGCCCTCGGGGAGATAGATATTGAATGAGACGGTGTGGCCCATGGTGGGATGGGTGGTCGTGCGCGGCTCAACACGACCCCGCAGTGGCTGGGCGACGGCGCCGAGGGCGCACGCGAGCGAGAGAATCGTGGCGACGATGATGAGGCGCAGTTGGTTCATGGCAGGCTCCGTGGCGGCGGAGGCATAACGCTTGGCGGGCGAGGCGATTGCATTGCGCGGCCCGCGCGACGGGGGGAAGCGGACGCGAATCCGACGCGCGCCCACTACGCTTGATGCATGGCGGAGCCAGTCAAGCCCAGTACGGATGCGTCTTCAGCGCCAGCCAAGGCGGATATGGGGCGGTTTGCGCACCTGCATCTGCACACCGAATACAGCCTGCTGGATGGCGGCAACCAGATCGACAAGCTGGTGGCACGCATTGCTGAACTGGGGATGAAGGCGTGCGCGATCACCGATCACGGGAACATGTTCGGGGCCGTGGCGTTTTACCTGGCTTGTAAGGACAAGGGGATCAAGCCGATTCTGGGAGTTGAGGCGTATGTGACGCCGCCCGGGAAGCCGCGGACGGATCGGACGTACAGCGGCGGCGGCGAAGGCGGCTATCACCTTGTACTGCTGGCGATGAACAATAAGGGCTGGCAGAACCTGCTGGTGTTGTGCAGCGAGGCGTACCTCACGGGGTTCTATTACAAGCCGCGGATTGATCGTGAATTGCTGAGCAAACACAGTGAAGGGCTGATCGCGATCAACGGCCACTTGGGCAGCGAGATCGGCGAGCATCTGGTGAACTTTCATCGCACGCAGGATGAGAAGCACTGGAAGCTGGCGGTGGAGAGTGCGGAGTGGCACAAGAAGACGTTTGGGGGAGAGGCACGGAGGCACGAAGGCACGGAGGCACGAAGCGCGGCGGAGTCGGGAGGCATTCCGCGCTTTTACGTTGAACTCCAGCATCACGTGCCGGAGCAGAATGCGATTAATCCGTTGCTGATCAAGTTGGCGCGGGAGACCGGGTGTCCGTTGGTGTGCGACAACGACGCGCACTTTCTGAAGGACACCGACCACAACATGCACGACACGCTGATCTGCATCAGCACGGGCAAGGGGAAGCGCGACGAGAACCGGATGCGCTACCCGACCGATGTGTATGTGAAGAGCCCCGATGAGATGCACGGGCTGTTTGGCAAGGACAGCATCTATAACGATGATGTCTTTGGGAACGCTGGGCTCGAAGCGCTGGAGAACAGCGTGAAGATCGCGGAGGCGTGCGATGTGCAGCTTGCGCTGGGAGCCAATCACGCGCCGCTGGTGCGAGTGAAGGTGCCGGATGCGAAGGATCTGCCCAAGCATGATGACCCCACGTACGGCGGCGATTTGACGGCGTGGTATAAGGACTACTGCTCGAAGTTTGAGTTGTCGCCGTTTCGGAGTGAGAATGGCGAGGCGCAGACGGACGCTGTGCGGGCGAGTGTGAAGGCGGATTGTGATCGAGCGCTGCGGCTGCTGGCCGAAGGCGGGTTTGTGTGGCGCTACGGACGTACGCCGCAGGTGATTACGAACCCGGCGAACGCCGAGGACATGTCGCAGAATGACAAGGTGGCGCGGCTTGAGCGTGAGCTGAAGATTCTCGCGGACAAGAACATCTCGGCGTACTTTCTCATTGTGTGGGACTTTGTGAACTGGGGTCGCAGCAACGGTGTGCCGGCTCTCGCACGTGGTTCGGGCGTGGGAACGATGGTGGGTTATGTGCTGGGTTTGTCGAACGCGTGCCCGGTGCGATATGGGCTGCTGTTTGAACGCTTTACTGACCCTGACCGCAGCGAATACCCCGATATCGATATCGACTTGTGCCAGGACGGGCGGCAGCGCGTCATTGATTACGTCCGCAAGAAGTATGGACATGTGGCGCAGATCATCACGTTTGGAACGCTGAAGGCTCGCGCGGCGATCAAGGACGTGGGACGCGTGCTGGAGATTCCGCTGCCTGAAGTGGATCGCATCACAAAGTTGGTGCCCGAAACGCTGGGCATTGAGATCAAGGATGCGATCGATCAGGAGCCTGAACTCAAGGCGATGTACAACCGCGATGAGCGGATTCGCGAGTTGCTTGATCAGGCGATGGCGCTGGAAGGACATACGCGGCATGCGGGCGTACACGCGGCGGGTGTGATTGTCGCGACGCGGCCGCTGAATGAAGTGGTGCCGCTGTATCGCGCGCCGGGGACGGTGAAGGACGAGAACGGGCAGCCGATTCCGGAAGATCGTCGCGATGACTACGTGACGCAGTGGGACGGGCCCACGTGCGAGAAGATGGGTCTGCTGAAGATGGACTTCTTGGGCCTGCGGACGATTTCGATCGTGGCGCGGGCGAAGAAGTTGATTCGGGAGACGCTGAGCGAGCGGGAGATTTGGGAGGCGGTCGGGCGGGGAGGCGAGTACGAGCAGAAGCAGGCGAACGAGGGGAAGGGCAAGAAGCAGACGGATGGTGACGCCGTTCGCTTGTTTGCGCATCCTCTGGACCTTGACCGCCTTTCCTACGCCGACCAGCGCGTGTTTGAGATCTTTCGTCGTGGCGAAACCACTGGCGTGTTTCAGTTTGAATCAGGCGGCATGCGGCGCTTGCTGGTGGAGATGAAGCCGGACCGGCTGGAAGACCTGATTGCGGCGAACGCGTTGTTTCGGCCGGGGCCGATGGATCTGATTCCGGATTACAACCGGCGCAAGCACGGGGAAGAGGTGCCGCGTGTACACGAGGTGGTGGATAGGTACACCGCTGAGACGTACGGCGTGATGGTGTATCAAGAGCAGGTCATGCAGATCGTGCACGGTCTGGGTGGCATCAAGCTGCGCGACGCGTACTCGCTCATCAAGAACATCAGCAAGAAGAAGCACGACAAGATTGAGAAGGAACGACCCAAGTTCATCGAAGGCGCGGTGAAGCAGGGGTTGACCAAAGACGGCGCGAACGATCTGTTTGAGTTGATTTTGAAGTTCGCGGGCTACGGCTTCAACAAGAGTCACTCGACGGGGTACGCGATCGTTGCGTATCAGACAGCGTATCTGAAGGCGTACTTCCCGCAGCAGTACATGTCGGCGTTCCTGACGTATGAAAGTCAGGCGAACAAGGTCAGCGACTGGATTCCGTATCTGGAAGACTGCCGGCGCACGCGGTTTGTTGATCCGACGAGCCCTGAGCGTGATGTCAAGACGGTGAAAGTGGGCGTGGAGGTTCGGCCTCCCGATATCAATCTGTCGCGCGCCGAGTTTGCGGTGGTGCGAAGCGAGGCGGAGTCCGCCGCTCAGATGGCCGATGGAAAGATCGGCTCGTTCCACACGGGTCACGTGCGATTCGGCCTGAAGGCCATCAAGGGTGTGGGCGACAAGGCGATCGACACGATTATCGCGGAGCGGGAGAAGAGTGGGCCGTTCCTGAGCTTGTTTGAGTTTTGCGAGCGCATTCCGCCGGGCGTGGTGTCGAAAGCGATGCTGGAGTCACTCATCAAGTGCGGCGCGTTTGACAGCGTGCACGGGCGTGATCAGCGAGCGGCGATGGTGGCGACGATCGAGACGGCGATCAACGCCGGCGCACGGTTGGCGGCGGACAAGGCGATGGGACAAACCGCGCTCTTTGGCGGCGTGAGCCCCGCGACGACTTCGAAGCCTGATGTGAAGCTCGCGGCTCCGCTGTCGAAGGTAACTCCATGGCCCGAGAAGGAAACGCTGACTTTCGAAAAGGAAGTGCTGGGGTTCTATGTCTCCAGCCACCCGCTTGATCGCTGGAAGTTCTGGTCGGCCGCGTTTGCGACGTGCGACACGGCGGGCATCAAGACGCAGGCGCAGGATGCGCGAGTCGTGCTGCCGGCGATGATTCAGAGCGTGCGTGCGATCGTGACACGCAACGGCAAGGCGGCGGGACAGAAGATGGCGATCTTGACCGTCGAAGACGCCGCCGGTGCCTGCGAGTGCGTGATGTTCACCGATAACTTCCTGAAGTACGGGCATCTGGCTGTCGCTGAGCAGGTGGTGTTTGTGCTGGGCCGCATCGACCTCAGGCGTGGCGATCCGCAGATCATCATCGATCGGCTGGTGCCGATTGAGGGCGTGCCGTTTGACACCGGCAAAGTGCGGCTGTTTGTGGATGAGATGAAACTCAACGGCGGCGCGGGGCATGCGCTGTCGCGCGTGGCGCAGTTCTTCCGCGAAGCGGACAAGCCTGTGGCGGCGAGCGAGCCCAAGCCGGTCATCGTGGATCAGATGAAGTTTCCGGTGGAAGTGATCATCGGCACGCAGAACGCCGTGGTGGCGGTGGCGGCGGACGCGAAGCTGCGCGTGAATCTGGGGCCTGATCTTGTGAAGAACGTGCTGGGCGAACTGGGTGATGGGATGCTGAAGGTGATTGGCGGCTTCACTGTGGAGAAAGAGAAGAAGCCGTGGGAAGGGAAGAAGAAGTTTCGGGGTGGGGATGAGGAGTGACGCGACGGCTCAGGCCTTGCCGTGATCTTCCCAGCGGGTTTTGAGGTCATGCGGCACGTGCAGCAAGTCGAGCACCTTGCCGACGATGAAGTCGATGATGTCATCGAGGTTCTTGGGATTGAGATAGAAGCCTGGGTTGGGGCTGCAGAGAATCGCGCCGGCGAGCGCGAGCTGCTCCATGTTGCGGATGTCGATGAGGTTCAGCGGCATCTCGCGGTGGCAGACGATGAGTGTGCGACGCTCCTTGAGGGTGACCATGGCGGCACGGGTGAGGAGGTTGCTACCGCTGCCGGTGGCGAGTTGGCCCAGGCTGGCAGATGAACAGGGCAGTACGACCATGCCATCGTGGAGGAAACTGCCGCTGGCGATGACTGCGCCGACGTCTTTGTTGGGGTGAATGAGCAGACGCTTGGCGAAGTCGGCGGCTTGCGATGAGGCGGCGAGCTTGGGGAGCAATTCTTCGAGTGTGAGGTTCTTGATCTGGGCTTCGTCGAAGAGCAGGCGGCGGCCGTAATCGGTCACGACGAGGTGCACTTCGTGCCCTTGCAGGAGCAGGAGTTCGAGAAGGCGCAAGGAATAGCACGCGCCGCTCGCGCCGGAGATGCCGACGACGAATTTTTTGCGTTGAACAGACGGCGACGCGGGCGAGGAACTCGACATGCGGGAATTGTTCGCTCCGCAGCGTGCGCGCGATGCGATGAATGGCCCCACAACCACCACGTATGTCGGAATTTCCCCGTTTATGCGCAACCTTCGGCCCTGTGTTTGTGCTGGCTTCAGGCTGGTTTGCCTCCCATAATCATCGTGAACCGCGAACGTGCATCAAGCGTCTGACTCAGTGTCCACCGCATGCTCGTTCACGCGTCGCATCGCGCGGATGCGAACCCCACTATGAACACCACAAATACCGACCAGACTCCCAAGCTCGCCAAGTCGCCTTCAAAGGCCAAGATGGTGCTGCTCATCGGCGGCGCGGGCACGCTCGTCGCGCTCGCCGGTCTGGCGGCGTTCGCGCCGACAATTGCCAGCGGTCTGGCGCCGGGCATCATCCGCGAGCAGGCGGGCAAGTTTGTCACGGGCTCGGTGGATGTGCGCGATGTAAGCCTGTCGTGGGGCGGCCCGCAGCGCGTGGAGGGTGTGGCGCTGGTGGACGCGAGCGGCAAGACCGTCGCGACGGCAAATGTTGAGACGACCGCAGGCCTGTGGGGCCTGGCCACGGGCAATCTTGATCTCGGCGAGATCACGATCCGAGATACGTCGCTCACGCTGGTGCGGCACGAGGACGGCACCACCAATCTGCAGAAGATGATGAAGCCCGCGGCGCAGCAGCCTGCGCCGGGCGCGGCCCAGCCCGCTCCTGCGCAACCCGCGAAGATTCCCGCGGGCCTCAAAGTCCGCGTGAAAGTCGCGAATGTGAACGTGCAGCTTGAAGACCAGACCGGACCGGGTGGCGCGGCTCAGCCCACCAGGATCGAACTGAAGAACGTCAACGGCTCGGCAACGCTCGATCCCGCCAAGCCGCTGGATGTGAAGTTGACCGCGGACACGACAGGCGCGAGCGGCGCGGGCAAGATCTCGGCTGATATCGCAGCAACCAACTGGGCCGACGCGAGCGGCGTCATCACCACGTCCGCAGCCAGCGTGGACGCCAAGATCGACATCACATCGCTGCCGGTCGCGCTGGTCGACGCGTTCACGGGTGGAGCGATCAAAGATGAATCCGACAAGCCCGTCGCGCTTTCCAGCGCAATTGGTCCGGTGATAAATGCCCGGGTTAACGCCAAGGGCACGCTCAAGGATGCAACCGCCAGCGTGAACATCGCCGCGGACCGTCTGAGCGTGAGCGGTGACGTGCGCGTTGCAGACAACGTCGCCACCACACCCGGCGGCCTCACCATCAGCGCCCAGGGCGCCGCCATCAGCGCGCTGGTGCCCGCCCTCAAGAGCGCCACGAGCGCAAATCCGCAGGCGAAGATCGACGCCTTGCCTGACACGACCATCAAGGTGAGCGACCTTCGCATCGCTCTGCCGGCGGGCGGCAAGCCCATGAATCTCAGTGGCGCCGCTGCAACGCTGTCGATCGACACGACGCAGATGTCCGGCAGTGCGTCGCTGGGCGAAGGTCAGGCGATGCAGCCCATGACCATCGCGCCCATGCGCATCACCATCGCGACCCAGGACCTGAGCAAAGACGTGCGTGTCACGGGCGGCACCAGCGCCACCCTGGGTGGCAGGCAGGCGGGCACATTCGCCATCGAAGCGACGGCGGGCGGCCTGCTGGATGTGAGCGGCGCGTTCAAGAAGGGCATGCCCGGCGCCATCGACGCACGCGTGCGCGCTTCGCAGATCTCCACCGCCATCGCGCAGCCCTTTGTCGCCGCTTGGAATCTTGACCTGCCGCGCGACATCGGACCCGTGCTTGATCTGGACATGACCGCCAAGAGCGCCGCGGCGGGCAGCGACGTGATCAATGTGGACTTCACGGCGGATGCGCAAGGCCTCAAGGCTCGCGGTGCGATGAGTTACGCGCCAACGCTCATCGCGACGCGCGAGGGCGGCATGACGATCGAAGCCGCCAACGCCGGTCGTCTGGCGCGCGCCTTCACGCAGGCGGGCGCGGGTGGGTGGATCGTGAGTGAATCCGCAGGTCAGGGTGGCTCACTGGTCGCCAATGTGCTCTATCTCTCGCTGCCCATGGGCGAGCACGGCCCCCGGCTGGCGGAGGCTGGAGCGCAGGTCAATGCCACCATCAAGGGCATGTCGGTTGCCAAACGAGATGGCGGCGGGGCGATTGATATTCCCAACTTTGGCGGCGCGGTGTTGCTGACCAAGGGATCGGTGGAAGTTGGTACGCAAGGCTCCATGTCCTTTGAGCAGCGCCGCTTTGATATTGGCGGCAACTTCAAGGTCGCCGACATGGTGCAGGCCCACACACCGGCCAGCGCGACCGACAAAGCGTGGAAGATCGCCGATCCCGTCACGCTGCGTCCCACCGGTTCGCTTGAGGTGATCAACCTGCCCACGGGATTGGCCAAGATGTTCATGGCAGCGCCGGCGGAAGGCGCAGTGGACGTGACGCGACTCCTGCAGGAGATCGCCGGCCCGGCCATGACCCTCCGCGTGACCAGCGCGAAGGACACCACCGGCGGCGCGGGTGCGGACGCTCTCGCGATCAACGTGCTCGCCGACAGCGGAGCCATCAAGGCGAACGCTCAGGCCAGCGCCACCGATCAGCGCATCGCACTGGCGAACGCAAAGATCGATACAACGCTCACGCCCCAGAGTTTCGCCACACTGCTCGACGTCTTTGCGCCGCAAATGACCGACAAGCCACGTCTGGACGCGCCGGCGACAGCCACGCTGACGCTCAAGCCGCTCACCATTCCGCTTGATGCAAGCCGCAAACCCAAGATGGCGGAGGCCGGACTGGTGGCAGGCACGCTCGCAATCGCGGGCGATGCAATGGTGAGCAACGTCAGCGCGGGCGAGGGTCAGAAGGCACGCGTGGGCGTGCGCGGATTGGAGATCGAATTTGAGGCCCCGGCCGCGAGCCTCATCGCGCCCGAGCAAGGCGGCAAGAGCGGGCAAGCCACCGCAAAGTTCCGCGGCACCATGTTGGGTCAGCAGAGCAACGCGCTCGCGCAGATCACCGGCGCGATGGGAACATCGCTGGCAAGCGCCAAGCCGCAAGGCACCGCAACGGCCAATATCTCGCTCGCCAGCATCGATACGCGCGGCGTGGAGAACCTGCTGAACAAGGCTGGCCTGCTCAGTGGCGCGCTGGGTGACACCGCGCAGATCGGCCTCAACGCCACCTACGGGTTCGACACGACCAACGCCGAAGCCCAGGTGACGCTCGCCGCGCCCAACGTCACGACCACAGGCCCCGTGAAGGTGCGGGCGCTGAGTGATCGCATGGAGTTGACCGAGCCCGCGAACATCCGCGTCAATGCGCAGCCTTCATTCATCAACGCGCTGCTCACGCCCGCACCCAAGCCCGGTGAAGCAGCCAAGCCGCCTGCGATGACGATGACGCAGGCTGCGACCATCGACATCGCCCTGACGCGCCTGGTGCTGCCCCGCGCCAAGGAAGGACAGAAGAGCGCCGTCGCGCCCGATGCGGCCCTGCGGATGAACGTGCCAGTCATGGCGCTTCGCACCAACGATGGCAAGAATCTCGCCATGCAGGGCGTCAACCTGTCGCTGGAGAGTGACAAGGGCTCCGCGGTTGATCGTCCGCTGAACTTTGCCGCGACCATCGACAATGTGCAGGTTGATGGTGCCCAGGGCGGCGGCAAGGTGGGTCTGACAGGCCGGCTGTCGCAACTGCTTGATGCCAGCGGCGCATTCAGCATGGAGCGCGCCCTCGCCGACGCGAAGGGCAACATGCCTGCCGTGCCCACCGCCGTGGTCGACGCGTTGGCCAATCAAGACGGCCTGCTGGTCGAGGCCTTGGGCCCGGTCATCGCCCTTGATCTCGATGTGCAGCGATATCCCGTCATGGGCAAGCCTGTCGCTGGCGCGCAGCCGGGCGTGATCAAGGCGGACTTTCGCAGCGATCGCGCAACCGCGAAGATCGAAGGCAACATTGACGAGGCGGTGCTCGTCACCAGCCAGCCCGTCATGATTGATATCTTCGAAGTCACCAACGCTTTGTCGGGCAAGTTCGTGAAGGGTTTGCCGCTCATCGGTTCCTTCGAGAAGGGCCGCAACGACATGCCCGCGACTCTGCGCGGCACGGGCCTGCGCGTGCCCCTCGACAAAGACATGCGCAAACTCAACGGTGTCGTCACCTTTGACCCTGGCGAAGCCCGCTTCGGCACGAGCGGCGTCTTCAGTGAACTGCTCAGCTTCACAGGCTTCAAGGCCGGTGGCGTCATAGGCCAGCGACTCCAACCGCTGACAGTCACCGTGGAGAATGGCGTGGCGACCTATCCCAAGTGGAGTCTGCCGCTGGGCGAGTTCACACTGGAAAGTGAAGGCACCGTTGATCTGGTGAATCGTCAGGTGGACGTGGTCACGTGGATTCCGTTGGGCGCACTCACAGACAAAGCTGCTGGCATGTTCAACACCGGTCTGGGCGGTGCACTGGGCAAGGCCGGACTTGACAGTGTCAGCACGCTGCCGTTCCGCACCCGCGGCAGCCTCGATAAGCCCGAGACCCGGGCCGATCTCGAGCTCTTCGCCAAGCAGACTCTCAAGAACGTCAATCCGGGCAACCTGATCGACGGGTTGCTCAAGAACCTTGGCGGCAAGAAGGACGAAAAGCCCAAGTGAGCCGCGCCAATCGCCCTCGGCATGACGTCACGAGATGGTCAGCGTCGGCTTTGTGCTGCCGCCGCGCACGCTTGTCAGCGCGACCTGACCTTCCAGATTCGTGATCAGATCCTCCAGCGCCTTCGTCAGTCGCTGGCCTGCGACATCGTCCTTGGCTGGCGTGAAGTTGCTGGTGGGGTCGCCCGCATCGCTGTTGCGCCGCAGACTCATGGTGATGGGCAACGCGCCCAGGAAGGGCACGTTGAGCTTCTGTGCCATGACCTCCGCACCGCCCTTGCCGAAGATGTCATACTGCTTGCCATCATCGCCAATGAACGAACTCATGTTCTCCACGACGCCCAGCACGGCGATCTGCAGTTGCTGGAACATCTTGGCGGCTCGCACCGCGTCGTCTTGCGCGACTTTCTGCGGCGTGCACACAACCACCGCGCCCGTCAGTTGCAGTGTCTGAGCCATCGTCAGCGAAACATCGCCCGTGCCCGGTGGCAGGTCGATGATGAGATAATCAAGTTCGCCCCATTCAGTCTGCTCGGTCAGTTGCTTGAAGGCTCCATGCGCCATCGGGCCGCGCCAGATGAGCGGCTTGTCCGGGTCAACGAGTTTGCCGATGGTCATGGCCTTGATGCCATGTGTGAGGAACGGCTGCAGCATGCCGCGGTGCACCACCGCATCCAGCGTCGCGAGATTGAGCATCGTGGGCATGCTGGGCCCGTAGATGTCGCCATCGAGCAGCCCGACGCTGAATCCACGCCGGGCCAGACCGACAGCGATGTTGAGCGAGACCGTGCTCTTGCCCACGCCGCCCTTGCCTGCGCCCACAGCGATGATGTGCCGCGCGTTGACCGCACGCTCCGGCTGCTTGAGACCCGGGATGGGCGTGTGACCGGCGGGCGCCGACGGCTTGGGTGGCTGGGGAGATTGCATGGGCGCGCTGGGTGTCGGGGCGGGGGAAGCGGCCGCTTGCGATGACGCGCCGGGCAAGCCGCCGAAGCGCGCCGTGTGCACGATCGTCCCGTTCTTGTCCACGTACTCGATGATGAACGAATCAAGCTTTGTGCCTTCGCGAAGCGCATACGCGTCCATCGACTGCTTGGCGATCGCGCTCACGCGATCAAACTGTTCGCGCGTTGCGCCCGCTGGCAGTTCCAGCTTCACGCTCGCGAAAGTGTCGCACACGCTGCTCCACAGCATCGCATTGTGATCCGTCAGCGTCCCGCCCAGGGGGTGAGGGACAGCGCCCAGCGTGTGCTTGATTCCATCTTTGGTCAGAGGCATGAGTGTTCCTGCGTGTCGCGTTTCGCACATCGTGTGCGTCTAGAAGTATCGTAGGGTCCGTTTATGCGGGCCTCCCCCGCGGAAATCGCTGGAAGACATGCAATCGTCACGCGAGACATGCGTTTGGCTCGATGTACAACGCAAACGTGCCGCCGCACAATCTCCCTTTTGGATCGTGCGACCGCGTCTGAGTATGTCCGATCATGTTTCGTTCCGCACCGGCGCGATCTCGCGGATGCGCCGCAGCACAGCACAAGGATCAAGTATGCAACTTCAGTCAACCATCGTCCGTTCACTCATGCTCACCCTGCTCGCCGGTTCGCTCCTCAGCGTGCACACCGCTCGCGCTGACGACGACAGCCTGGGCGGCCCCAAGGTCAAGGACAACAGCGTGCCGGGCAGTCGCGGCAAGCTGGGCGACGGCGCCCGCGAGCGCGGCGAAGCTCGCTCTGAATCTCCCCGCGCCTTCATCCGCGCTGTGGAGTCTCTCAAGGACGAAGGCACGCCCGCCGAACTTCGCCTCTCGGCCGATCAGGAATCCAAGATCCAGTCCCTGCGCAGCGATTTCGAAGCCAAGGTCACCGCATACCGCGACGCCAACAAGGATGAAGTCCTCAAACTCCGCGAAGACGTCGCCCCGCGTGAACGCCGCCGTATCGACGAAATGCTGCGTGGTCCGGGCGAGCCTCCGCGTGGCGAACGCCGCGAAGACATGCCGCCTCGCGACGGCCGTCGTGGCGACGACATGATGGAAGGCGACCGCCCCGTCGACCAGCCGGTTGATGAAGCCAAAGCCACCGCCGCACGCGAGCGCCTCAAGCAGATCCTTGACGCCGCTCCCAAGCCCACCGAAGTGCAGACCGCCGTCATGGGCGTGCTCACCGAACAGCAGAAGGAACACGTCCGCACGACCATGGAGAAGCTGGCCCAGGAACGCCGCGGCGAAATGGGCGAACGTCGCGAGCGTGGTCAACGCTCCGGTCGCGGCGATGAGATGCTCAAGAACCTCACGCCGGAAGAGCGTGAACAGATCAAGTCCATGTCTCCGGAAGAGCGCCGCGAGTTCCTGCGTGAGAAGATGAAGGAACGTGGCGGCGAGCAGGCTCCGCGCGGACGCGGCAAGGACGGCGAAAAGAAGCCCAAGTAATCAGCCGCCAGACAACATCTCATTCGCATCATGACCAAATGCCCTCGGCCCTGCCGAGGGCTTTTTCGTCTCCGCGCCGCGGCTAAACGTTTGTACGTCCCATACTTACAAGATGAAATGTGAATTTTTTCTCTGCCTGCAATACGGATTTCGCATGAACGTTCAGCGAAACAGCACCTTGTGTGCTTCCCGACAACGTGCCCCCGATAGCGTGGAGGCTGGTGCTCTGTGCCCAGCCTTCCGCTTTTTTTGCCGCATGCAGAAGGGACCCCGGCACTTTCGTTCGTGTTTTGATAGCACACTTCAGCACGAACGGCACCCTTTTTCGGAAAAGTCAAGGGCATTTGTGAATTCTGAACGGAAATTTGAGTGGAATCCGAACACGAACTCCGATCTCTAGTAAACTACGCTGATCTCTCTCTCCTCCAGCGGGGCACCGTCTACCAGATGGTGCCCTGCTTGTTTTTGAATCAGGCTTGTTTTTCTCGGACAACACGCCAAACCCAAGATTTTCGGACCATGTTTGCACCCGTCCATTTGCTTTGTTCGTGCTTCGTCTCCGCGCTGCCTGCCAATCATCCCGCATGACCCCCAGCGGTCCCATTCTCGTCACCGGTGCGGCGGGCTTCATAGGCTCGCATGTGGTGGCCGCCCTCGCTGCCAAAGGCCAGCGTGTCGTGGGGCTGGACAATTTCGATCCCTACTACGACCGCGCCATCAAGTCTCGCAACGCGCGTGAGGTGGGCCTGGGTGATCGCTGGCCGCTGCTTGAAGTTGATATCTGCGACGACGCTGCCATGCGCCGCGTCTTTGATGATCACAAGCCTGCGGGTGTGATTCATCTGGCTGGCAAAGCCGGCGTGCGTCCCAGTATCGCTGATCCCGCAGGCTACATGCACACCAACGTCACAGGTACTGCCCGCGTGCTGGCCCACGCGCACCGCGTCGCGTGCTCGCGCGTCGTCATCGCCTCCTCCAGCAGCGTCTACGGCAACTGCAAAGTCTCACCCTTCAGTGAAGAGCTCGACGTCAGCACGCCCATCAGTCCGTACGCCGCCAGCAAGCGCGCCTGCGAACTGCTCGCCCACACCCACGTGCACCTCACACGTCAGCCTGTCGCGTGCCTGCGCTTCTTCACCGTCTTTGGTCCGCGCCAGCGACCTGACCTCGCCATCAGCGGCTTTATGCACCGCGTGAGCAAGGGCGAACCCATCGCCATGTTCGGCGATGGCACCACCGCCCGCGATTACACCTACGTCGAGGACATCGTGCAAGGCGTGCTGAGCGCGTACGACGCCATCGCCACCCACGGCTATCGCGTGTGGAATCTGGGCAACAACAAGCCCATCAGCCTGCGCGACATGATCACCGCCATCGAGCGCACCGTGGGCCGACCCGCCAACATCAACCACCAGCCCATGCAACCCGGCGATGTCGACCTGACGTGCGCCGATATCTCGCGCAGTACCCGCGAACTGGGCTACACGCCCCGCACGAGTTTCGCCGAAGGCCTGGCGAAGCAGTGGGGGTGGATGCGCGAACGGACCGCATGAAGGAAAGAAAAACGCCACCCTCACAGAGCGAGGGTGGCGCGGGCTGGAGTCTCGATCAGATGCGAGTCGTTACTCGTTCGCAGTCGCCTGCTGCTGCACGGGCTGCTGCGTGCCCCGCATCGTGAAGGGCACCATGGTGCCGCGGCGAGGCCCCGCCGCCGTGCGGCTGCTCACGCCTGAGGGCCGAGCGGCCGACGAGGAACGCTGCATGGTCTGATTTGAGGCGTTCGAAGCGTTCGAACGCGGCGCCGTCGCAGCCGCCACGCGCTGCGTGGGTTGCGAGCGGTTGACACGAATGCCGCGCTGCGGGACAACCGCCGAACGTCGCTGGGGCGAGGCCGACGGAGCCATGATCGGCGCAATCGGAGCGCTGGAGCCTTGCGCCACCGGATCCGCGGGCGAGGAAGGCGTGTTGTTCGCCTGCGAGTTGTTGTTTGACGGTGTCGGGGACGAGATGGCGGGCCAGGGAGCCTGAGCGCGCGGTTGCTGGGGGGCGGGCGGCGTGGACGGAGCCTGCGACGGTGCGCTCGGAGCCTCGGGCATCGTCGGAGCGCTAACCGGCGGCGCGGGGTCGGGTGACGAGCCTGCGTCTGCGAGCGGTTGTTCGCCCTCAGGCTGGTTCGGATCGCGAGTCACCTCGCGCAGACGCCAGTTCACGTGCTGCGTCATATAGGTCTGGAGCCGTTGGCGTTCATTGTCTGACCGCAGGAAGTCCCAGATCACCAGGCCATCCGCCCCGTACTCCTTGGGCGAGCGGATTGCCAAGTCATACAACTCGTTGGTGAGGGGCTCAAACTCATGACCGGGTGTGAGTTCTGAGAAGCGCACCATCGTCAGGACATACACCGGCTTTTCACCGGCGACACGACGCGCCTCTTCGATGTTGCCGCGCATCAGGCGTTCCAGATCCGCCTTGGGCCAGCGAACGTTCCAGTTGACGTCCTGAGGTGTCGGAGCGACGAAGAAGCGCTGATACAACTCCAGAAAGAAGATGTCCTGCGCGTCAAACAGCCAGCGCAGCGAGTCGTTGTACGTCCGAACGCCCTGCAGTGCGGCGGGGTTGGAGAACTCGCCGTTGCGACGCAGCGGCTGCGCGTAATACCCGAACTTCGCGTTGGGCCGCAGCGTCTGCAAACGTTGAATGGTGCGCAAGAACAGGTCCTTGGTCGCCTGCTCATAGGTCGTGCGCAGCACGTTCTCCTGCTCCGCGGTGCTCATGTTCGCGATCAGATCCGGCTGACGCGTGCGGATGTAGTCATACCACTCGTCGAAGTAGCGACGAGGCGCCGCCGGCGTCTGCGGGCTGGTGCCTGGGCCTCCAGTCCGGTTGCCCCATGTCACCGAGATGAACTCCACGTCGATGCAGACATTGCCCGCGAAGTTGGGGTCCGGAATCTTGCTCTCCACCAGATCATCCAGCCGGTTGCCGTACTGGGCGTACCAGTCAGGATTGGTCGTGATGCTCAGGCCCGACGCACGCACATCTTCGAGGAAATCGTGCTCATAGAGAATGATCGTGTCCTTCCGCACCGGCGCGCCTTCGAACTCGATGGTCTGCGCCCAGTCCACCGTGGTGCGCCAGCGCAGTTCGTGCGGGCAGGTGATCGCCGCCCAGTGCACCGTGAACGGACGCTGGGCCGACTGGCCCTGAGCGAACGAACTGCCGGCGGTGCAGCAGATCAGTGCAGCGAGCGAAAGTGAGCGGACGAACTTCATCATGAGACAGACTCCTGAGACCCGCCAATCATCGGAAGGGTCGGCAAGAGGAACGAACATTCAGCACGGCATTCCCGCTACTGGGACGGGACTTTGAGAGTCTGCGAAGCCCACGCCGCCCGCATGATGTGCATGAGACTGGACGAATATCCTCTCCCTGCGGCTGGGCCAGTGTCGATACGGAAGAAAAAACAGCCGAAAGGGTTGACATGGGTTTTTCGCTTCCATTGATCGTTGGGGCCCTGGTAGCCGGCATTTCCGGTCTCACGCTGCTCATTCTCTGCGGGCTCGATCGTCGCTGGTTTTTTCTGACCTTGACGATCATGATCAGTCTCAGTTCTATCGGTCCCATTTTCCAGCAGGACTACAGCCGTTACGGCACCGTCACCGCCAATGTTCTCCAGCCCATCGGTGAGGCCCGTTCGTATCTCTTCCCGGCAACCGGCATTCTCATGGGGGTCGCCTTCCTGCTCGTCAGCAAGCGACTCCCCCCCGCACGCCCCACCGTCCTGGCGGGCGTCATGGTCGCCCTGGGGCTCTTCACCAGCCTCATGGAGGCGTATCACACCTCCCCCGAGTCAGGCCTCGCGACCTTGGGGGTCGTGTTGACGACCACCCTCGTCGTCGCCATCGTGCTGCCGCGACTGATGGGTACCGACGATGACTGGTGGTGGTTGCTCCGGGCTGTCGCCCTCGCGGGCGCGCCCTGGGCCGCAGCCGTCGTCTTTCAGACACTCGTCGACGTGCGCGGCGTGCAGTTGGGCAGCAGCAGCCGATTCCGTGGCGTGGCCTCCAACCCCCAGCAGGCCGCCGTCTTCCTTGCCATCATCACAGGCTTTGTCTTCTTCCTCGTGATGAACGACCCCGTGAAGCGCTGGAAGACCATCTGGCTCTGCCTCATGCCGCTCACGCTGGGCATGCTGCTCTGGACCGGCTCCCGTACCGGTGCCGCCATGTTCCTGATGGCGTCCATGGCGATCCTCTTCCGGCGATTCGGTCGCTTCGTCCTCTTCGCCCCCGTCCTGGCCATCGGCGCGTTCATCTTCTTGAAGATCGTGAGTTCCGCAGGCGTGGATCTGGGCGTGGAACGTCTGACTTCAACAGATGACACGCGCTCGGCCGCATGGGCGGAAATGCTCCGCGTCGCCACGGAAGAGCCCGCGCTGGGCGTGGGTGTGCGCAGCCTGATCTTCTCCGAGAACAGTTATCTCTACCTGTTCGCGGCGTACGGCATCATCGCGTTCGCCCTCGGCCTGACGCTTCTGTTTGGCGTGCTCTTCCGTGCGCTGCAACTCGTGATGCTCTACAAACGCGAGACCGATGAGATGCGCAAGCGCTTGATGGAGTTCACGCTCGCCCTCATCGGCATGTACTGCTTCTCATCCTTCTTTGAAGGCTACCTCGCGGCACGCATCTCGGTCATGACGGTGCTCGGGCTGCTCATCTTCACCATGAGTTCCATGCTCGTCCGACAGGCCCGCGCCGCCGCTCAGCAACTGGCCGAAGACGATGGCGTTCCCGTCGAAGATCGCATGGAATACATCGACTATGGCGATGACGAAGGCGGCTCGCGCACAGCCTGATGGACGCTCGCTGCAATCACGAACCCTGATACATCGAGATGTACGCCTTCACCAGGGCGTCACTCTGCAGCAACTGTCGCCCCCACGCTGCGCCCGCGCTGCTCATGCGGTCGCGCTGCTGCCGGTCCAGTAGCGGTGCAATCGCCCGCGCCAGCCCCGTCCCCTCCGCCTCCGAAATGATCGCTCCGCCGCTCGCTTCCAGTTCCCGCCACAGGTCCACCCCGCGTGTTGTCACCACGGGCGTGCCCGCAAGCAGTGATTCCAGCAGCACGAACCCGAAATTCTCCTGGCTGGTCGGCAGCACCAGCGCCGTCGCCGCCTGATACAGACTGATCTTCAGAGCCCCGTCCACCATCCCCACGAACCGCGCATGCTCACGCAGGTTGTGTTGAGCCACGCGCTCGCGCAGCCCCGCCGCATACGCCTCATCCTGCGGCGGCCCCGCCAGAATCAGATCGACATCCACCCCTTGCGTGCGCAGGTGGTGCAGTGCATCAATCGCATGCTCCGCGCCCTTCTTGGGGTGCAGTCTGCTCAAGAACAGCAGCGTCGGCACACCCGCTCGCAGCGCGAACTTCTCGCGCGCCAGTGCCGGCCCGGGCAAGGGTGAGAACGGGCCAAGATCCATGGGCAGCGCGACCACCCGTGTCGGCGCGCTCGTGCGCTGTGCCACCTGCCGCGCTTCTTCCTGTGCTGCGCAGTGCACCGCCCGTGCACGATTGAGCATCTTGCCGCTCGCAAGCGCCAGATGCAGCCGCTTCTTCATCGCGCCCTGTGCCATGCACCAGTCATCCAGCATGCCGTGCGCACTGACCACATACGGCTTGCCCAGTTGTCGCGCAAGCGACGCCAACTGCAGATTGCTGCTGGTCCATGGCCCGTGAAGATGCAGCACATCCGCTTGACTGATGAGTCGTCGCGCCGTCGCCATCGCATCGCGCGTCAGCAGTTGGGTGGGCGTGTCGCGCTCCGCCGTCGCCGCCCCGCCGCCCCGCAGTTCCGCCAGCCGGTCGCGCAGCGTCACCGCCACGCATGTCGCATCCGTCGATGGCCCGAATGCGTTGTCGGCACTCGTGTGCTTCCATGGCGCACTTCGCGGCACATCCGCGGTATCCGCCGTCAGCACGCACACTTCATGGCCCGCGGCCGCCTGCAGCGGCGCCAATTGCATGACGCAACTTACGACGCCGCCGTCGCGCTTGCGCATCCACTTGAGATAGTGGAGAATCTTCACGCTCGGCACCGTATGCAAAGGCCCCGCGACACTGCGCGGGGCCTCTTGGGAGTCACAAGTTATCCGTCACCGCCTCAGAGCGTGGCCGCCACGCGCTGCAGGTTGCGCAGCACAGGCAGACGCATCGGCTTGACTTCCACGTGCGCGGGCTGGCCCATCGCCGTTTCGTACATCTGCACGAAGCGCTGTGTCAGTACGTCTTCGCTGAAGTTCGCGAAGACCCAAGGCCGCGCCTTGCTGGCCATCTCACGCAGCTTCGCCCGGTCAGCCAGCAGCGAGCCGATGGCATCCGCAAACGCGACCCCGCTGCGATCAGCGATCACGCCCGCGCCGCTGGACGCGATGTCCTTCCAGATGTCCGTGCCAGTCGTCGTCACCACGGGCGTGCCGCACGCCATGGCTTCCGTCAGCACCAGACCGAAGTTCTCCTGGCTTGTGGGCAGCGCGAACAGATCCGCCGCCTGATACAGGCTGATCTTCGTCGCGCCCTTGACCATGCCCACGAAGTGGATCATGTCCGCCACGCCCGCCGCCGTGGCCCGCGCCACGAGGCTGTCGATGTACGCCTGCTCGCCCGTGCCGGCGATCACATAGCACGCACGCTGACCGCGCGAGCGAAGTTCCGCCGCTGCGTCAATCAGCAGTTCAATGCCCTTCTTGTGGTGTACGCGCGACAGGAACAGCACGACAGGGGTGCCGCTCGCCTTCGCCTCACGCACGCACGCAAATGCGCTCGTCGCGGCTTCCTCGCCGGGCAGCGACCGGAAGTCGGCCAGATCCATCAGGTAAGGCGTGATAAACGCGCGGCCCGCCGGGAACCAGCGCTGCGCCTGCTCGGCTTCGCCTTCCGCCGTGCAGTGCACGTGCGCGGCCCGCTCGAGCATGGTGCGACCACCCAGTCGCATGTAGATCTTCTTCTTGAGCTGCCCCTGCGTCATGCTCCAGTCATCCAGCATGCCGTGCGCGCTGATGACATAAGGCACGCCCATCGCCCGGCACGCCGCCGCAACCTGCAGATTGGCCAGACTCCAGACGCAGTGCAGGTGAACGACGTCAGCCTGCTGAACCGCCGCGCGGATGTTCCGCATCGCTTCCGGGCTCAGGATCTTCCCGCCCAAGCGGCTCTTCTGCACATGCCGAACCAGCGGCATGTGGCTCGTCAGAGGCGTGAGACCGTCACTATCGCCGCGATTGGCCACCCAAGCGTGTGGGGTGTCGGTCGTATCCATCGTAAAGATGGTGGAGGGGTGGCCAGATTCAGCCATCACGCGAGCAGCGTCTAAGACAAAGCGAGGCACGCCGCCATCGCGGAGGTCAGTGGAATCCACGAAATGCACAAGTCGCATGAACTATCCTGCTCTTTCCACCGGGTCCCGATTCATCCGGTTAGGATTCTGTCAGCCGTTTTGGCCTGAGGAACACTCAGACCGCACAAATGCCACAGACCTCTCACAGTCCCACCTCCAATCTGCCACACGAATTCTGAATTGCCAGCAAAGTGACGGAAAATTCTGCATAATCAACGCAAGCCTCCCCTGACAGAGGGCGATATATTGGGGTCGATCGGTTATTGGCGAAACCCATGAATTCCCGCACATCCGGGCATCGGGACAGCCTTACGCTGCATTCTGATTTTCCGGAGGACGTACTTGCATGTGTGGGATCGCGGCGATCGCCGGATCAAATCGGGGGTGGGTGGAGCAGGCTCTGACGTGCATGACGCGCGATCAGCGCCACCGTGGCCCAGATGACGAAGGCGCTGAGTTCTACGCGCTGGGCGGAGACAAGGCCGGCGCGACGCTGGGCCTTGGGCACCGCCGACTCTCCATCATGGATCTCTCGCCCTTGGGGCACCAGCCCATGGTGCATCCCACCACCGGCGATGTGATTATTTTCAATGGCGAGATCTACAACTTCGAGGATCTCCGCTCCGGGCTCGAAAAGCGCGGCGTCACCTTCCGTGGTCATTCCGACACGGAAGTGCTCTTGCATGCCCTGGTTGAGTGGGGCCCCGACGCGTTGCGCGAACTGGCCGGCATGTTTGCCTTCGCCTTTTACCGCCCGCGCGAGCGCAAACTGCTCATCGCCCGCGATCCGCTCGGAATCAAGCCTCTCTACGTCGCCCGCTCGGACAAACTGCTGGGCCTCTCCAGTGAAGTGCGCCCGCTCGTCGCTGCGGGCGTCGCCAGTCAGAAGCCCAGCCGAAAGGCCCTCGCGACGCTGCTCGCCTACGGATCCGTGCAGGAACCGCTGACCTTCTTCGAAGACGTCCAGATGTTCCCCGGCGGCTGTTACCAGTGGATGAAGTTCGACGGCGACGGCACACGCCACGACGAAGCGGTGGTGCGCTACTGGGATTTCCCGCGCGTCAACCGCAACATCACGCACGATGACGCCGTGGAGCGCCTCAAGGTCAAGATGGCCCGCAGCGTGCGGGAACACTTGATCGCCGACGTGCCCGTCGGCTGCTTTCTTTCCTCAGGCATCGACAGCACCGTGATCGCGGCGCTGGCCCACGAATCCAGCGCCCGCGTCGCCACCTTCACGCTCGGCTTTCTCAACCAGCCCGATCTCTCCGAGAGTGACATGGCCCGCGACAGCGCGCGCTCCATGGGCGTCGCTCACCACGACATTCAGATCACTTCCGAGAACGCCCTCGATCTCACGCGCCGCTGGATGGAAACCCTCGACCAGCCCAGCCTCGACGGTCTCAACACCTACATCGTCAGCAAGGCCGTCCGCGACGCCGGCATCATCGTCGCCCTTTCGGGTCTGGGCGGCGACGAACTTTTCGGCGGCTACCCCGCCTTCACCGACGTCCCCAAGCTCTACCGCCTTAACGCGAGGCTGCAGGGTTTCTCCCCACGCGTCCGCGGTCTGGTCATGGGCGCACTGGGGCTGGGCAAGCCCGCCACCGTCCGCGCCAAACTGCGCGACATTGGCAACGCCGGTCCTGATCTGCTGCGGCTCTACCTGCACCGCCGCCGCGCCAACAGCGACGAGACTCTGCAGTCCCTGGGCCTGAGCGCCGAGGAACTCGGACTCGACGCGACCTATCAGCCCTTTGAGGCCATCGCCCGCGCCGGCAACGATGACGAAGACCACGTCGCCGCCATCTCTCGCTACGAAAGTCAGTTCTTCATGGGCTGCATGCTGCTTCGCGACAGCGACGCCACCAGCATGCAGCACTCCATGGAGATTCGCGTGCCCTTCCTCGATCGCCGCGTGCTTGATCTCGCCTACAGCATCCCGGGCGACGTTCGCCTTCCCGGTCGCACTCCCGACAAGCATCTGCTCCGCACCGCCTACTCCAAGTACCTCCGGCCCGAACTGCTCAAGCAAGGCAAGCGGGGTTTCACGCTGCCCATCCGCCGCTGGATGCTCACTTCGCTGCGCCCCATGTGCGAAGAGGGCCTCATCTCCCTCAAGGCCACCGGCCTTGTCAACGAGCGCGGCGTCGATGCGATCTGGCGCGAGTTCCTCGCCAATCCCGAGCATCGTGTCTGGTCGCACGCGTTCCTGCTGTGCGTGCTGGGCATGTACCTGCGCCGAGATTGGGCCGCCCGCCCCACCCCGTGACGGTCCGTCTCACAGTCCCTTCGCGTACATGGCCTCAAACTGCGCCGCAATGTGTGACTCGTCATACTCGGCGAACACATACCTGCGCGCCTGTTCGCTCATGCGCTCCCGCAGCGATGTGTCCTGCAGCAGCCTCGTCATGGCCTCCGCAAATGCCTGCGGCGTGCGGTCCACGATCAGTGATCCCCCGCCGCGCTCCAGCGAAGGCCAGATATCCACGCCCTTGGTCGTGATGACCGGCGTCCCCGCGGCCAACGACTCCGGAAAGACAAAGCCGAAGTTCTCCTGACTGGTGGGCAGAGCCATGACCGTCGCCGCCTGATACAGGCTCACTTTCAGATCCCCGCCCACGTGCCCCACAAAGTGCACGCGTTCCGTCAGCCCGCATCGCTGAATGTGCGCCTGCAGGGCGGCGCGGTAATCGTCATCACAGGGCCCCGCGAGCACGAACGTGGCATGCACGCCCGCCTTGGCCATCACGTGTGCCGCGTCGATCAGCACCTCCGCGCCTTTCTTGTAATGAATGCGCGACAGAAACAGCACGACCGGATGCGCCTCGCGCAGACACGCGAACTTCTCCCGTGCCAGCCCCGGCCCGGGCGCCTTGCGATACGGATCAAGATTCAGCAGATTGGAGATGACCGTGCCCTTGCCCGGATTGAACCACTTGCGGGCCTGATCCAGTTCCGCGTCCGCCGTCAGATGAATCTCCGCGGCGCCATTGAGATGCCGCCGACCCGTCAGCGTGTGGAACAGCAACTTCTTCGTCCGCTTCTGCTCCATGCACCAGTCATCCAGCATGCCGCGCACGCTTACGAAGTACGGCTTGCCCATGCTCCGCGCGATGCGACCCACCTGCACATTGCTGATGTCCCACACACCATGCACATGGGCCAGTTGGTGGTTGGCCATCAACTCGCGCAGCGTCGCTCGAGCCGGCGCAGGCAGCCAGTGCCCCTTCACCAGACCCGGCTTGAGCACGACCACCCGGGGGTTCACGTCGCCCGTCAACTCCGCCGGAGGCCCCTCCGCCGGCGTGTGCGCCGTCGCGATCGTCACCGTGTGCCCGCGTCGCGACATGGCGTCAGACAGATCAAACACCGCGCGAATCGGGCCGCCCGCACGTGTGTCGATCGAAGGCAGGAAATGAAGAATGCGATATGGCACAGTCAGAAGTCGCGAAAGGTAACATCGGTCAGGCAGGCGATGCGCTGGCGGACGCACACGCTTCGCGGACGGGCTGTCAGGCCGAGGATATGGGATATGCGGCCCCGACGCGGGCTCATGCCCGGGTGGTCAAATGGACGATGCCACCACCCGCAGCCGAACCCGCTGGCGGGTCAGAACGTCCGGAGTGTGCATGTCGACGGATAGTCCCGAAATCTTCCAGCGCCTGAACACCACAGCCAGGTTCCCCTACCCCGCCGGCTGGTACCTCCGTCGCGCGCTCTGGGAACTTGTGCAGGCCACCTGCATCCGCTGGAGTTTCCGCCGCATGGAAGGCTGGCGGCGCTTCTGGGTCCGCGCCTTTGGCGCAAAGATCGCCCCAACCGCCAAAATCAAATCCTCCACCCGCATCGTTCACCCCTGGCTGCTCACCCTGGGCGACTACAGCGTCCTCGCCGAAGATGTTGACGTCTACAACCTCGGTCCCATCGAGATAGGCGACCACACCGTCGTTTCCCACCGTGCCGTGCTCTGTGCAGGCACGCACGACTACACCCAGCCCAATCTGCCCCTGCAAAGGCCCACCATCCGCATCGGTCACGGCGTCTGGGTCTGCACACAGGCCTTCATCGGCCCGGGTGTCACTGTGGGTGATAACTGTGTGATAGGTGCTTGTGCAGTGGTGATGCGAGATGCGCCACCGGGCATGGTCCTGGCGGGCAATCCCGCCAAAGTCGTGAAGCCCAGACTCCTGCAGGACGCCAAGCCCTGAGCCGACAATGATTGCAAAGCGGACGGTTTCACCGGTCCGCAAGGGGATTGGAGAGGCTTGATGTCATTCGCGCAGAGCATTACGAACGAAGACAGCGAGGCAGTCAAGCAGCTGCGCGTTCGACTAGACGAGTTCTATCGCACCACCCAGGACTACTCCGACTTCTCCAAGGAACTCTCCCGTCACGATCGCGTCTGGGCCCAGATTATCGCCAAAATCCGTGAAATTGCCGCGAACGGGGGCAAGGTGCGCGTGCTGGAGTTTGGCGCGGGCCGAACCGGTTTTGTCAGCGCGCTCGCAGACCTGCGCAACAGCGTTGAGTTCACCGTGCAGGACGTCACGCCCGCCAATCTCGACTATCTTCGTGGCGCGAGTGACCGTCAGCACATCGGTCGCCTGCAGGATCTCGCCGGTCCCTTCGACATTATCTTCTCCACCTTCGTCTGGGAGCACGTCAGTGACCCCAAGGCGACGATGAAGCACCTGCTGTCCATCCTCAGCCCGGGCGGCAGTATCTTTATCGCCTGCCCGCATTACGATTATCCTGGCTACGTGCCCCCATCTGCCCGTCACTACGGCAAACTCACGCAATACGCCGTCTCCTGGTGGCTGTGGCGTCAGCGTGCGAAGATGCGCAACGACCGCGATCCCGCCTGCTTGATTCACACGGATCCGTCCATGTTCCACATGAAGTGGTTCCGCGATTCTGATGCGATCCACTGGGTTTCGACGCAAGACTTCGCCAAGCTCGCTCCAGACTGTGAAGTGACACATCTCACCATTCCCGGCAGTGGCTTGCGAAACTGGGTGTGGCGCACATTCCTCCTCGCCTTCGTCCGCATCACCAAGCCGGCTCAGGGGGCGCACTCATGAACTCCCAGTCACCGTCTGCATCAGGCGACAAGCTCCGCATCACCGTCGTCACCGGCCCCTGGTTCCCCACGCCCCCCGGCCCCTCCGGCGCCGTCGAGCGCGTCTGGGGAGACCTCGCCCGCCACTTCGCCAAGATGGGCCACGACGTCCTCGTCCTCAGCCGCGCGTTTGAAGGCCTGCCCGCCGAAGAAACCAAAGACGGCGTGCGCACCCGCCGCATGACCGCCTGGAAACAAGGCCGCAACGTCAAGCTCGACATCATCAAGGACTTCTTCTTCTCCCTGCGCATGTTCATGGCCTGCCCCAAGGCCGACATCGTCGTGACCAACGCCTTCTGGCTGCCCACCATGCTGCGCATCTTCAAGCCCGGCGCGGGTCGCATCTCGATGAACGTCCAGCGCGTGCCCAAAGGGCAGATGGCCCTATACAAGAAAGTCGACCGCCTCAGCGCCGTCAGCAAGGCCATCGCCGACGCCATCATCAAAGAGCGTCCCGACATGGCCCGCCAAGTCGCCATCGTCCCCAACCCCATCGACCTCTTCTTCTTCAAGCCGCCCACCGACCGCGACTACGCCAACGCTCAGGGCAAAGGCCGCACCATCGTCTTCACAGGCCGCATTCACCCCGAGAAGGGCCTCCACGTACTTGTCGAAGCGACCGCGATCCTGCGCCGTGAATTCCCCGATCTCAAACTCCGCCTCATCGGCCCCTCCGCCATCGACCGCGGCGGCGGCGGCGACGAGTACGTGAACAAACTCAAGTCCCTCGCAGGCGACGCCCCCGTCGAGTTCAGCCCGCCCATCTACGACCGCGCCCAACTCGCCAAAGCCCTGCAAGACGCCACGTTTTACTGCTATCCCACCCTCGCCGAACAAGGCGAAGCCCAGCCCGTCGCGCCCATGGAAGCGATGGCCGCCGGCCTCGCTCCCGTGGTCTCCGACATTCCCCAGTTCCGCGACTATCTCACCGCGGGCTCCAACGGCGAAGTCTTCGATCACCGCCAAGGCAATCTCGCGGAGAACCTCGCCGGCGCGCTGCGCAAACTCATCGCCGATCCCGTCCGCGCCAAAGCCATGGGCGACCAGGCCGCCCACGTCGCTCAGCGCTTCGGCTACGAACAAGTCGCCGCGCACTACATCGCCGACTTCCGCTCCCTGCTCGCGGGGGCTCGCCCATGACCGACACCGCGGCGCCAACAACCAAAAGCGGCGCGGCTTCGCGCATCCGCATCAAGAACCCGTCGCAGGCGGGCCGCTACGCGTCGCCTTGGTCCACGCGTGAGAAGATCGGCATGCTGCTCTGGCTCATCGTCGCAGCGATCTTCTTTCACACCACCCCCAAGCCCCTCAACGCCTGGCGCCTCTTCCTGCTCCGCCTCTTCGGCTGCAAAATCAGTGGCCGCCCCTTCGTGCACGGCACCTGCATCATCAAGATTCCCTGGCAACTCACCCTCGAAGACCGCGCCGCCCTTGGCCCCAAGAGCGAGGTCTACAACCTCGGTCACGTCACCCTCAAGCGCGCCTGCGTCGTCTCCCAATACGCCTACATCTGCGGCGGCACCCACGACATGACCGACCCGCAACTCCCCCTCCAAGTCGGCGACATCGTGATCGGCGAAGAAGCCTTCCTCGGTGCCAAGACCATGGTCCTCCCCGGCGTCCACATCGGCCCCGGTGCCGTCCTCGGTGCAGGCGCCGTCGCCGCCAAAGACCTCGAGCCCTGGATGATCTACGTCGGCAACCCCGCCAAGCCGCTCAAGAAGCGCGAGATGCGGGCAGTGTGAAAACGATAAACCGAAGATCGATAAAGCGAAAATGAACCGGCTCTCTGCCTTTCATTCTCGCTTTATCGCTTTCCACTTTATCGCTTTATGTTCCTCAGCTCGGTTTCCCGCTCGTATTCAGCATGTCACGCTGCGCCTGCTCACCGCGCAGAGCCAGCATCTCGCGATACTTCGCAATGCTCGTGAACTCATACCAGCCCAGCAGTCGGCACATCACAAAGCCCGGATAGCCGTCCAGGAAGCCCTTCTGCACAAAGAACGAATACAGGAACCGCAGCGTGGGCCGGAACGGCAGCTTGCGCGCCACGCTCTTCATCCAGCGCCGACGCTCAATCGGCTCGCCGAACATGCGAGCGCGAACCGCGCCCTTGTCCTTGGCTTCCATCGCGTGCGCTTCCCACGTCGTGTAGCGATTGTGCTTCTCGATCCACGCGGCCAAGTCCGGGTACGCGTAGTGCAGGAACTCGTTGGAGAGATATCCCGCCTTGCCCGTCGACAGCACAATGTGCTCGTGCACTTCGTTGTCGCCGCTGCCCGTGTCACCCAGCGTGCCGATGCGCTCATAGCGACCCAGCTTGTGCTTCAGCAGACGCACATTCCAGCTCGGGTAGTAGCCGCACCCCTTGATCCACTTGCCCATGAACATGAAGCGCCGATTGACCCAGTACCCATCGCCGCAGCCCGCTTGCGCGAACTTGCCTTCGGGCTTCCATGAGCCTTCAACCACGCGTTTGATCTCTTGCGCCAGCTCGGGCGTCATGTACTCGTCTGCATCGAGAATCATGACCCATTCGTTCTTCCACGGCACATTCTCCAGCGCCCAGTTCTTCTTCTTGGGCCAGCCCGTGCTGCGGTCATACTTGAACTGATACACATCCGCGCCCATCGCCTGCGACAGCGCAATCGTCTGGTCCGTGCTCGAGCTGTCCACAACGACAAGCTCCGTCGCCCACTGGCACCGCCGCAAGCACTCCACGATGTTTCGCTGCTCGTTCTTGACAGGCACCAGAATCGACACGTTCACGCTGCCCACCGCCGGAAAATCGCCGGGCGGCATCTGCGTCGGGTTCAGCTTCTCGCGCAGAGAATCGGCATCCGGATGCGTCGCATCGGGCGTCGGTCCGGCGCCTGCGTTCACGGCTGCTGCCACGGGCATCGCCACCACGGGCGTCGCCGCCCCGGCAACCGCGCTCACCGTCGCCGCCATCGGCGCAGGCTTGGGCGCACTCGCCGGAGCTTCGACCGCGCCACGTTCCTTCACCGCCGCATACTGCGACAGCGGCACATTCGTCGCCGTGCCCTCCGCCACCGCCAGCCCCTGCACCTTCGGAGGTGCTGCTGTCGGCTTGGGCACAATCGCGCCCGTGTTCGTCATCCCGCTGGCCCGAATCTCCACCATCTTCAGCGCGATGAATAGGTCATACGCCGCAAGGAACAGACAGAACCGAAAGCCCGTCGCGCCATCCAGCACGCCCAGCTTGATGATGTACATATAGATGAACCGCCACAGCGCCGTGAAAGGCAATCTCGGCAGCACATTCCGCTTCAGCCACCGCCGCGTCGCGATGCCGCGCTCCAGCGGCCCCGCGTCTTCACCCTTGCGAAGAATCTGCTCACGTGTCAGCTCGCGCGCTTCGAGCGTGCTGTAGCGGTTGTGCTTCGCAATCAGGTGCTCAAGCCCGCGCCGATCCTCATGCAGCATCAGGTTGCGCAGCCGACTCGTCGGCCCATCCACAATCATGTGCTCATGCACTTCACGCTCTTCATAGCGAGCCTTGCCGCGCTTGAAGAACCGCAGGTTGTAGCTGGGAAAGTACCCGCAGTGCTTGATCGGCTTGCCCAGGAAGTACGTCAACCGGTTGACGTAAAACCCCGACACAGGCTGCAGCTCAGGCTGCCCGCGCGCAATCATCAGCAGCTCGTCTCGCAGTTGCGGCGTCACCGCTTCATCAGCATCGAGTATGAACACCCACCCCGTCGTGATCGGCAGGTTCGTCAGCGCCCAGTTCTTCTGCCGTGCGTACCCAAGCCACGGCTGCACCACAACCGTCGCGCCATGCTGGTTTGCAATCTCGCGCGTCCGGTCCGTGCTTTCGCTGTCCACGACAAACACCGCATCCGCCCACGCCTTCACGCTCTCTAGCGCATAAGGAAGGTTCGCCTCTTCATTGAACGTCGGCACAATCACCGTCACGTTGCTGGGCGTGCGTGTCGTACTGGCGGCTGTGGTGTTGGTGGACATGCTCGTCATGGGCGTTCAGTGGGCGTGTGAGTGATGCTCGTTCTCTTCCGTCGTTCGCGCGGGCGGCGTGGGCAATCCGCGAGTAATGACATCGCAGAACTCCCCGCACAGATTCTTCTTGCTCAGTTTCGAACCAATCACATCCGCGGCTCGCTGCCCCATCGCCGCAAGCTGCTCGGGCGACGTGTTCAGCATCTCGCGCAGCACGCGCACGCAGCCGTCCACGTCGCCGTGCGCCACATGCCAGCCGATGTTGTACTGCTCGATGATGTCACTCACGTGGCTCGGATTGGGCCCCAGCAGCAGCACAGGCCGCGACACCGCCATCGCCCCATACACCTTGCACGGGTGCACAATCCCCACCACATCATCACCGATGCTCACCACATGCACATCCGCCGCGCTCAGGCTGTACTTGATTTCCTTGAACGGCTGATAAGGCAGACTCACGATGTTCTTCGCGCCCGCCGCGATGCGATCATCCACTTCCTTCTTGCCGCCGCCCCCGCCGATGCAGTAGAACACCAGCCGCTTCTCATCTTCCAGCTTCGCCGCCGCATCCAGCAGCGTCTTCAGCGGGTTCGCCGGGCTGTGATTGCCCGAGTACATCACCACAAACTTGTCTTTCGTCGCCCCCAGATTGTGCTTCGCGCGAAACGGATTCTCCGCATGCGCGATCCGCTGCAGTTCATCTTCGTGTGGCCACGGCGGGCTCGCCACCGTCTTCTCGCGAATCGGCACGCCCTTCACCGCGATCCGCTCCAGCATGAAGCGATCCATCACCACAATGTCGCTCGCCTGCCGCAGAATCACCCGGTTGAAGAAATCAAACACACGAGCCTGCATGCTCGTCGGCGTGATCTTCTTCATCGCGATCATCTGATCCGGGTTCAGATCCATCAGCCAGTACTTCACAGGCACGTTGCGCAGCTTGCTCAGCACCGCGCCCACAACCCCGCAAAACGGCGGACTGGTCGACACCATGATCCCCGCCAGATCTTCAACGAGCAGACTGCGAAAAAACGCCTGCGCCACAAACAGCCCTTGTCCCAGCAGCCGCTGCGCAATCGAGTTCTTCCCGAAGCTGCTGAAAGGCAGTCGCACCACTTCCACGCCTTGCAGCGTCTCGCGCTTGGGGTATTGCTTGCTCGGGTCGTCATACCCGTTCGCTGCCGCGTACACCTTCACGTTGTACCCGCGCTTCACCAGTTCCGCCGCAGCGTCCGCCACGTGCTGGCCCACGCTGGCCGGGTCCGGAACATACACCTGCGAGATGATGAGAATGGTCGGTCGTGGCACGCGAATCTCTTTGCGACAAATGGGGTGAACGGAAATCGATGCCCAAACAGCGGGACGCAACGGCAAACCAGGACAGTGGCGGGCCCGCAGGGTATTCAGACTCCGCGCCGCACCACCCACCACACTATCGGACACCCACGCCACCCGTCCCACCCAACCTTGCCCATCGCCCCGCACACCCACCGTGTCCGCCGCACAATCCCGCACAATCCGACAATTCTGCAACCACCTCGCGCAAATTCGCGAAACAACTTCGCAGATTCTTTCAACTTCCTCGCTTGACCGGCATCACACATGCCGATAGCGTTTCCCTCCAAGTCGCACCATGTTCACGAACCAGGCCCAACACATGTGCACGCAATGCCACGCCGCTCCCGGCGGGCCCGCGTTGTGCATGTGAGACCTGGCAGTCTTCACTCGCACCCAACGCCGGCCCTCTCGGGTCGGCGTTGTTGTTTGTGTCGCGGTGGGCGACACGGACAACGCCGAGTCGAGCCGGGCCGGTCCCAACCCAGTGCCGTCGCACTGAAAGGACCGACCGATGACCACTTTCGCCTCCAATCCCAAAACCTCTTTCTCCCGTCTGCCACGCGCACGCGGCGTCGAAAACGCCACGCTGCGCATCGCCATCCCTAACGGCGCGCGCCAACTCGCCATTGTCGAACTCCTCTCGCAGGCCGGCCTCCGCCCCGCCGATGGCCTCACGCCCCAGCGCCCCCTGCTCCCGCTCCAAAACAGCGATTGCAAGGCCCTTTCGCCGCAGAACATCGTCGGCATGCTCGCCACCGGCTCGCGTGACGTCGGCTTCGCAGGCAGCGACTGGGTCGAAGAACAAGGCGTCGATCTCGTCGAACTGCTCGACACAGGCCTCGATCCCGTCAGCATCGTCGCCGCCGCGCCCACCGCGCTGCTCGAGGCTGGCCGCCTCCCGCAGCGCGAACTCGTCGTCGCCAGCGAATACGAAAAGCTCGCCCGCGCCTGGATCGCCACCAGCGACCTCCGCGCCCGCTTCGTCCGCACCTATGGCGATACCCAGGCCTTCACCCCCGAAGACGCTGACGTCATCATCGACGCCATGGCCTGGCGCAGCCCGCAAGTCGGCCCCGGCCTCACCATCGTCGAAGACATCATGCGCAGTTCCACCAAGCTCTTCGCCAGCAAGGCTGCGATGAGTGATCCCGACAAGCGCCGCCGCGTCGAAGACTTCGCCATGCTCATCAAGAGCGTCCTCGCTGCACGCGAACGCGTCATGATCGATCTCAACGTCAGCGCCGGCAACTTCGCCGTCGTCGTCGAGGCCCTCCCATGCATGCGCGAGCCCACCGTCGCGCCGCTCAACGGCGGCCTCGGCTACGCCGTCCGCGTCGCCGTCCCACGCCAGAACCTCGCCGAACTCATCCCCATCATCAAAGCCCGCGGCGGCACCGACATCGTCGTCACCCAGCCCAGTCAAATCGTCATCTGATCACTCACGCGTAGGCCCGGCGTCCCACCGGGCACACAACAACAAGCAAGGGCGGCGGCGTGGCACACAGCGATGCACTGGAGGAGAGGGCATCGCATCCCCGCGCCGCCGCCCTCACCCGGCGGGTGTACCCCGCCGCAACATCAACGTGACTCGTGGTAACCCGTCGCGCTGGGCTCTACCATGCGGTCACTGGAGCGGTGGCTGAGCGGTTGAAAGCACCCGACTTGAAATCGGACAGGCCGAAAGGCCTCGGGGGTTCGAATCCCCCCTGCTCCGTTAGTTCGCATCGATGGCCCGCCCCCTCGGGGCGGGTGACATCCAAACGCCAACAGCCCACGCATCGCAATGCCCAAAGCGCTGAACCGCCTCCGTGCGGCTCACGCCGGTCGCCACGCGCCCAGCCGCCGCCTCGCCTTCACACCAACGACTCGCGCCTAGCGTCAACCGCTCCGACCTCTCCAGCACCTCCGTGAAAGCGAGTCTCACCGCATGAAGCTCATCGCCGCCCTCTCCGTCGCGATCACCTGCGCAGGCACACTCGTCGCACAAGCCGCTCAACCCGGGCCCGGTCAGTGCGTGCAGGTCTACACAACCGCCAAAGACACGCCGCTGCGCTTAACGCTCAACCACGAACTGCAACTCAAGCCCGCGCAGCCCTCGCCCGAAACCGACGTCGCGATCTTCGTCAATCTCGACAAGCGCTACCAAACTCTCCTCGGCATCGGCGGAGCCATCACCGACGCCAGCGCCGAGGTCTTCGCAAGCCTGAGCGAACCCGCGCAGCAGCAACTCATCCAAGCCTACTTCGACCAACAAAACGGCCTCGGCTACAGCCTGCTTCGCACCACCATCCACAGTTCAGACTTCTCCAGCGCCAGCTACACCTACATCAAGGAAGGCGACAAAACCCTCGCCACCTTCGACATCGCGCCCGACAAAAAGCATCGCATCCCCATGATCAAGCAGGCCATCAGCGCCGCAGGCGGCAACCTCACCACCATTGCCAGCCCTTGGAGCGCGCCCGCATTCATGAAGGACAACAACAACATGCTGCAAGGCGGCAAGCTCCTGCCGCAGTATCGCGAAGCGTGGGCCACCTACTTCACCAAGTTCATCAAGGCCTACGAGCGCGAGGGCATTCCCATCTGGGGCATCACGGTGCAAAACGAGCCCATGGCCCGCCAGACATGGGAATCCATGATCTACACCGCCGAAGAAGAGCGCGACTTTCTCCGCGACTACCTCGGCCCCATCATGCACCAAGCAGGCCTCGGCGACAAGAAAATCATCGTGTGGGATCACAACCGCGACTTGATCACGCAGCGTGCCGACACCATCCTCAGCGATCCGCAGGCCGCCAAATACGTCTGGGGCGTCGGCTTCCACTGGTACGAAACATGGGCTGGCGGCGAGCCCATGTACGACAACGTCGCCGAAGTCACCCGCGCCTGGCCCGACGTCAAGGTCCTGCTCACCGAAGCGACAGTCGAGCGCTTCGACCCCACGCGTCTGCAACACTGGCCCAACGCCGAGCGCTACGGCGACTCCATCGTCAACGACTTCAACGCCGGCGCCGTCGGCTGGATCGACTGGAACATCCTCCTCAACGACACAGGCGGCCCCAACCACGTCGGCAACTTCTGCTTCGCGCCCATCCACGCCGACAGCAAGACCGGCCAACTCATCTACACGCCCACGTACTACTACATGGGCCACTTCGCCAAATTCATCCGCCCCGGCGCGCAGCGCGTCAGCGCCGTCAGCACGCGCAGCGTCCTGCAAACAACTTCCTTCCTCAACGCCGACAACCGCCTCGCCACCGTCGTGCTCAACACGAGCGACAAACCCGTCACCTACCGCCTCTGCATCGCGAGCCAAGAAACAACCGCCACCATCCCCGCCAACGCCATCCAAACACTCATCTACGACACCCAAAGCACCACCGGCTGGAAAACCAACTTCTTCGACGACTTCGACACCTTCAATCCCGACAACTGGCAAGACCAGATGATCTGGGTGAACAACGAAAAGCAGACCTACGTGCCCAACAACGAATTCGGCACGCGTGAAGTCAGCAACGGCTCACTCAAGCTCAAGGTCGTGAACCTCGGCGAAAAGCGCACGAGCACCAACTTCGACAAGCACGGCAAGCAGCAGCCCGACACCCAGTTCGTCGCCGGTCGCATCTGCTCCAAAAACCGCAAGGAATTCGTCAAAGGCAAGTGGACTGCTCGCCTGAAACTCTGGGGCAACGGCAAGCCCGGCATGTTCCCCGCATGGTGGATTCTCGGCGCCCGCAACAACGAACCACCCGTCCAACAGCCCGACGAAAACATCCCCTGGCCCCTCACAGGTTCCGGCGAGATCGACATCTTCGAACACCACGGCGAAAGCGGCCGAGACCGCTTCACCACCGGCGCCATCAAGTCACTGGGCATCGACAAGGGCGACTGGTGGACGCTGCGCACCAGCGTGCCAGTCACCTTGGACGACTACCACGAATACTCCGTCGAATGGGCCGGCAGCGATCTGGTCTACCGCGTCGACGGCGTCGAGGTCTACCGCAACGTGGGCGAAGGCGACAACTACCCCGAACCCATGTTCGCCATCCTCAACTACGCCAAAATCTCCGACGCCACAGTCGATGGCGAATGGGTCATGGAAGTTGACTGGGTCAAGCACGAATCCTGGGACGACCGATTCCCCTTCCCCGATCCCAAACCCCCAACCAATCTGCAGCTCGCGCAAAATGGCAAATCCGTCTCACTGCAGTGGGACACTTCAAGCGACACCACCACGCGCTACAACGTCTACCGCGCCACACGCTCCGGCGACAAACCCCAGCGCATCGCCCATCAGTTGCTGGCCAGCCGCTTCCAAGACACCGCGCCCACCGATGGCCAGGCGCACTACTACACCGTCAGCGCAAGCGTCGGCTGCGTCGAAAGTCGTCCAAGCCAAGTCGTCCACACCACCCTCCCACACGTCGCCGTCCCAGCCCGCATTCAGGCCGAAGACTACATCGTCATGACCGGCATCAAGTCCGAGCCCTGCACCGACACCGGCGGCGGCCTCAACCTTGGCTACTTCGATCCCGGCGACTTCATCGAGTTCAACATCACCGTCCCATCCGCCGGCGAATTCACCATCGACTACCGCCTCGCCTCACAAACCGGCAGCAAAGGCTTCGAAGTCTTGATCAACGACCAAGTCATCGACACCCAATCCCTCGCCGCCACCGGCGGCTGGCAAACCTTCATCACCCAATCCAGCCCACCCATCACGCTGCCCCAAGGCAACCACAAACTCCGCCTCCGCTCCCTCGGCACCGAATGGAACATCAACTGGCTCGAACTCAAGCAGCGCTAACCCAAACGCCCATCACAACAACCGCGACACCAAAGCCCCGAAGCGCGGCTGCTAGCGGCACGCGTTGCTCACCCGGTACGATGCAATCATGCTCTCGCGCCTGCACGTGCTGTTCGCTCCCGGTCCGCCGATGCTGAAGCGTGGGCGGAAGTGGCTGCTCTTCGCAACGCTCGCGTGCTTTGTGATCGCGGGAACGTACATGGTCTTGGATGATCCGCTCAACCTGCCGAACCGCCGCTGGTGGAGTCGCGCGGCGGTCGGCGTCGCCTTGTTTCCCATCGTCGTCCTCCAACCGCTGTGGGTGTTTCGCACGCGGCATCTCAGCCGCCTCGCCAAGCAGACCCAAGGACGCCTGTGTCCCCACTGCGCGTACGACGTGTCCGCGCTCGACCCCGCAGGCACCTGCCCCGAGTGCGGCAAGTCCTACGACATCGCCCGCGATGCGCCGCTGTGGAACTCGTTTGTCGAGAGCGGCCCCTGGGGCCCGGCCCGCAAGCCGGCAGACGGCACAACTTCAACAACTACCCAGTAAAGTGCCACCGGCTGCCCGACTCCGCGGCCTGCCTGTGTGTCTTCTCGTTCCGCGCCTTGCATGGCTCCACCGCCTCCCCGCCGCAACGCGGCGAGCGTCTGTTGCCAAACACGCCAGCGTCTGGACCAGCACCCAAAGTGCACGTTCGCCCCACCAAGAGCGACCAACTCCGCATCGCAAAGCGATGCCGTTTAGTAGCCGGGGGTTGAGCAAAGCGAAACCCCCGGAAAGCAACCGACACACACACGCACCGCGCAGCGGTGCCGTTCTCCACTCCCAACCATCACTCCCAACCACCACTCCCAACCCGCACCAATCCGCGCCCACTCTCGCCACACAGAGGCAGATCGCACACCTTCGCCAACAAACTGACCTTGCATATCGCAGTTGTCACAGCCTCAACAACAACGCGATGACGTACCACACGCTGCCCGGCTCCGCGGCCTGCCTGTGTGTCTTCTCGTTCTGCGCCTTGCATGGCTCCACCGCCTCCCCGCCGCAGCGCGGCGAGCGTCTGTTGCCAGACGCGCCAGCGTCTGGATGAGCACAACAAACCTCCGTCGTCCCGACAGAGGGGCGAGCGAACCCGCACCGCCCACACATCCACTTTTTGTGCGCGCGCCGCCGTCCCTTTTCCATGTCGCGAATCGTCGAGTATGACGTTGAGCGCAGGCCCGAATCTCGTGTCAAGACGTGGAAGGCTGTTATCACCACGCACGAATGCGGCGCCTTCAGGCAACTGCCAGAACCAGCACTGCGGGCAGCGGAGGCAACGAGTGAGAGCGCAGCGATAGCAGTAACCCGAACGGCTTTCATGCAACCTCGCAAATGAATGCGGCGACGAGCGCCGCTGAAATCACACAGCGTGACGGCGACGACGCAGTGAGACACTGAGGCCGAGTGCGCAAGCAATCAATGACGCAGGCGCAGGAATGGTGGCGCGGAAGTAACTAGAGTTGAACTGTCCGGTTGTGGTGTTGAACAAACTGGCGAATCCGGCAATCGTCGACCCGTCCGCCGAAATCACTGGGTTTGTGACGCTGCGCAACTCAATTGTCGAGGAAACCGGGAACGGCACCCCCATCCCCACCAAGTAATCCTTCGCTTCGACTATCCCCGTCTGCGGCGTCCAGATGAAACCGATATCGCCGAGGTTAACGCCGTTGCCGAACAGCGTGCCCGCGATGATCGAGCCGTCGTTGCTGATCGACGAGACGCCGATGTTC
>VYMG01000136.1_pt1 | contig 36498 bp, 33 predicted proteins | sample 5115261 | NCBI WGS metagenome assembly VYMG01 (sample SAMN12291781, study PRJNA351875) | freshwater metagenome | isolation source: freshwater lake | place: USA: Michigan, Wintergreen Lake | collected 2013-08-08
GAGCTCACCTAATTTTTTAAATATCTCATGCGGAAATTCTTGTGTTTCATCATAATGCAAAGCAACGGGAGCAATCTCATTTTGAGCAAAATTGCGCGCAACTTCTTGAATCGCTTTTAAATCATCGGTTAATTCAAAATCTAATGTGGCTGTAGAACTATCTGTCATAAATATCTCCAGAATTGGATAATGTTATTAAATTTTTTACAAATTTACGGTATATTTTTTTCGTGTCATTCATCTCTATGCAGACTAAAAAGTATATCACGTGCAATTTTTTCTGATTTTTCGGGTGTCGTGAGTATTTCAACCAAAGCTAAAGCAAATTCAAATGCAGTGCCTGCCGCCCTACTCGTCACAAAATTGCCATCAATAACAACTGATTCTTCCAGGTAGGTGTATTCTTGTAGAATATGCTGCACCGAAGGATGACTTGTAATAGCAGTATCTTTATGCATCATGTGAAGTTCTGCCAATAAAGCCGGAGCAGCGCAGAGCGCGGCTACATACCCGTTTCTCTCTAAATGTGCGGTGAGTAAACGCTCAACAAAAGGGTCGGAAGCCAGGTTTTGAACTCCTTCTGCCCCACCGGGTATCACAATCATCTCGAATGTTTCTGTGTCGGTTAACTTCTCAATTTGTGTATCGGGAATAATACGCACTCCTCGTGAACACGTGACTATCTCATTATCGCCGGCAACAATAACCGAAAGTCCCGCCCGCCGCAGTATGTCGGTGACAATAACAGCTTCCATTTCTTCAGTGCCGTGCGCTATCAAAACCAGCACATGATTCATACTTTCCATAGCTACTTTGCCCCAAGAATATCGCTAAGACATTCCGCTAAATGAGAGAACTTAAATTTATATCCCAAACGTATAGCTTTTGCAGGTATGACATTTTGGCTATGTGTGGCAATAACAACACTTTCACCCATAATCAAAGAAAGCACATACGTTGGTACGGGAAAAAACGAAGGACGCGACAATCTATTTCCTAATTCTTTCGCAAATTTTTTCATCGTCACCGGATTGGGTGCGACAATATTCATACTGCCATTGATTGAATTTTCCGACATTGCCCACACTATCATACCAACGACATCATCCGGATGAACCCATGACCACCATTGCTTGCCCGTTCCCAACGGTCCGCCGATTCCTAAACGAAATGGAAATAACAACTTGGACAAGGCACCTTCACGAGAATCCAACACAATTCCAATTCTACCGACGACAACTCTTGTATGCTCATGAGCTTTCATTGCCGCGCGTTCCCATTCATCGCAGACGTATGCAAGAAAATCGTCTTTCGGTCCATTTGGTGAATTTTCTGTCAAGACTGTATCTTGGCAATCACCATAATAGCCCACGGCAGAAGCTGAAAAGAAAAAACGAGGCGGTTGTTTTGCAGTAATAATTGCTTCGACAAGAGCATTGGTGTAATCAATACGACTGTCGAAAATTTGTGCTTTATGTGAAGGCGTCCATCGTTGTGCAACTGATGCGCCGGCAAGGTTAATCACGGCATCGGCACCATCAATGCATTGTTTCCATTCATTCATCTCCGAACCCCATTGAACTAAGGTGCAATTCTTGGTTAGAGTATCGGCATTAGAATTACGTCGAGTGAGTACAACAATTTCATGCTGTTGCTCTGATAGTTTATGAATCAACTTTTTACCGACAAAACCTGTTCCGCCGGCAATAACAATACGTCCCATAGTTTTTTATCCCCTGAAAAAAAAACGCATAGGTTAAAATGACCTATGCGTTCAAAACGTTGTACAGTACTGATTATTATGGTATTATTCGCTGATAACCCATACTTTTACTGTTGTTGTAACTTCAGGATGTAATTTGACTTTAACATCAAACACACCAAGTGACTTAATTGGTTCATCAATAGTCACATTGCGTTTATCAACATCATAACCGCGCAATTGCAATTCATCAGCCACCATTTGTTGGGTAACGGTACCGAATAAACGCCCTTCTTCACCAACTTTCATGCCGATGGAGAGTTGCACTTCGGTAAGTTTGGAAGCAAGAAGCTCAGCTTCAGCTTTCAATTTAGCCATATTGGCGATATATCGTTTTTTTTCTGACTCGAATGCCTTAAGAGCACCCGGTGTCGCATAATAAGCAAGATTTTTGGGGATGAGGTAGTTACGTGCATAGCCGTCGCGGACTGTGACTATTTCACCCATTGCACCCAAATTTTCAACCTCTTGACGAAGAATGATTTTCATTGTGATGTTCTTTCGTAATTACTAAAAAATTAAGTGTTTAGGATAAACTATTCGCCTTGTTTCTCTGCTGCTGCTTTCGCTGCTTGTGCCGCTGCATACGCAACACGCGCAGCACGGTAATCACGCAATTTTTGCGGCAATAATACGGTCAAATGACGAAGCACGTTTTCCTCGAGGGTAAACATACGCTCAATGGTAGGAACAATTGCCGGGGCAATTTCATAAGCCATGTAAACGTAATAGCCATTGTGCTTCTTCTTGATTGGATATGCAAGACGACGACGACCCCATTTGTTATGGTCAATAATTTTTCCGCCATGCTGTTCGATGTACTCGGTTACGCGGGCGACCACTTGTTCAATGTCTGCATCTTCAAGAGCAGCATTGACAATATATGTGGATTCATACAAGCGATGTACGCTCATTCTGAATACTCCTATGGTTGTTTATGAAAACAGCCGTCAGCCTCTTTGGAGCGACGGCAGGAAATTGAAAGACTGCAAATATAAGGATTTACTTTTACATACGGATACATTATGTGTGACTGTCACTTACTTTGTCTCTGGATTTCTTTGATTGTCTCGATGCCTAATTTGCATATTTCTTCGCTTATTGCGCAAATGTTTTGATGGGTCATACATTGCAAATCCTTACAAATCAATAAAATCAATGATGAAAATCTTAAAAATTACCTTCATCATGGTACAAAAACATGCTATTGCACTATCTTTGTAATCGAAAAACACTATTAGCCGATAATCAATGAAATTAATATTTAGAGTTTTTGCGTTCCTTAAAGGGTACAGACACCTTCTGATCTTGTCAATATTCTTCAATTCTTTGTTTTCACTACTTGATGCAGCCGCTATTGCTATTATTCAACCTGTTTTTGAGGTGCTCTTTGGCACAAAGACTTCAACGATTATACCACATACTGTTGTAAATAAAACAGATATATCTTTTCTTACGCAGATAAAAAACTCATTTTATGACTATTTGAGGCAGTTAACATTCGGAGAAACTCCCTTTGATACCCTCTTTAGATTAGCATTGATGCTGTTCTTTATCTTTTTCATTAAAAATGTGTTGAAGTTTTGCTCCGCATTAGTGAACACGCGTTTTACTGAAAATGTTGTGAAAGCTATGAGGGATTCGCTGTTTTCAAAGATTGTATCGCTGTCCATGGATTTCTTCAATGCCCGTAAAGTAGGTGATCTTATGTCATTGACCACAAATGACATATCTGTGATGCACGGGGGGATTTCTCCGATTATCTACACCATATTTCGTGAACCAATACAGATTGCGTTTTTTCTGGCATTATTACTTTCCTTTTCGCCCAAACTTACGATGATTGCTTTTAGCACCAGCATTGTTAGTTTAATTCTCATTCGTTTCTCTGTAAAGTACTTAAAGAGATACAGTCATAGAATGCACGACGCAGTTGCCGGTTACACGACGGCTTTAGTAGAAACGCTCTCCGGTATAAGAATCATAAAGTCACTGAATGCGGAATCGTCAGCACGCACCAGATTTTCCCGGGAAACTCAGCGTTATGTTAGTGCGGCTATGAAAAACCAAATTATCTCCTCTCTGATACCTTCAATAAATGAATTGACTGCTATTGCTGCTTTATCGGTAGTTCTTTACATGGGAGGCACCGAGGTCTATAGCGGTAATATGAAAAGCGAAGAGCTCTTAACTTTTCTATTCGCTCTTTTTGCAATAATGAAGCCGATAGCTATGTTAACCGAAATGCCGGCTCATATTCAAAGAGGGCTTGCTGCGGCAGAAAGAGTTTTTGCAGTCTTGGATTTACGACCAACAGTACACAGCGGCACTGCAATAGTTGAAAATTTTTCGCATTCCCTTCACTTTAAAGATGTTACCTTCGCATATAAAGAAAAAAATGCCTTAGAAAATGCAACATTGACCATACCAAAATCAAAGAAAATTGCTTTAGTAGGTTCATCCGGAAGCGGAAAAAGTACATTGGCAGACTTAGCAATTCGTTTTTATGACCCGCAAGGCGGCACAATAGAACTTGATGGACGAGATATCAAAGACTATTCATTAGATTCATACCGTTCACTTTTTGGGGTTGTGTCGCAGGAATCTATTCTGTTTAACGATACAATTGCAAACAACATTCGCTTGGCTTCACCTGATGCACCGATGTCAGAAGTCATTAGGGTGTCGAAAATTGCTCATGCCCACGATTTCATATCGGCGTTACCTGATGGCTATGATACCTATGTAGGTGATCGTGGTATGTTACTTTCAGGTGGTCAGAAACAAAGAATTGCTATTGCTCGTGCGCTGTTGCATCGCCCTGAAATTGTTATATTTGATGAAGCGACTTCTGCTTTGGACTCAGTATCCGAACTTGCGGTGCAGGAAGCCATAAACGATATTTTGTCACATCAAACGGCAATCATCATTGCACATCGCTTATCCACAATCGTTGATTGTGATTGTATTTATGTCTTTGAACATGGCAGAATAGTAGAATCAGGTAACCACATAGAATTACTTGAAAAAAAAGGGACTTACAAACGATTGTATGATATTCAATTTTCATCTTAATGCTTAAATCATTACGTCAAAATAGTGGCTCCATAGTCTTCGCAGTGTTTTTATCGATTAGCTTGTGGTTTTATGTCAATATGAAAGCGGTAACAACACAGATAGTGAAGTATCCCATGGTAGTTAATGCTCAAAATGGCAAAGCTATTGCCTCCGAGTATCCATCTTCCATAGATATCAAGATTAGAACGAATGGTTGGCACTTTTTCAATTTGCAATATATAGGTGCATCACGGATTTGTAACATACGAAGCGAATCGGGCAAAAATACTCCCGACGGTATTGTATATTTTACCAAAAATGAGATACTTCAAAGTCTGGTACCCAATCTAAGTTTGGATAAAGTTGTGGATGTAACTCCCGAAACATTTTCTGTGCAGCTGAGCACACTAATGACAAAAAAAGTTCCTATACGTCCAATGCTCAATCTTTCTTTCAAAGATAATTATGGCTTAGTGATGCCTGTCTCTATATCCCCGGACAGCGTAGTTTTATCCGGCAGTGCGTCTGCGTTGGAACGTGTAAATGAATGGAAAACTCTACCTGTTACGCTCTCACAGATATACTCAAATTTCTCCCTCGTTGCGCGGAGCAGCGACTCGCTCAAACCACTCATTGAATGTCTTACGAAGGAGATACAATTGACCGGTACAGTGGATGAAATTGTCGAAATTGAAATTGACAACATTCCAATAGTAATACGAAATGCAACAGAAAAGAGAAATGACCATAAGATTATGCCACTTATAGTATCGGCAGTTGTTCGAGGCGGCGTGAAAAATTTATCGCGTTTGCAGGTCAATGATATTGTGGCAAGTGTTGATTATAATTCAATACTAAATGATTCAACGGGCTACATTACACCCACACTCTCAACTCCATATTATATTGAGGTTATTGCAACAAAGCCACGTTATCTTACCCACAGAAAAATCATTGTTGCTTCTTCTTTACGTACAACGATTCAACCATAATGTGTGTTCAATGATATGACAGCATAAAATATCTCGGTATATTTGTGTTCAATACTATAAATTTTCTTCACATTTTTAGGATTTTTCAATGTTTAAATCAACATTTTTCCTTGCATTTGCCTTAGCAGGTGCTCTCTTCATCGGTGGTTGTAATGAAAATACAACCGATGTCATAACAGGTACAAAACCGAATGCACCGACAACCATTATGGCTCAATCAGCGTCAGCTACGTCAGTAAAAATTAAATGGACTGCGCCATCAGGTACATTTGACAGCTATCATGTGAAAATTATGGATGGCACTACTTTAGTTAAAGAAGACAAAGCTGTAGCAAAAACAGCAACTACTTACACTGCAACAGGTTTAACAGAAGGTAAAGCCTACAGCTTTGAAGTAATGGCAGTTTCGGGTACTGAAATGAGTACAGCAGTTAAAATTACTTGGGCTGCAGCAAGCAGAGCGTCAGGTACATTCAAATTGTACTCTGAAAAAAGTTCAACTTTTGGTAGTGGCATTGAGATTACAGGAACGCCTGTTGTATTAAAAATTGCTGATGGTGAACGTTGGGATTTATGCTTTGATGATAAAGGAACAGATGTACGTATCGCAGCTCCCGGACAAAGCCGTTATGTTGATAACAATTACAAGTTTCCTAATGGCAATGAATCTAAAATCACGAGAATTGGTCGAGTATATACAGGTGTAAGCTCAATTGATGATATATATGATTCCAAAGCGTTAAATGATGTTTCCAATCCTGCTGATTCATTAAAAGAACAATTCTTAGAATTAAAGAATTACGATGCTACTAAAGGTGGTGTTGGTTTTGTTCTTTTCAAAGATGATTCAAAAAATTATGCTAAAGTTGTTATCCTCGCAAAAGATGGCAAACTCGTTCAAGGAAGCGGTAACGATACATTTGTAGAAATACAAGTTTCATATCAAACAGCAGCGAATGTTCCTTATGCAGGTATTCGTCCCGCGAGAACTTATCCCAAAAAAGATCAAGCGCACAATGCGGCTAATGCAGAAAACTTAGCTAAGTAAGAAGCACTTCATTATCCCATAAAAAAACAAAAAGGCTATCAATTCGATAGCCTTTTTGTTTAAGATTAAATGTATTAATTAGCGAGCTTTACGTATTGTTCCTTTTTCAACTTCTTCTTTCTTTTCCTCTCTCGCTTCTCTGATTGTACCTTTTGCCGGTTCTTCAGTTTTCTTTACCTCTGTTCCAGCTTTAGCTGCTTTTTTTGTACCTTTTTTCTCTGCTGCGGCTTTGGCTTCTGCTTCTTTTTTTGCAGCATCGGCTTTAGCGATTGAATCTTTGATTGCCGTGCTGTCCACTGTCGGCATTGGAGCAGGTGGCTCAGGTGCCGGTGCTTCCGGAACCGGTGCCGGTTCTACTTTAGGTTCTTCTTTCTTCTCGCAACCAATGACTGCAAACGAGAGTGCTGCGCAAACAAATGCAGCTTGCAAAAAACGTTTCATGGAATCTCCATAAATGATAATAAAAAGAGCTTATTGCTCAAACAAAATCTTTGTAATTACAAAAATCTGAATTTTATTGTTAATAGCGATACATAGCACCGAAGAAACTCGTGTAAATGCTAAAGTACCTCCTCGGGAATCCATAAGTGCTTAGCCATATTCACACATTCTCCCTTAAATTCAACCCCCTCATTTTCCAAAGCACGCCGCATTGCAATCGGTGATTCGAAGTGCATTTTTCCCGTCAATTCACCATTTCTGTTTACGACACGATGACAAGGTATGTTTTTTCTTTCTTCTAAAGTAACAGCATTTAATGCATAGCCAACAATTCGGGCAGAAGAACGAGCACCCAATATTGTAGCAATATGACCGTAGGTCGTTACCTTACCGTAAGGTATAAGTAAAACTACCTCATGTACGCGCCGGAAAAAATCGTCGTTCTTAGTTTGGAGAATATTAAGACTGTGTTTGTTGTTCGGTCGCACGATTCCTTAGCACCTTCGTTAATGCATGTATAAACTCATCTACTTCCGATACGCCGATAATCAAAGGCGGCAATAATCTGACAACTGAACCGGCTGTTACATTGCATATCACTTTCTCTTGCAAAAGCGCATCAACTATTTCTTGAGCATCATACGACAAAACGATTCCTGCCATAAGTCCTCTGCCGCGTATTTCAACAATATCAGCCGGAAAACTACCTGCAAGCTCAATCAATCGCAATTGAAGATAATCACCAATTGTCGCAGCATTGTCTTGTGCCCACTCTTCTACTTCTTGGAGCACAACAAGGCCGGCAGCACATGAAACAGCATTTCCTCCAAATGTTGTGCCATGGTTACCGCGTACCCAAACATCTGTAACACGCTCATGAAAAAGAATTGCCCCCAGAGGTAATCCTCCACCGATGCCTTTCGCTAACGTAACAATATCCGGTGTAAAATTATTATAGTGCATATATGACATAAACTTACCCGTTCTGCCAATGCCGCCTTGTATTTCATCCGCAATAATGAGAAAATCGAACCTGTGTCGAAGTGCAATTAACTCATTAACAAATTCTTGTGATGCCATTGAGATACCGCCTTCTCCTTGCACGCACTCTAAAGCGATTGCACAAGTATTTTCATCAATAGCTGCTCGTAATGCGTCAATATCATTAAATGGCAATACAAATTTATTATCAAGAAAAGGTCCCATTCCTTCTTTATAAAGCGGTTTATCCATCATTGATAATGAACCATAGGTTCGACCATGAAAACCACCACTAAATGCATACATGTTTTTTTTGCCGCGAGTACTTCCCCATTTTGCAGCTAACTTCAATGCGCCTTCAAAACTCTCAGCACCGGAATTGCTAAAATATACTTTCGACAGCGTTGTAAGTTCTGTTAATTTTTCAGCGAGTGCTATTTGTGGTTCTTGATAAAAATAATTTGACAGATGCATATATCGCCGAATTTGATATTCTATCGCATGAAGTACTTTAGGATTTGCATAGCCCAATGCATTAACCGCTATACCACTCAAGAAATCAAGATAATTCTCACCATCCGTTGAGTATATGCGGCACCCTTCTGCACGTTCAACGATTACCGGTAAGCGCTTATAAATTCCGTACATGACAGATTTTTCACGTTCTGAGAGATTAGATTCCATAGAAATTCATTTGAATAATTTTTAAAATTGTAAATTCTTATCAAGATATAGTGATTGTACAGCTTTCATTGTTGATTTTTTTGATGTATTTGGAGTTGTAACACTGAGGACTCCAAAGCACATAATTTATGGTATATGTATAGTTTCTATTTAAAAAAAATCATCGAAGAAAAAAAGTCTTGAGTTTTTATCTTTTCGAAGAATATTGAGTTGTAAATAAAAAAGGCAGTACAAAACTGCCTTGGAAGAATTTTTCTAAACATCTTAATCAACTTACATATATCAAACAAAAAGCCGCAGCAATTAAAGACGCGTCGGCATAATCAACATAAGTAACGATTCATCTTCACGATTTGGTTTTAACAAAACTGCACGTGTTGGTGATGAGAAAGTAAATAGGCATTCATTATTATCAGAGCCGGAATCAAGATGTTGTAAGCCATCAAGCACATAATGATAATTAAAACCAATATCAAAAGATGGTCCCGAATAATCACATGGTAATTGTTCTTGAGCATTAGCACCCGAATCGTCATCAGCCCCTGCAATTATCACACCATCAGAAGCAACTGTCATTTTAATTTGATAGGATTTATTATTTGTAAAAATGGCAACGCGTTTAAGTGCGGCAATGAGTTCCTTGACATTAAGCGTTAACTCTTTATCATTATCCTTTGGTATGACGTTCTCATACGGAGGAAACCGTTCATCAATAACACGAGTGACTATGGTTGTATTTGCCATTACAAACTCTGCATGAGTTTTGGTAACAGAAACAGTGACATCACTATCCACTTTACGCAACAATTCAATGGACCGAGCCGGAATGATTACATCTAAATTTTCAGGGAACTCCGTTTCGCCAGCATTCACAATAACACGCGATAAACGAAAACTGTCCGTAGATGCAGCTGTAACATGATCGCCTCTAAATTGAAGTAATACCCCCGTCATAGCAGGTCTGTACTCTTCTTTCGAGACAGCAAAAACAGTCTTTTCTGCTATTCTCGAAATATTCGCCTGAGAGAACGTTGCTCGAGTACCTTCAGGAAATTGAGGCATGGTAGGAAACTCATCAGCACTCATTCCTTTCATATTATACTTGCCAAAGTTCGTTGTCAGTGTCACATCCAAATTAGCTGATACCGCAATTTCGACGGTTCCTTCTTGCCCTAATGCTTTTACAATCTCATTGAGACGACGGGCAGGTATCAATACTTCCCCCTCTGCGCCGATAAATGCAGATATTGAGGATGAAATTGTCAATTCTTGATCAGTTGTAAGCATTGTTAAAATGCCATTTGCAGCATTACAATGGATATGTTCAAGAACCGGCAAAGTAGATTTGGGTGGTAATGCCGGAATAACACGTGCAATCACTTTTTGCAAGTCGCCAAGAGTTACAGAGAAGCGCATAGTATGAATCAGAATAAAGTTTGAGATAAAAAACAAAAATACGATAATTCGAGCGGTTTACTTGCAAATTATGACGGTTTGCTCAAGCAAAATCTTTCAAACCTACTTAGCCCATATCATAAACTGAGTACGCCGATTTTTCTGACGACCTTCTTCAGTGCTATTTGTCGAGACAGGTTGAGACATACCGAATCCACGCGACCTTAGTCTTTTTGATTCAATCCCTTGATCCAATAGTGCTTGCAGCACTGCTTTAGCGCGATTTTCCGAAAGACGTTGATTAAAATCCTCAGCTCCAACATTATCAGTATGTCCCTGAATTTCTATACGAAGCTTTGGAAAGCGCTCCATATATTCTACTAGTTCTTCAATAGTACGATTAGACTCGGGTCGCAAATTTGCTTGTGCAAAATCAAAAAACACTTTTGCAGTGATTGCATCTCCGGTATCAGCAAGTTTGCCAAATTGTGAGGCATCATATATGCCACGAGCTATGAGAGAAGATGTCCTTCGCGGCAAATCAAGATTTATTGCTACATGATGCAACCCATAATACTCCGGCGGGCGATACGATATATAATAATAGTTTCGTAAGCTGCGGTAAATATCAAGAAATACTTTGATTAACTCTTGTTTTGAATATGCTTTATATGATTTTCCGCCGGTAGCTTCGGCTAATGCCGTTAGTGTTTCATCTTTTGAATACCCGAAACCAATGGTAAAAATTCGTACTTTATGTTTGATTGCTGAATCGAGTACTTGCTTTACTCTATACTTTGATGCATTATCATCTCCGTCTGTCAATAACACAAGCATTCTGGGTATCTCTTGCGGTTCCTCTTTCAATACATTTATGGAAGACATCGTTGCATCGTACATTGCAGAATAGTAACCGAAACCAATATCAGCTGTGGACAGATACTTATTTACAATGACATCTTTATCTTTCCACATTGGCACTTTAAGAGTAAAGTCTCTGCTAAATGTTGCAATACCAATTCTATCCTGCGGTTGCTTCAACGATACAAACAACTCTGTGCCCTTTTTTAAGGCATCAAGTACCCCTTTCATCGAACCACTATAATCTGTGGTTAGCATGATTGAATATGGAATCGAATCTTTATCTCCGAACTCACGCACTGTATAGGAGGAAATATTTTCAGTTCGTTTCCCTATTTTTTCCGTGATTGCAGAAAAATACTTGAAATCCGGTGCATAAGGTGGGGCAAGGTGCGTAATAAAGTTGCCGGTTGTATCATAAATTCTAGCAAATATTCTGATTTCTTCAGGGTAAGCATCTGTTTCAAATTTATATATGTCAAAAATAACTTTGTCTGTTTCAGCAGAATCAATATGCTTCGTACCAGATAACAACAACTTTTGTCGTTCTGTGCCATCTTTCATTTGCTCTTGTAAATCAAAACCACTCGGCATTCTTTTACTACTTCCGCATGACATTGTGCCCACAATAAGTAGCAAACAAAAAACTGTACAAATCGACGAGTATAGTAACGGAACCCTATGTTGTTGCATTTCGAACTTTCAATACTTTCACATAGCTTTTTGACGGAAAAACATCACTTTCATTTCAGCATAAAAAAAGAGTAGCATTGTATGAATTTGGTACATCTGTACCACTGTGAAACATTCTTGACATACTAACATACTGTGAGTAAAGTCGGGGACAGTCGCATTGTGTCATACATCTATGCCATAATGACATTTGTGGGTAATCAAAAAAAAAGCCTAATGAATATCATTAGGCTTTTCGATGTTTGAGAACAAACTACCGCATTACGCTGCAATAGTAGATTCGTCGTAATTTTCATTGATGGTCAAATAAAGATCTTTTAGTTTTTTTCGTAAGTGCAGAACAGCATATCGCTTACGTGCAAGTAGAGTATTGATATTTACTCCATTTTCTTCAGACATTTCACGGAAAGAAACACCCTCAAACTCATTTTTTACGAACACTTCACGCTGTTCGGCGGGCAGTTCTGCCAAACCCGCTAAAACTGCTTCCCATATAGTTTTACGAGTAAGTTCAGTTTCGGGACTATTTGTCAAATCTCCGATAAAATTCTCGAAAGAATCGTATCCGTCCTCAACTTGTCCCGGAGTTTGCATGTCAGAGAACGTCTCTGCTCTTTTTTTTCTGTAAGAGTCAATAATTCGATTTCTTACAGCGGTAAAGACCCATGATGCAATGTTCTCTATTGGTCTTTGAACTGATGTTGAAGCGGCAAGAACATTAGCAAAGACATCTTGCAAAATATCTTCAGCTTCTTCTTGGGTGCGCACACGTTGGCGAATAAATCCGAGAAACTTCTTGCGATCTGTACGAAACAGATGTTCGATTTGCAATGCTAAATCCATAAAGACTCCTAACTTGTGATTACGTTGTGGTTTCCCCTCAAACGCTTTTTATCACTGCCGTAACCCCGACAAGGGATAATAATGGAATATGAAAAAAACAGGAAGCAGTAATACGATAAGCGTAATCCTTAATGTTTGTGATGTTGTTATTGTTGATAGTGACACATTCAAGTTAAGTTTGGTTTCAAACAAACTCAAGTTTTTTTCTTCGTGCCACTATGGCATATCATTACTAATTTATTTTCTTGAAGACACAATATAGAATTTTATGCCAACTTTTCTGTCTGTCCTTTCGCTAACAAATTTTAACGTTCACAACCTTAACAGCATCAGCATTGTTCAATGTTAAACGAATCCATTTTCGACCAATAACACATTGTTTGTGTGTTTGCCATTCTTGGTAGAATGTGCATCAAGGTTACTTCTTCACGATTATTGTGTTCATATTGTTGCTGTGCAGTTACGTCAATTTGTGGTTTCATGATAAAGAAAATGGACGCATAACCGCAAATATGTTCAAAATAAAGACAACTTTTTGATATTGTTTTAGACTATAATCTACAAGAATCGTTCATTGACCATAGAAGAATCCATAATTTTGTGATACCATTTTTGGTGTTATCCAGTATTAACGAATCCCAATACTTACATACATGAATTCATACGCGCTTGGGCTCACGGGCTCATGGTTCTTACTCGGCTTACTCTTAACTTTGGCATGTATAGCGGCTCTATTCTTTTATAGACACACAATCCCACCCATTCTGCCAAGCAAAAAGAACGTACTCATTTTGCTACGAACTCTCGGACTTTGGCTTATACTATTTGCAATGTTTGAACCAATTCTCACCCTCATCAGTTCAAAGAATGAAGCACCAAAGGCGATTGTTTTGATTGACGATTCTCGCTCTATGACAATAGAAAGTGGAAATCTGAAACGCAACGATGAAGTACGTAACTTCTTAGAGTCATTTTCAACGTTTCGCAATATTGAACATTTCTTTGCATCGTTCGCTGAGAAGACGTTTATTACAACGTCACCGCAATCATTGCAATTCAAAGGAGACGCAACAGATATTTCTCAGGCTTTGCGATGGGCTAATGCACGTTCGCGTGAAGAAAATATTCGTGCATTAGTCATGGTTACCGACGGAAATTTTACTACCGGTAACAACCCACTCTATGACGCTGAACAAATGGGTCTGCCCCTTTATATCGTTGGAGTTGGCGACACAATCGAACCAAAGGACATAGCCGTACAACCAATCGTTACCAATGATTACGGTTATGTTGGCAAGTCAGTTCCTGTAGCTGTTTCCATAAAATCCACGGGTTATGACAAGCTTGTTGATGTCGTACTTTTCGATAATAACAAGGAGATAAGCCGCCAGACATTACGCCTATCACAATCACAAAAAAATTATTCTTTGCAATTTAGTTATCAACCAACCGAAAAAGGAACGAGAAAACTCACTGTTTCTGTTCAATCCCAAGACGATGAGTTAACTCAAAAAAATAATACTTCGTCTGAATTTATTTCAATCATAGATTTTAAAAGAAAAACTGTCATTTTTGCCGGAGCCCCAAGTTCCGATGTGTCATTTATACGGCGGATATTAGAAGAGGAACAAGGTTCAGAAATCAAACTTTTTATACAAAAACAAGGCGCTCAATTTTATGATAAGCAGCCAGATGCAAGTTCTCTTGCAAATGCACAAACAATAATCTTTATTGGTTTTCCGCACACTACAACATCACCACAGATACTTTCACTTATTGCAAAAGAACTCGAAAAAGGCAAACCATTGCTCTTTATCGCAGGTTTAACAACAGATTATAACCGATTGAAATCTATAGAGCAATATCTCCCTTTTTCAGTGTTATCCTCACGTCAGCAGGAATTTTTAGTCACAGCTGACATTAAACCATCAGCCACTGCATCAAGCATATTTCAAATACCGGAAACAGATTATCAAACCGATATATGGAATCAGTTGCCTCCTATCTACAAAACCGAAACATTCGTAAAAGCGAAACCTGATGCGCAAATACTTGCAACAGCAATGATGAACGGGGTTCCTTTGAGTGAACCATTAATCCTTACGAAAAACACACAAAATTCAAAAGTACTGGCTATTTTGGGTTATGGATTATATCGTTGGAAATTGCTTGGACAAGCAGCAGATATTTCGAAAGGCAAAACAGATGTCATTGATGTATTAAATACGTTTGTCACAAATTCAATGCAATGGTTAACTATTGACAATGATAAAAAAAGAGTTACCATACGAGCAATGAAACGACAGTTCTCAACAGGTGAACGCATTGAGTTCATAGGTCAAGTATATGACCCGGCTCTATCACCCATGGACAAAGCTTATGTAGAAGTCAATATAAAAGTCTCCAATGGTATAAAGAAGGCTATCTTACAATCCATAGGCAATGGACAATATGCTGCAACAACAGAGCCATTACCGGTTGGAGATTATAGTTTTACCGGTTCCGCTTATGTGTCGAATGAACTGTATGGGTCTGATGAAGGTCGCTTTTCCATCGGAGAGAATCCGGCCGAGTATCATTCACTGACGATGAATAAGCAATTATTGACGGATTTAGCAAAGAGAACAGGTGGTAAATTCTATCTTTCCGGTGAATCGGATGCAATGGAATCGGACATAAAAAAACATCCGCAATTTATGACGAATACTGTTCAACATTCCGACGAAATTCCTATTTGGAATGCGCTCATTTTATTGGGGCTGGCGCTGCTGTGTTTCTCAATGGAGTGGTTTATCAGAACACGTTCCCGATTAGTATAAACAAACGTAACATTTTTTCATACATTTAAATAAAATTATGGCAACACACAAACAAATTATCATTATCGGGTCAGGCCCTGCCGGATTTACTGCTGCATTATACGCATCACGTGCACATTTGCAAGTAGCTGTTTTTGAAGGATCTCAGCCCGGCGGGCAATTGACTATCACAACTGAAGTAGAAAACTACCCGGGATTTGAACATGGTATTATGGGTCCAGAGTTAATGGAGGTTTTACGTAAACAAAGTCATCGTTTTGGGGCAGAATCTGTTTATGAAACCATTATTGAGGTAAATGCTGATGAAAGACCCTTTAGAGTAAAAACTGATCGTGGTAATGAGTTCACGGCTGATGCTCTCATTGTAGCGACAGGTGCTAGCGCAAAATTATTGGGCACAAAAGGTGAAAGTACTTATTTGGGTTATGGTGTTTCGGCTTGCGCAACATGCGATGGCTTTTTCTTCAGAAATCAACATGTGTATGTTATAGGTGGTGGCGACACAGCAATGGAAGAAGCAAATTATCTTACACGATTTGCGAGCAAAGTTACATTAGTACATCGTCGTGATGAATTCCGTGCCTCAAAAATTATGATAGAAAGAGCACAAAACAACCCTAAAATTGAGTTTTTGACGAATACTGTGATTGAAGAATTTCTTGGTGAAGAGTTACCGAGTGGTATGCGTAAACTGACGTCACTTCGCCTGCACAACACAATCACTTCTGAGTACACGGTCGTCCCTGCGGATGGATGTTTTATTGCCATTGGACATGAGCCTAACACAAAATTATTCAAAGACATACTCGATATGGATTCGACCGGATACATTATAACGAGAGGAAAATCTACTTACTCGAATATTCCCGGGATATTTGTTTGTGGCGACGCTCAAGACAGTGTGTATCGCCAAGCCATTACCGCTGCCGGTTCAGGATGCATGGCTGCAATTGATGCAGAACGTTGGTTAGAAATGCAAGCACATCATCATTAGATTTCGTTGATTGCTCATTGTTGTAAGCTTTCGGATAATTCCGAGAGCTTTTTTTTTACCCGAATAAATGATATTGTTCCGCTTAATTAGCTTTAGAATTGCGAAAAATGGCTGTATTTCAAAGAGAACACGTATTTTTGTAATCTTTTTTACATACAGCCACATATAGTATGTTTCACAAACCCCTTCTGCGGAAGAACGAATGAGTGGCTTTCGTATAACCGCAGACTAAATGTAAGGATAGACTACATGTCTGAAATTCAAGAAAATGCAGGCAATGACCAAATGGCTTCTGTTGCCTCCCCGCAAAAAGCAACTCGTTCACATCTTAATTTGGAAGCACTTTTTGATAGTGATTTCAATGTTCCGATGATGGATGATTCTTCTTTTGACGAATTGTTGAATAAAAAAGTCGCTTCAATTAAAACTGAAGAGCTGGCAAAAGGCACAGTTGCGCAAATTACAAAAGACAGTATTTTCATTGATATTGGCTTCAAATCGTATGGCGTAGTAGCACGCAATGAATTTATTGGTGCTGAATTACTCAATCTTGGCGATGTCGTTGATGTGTTTATTGAGAGTATCGAAGACAGTAGCGGTAAATTGATTCTGTCGCGCCGTCGCGCAGATTTCATGAAAACTTGGGACGATATCCTTAAATTACATGAAACACAACAAATTGTTCCTGTGCGTATTTTGCGCCGCATCAAGGGAGGTATGGTTGTTGATTTACTCGGTATCGAAGCATTTTTACCCGGTTCCCAAATTGATGTACGTCCCGTGCGTGATTTTGATGCTTGGGTTGGAAAAACATTAGACGTTCGTGTTGTTAAAATCAATCATCCGAATGAGAATGTTGTTGTCAGCCACAAAATTCTACTTGAAGAACATCTTGCTGACCAAAGAAAAGCTATTCTCGATAAACTTGAAAAAGGTTTGGTACTTGAAGGTACCGTGAAAGCAATTTCAGACTTCGGTGTCTTTGTTGACCTCGGTGGAGTAGATGGTCTCGTACACATTACAGATCTCTCTTGGGGTCGTGTAACACATCCTTCGGAAATTGTTTCTCTTGATGAAACTGTGAAAGTTGTCGTACTGGATTACGATGCAGAAAAACGTCGTATCTCCTTAGGAATGAAACAATTGACATCACATCCATGGGATGCTATCGGTGAAAAATATACCCAAGGTACAAAAGTACAAGGTAAAGTTGTCAGCTTAACTGATTACGGCGCATTTATTGAAATTGAAAAAGGCATTGAAGGTCTTATTCATATCAGTGAAATGTCGTGGACACAACATATCAAACATCCTTCACAAGCCGTTTCAATGGGTCAAACAGTTGAAGCAATCATCTTAAATATTGATAAAGATGAGAAAAAACTTGCTCTGGGTATGAAGCAACTTGATCCGGATCCATGGGCTGATTTAATGGCAAAATACCCAATCGGTTCGCAGCACAAAGGTGTTGTTCGTAACCTAACCAATTTCGGGCTTTTTGTTGAACTTGAACCGGGTGTTGATGGCTTAGTACATATCAGCGACCTGTCATGGACAAAGAAAATCCGTCATCCCGGCGAATTTGTGAAGAAGGGTGATGAATTAGATGTTATCGTACTTGGTATTGATGCAGATAATAGACGTATTGCTCTTGGACATAAACAAATTTCTGACAATCCTTGGGATTATTTCGAGAGCCGTTTCTCTGCCGGTGCTTCAACTGAAGGTAAAATCGAACGCATCATCGAAAAAGGTGTGATTGTCGAATTGCCGGAAGGTGTTGATGGTTTTGTACCTGTGTCGCAACTCTCTTTTGCGCCGGTACGCAATATCGTTGACTACTTCAAACCCGGAGATACAATTCCATTGAAAGTTGTTGAATTTGATAAAGAAACCAAAAAAATCGTTCTTTCGGTAGTTGAGTACTTCCGTGATAAAGATGAGGTGGCTATTGCAGCGTACAACGCTGCCCATCCAGTTCCAAATGCTGAGAAATATGCAAGTAATATCAGCGAATTGAAAGTTGAAGATTTGGAAATTTCTTATCCAGAAGAAATGACTATGGACATCCCTGTAGATGTTTCCCAAGTCTTAGCCGCTCAAATTCCTCCAATGGATAGTACAGAAGAATAAAAACTTAGACTGTTCAATATTACTACCCCTATAATTATGAAATAGTTATAGGGGTTTTTTGTATCCAATGACTTCATCTACTTTTTCTTACTTCTTGGATAACTCACAAATTTTGTTTAGATTTGGTATAAATAAAGATAAAAAAAGCAGATGATACCTTTAACTACATTAGCTGTTGGAACAAGAGCAGCAATTGCATCATTTTCCTCAAACAATGAATTTACAGAACGTTTACAGGAAATGGGACTAACCCGCGGCACAGAATTTACATTAGTGCGAAAAGCGCCTTTCAATGGACCAATAGAATTGTCATTTGGTAGTGTTCGTCTTGCAGTTCGAACAACCCAAAGCGATTCAATCATGGTTGTGCCTGTTCTATAAAAAGTATCACTGATTTTTGATTCTAATTTCTCTATAATGCACGATTCGACACATCCACAACACATAACTTTTGTTGGTACTCCCAACTGCGGTAAAACGACTTTGTTTAATGCGCTTACCGGATTACATCAAAAAGTGGGCAACTTTCCGGGTATAACTGTTGAGCCTGTCATTGGTAAAATTCAAATTCAACACTCGACAGTGCACTTGATTGATTTACCCGGTATCTACAGTTTTTTGCCAAAATCTGTTGATGAACAACTCAGCGTGGACATTATTCACAATAAAATTTCGGACTTACCCAAAACAGAATATATAGTTGCTGTCTTGGATGGCAGTAGTTTAGAAAAAAGCCTCTTTTTATTTTCATTTATTGCAGAACTTGGTTTGCCGACTATTGCTGTCTTAACTATGGTAGATGAAATTAAAGCAAGAAATGGCATTCTTGACGATATCACGCTCGAAACCATATTAGGTGTTCCGGTAATTCCCGTCGTAGGGAAAAAAGGCATCGGTTTACAAGACCTACGCGATTCACTTCATCAGACGGACAAATTTCTTGTTCCAAACACTATTGTACAAGCTTCTGCAAATATTGAACAGCGACACACTGCAGTGCGTGAGATAATTTCTCAAGTACTCACAATTAGAGAAGACAAAATAACAGAAAAATTAGATTCCTTTATTTTACATCCTATCGGTGGTCCAGTTATTTTTCTCATAGTACTTGGGTTATTTTTTCAGTCAATTTTTACATGGGCTGAGCCATTAATGTCCGGAATAGAATCACTGTTTTCTTATACGCAAGATTATATGCGTTCTACCCTACCGGATTCGCTGCTGCGTGATTTTATAACGGATGGTGTAATTGCCGGTGTTGGCAGTGTCATTGTTTTTTTACCACAGATAATTTTACTCAATATCATTATTGTTTTTCTTGAAGATTGCGGTTATTTATCAAGAGCAGCTTTCTTGATAGACAGAATTATGGGAATTTTCGGTTTACAAGGCAGGTCATTTATTCCATTATTGGGATCATACGCTTGTGCAATACCCGGCATAATGTCCGCACGGATAATCCCATCGGAAAAAGATAGGATGGCAACAATTATGATTGCTCCATTGATGACATGCAGTGCACGTTTACCCGTTTATACTTTACTTATTGCAGCATGTATCCCTTCGATTATCGTAGGTGGTATCTTTTCACTGCAAGCGATAGTACTAGCCGGTCTATACTTCTTGGCGGCAATAAGTGGTTTATGTATTGCACTTGTATTTAAAAAAACACTTTTTCGTGGGGCAACACTCCCCTTTCTGCTCGAATTTCCACCATATAGAGTTCCCTCTTTACCCTCATTATTGATAATTGTATGGAACCGTTCAAAGGAATTTATTAAAAATGCCGGTTCCATTATTTTGCTGTTTTCCATTATTTTATGGGCATTAACAGAATTTCCGAAAGCTGAAATTCCCACAGGCATGACATCACTACAAGCAGAGCGCATACAATTAGAACAATCCTATGCAGGAACAATAGGAAAAACATTACAACCTATATTCCAACCTCTCGGTTTCGATTGGAAACTTACTATTGGTGTTATTGGAAGTTTTGCTGCTCGCGAAGTATTTGTGTCTGTTATGGGACAGCTGTATAGCGCCGATGTTTCGGACAGTGATGCACAATTACGAACAATTTTACAACAAACTATTCCTTTTGCTACAGCTATAAGTGTGATGCTGTTTTACGTATATGCTTTGCAGTGTATTTCAACTATTGCAATAATTAAAAAAGAAACCGGCTCATGGAAATGGTCAATGATAGCATTCGCCTATACATTTGTGTTGGCATACACTACGGCACTCATCGGCTATAATTTGGTAAAGTTGATGTAAAATGATTTGCCTTTATTCACTTCATTAAAGTGGCAAATAAACTTGTAAAAATATATTTACCACTTAATCTTCTCCGATTTTTTTTATATTCAAAATCTTTATGCAAAAAACTATTCATAATATCTTTTCTCCACCGCCGGCTCATACAGTCGGAGATGGTTTTCATGTACACAATTTTTTTCCAAGTGGAATAAATCAAGGTATCTATCGCATGAGCCCTTTTTTCCTGCTTGATTATGGCGCACCATTCTATTTTTCACCAACCGACACACCTCGGGGCGTGGATGTTCACCCCCATCGTGGTTTTGAAACTGTGACAATTGCTTATAAAGGAAGTGTTGCCCATCATGATTCTGCGGGAAACAGCGGTATAATTTACGAAGGTGATGTCCAATGGATGACAGCAGGCAGCGGCGTGCTTCATAAGGAATATCATGAAGAAGAATTTACACGTAATGGCGGCATTATGCAAATGGTGCAATTATGGGTTAACTTACCGGCAAAAGATAAAATGACCCCACCAAAATATCAAGCCATTAACCATAAAGATATTCCTACGTATCTCTGCGATGATGGCATTACTAATCTTGAAATTATTGCCGGTGAATATCAAGGTATTCAAGGTATTGCTTCAACATTTACTCCAATGCATGTGTGGAATTGCAAAGGTAATGCCCATACAAATACTATGATTACCTTGCCTGCTCATTACAATACCGGTATCGTTATACTTGATGGTACAGTTTCTATCAATGGCACATTGGCAGAAGCAAACCATTTTGTACTTTTCAATAATGATGGATCGGACATTTCTTTTCAATCAGATAATGAGTTTACATGTTTAATCTTAAGTGGTGAACCTATCAATGAGAATTTAATGCCTTACGGACCATTTCTGATGAACACAAAAGAAGAGATTGTACAGGCATTTGATGATTTACGAAGCGGTAAATTTGGACAATTATCCTAAAAAAAAGGCGGTAAATATACCGCCTTTTTTTTTGAAAATATTAGAAAAAATATAATTACATTTTTGATAATTCTGCTAATTTCATTGAATTTGCAATTGATTTCACAAAGTCTGTGTTGGTCTGATTACTTGCTTTAATTTCGATAAAAAATCGAGAACCTACGCCAAGTGATAACGTAGCATACTTTGAGATTTTTTCATACCGTTCCCAACCACCGCTTAACTCATGATTGAGTTTATATCCTTTAGCTGTTTCATTGTCATTATCAAAGGACATCCCCATTGCCCAAACAGCTACGGCACCTTGATAAATTGCATACGCTTGATTGTAATCTGTCATTGTTATGGTAATCTCATCATTGCCTTTTGTAAAACGGATACGAGCTTGAGAATATGATGCGCCCGGCATATTCATACTTTCACCTGTTGGAGCTTCGGCTGTGTATCCGGCAGGTGCTGTGGGTAAATATTCCTGTAGTTTTTTATACGGCATTGCCAATGTGTCACCACGTTGTTTGCGTTCTTCAATTCGTTTTTGTGCCAAATCATTGTTAGTATTTACTTGATTCGCAACTTCATCCGCATTTTGTACGGCTTTCATTGTATTTTCTAATTGCTCTACTTTCTCACTTGCCCCACAACCGGCAAAAAGAAATGTAGCAACACAAACACTGAGTAAAATTTTGTTTTTCATAAAACACTCACAAAAAAATAAAAAAATTAGTCTATATCTTCTGCACGTATTGCAGAAAATGTACCATTAGTAACAACTTTCATTTCACCTTTGAATGTCATAAATTTACCGGAGAACGTACCTTCTATTTTTTCACCGACAGCTCCGAATTTAGTGATAGTCACACTCCCTTCACCTGCAATAGAAGCCGACATATCGGACGAAGAATTACCCAATGAAATCTGTGCCCATCTCTTTTCTGTATTGCCATCTTCCAGAAAAGGGAAAGAGCCGGTTGTACCTCCAAAAACATTTACAGATAAACTTTTTGCACCATCAGAGAATACACAAGTAACCGCATTTTCAGACTTTATATAATAACCACGCGCTATTGAACTTGCTCCAATAGGAATTGAAAATGTGGAAGAGCCATCGATTGTCGCAGATGCATGGGTTGTAGCGGTATTATTATTGTTATTGTTGTTGTTGGTACTTGTAGGTGCTTCGTCTTTGCTGCAACCGACAAAGCCTAATGCCGAGAACACAACACACAGCACACAAACTACATTTTTCATAGGAAACTCCTCTTTTCTGATGAATGAATTTACCAAATTAGTAAAAAAAAAACGAATAGAAACCATTGACATACGTTATCTGTTCAAAAAACATCGTGACATCGGCTTAACAGAACAATGAGAGTTACTACTTTACGCATTCATTCTTTACGAAATCATAATGATAGTGAAACCGACTTCTCGCCGGAAATGAATATCATTCTTGGACATAATGGTGCCGGCAAGACCACTATTTTAGAAGCAATTTCAATAGCATCGCTGTCGAAAAGTTTTCTTCCTACACCTGACAGTTTACTTATCAACAGTGCACAGTCGAAGTATTCAGTGCATGCCAAAGCTCAAACTGATTTACAAGTTCCATATGCGGTAACTGTGTCATTCAGCGCAGGTGGACGTAAACATATTTCATCCTCTATTGGTGATTCTCTGTCACCAAAAGATATTATCGGCGAAATGCCTGTTGTTGTGTTGTCGCCTGATTTTAAAGCCATCACCTTCGGCGCACCCGATGACAGACGCAGATTTATCGATGCACTGCTCTCGCAATGCAGCAAACGTTATGTTGAAGAGGCAATTGCTCTCAAAAGAATAATTAAACAAAGAAATGACTTATTGACTTCTGCTAAAAAAATAGGATTTTTAGACACAGCGATGCTTGATCTTTGGACTGATAGTTTCATAGCGTCGGCAGCTGAAATAACCGCAAGACGTTTTGTTTTTATCGAAGAATTTATGCCTTATTTTACTGAATCGTACTCAAGAGTATCTAATGGAAAAGAGATGGTTTCTTTACAGTATCAGGCTAAAACATTACCTAAGGTGACAATCAATTCTTCCACAAAAAAAAATGAGCTATTACATCTATTTAACGACATTGCTAAAAAATGTCGCAATGAAGAAATTCGGCGTGGTACTACTTTATTCGGTCCACAAAAAGATGATTTATATATTGGCATACACAATGGTGAAGCTCGAGATTATGCATCGCAGGGACAACATAAATCACTTTTAATTGCATTGAAATATGCAGAGTTCCAATATCTTTACGCTCAAAAACAAGAAAAACCCATTTTATTATATGATGATATTTTTAGTGAACTTGATGCAACAAGAACGCGAAATGTATTGCAAACAGTTCTAGAGACAGGAGCACAAGTTTTTATTACTGCAACAGAGGCACATCAGGGTATGAAGGGTTTGACTGAGTCTATTGATAAAAAAACCTTAATTGTAGAAAATGGATGCATAAAGAATGATTAAGCATAATCACATGAATTGTGTGCTTTTTTTGATTAACGAATAATGATAATTTTAACGCAACTAATATTTTCAACAAATACACTCTTTACTTCATGTCATTGCAATTCAAACTCATGATATTCGGTGTGATTATTCTCCTAAGTCTTGGCTTTGGTATCTACTACATAGTGCATCATTATTTAGCGTACTCAGCCATTTGCCCGAGACGTGTAGAGCGCAATAATGAAGTGCTGCGATTTCCTTCATTTCCTCCGACAATATCATATCGTAATCAGTTTACTGTGGTCACACGTGATTCCATACGTTTATCGTGTGAGTATTACTCTGTTGAACAGCGAATCCCTAAGGCAACAATCATCCTTGTTCACGGTATTTCGAGCTGCAAGGAGCATATGTATGGCATAGCAGAATGGTTGCTCTCGGACTATGACATTATCGTGTACGACCAAAGAGCACATGGACAAAGTGAAGGAAAATTCTGTACATTCGGAGCAAAAGAAAAACTGGACATTTCTGATATTATCAACAAAGTAGAAAGTGACTCAATGCTGAGAAGTTCACGTCTTGGAATTATGGGCTTTTCCTTAGGTGCTGCTGTCGCTATGCAGGCAATGGCTCAAGAGTCTCGAATACAATGCGGGATTTTTGAAGGAGGGTTTGCATCGTTTCGCGAAACCTATCATGATTATGGGGAAAGAATGATTCATCTACGTATTCCATCGTTTACGGATTATGTCCTTACTCAATCGGAAAGATTAGCTCAATTCTCTGTTGATACGGTATGTCCTGAAAAGTCCGTCACATCAATTCAATCACCTGTGCTATTTATTCACGGTGAAGACGATAAACATATCCCCGTTCAGTACGCAAAGAGAAACTATGCTGCCTGTGGTTCGTCGAAGAAAAAACTCCATATTGTCAAAGATGCTCAACATCATGATTTGGGTGACAAAGGCGGCACTGCCTATCGAGATATTGTACTCTCATTTCTCCATGAGGTATTCGAGGGTAATCAACCAAAAACAAAAAACACCGAGTGAAATTACTCGGCTTTTTTCTGTAATGTAGGCGGGATTCGAACAAGTATGGGGTCGTTGAGCGCAACGGATTTTGAGTCCAACGCGCCTGCCGGTTCCCCCACTTGTGCATCGGCAATTACTCACAAAAGAATAAAAAACAAAGAAATGACTAATTGACTTCTGCTAAAAAACATAACTTTAAGACACGTTGATGCTTGATCTTTGGGCTGATAGTTTCATAGCTACGGCAGCTGAAATAACCGCAAGACGTTTTGTATGTAAAGCTCGAGACGATGCATCTCGAAGACAACATAAATCACTCATTCACTGACACATCGCTTACATTGAGGACATCAATGATTTCAAAGGTGATTGTTCAAATGGCAGTAAAAAAATAGCAAAGAATCGGTTTTTGTGCAAAAACTTTGCTCCACAATCATAAAATGTGGTAATTTTCGCTTTAACAATGTACAAATTGACATAGAGTAAGTGACGGATACAAGAATATGAAGATGAAAAAATACCTTGCCCCAAGTATGAAAGACGGGCTTGAATTGATGCGTAAGGAACTCGGAGACGATGCAATTATTCTCTCGACTCGTACAGTAAAGAGTTCCGAAGGCGACATAGTGGAAATCGTTGCAACAAACGAGGAACCATCCGCTTATTCTTTACCCGAACGACTTGAGTCGCAGGGAGGAGTTCCCGAAAAAGAAGAATCAGCCCCGACGCGAAAACGTAATTCATCCACAAAACGCAATGAATTGAAAAAACGTGAATTACAACAAGTAACGCAATCCACCGATGTTGGTGATACGGTCAATCTTGTACAATTGCGTCGTGAGATTGCCGAAATGCGTTCAACATTGGATGGATTAAGAGATGCCATACGTTATCGGCATAGTGCCACGCTTGGCAAACTCTATAATGACTTATACAAAAAACTTAGAAATGCCGAATTAAGTGAAGATGAATCATTACGTTATATTGGATTGCTTGCTGCTCGCGGTCCATTTCCTTCCATTGAAGAAGCACTACGAACCTTACGTATGCTTGTAACCGAACATTTACGTGTTATACCACCTCTGGAACCGAAATCACTTTGTACTACTGCCTTATTTGTCGGAACTACGGGCTCCGGAAAAACCATTACTATTGCAAAATTAGCGGCTGTATGTAAATTGCTTTTCAAAGCAAATGTCTTAATTATATCATCAGACACATATAAAGTTGGTGGCACCGATCAATTACAGACTTTTGCTTCTATTGCCGGTATTCCATTTGAAGTCGCCTATAATTCACAAGAGTTACGACAAATAGTAAAGCAAGAAAAATCAAAACGCGATATTATTCTGATTGATACCGTAGGACGCAGCCAGCGGGACAAAAAAATGCTTTTAGAATTATCAGCGTATCGAGAAGCTGCTCTGCCTGATATTACCTATTTAGTCCAAAGTGCAACAGTCAATGAGCACACTTTTTTAGATGTGATGGATAAATTTTCAATCCTTTCACCCGACGCACTCATTTTAACAAAAATTGACGAAGCGGTATCGCTCGGTGCATTAATAGGTATATTGCGAAAACAAACTTTACCATTGGCATACTTCACTACCGGTCAAAGCATACCCGATGATATAGAACCTGCTGATGTAGAAAGAATCGGCACACATATTATACCTGAATTATAATACAAAGTAAGTGATTGATGAGAATTTGATGTTTGATTTTATGATACACAAAAGTTTACAGTATTTATGACTGTGTACTTCGTTTATTGTTTGTGGATTTAAACATTAACGTTTCGTGTATTTATTTCTGAAACACTTGGTTTATTTCTTTCGATGAAAGGATTTTCCAATTGCCGGCTTCGATTCCATGAAGAGCATAATTGCCAATAGCTATGCGCAATAAGCGTAATGTAGGATGACCCACGGCTGCTGTCATCTTACGCACTTGCCTATTTTTACCTTCTATGAGCGTAAGTTCAATCCAACAGTCAGGAATATTTTTTCGGATACGAATGGGAGGAATACGCGGCGGGATTTGTGGCTGCGGACTAAGGATCGTTGCTTCACAAGGTAAAGTTTTATATTTTTCTATAATAATCCCCTTTTCAAGTTTTGCGAGAGATTCATTAGTGGGAATATTTTCGATTTGCGCCCAATATGTTCGCCGATGCTGAAAAGACGGGTGCAACAATCTGTCTATATATTTTTTCTCATTCGTTAATAATAATAATCCCTCCGAATCTGCATCCAAACGACCAATAGGATAGACATCGGAGGGAAAATTAAATTCTCTAAGAGTTCGGTGATTCGAACCATCATCTGTAAATTGAGACAAACAAGAATATGGTTTATGAAATGCAATAATCATTTTATCAATCTATTATCAATAATCTAACAATTATTACATAAACAATCCACCAACAGCACTTATCCCTCCCCATAAGATAATCGTAACAGTGCACACAATTATTGCTAAAATATACCCCCATTGTTTATGCATTCGTGATGCACCTGCGACAGCTAAACCAATTGCAATATAATATAGAGGATAAAATATTGATATTCTTGATAAAAATGAAAACCATGCAGGATGTTCAGCAGGATCAACTACGAATGAGAGTGTCAAACCAAAGACTGTCGTGTCTGTAAGAAATTGAATCATTGTCGAAACTAAGACACCTAAGCCCGAAATTGCTGCGCCAAACGCGGTTAATCCCATTATATTAGGATAAGGGCTTGGTTGTTCAACAAATAAACGAGCAGCAAAAAAGAAAAATGCTCCTACCACAAATATTCCAAATAAACTATATATGAGAGAAACTCCAACCGTAGATAAAGGCTTAAATTCAAAATTTGAATCGAACTGTTCTTTCATTTCTTCCAATTGCTCATCTGTAATTTGAGGATTTTTTTCAAGTCTTTTTATAATATTACTATTCATCGCCGCCATTTCCGATTTCACCCCATCACTTTTCGATACCAGATACATACCGGTTGTCATACAAAAGGTTTCCAGTAATACAGCTATGGCAACTATTTGAAACCATCGTGGAATAATTTTTCTGCCTAACTCATAGGGCTGCATAATTATTTCCAAAAAACCCATGATTGGATGTGCTTTTTCTGTTAACTCTTGATTTTCAATCAATACTTCATTCATTATTGTTTCTCCCTAAAAAAGTTGCCGACAAAACGACATCACTCAAGCATAGTTTCGGTTATTGTTTCGTAAGAATATCATAAGCCAATTGATACTTCTCTCTGATTTTGACACAAATTGCTTCCGGCAATGCAGGCGGAGGCGGATTTTTGTCCCATACAGTTGTTTCCAGATAATCGCGCAGCACTTGTTTATCAAAATTTACCTGTGTTTTTCCTTCTTGATATTCTGAACGAAGCCAGTAACGGGATGAATCCGGCGTAAGTGCTTCATCAATAAGAATAATTCTGCCATCGGGCATAGTACCAAATTCAAATTTTGTATCCGCAAGTATAATACCGCACTCAGCCGCATACTCAGAGGCATACGAGTAAAGTTTGAGTGAAAGATCGCGTAATGTTTCGGCTATATCATGCCCCACTGTTGCCGCTGCTTCTTCGAAAGTTATATTTTCATCATGTCCTGTCTCTGCTTTATGTGCCGGTGTAAAAAGCAGATTTGGCAATTGCGAAGATTCAACCAAACCCTCCGGCAGTGGAATTCCGCACACCGAACGTGATTGCTGATACTCTTTCCAGCCCGATCCGGCAAGATACCCACGAACAACACACTCTATTGGCAATGGCTTTGTTTTTTTCACATTGTTTTTTTCACAACCATAGAGCGACCACGCAACTGTTCTATATAAGGGGCACATTCAATGGGGTACTCGTCCACATTGGCAGTAATCACATGGTTTTCAATTAGGTCGGCTGTTTTTTCAAACCAAAATAATGACAAGGCAGTCAGTATAGCGCCCTTTCCTTCAATCGGATTGGACATAATCACGTCAAATGCGCTAATGCGGTCAGTCGCTACCATCAGCAAACTGCTGCCAAGGTCATATACATCACGCACCTTGCCGCGACGTAATAATGGTAATGTTGGAAACTCTGTCTGATACATAATTTTCTTTTGATTGTTATTTGTGTTGAAAAAAGACAGTGTGCCGTAGCCGTTCTGTCATTGCTTTTGTTGCGCTTCGTCGAAGAACTATATGATATTTTTAGAGAATGACGTAACTTTGCGTAGCTGTTTTATTCATTTCATTAATAATTTACTATGGCATCACCCCTTAAACAAACTCGTCTGCAACCAAAGAAAATACTTTGGGGAATTCCTCTTCATGTCAATAACATGAAAATATTTGCTATCGGTCTTTGTATCATCATTGTCGGCTTTGTTATGCTTTCTACCGGAATTTACAAAGACGAAGCCACTTATTTAGAAACATGGGACAACCCTATGTCCACCGTCGTTGCTCCAATTTTGCTTGTTATAGGATATTGTGTCGTTGTTCCTTACGCACTCATGATGAAAAGCAAAGATACTTCTTCAGAGCAATAACTATCTCTTAAGTTATGGTTGTTTCTCAACACAATTCCGAAAAGATTTTAGATAATGCCGCTGAATCATATTCTCCCGATAAAGAGAAGGAAGTGGTTCGGCGGTTGCCGTCTAAGTTACAATCTGTCCGAAAAGCTGCTCAAAATTCCGGCTTATTGACCAATCTTTTTAGAAATATTACCACCCTATATGCAATGCTCACGGAAAAGGACTATGCTCTTTCCTTGAAATCGAAAGCAATGATTGTTGCTGCTCTCGCCTACTTCATTCTTCCTACCGACTTAACGCCCGACTTTATTCCTTTTGTCGGCTATATTGATGACGGCATCGTCATTACAGCTCTCATGAAAAGAGTCAAATCTGAAATTGACAGATTTCTTCAATGGAAAGCCGACATATAATCATATCGGCTATCCTATTGTCAAACTTCTCACTTATCATTTGCGACGGAATCCACCCGGTTTTCTGCCACCGAATTTCTTATCATCATCTCTTCTTTTGTCATAGCTTCTATTGGGATTATCTCTCGATTCGGGATTATATGTTCTGCCCTTTTCGCGATCATCACGATCGAAACGTGCACGATACGGCTTCATCCCTTCATAAGGATTATTCGGTTTCAGATTAGCTCCTTCACGGTTACCATGAGCCGCGCGTTGTTGAGAACCCTCTTTATCATCAAATCTGCGTTCGCCTCCCCGTCTTTCACCGCCGCGACGATCATCACGGAAACCACCGCTGCGTCTGTCACCACCACGATCATCACGGAAACCACCGCTGCGTCTTTCGCCACCGCGATCATCACGGAAGCCACCGCTGCGTCTGTCACCACCACGATCATCACGGAAGCCACCGCTGCGTCTTTCGCCACCGCGGTCATCACGGAAACCACCACTGCGTCTTTCGCCACCGCGATCATCACGGAAACCACCGCTGCGTCTGTCACCGCCGCGATCATCACGGAAACCGCCACTGCGTCTTTCGCCTCCACGTCGGTCATCACGGAAACCGCCACGACGATCACCGCCTCCACGACGGTCATCGCCTCCACGTCGGTCATCACGGAATCCGCCACGACGCTCACCGCCACGACGATCATCACGGAAACCGCCGCTGCGTCTTTCGCCACCGCGATCATCCCCATCAGCGCTCTTCACACTCTCTTCGCTGTCACTTTCTTCACTATCATCATCATCAAGGATGACAACCTCCAACTCATCATCGCCCGCATTTTCATCATCCTCCAAAGACAGAAGCATAGACTCTTCCATCAAAATACTATCTTCGTCTTCGGATTTTTTCTTTTTAGCCCGAGATTGTTTTAATGTTTGCTCGCTTTCCATTGCCACTTCTGACTTACCTCCAACAAATCCCTCAAACACAATCACAAACTCACCACGGAATTTATTTGCACGAAACTTTTCTTCCAACTCGGCAAAAGTCCCATAATGATGCGTTTCCGAAGGATACGTAAGATTACAACCGATATAAGCTTTACGATTCGGCATACGTTCACTCAAAGCAGTCAATAAAGTCAATAAACGATAAGGAGTTTCCAAAAGCGCAACTGTCCGCGATTCCCGAGAAAGCAAACGTATTTCCTCACGACGTTCTTCAGGTTTACGACTCAAAAAACCCGCACTTACAAACACATCAGCCCTAAAACCGCTTCGTGTCAAAGCTGTCATAATTGACGTAACTCCGGGAACAACAGTAACCGGAATCGCATTTTGCAAACATGATTGCAACAAACCCAAACCCGGATCTGCAATAATAGGAGTCCCACAATCAGATATAAGCGCAATAGTTTTACCATCGCGAAGCATAGCAACAATCTCATGCACACGAGAGTCATCGGAATGCTCATTAAACTCCTCAAGTTGCTTCGACAACTTATGCTTACGAAGAAGCGTAGCCCCTTCTTTCATTTCCTCACACACAACCACATCGCATGTGTTCAATACTTTTAATGCCCGCAACGTTATATCGTCATCATGACCAATTGGGGTCGAAACAATGTACAAAGTACCAGATGTCATATTTTGTTCCCACATAATTTTCTCGGTGATTGCAATGCATTATGACAAACAATGCACTACACTTAACCGAAAAGTGATACATATTGATTAATTTTAACTATCTCATTAACTTTAAGCGCATCCCATGAAAATTCATTACAATGCACCCGTCATACTTACATTCACGCTTACTGCCTTAGCTGCTCGTTTGCTTGGTTCAATGACCAACGAAGCAACCACATACTTTTTCTTCACACTCCAACCCGACGCATCCCTCTTCAATCCAATGACTTGGATAAGGATGTTCACACATATAATAGGCCATGCCGATTGGAATCATTTACTCGGAAATTTTTCGCTTATATTATTGATTGGACCGCTGCTCGAAGAAAAATACGGCTCAAAAAGTATGGCTTTTATGATTACCACTACCGCCGTTGTAACTGCATTGCTCCATACCTTCTTTTTTACGGGTGGATTGCTCGGAGCAAGCGGCATTGTCTTTATGCTCATATTGCTCGGCTCTTTCGCCAATATCAAACAAGGGCATATACCCCTGACTTTTATACTTATTGTCATTCTTTATCTTGGTAAAGAATTTATCTACTCCTTCAGTTACGATAACATCTCTCAATTCGCCCACATCATCGGTGGGATTGTTGGCAGCGGCTTTGGTTTCCGGGGCGCAAAAGATACTCTCAAAGCATCAACCCCGAATGCAAGTTACTAAAAAAAAACGTATCTCCATACATGCAACGACTCCTCGGAAACATTCATCATGCGGCTATTCCGATGTCAAAGCAATCAAAAAGTCCCGCATAGCTGCAATCAAAAAAGTAATTTCGCACAGCAAAAATTACTCTGTTCATCATCATAAAACATAGATACAAACCACCTCTGTCATTGAGACTAACTCTGATCAGCAATCCGCCATAAGACCTAAACCAAGTTCCAAAAACCACCCGCATCCAAAAAAGCTTCTCCCCAATCTTGGGGGAGACAAAGAGGGGGCTAAAAAACAAAAACCACGTCCAACAAAACCAAACTCGCATCCAAAAAAGCTTCTCCCACATCTTGGGGGAGACAAAGAGGGGGCAATAAAACAAAAACCACATCCAACAAAAAACCATTCACGTCCAAAAAAACTTCTCCCACATCTTGGGGGAGACTCAGAGGTGGCTAAAAAACAAAAACCACGTCCAACAAAACCAAACTCGCATCCAAAAAAGCTTCTCCCCCATCTTGGGGGAGACAAAGAGGGGGCTAAAAAACAAAAACCACGTCCAACAAAAAACCATTCACTTCCAAAAAAACTTCTCCCACATCTTGGGGGAGACAAAGAGGGGGCAATAAAACAAAAACCACGTCCAACCAAACCAAAGCCACTTCCAAAAAAACTTCTCCCCCATCTTGGGGGAGACACAGAGGGGGCTAAAAAACAAAAACCACGTCCAACAAAAAACCATTCACGTCCAAAAAAGCTTCTCCCCCATTTTGGGGGAGACAAAGAGGGGGCTAAAAAACAAAAACCACGTCCAACAAAAAACCATTCACGTCCAAAAAAACTTCTCCCACATCTTGTGGGAGACAAAGAGGGGGCTAAAAAACAAAAACCACGTCCAACCAAACCGTACGCAGCACCAAAAAGAGCGTACGCAGCACCAAAAAGAGCGTACGCAACACCAGAAAGAGCGTACGCAGCACCATCAAAAGAGTATGCAACACCAGAAAGAGCGTACGCAACACCATCAAAAGAGTAAAAATCATCAACAAAAGCTCTTTTTACTCATTCTTACCCTCTTTTTACATAAAACACGGCTCTTTTTGCATATTTCTATCTTTTTTTTACAAATCACTACTCAATTTCTACTCAATTTTGTTCTCTTTTCATAAAAAATACAGCTTTTGATATATTTACTTTGATTCTTTTTACTAAGTTTGTGTCATATATTACTACGACATTGATTCTTATGACATAATCAATGCCCTTTGTTACATAAAAAACTGTTTGGATGATATGGAAAACAACCTATATCATAAACCGGAATACATTATCTGCACAGAAACTGTAACATTTTGCAAAAAAAACAATCGTTGCAGAAAAAAAAGCAACGCATATCTCATATACTTTCAAGGATACCGCGATGGAAAGCCTCAATAATCGCACTTACACTATGTCCAAAGCGGACATAAAGCCCTTTTTCCCTGCTGCATCTGATATTGCGAGCGATAGAATCCTTCATACTCTCTCAGGACTTGGGAATAACAAAGCCGTAACAACATTCATTGCTGTAATCTGCTTTTTCATGGCAGCCAACCTCAATGCCCAAACACTCGACTGGGTAAAAACTTTTGGAGGAATTGAATATGAGGGAGGGTCTTCGATGGCTGTTGATACTAAGGGTAATGTTTATACAGTCGGGGTTTTTGAAAATATAGTTGATTTTGATCCGGGAACGGCAGTGAAAAATCTTTCTTCTTTAGGTTGGGATGACATTTTCATTCAGAAATTGGATGTTAATGGAAATTTCCTGTGGGCGAAATCTTTCGGAAGGAAAGGTAAGGATTTTGCGGGATCAATTACCCTTGATAAGGCGAGTAATGTTTATATCACAGGAGGCTTTGAAGACACTGTTGATTTTGACCCGGGAATTGGAGTGACAAATCTAACTGCTGTTGGTAAAAAAGACATTTTCATTCAGAAATTGGATGTTAATGGAAATTTCCTGTGGGCGAAATCTTTCGGAGGGAAAGGTTTTGATTCAGGCACTTCTATCGTTGTTGATGATAAAGGGAATATTTACACAGCAGGATACTTTATTTCTACTGTTGATTTTAATCCGGGTCCCAAAACGATGAAGATTTCTGCTGTGGATTTTGAGGATGCATTCATTCAGAAATTAGATTCTAATGGTAATTTCGTTTGGGCGAGATCTTTCGGGGGGAATGGTGAAAGTTATGCATTTTCTTTAGCTATTGACGCCGAGGGGAATGTCTATACCACAGGATATTTTGATGGCACTATTGATTTTGAGGCTATATCGAATGTAGAGAACCTTTACGCGAAAGGACCTGTAGACGTTTTTATTCTGAAATTTAATGATAAAGATCACTTACTCTGGGCGAAATCTTTTGGAGGAATATCAAATATTTATCCACAATCTATAGCGTTTGATGAAAAAGGCAATGTCTTTGTCACAGGAAGTTTTATGGAAACAGTAGACTTTGATCCAGGAGCAGAGGTGATGTATCTACAGTCGAATGGATTAGAAGATATTTTCATTCAGAAATTGGATAAAAATGGTAATTTCCTCTGGGTAAAATCTTTTGGAGGGAAAAATTTTGACCAAGCGTCTTCTATAGCTATTGATGCTGAGGGGAATGTCTATACCACAGGATATTTTGATGGCACTGTTGATTTTGACCCGGGAATAGGTGTGGCGAATATTTCTGCCGTAGGTGGAAACAATACTTTTATTCAGAAATTAGATGAAAACGGTAATTTCCTCTGGGCAAAATCCTTTGGGGGGGATGGTGGGTCTGGAGGACAATCTATCACCGTTGATGCTACAAATACTATCTATACAACAGGATATTTTAGTGAGTCCGTTGATTTTGATCCGGGAACGGAGGTGAAAAATCAAACCTCAGTAGGAAAATCAGACATTTTTGTGCATAAAATGAAACAAACTGCGACGAGTGTGGCGGATATGGGCAATGGTATTGATATTTCTCTTTATCCCAATCCGAGTAATGGTTTTATTCATATTTCTTTAAACGAGGCTGTTGGCGAAGCGGATATTACTATTACAGATTTGCAAGGAAAAATAATTCACTCCGAACAAATGAGCGCAGCCACTAAATCAAGCATTGATATTCAAGCTCCGAACGGTGTATATTTTGTTCATGTCAAAACCGCAAAAGGACAAAGTATTATGAAATTTATCAAAGAATAATTAACGCTTACTTTTTCTAAAAAATTATTTTTTCCCAATATATTCAAGGATACCGCGATGGAAAACATGATTAACCGGACTTACAATATGTCCGACCCCGATTTAGCGCAATTTACTACCAATCTTGCAGGGTTTTTGACTCGTGATTTAGCTGATTTGGCTGAGTTCGGCATGACCGCTGCCAAAATCACGGCTTTGGTTGATCTTCAAAATGCTTTTGAAGTTATTACACCCGATTATGTCTATGTGGCAATCGTTTCCCAAAAGGTCTTGGATAAAAATAATAAGCGAGAAGTTTTGGAAGATATGCTCGGCAAAATTCGTGTCAGAGCCGTCAATACTTTCGGTGAAGATAGCCCTTCGTACAAGGAATTTAACTTTACCCGTGTGAATACGACGTCGGATGCTACCTACCTTTCGCGGTGTCGTTCTATTGCCGCAACGGCGGAAAAATACCTCACGGAGCTTGCCGCTTTTGGTCAAACCCAAG
>VYMG01000114.1_pt1 | contig 36242 bp, 33 predicted proteins | sample 5115261 | NCBI WGS metagenome assembly VYMG01 (sample SAMN12291781, study PRJNA351875) | freshwater metagenome | isolation source: freshwater lake | place: USA: Michigan, Wintergreen Lake | collected 2013-08-08
ACAACAACAAAGCATCCATAGAAATATGTTCTCATTATTTTTTCCCTTCCAAAAGATCAATTCTTTGTTGTAATTCTTTGTTTTTCTTTTCAAGCGAAATCAATAATAATTTCAATGTTGCACTCCTGTCATAATATGTTTTTTTAAATGACTTAAAGTAATGTCAGATAACATAATTTCCTAATAAACTTTGATAATATAAGAAAAATTTTCAACAGTCAACCTTGTGTTATGAAAACTTAATATTGGAATTGATTGTTCACTCTCAAAACTCACAGTAACACTTCAAATCGTTTCAATGCAACAATATCACATTATTCATCAATACCGATACTATGCGCTATATATTCTACATGGTATTTCCAGTCTATATCTTTGGCAAGGTCATTTTTTTCAAAGTGCGTATTCAGAGATGGTTGTGCCGCCCATAATTTTCTTGATGGTTTAAACACGATGTGAAGTAACGAAAAAAGATATAATTTTACAAGAATTCGCTTATGCATGGAATCCTTGAATGCAGCGAACAAGAACGATGATGACCAAAGACCCTTTTGAGTAATTGCTAACCACATACTTGCATCATAGTTTTTTTTCTTATATGTTAAAAAAATACTTTTTACATACTCTAATTGCTTTTTGGTAGTTAAAAATGTTAAACATGTTGCATTAACAGTTTTCCATATTTGATTACCCATCTGACGATATTCACTTTTATGTTGATGGAGTGGTAATGTATAATAATTAGGATGATCATAGGGTGTAACAAAATGAGCATCCTTCATACCACAGAGACATTCAAGGGATAATCGGATAGAATCCCGTAAATAGAAATAATCATCTTCGGCAAACATAATATTGTCTGAAAAATTTTGTTGTTCCAATATGAGTATCTGCTGCTCGAATGTCAGTGCATTGCCAATTCCTTTATAATGGAGGAATGTCATGGACTCCGCTTTACAATGACGTAAACACATCGCTTCATATTCATTAGGACAATTATCAAACAGAACCCAAATATGATATTCCAATCCTTCCAGTGCTTGTATGAACGATGCGAAACATACTTCAGCCATTTTCATTTTATTATCCGAGAAAAATGCCGGCGTTTTGGAGATTCCCGGATATATTCTATAAGCGATTGCTATTGTGTAAGACATAATTCATCAATAAATGGACGGAGTGAAAGCCAAATTTCCTTAGAAGTTTTGTAATAAAGATACTTCTTGTGAAAAATATCTTTTTTGGTGATGAGAAATAGTAACTTAAACAATACTGATTTTAGATGTGCAAATGTTATTTCCCAATGTTGTATTTTGACTAATGTTTTATACGAAGAATATTGTGATGCGCAGCGCAACATTCCGGAAAAAAGATTCTTGAGATAAAACTCATTTGCTCCGCCGGAATTTTGTGAACTTTTGCCACGATAATGAATCACAGTCGTTGTAGGGACAATATAACACTTGCGATGTGCTTGCGCTTGAACACGGCGACAGAAATCAGTTTCTTCACCATAAAAAAAATACCGTTCATCGAATCCATGAAGTTCATCAAAGACACTTTTACGTATCAGCATAACGGCACCATCCACATATTGAACGGGAAAAGGTTTTGTTGGGCGTAAAAACGTATGGCGTAATGCAAGCCACTTGCGATATAGTGTTACAAGAAACAAACCATCGGCAAAAGTGTGTTTGAGCGAAGGGAAAGAACCATAGCTGCGCTGCCAAGAATAATCGTGATAGAGTTGCTGCATCCCCCATACACCTCCGTCCGGTAATGTTTGTGCACTATGAACTAGTAATCGAATACTGTCCGGCAAAAAACGAGTATCTGCATTGATAAGCAACATATACTCAGAATCCAACAATGATGCTGCAACATTAACAGCATAAGCATATCCTTTGTTTTCTTTGAGAATATGCAATGTGATTGACGGATACTCTGTGTGCATCATCTCATGGGTGGTATCGGTTGAACAGGAATCAACAACAACTATATGTTCATGGGGAACATGGTTTGTTTCAATCAAGGATTGAAGACACTGACGCAACAAATCTGCAGTGTTGTATGATATAATACCCACTCCGAGTACGGTTTCTGCTTTTGTTTTTGTATCCACAAAGATAGAGAATGGGAAAAACAAAAAAAGCCGCTTACAATCATGAAACGGCTTTCATTACTAAAGTTTCGTCGGGGTGAGAGGATTCGAACCTCCGACCTCCTCGTCCCGAACGAGGCGCTCTACCGGGCTGAGCCACACCCCGAAACTTGAAGTGCAAAAATAACCGATTCTTCCAATTTTGACAAATGTACAGCACTTTGAAGGGCAGAGTTCTGGTCAAATCAGATACAATGAATAACTTTTCACGTACCGATAATTGTGAATTCAGAAAAAAAGCCCGATATTGCGAATCTGAAAAAGACTACTTTCAGATTAGTTCCATATATATAAAGGAAACACAATGATACTTTTCAAATCAAAATCTATGCGTTTGTCTGTTTCGATAGCATCCGTATTGTTGCTGATGAGTTTTGTGTTCTCTAATAAAGTGAGTATTACTGCTCATGATATTTCAGCTCAAAAAGAGATTGTTCCGACAAAACCGGAGCCATTGTTTACCGATGCAGAACATGATTTTGTCCAAGTAGGAGAAGCATCATGGTATGGGGCAGAATTTCACAATCGCCCTACAGCAAGTGGCGAAATGTTTGACATGAATGGCTTGACCGCTGCTCACAAGACATTACCGTTCGGAAGCTTAGTTGTTGTTACTAATAATGTTACAGGTAACTCAGTCTTGGTAAAAATCAATGACAGAGGTCCCTTTGTCCGCAAACGCATTATTGATCTTTCTCAAAAAGCAGCATCAATTCTTGGCGGTTCACTTTTTAAGATTCAAATAGAAGCTTACACTCCCGGCTCATTTGCCTCAACCGACGAAAACGATAAAGTATTGGTTTTCTCTGATAAGTCAGAAGCTCTGTTAGTCAACAATTCTTCTACGCGGGACATAGAAACGCATGCAAACTTCGGTGTTGCAATGGCAAGACTTTCGCAATTATCCAAAGCAAATGAACATAAGAAGTATTCGCTGAAACCAATGTGGCAAGACAATGGTTCACGTGATGTTGTCCGATATGTCATTACGACTATAGAAACTTCACAACCGACATTGCCGGAATTGTTCTAACATACCTATTTTCAAACAAGAAGGGGTACCACGTTTAGTGAGTACCCTTTTCTTTTGTCGAATCTCTCAACGATTGTCTTTCTTCATACGTTTCTAATTTTTTCGTAATTTGCACTTTCATTCAATCCACACTTACATTCATGAAAATTTCATTGATACGTACAATCGTACTTGGCTCAGTACTTTGCACCTTGACTTTATTGCAAAGTTTTCAATGTGCCTCACCCAACATGACCAATGGTCGTGAGTCATATCGTAAAAAAGATTACTCCAACACTATCAAGCTCATGCAACTTGAGGTAGAGAAAAATCCCCAAAACGCTGAAGCGTGGTACTATCTTGGTGCTGCCCAACGAAACATAAATGACTATCAAAGTGCAGTCACCTCCATGACCAAAGCTCTTGATAATGCCCAAGATTTGCCAATCAAAAAAGACATTTTGATTGAGCAATACAATTTATGGGTAGCTATTTATAATGAGGCGGCAAGTTTAACAACCTCTATACAACTTGGTAAGTCCAAAGATGCCAAACAACTCAGTAACCTTGTGAATATGTGTATTGCTCTGCGTCCGGAAGATTACAATGTATATTCATGGCTCGGTGGGGCTTATGAAATGATTGCCGACACGTCGTCTGCTTTAACGACATATTCTAAGTTTATGGATGCTGATGCGACCGCACTGCAATTTGCAAAATCAAAATCGGTGTATATGAAACAATCACGCGAAGAGGTGTTGTCAAAATTAGGTAAGCCAATTAAAACAAAAGGTTTTAAGTCAGGAAAAGACTCTATCGTCTATGATTTGTTCACTGTCGGCAATGACAAAGTCCACATCCTCAGCGAAGAACAAAAAAACAAGACATTCGCAGTGCAGGGCTGGAAAATCAATCTTCCGACAAATCGCGCCGAAGGCGAAGCCGAAAGAGCTTACACTATGGATATTGCTCCTTACACGGCGACAACAAACATCTATTACAGAAAAAAAGATTTTAACAAAGCGTTGGAATTTATCGAAAAAGCTACCATTCTGACGCCGGATGATCCACAAATAAGTAATTTCAAATTACAGATTTATGATAATCTTGGGCGAAGCAATGAAGTGCTGAAAACTTTGGAAGAATTGGTCAAAGCCGAGCCAAACAATAAAGTAGTTCTTACCCAATACGCTTCCGGTTTGTCGAAAGCAAAAAAACAAGAAGAAGCAATCAAATATTATGAAAAAGCATTAAGCATAGACCCGAATTATGATATCGCTTTATATAATATTGCTGCCGAATACAAGAACAAAGCAAGTGAAATACAAAAAACCGAAAAAGAAAAGCGTGAAAAAGATGCTAAATACAAAGAAAACGAAAGTATGTATTTCCCTATCTTATCCAAATCAGCAGAGTATTTTTCACGCTACAAGAATCTGCCGGAGCATCGTCGTGATTTTTCACTATTAGTCCAACTTTCTAATATTTACGAAGTTACACGTGATATTACGAAGCTTAAACTTACAATAGCTGATCTTGAATCAATTGAACCGGAACACAAAACCAATCCGACTTACTACGAAATTATGGGCGGCATCTATTTGCGTCAAGGTCAGAAGGACAAATCGAAAAACGCTTATGATACAGCCGATAAGATACGCGGCAAATAATTTTCCTCATTTATTTTTTGGAGCACAACACTCATGGCTGACAACATGGACCAGCAAGAACAAACACAACAAATCAGTATTGAACTCGGAGACCGTGAAGCAGAAGGTATCTATTCTAATCTTGCTATCATATCTCATTCACCCGCTGAATTCGTTATTGATTTTACTCGTATTTTACCCAATGTACCGAAAGCAAAAGTATATTCTCGTATCATCATGACTCCGCAACATGCTAAAATGCTCATGAATGCTTTATCGGAAAATATCCGTCGTTTTGAAGCTCAAAACGGTGCCATTGCTGACGGTAATGACCCACTTTATGCGGCAGCGTCAAATAGTATTCACTAATATTTGATTCAACCTTGTAGTTTTGTAGCCATATCGTCGAAACGGTATGGCTTTTTTTATGCTCAAACAAAAATTTTGTTAAGTAGGACAATCAGCTATATCGTTGAAAATCGAGATAATCAATCCGGTCAATCACTTTATTCTTGGTATTTTTTGAAGGGTAACATCATGCATGCAGGTAATTTTGTTTTGACTTTACACACCCATCTGCCATACGTACTAAATCACGGCGTTTGGCCCCATGGCAGTGATTGGTTATGCGAAGCAGTCGCAGAATGTTACATTCCTTTACTCAATGCTGTCCAAGATTTGGCGCATGAGGGCATCGCTGCAAATATCACCTTCGATATTTCGCCGGTAAATTGCGAACAGTTAGCTGACCCTGCTTTCCGTACTTTATTTGAAGACTATTGTCGCAATAAACAAAAACTTGCGCGTGAAGATGCCGCTTACTTTCTTAAACACAGACATGAAGCTCATCAAATATATCTGGCGCAATATTGGGAACAATGGTATGGGCAAAGACTCAAAGATTTTACCGAGCGTCATTACTCCAATATGATTACCTCAATGAAAACATTGCAAGATAATGGGTTAATCGAAATCATTACTTGTGGTGCAACTCATGGCTATTTTGCTTTAATCGGTGACGACCGCTATATTCGCTTACAAATAAAAGCTGCTATCGAAAATTATGAAAAACACTTCGGTAAAAAACCTCGCGGTATCTGGTTGCCCGAATGTGCGTACAGACCGGCATACCATTGGCAAACCTTCATTCCATCATCCAATGATTACAATCAACCTCGCCACAGACCGGGTATTGAAGAGATTGTTGCAGAATTTGGATTAGAATATTTCTTTGCAGATCAACATCTGGCTCAACATCAAGCACCGCTTGGGGTGCTCGACAATAATGATCAATTCATATCACTTTCATCACCGGATATACATCAACATCGTCCCTATTTTAGCAGAAGCCCAATGCAGCCGGTTCATATTCAATCAGTTTCTACATTATCAGGCAAAACGGCTGTTATGTATGCACGTCATCAAAAAGTGGCTATGCAAGTTTGGAGTGGCGATTCCGGCTATCCCGGAGATCCTGCGTATTTAGACTTTCACAAAAAACATTGGTCATCCGGCTTACGATATTGGCGCGTAACAGATAATAAAGCCGATATGATGTATAAATTGCTCTATGTGCCCGAGTGGATCGAAAAAAAAGCTGAAATGCACGCCTTCCATTTTGTCAAATCAGTAGAACAAACAGTAACATCATGGGCGGCAACCACTGGAAAATTTGCCACACTTTGTACACCATTCGACACAGAATTATTCGGACACTGGTGGTTCGAAGGACCACAATTTCTTAAAGCTGTTTTACGAGGCTTACATTATTCGCCGTATGTGAACACGACAACTGCATCACAACAATTAGACCTTGTTCGCCCACGATCCGTTTCAGCCACAATCGAAGGAAGTTGGGGCAGAAATGGCAACCATGAAGTGTGGATGGGCAATGATACAAAATGGACATGGGAGATAATATATCGTGATGAAATTGCTTTGTCGGCTCTCATGGATAAAGTGAAATCTTCTCCTAAAAATGCAGCGCTCGAAAGAATAGTAAAACAAGCCATACGGGAATTAATGCTCTTGCACTCATCCGATTGGCAATTCCTAATTTCAACAGTGTCTGCAAAAGATTATGCAGAAATGCGTTTTTCTTTTCATCATTCCGATTTTACTCTCTTATGTGAAATGGCTGAGAAATATATTGGTACAAAAAAACGCTTATCCAAAGCCGATAAAGAATTTATTGAAGATATAGAAAAGAAAAACAATGTGTTTCCGGAAATATCTCTTGATTGGGTGTAAAATATTTCTTGAAGAACATTTTGTGAGGATAAAAGTAAACAGACATGACATTTCGTAAAATATTATATATAGATTTAGATGGCACATTGATTCAAACAGACACCTTGTGGGAATCTGCCTTGTTACATTGGAAGCTGACTATTTTTGCACCTTTACTGTGGATATTTTGGCTTAGAAAAGGCAAATCATATCTCAAACACAACATAGCAGAAAACGCAATACCTGACGCATCTGTATTGCCTTACAATAATGAGGTAATAAGTGTAATCAATAATCATAAAAGCAATGGTGGCTTAGTCTATTTGGCAACAGCAGCCAATCACAAAGTGGCACAAACAATCGCCGATTATCTGGGAATATTTGACGGTGTCTTGGCTTCATCTCCCCATCACAATCTTTCACGTCACAATAAAGCGGATGAATTATTGCGCCATGCTCACGGAGAGTTTGATTATATCGGCAATAGTAGCGATGATATTCCTGTATGGGAAAAATCAGGAAGAATTGCTTTGGTGGGTAAAAAATCTCTCATTCCCTCTTCACTTTCTCATATTCCTATAATTTTTCATGCAGATAATTCCGTTTCATCGTTTCATGCAATCATAAAAGCATTAAGAGTCTATCAATGGGTAAAAAATCTCTTATTATTTTTACCATTAATCTTGGCACATCGTTTTGGGGATATACCACTTTTTATTCAGGGTGTTATTGCTTTTTTCTGCTTTTCATTTTGCGCCTCATCAATTTATATTCTTAATGACCTTCTTGACATCGAAAATGACCGACATCATATTCGAAAAAAGAATAGACCTTTTGCAGCAGGCATACTTTCCATTCCCTTAGGGTTAGTGTTGATTCCTTTATTGCTTGCAACAGCTTTTTTTTCCGCTCTTCAGTATCTTCCGATCGGATTTGTGTTTGCATTGCTTTGTTACCTTATTGTTACGGTATCTTATTCATTCGGCTTAAAAAAAACACCGGTATTGGATGTTATTATATTGGCAGGACTTTATACTTTCAGAGTACTCTCAGGCGGCATTGGCTTAAATATCCGCATAAGTCCATGGCTGTTAATGCTATCAATATTTTTATTTTTAAGCTTAGCTTTTGTAAAACGTTATGCTGAAATCATAAGCATGGAGAAAAAAGAGCAGCATCAAGCCAAAGGTCGTGGCTACCGCACTGAAGACAAGCCGATATTGGGCATGACCGGCGTTGCGTCGGGCATCGTTTCTGTGCTGGTATTTGTACAATATCTTCGAAGCAATGAAGTAGTACATCTTTACCATAATTCTCATTTATTGTGGCTTGTTCCGCCATTGTTTCTGTATTGGATTGCGCATGTATGGTTTATTGCAAATCGTAATCAAATGCATGATGACCCTATTATTTTTGCAGCAAAAGATAAAACAAGTTATTTGGTTTTTGGTATTATTTCTATAATTATTCTTTTGGCAATGTCTCATCTAAATATTCCACGTCCATGGTAAATTTTTCTTCTTGGGGTAATTATCCTATTGTGGAACATTCATCCATACAATCCTATATATGGAGACATGACATTCCATCATTCGCCGATTCCGGTACATATCTTCCCTATGGTTTGGGCAGAAGTTATGGCGATAGCTGCCTCAATGACAATAATATACTTATCCACACTGTTCAACTGAATAAATTTATTTCCTTTGATGCAACAACAGGTATATTACATTGTGAATCGGGAGTATCTTTAGAACATATATTACATGAATTTGCGCCACGGGGTTGGTTTTTACCCGTTACACCGGGAACCAAATATATAACCGTCGGAGGTGCTGTTGCCAATGATGTGCATGGAAAAAATCATCATCGCCGAGGTACATTCGGTGCTCATGTGAAAGCTTTGACACTTCTTCGTTCCGATGGCAAACAATATTATTGTACACCCACTGAAAATAAAGAATTATTTTCTGCAACAATAGGCGGCATGGGACTCACGGGACTTATCACGGATATTGCATTTCAATTGCTGCCGATTGAAAGTACATATATTGATAATCATTCCACAAAATTTTCATGCGTGGATGATTTTTTTGAATTGTGCGAAGATTTGGAAGATGAATTTGAATACACAGTAGCGTGGATTGATTGTCTTGCTACAGGAAAAAATTTGGGCAGAGGACATTATTATCGCGGTAATCATTCCAAAAAGAAAAGAAAAAATATCGCAAAAAAACCTATTGGCATTATACCGTTTTTTGCTCCGGAATTTGTGCTTAATCCATTATCAATAAGAGCATTTAATACTGCCTATTACAATAAACAATTCGGCACAACCATAAAAAACACTGTGCATTATGAACCATTCTTTTATCCCTTGGATATTGTGCATCAGTGGAATAAATTGTATGGCAGACGCGGTTTTTTACAATATCAATGTGTTGTTCCATTAGCTGACGGTTCTGATGCTATTAAAGAAATGTTAGCACGTGTGGCAGCGAGCGGCACCGGTTCATTCCTTGCCGTATTAAAAAAATTCGGCAATATTTCCTCTCCCGGACTTATGTCATTTCCCATTGAAGGATATACACTCACATTAGACTTTGCAATGCGGGGTGATTCAACATTGCAATTATTACAGACACTTGACGACGTTGTAAAAAAAACAGGTGGCAGATTATATCCCGCAAAAGATGCAAGAATGTCTGCGGAAATATTCCGGAACGGCTATCCGCAATGGCAGGAATTTTCACAATATATTGACCCCAAATTTTCATCCACTTTTTGGCGACGAGTTACAAAGGAAACTTTATGAATATAGTAATTATTGGTGCAACGAGCGCTATTGCGCATGGAGTTGCAAAAAAGTATTGCTCGCAAAAAAATTCAGTATTTTACCTTGTGGGACGATCACAAGATAAACTAAATGCTATTGCCGACGACCTTCGTGTTCGCGGTGCACAACAGGTTTATACCGACGCTTGTCTTTTTACTGATGTGAAACAATATCAAACGCTGTTTTCTCGTATTCTTGCATCAATGAAAACTCTTGATATAGTACTCATTGCACATGGTTCACTCACACATCAAGAAAGAGCCGAACAAGACGCTCTTTATACTTTTGATGAGCTTCATACGAATTTTACTAGTGTTGTCGGACTTGGTGTTGTAGCAGCCGAACAATGTAAAAAACAAAGAAGCGGAACCATTGCAATTATCGGTTCTGTAGCCGGTGAAAGAGGCAGACAAAGCAATTATTTGTATGGTGCTGCTAAGGCGGGGGTCACAGCCTTTTGTTCAGGTTTACGGAATCGGCTGATGCCATTTAATGTCCACGTACTTACTATTTTACCCGGCTTCGTGGATACGCCGATGACAGCGGAAATCCCTAAAAATTTCCTTTTTGCCAAAGCTGATGATGTGGGAGCCGCTATCGTTAATGCTATCGAAAAGAAAAAAAATGTTTTATATACGCCTTTCTTTTGGCTATATATAATGACAATTGTCAAAATTATTCCAGAATTTATATATAAGCGACTCAAAACATAAGATACCTTTTGAGTTATTTTAATATATTCGCTCTATATTTGCTTTCATTGATATAAAATAGAAAGAACCGGAAGTCCATATACTACACAAATATTAATGTGTTTATTTTTAAAAGTCTATTTTTACTACTATTAAACAATACTATGATCACATTAAGATTAGCAGCTATATACAATATCATTTGGGGGATATGGGTTATTGCCTTTCCACAGCACTTTTTTTCATTAGCCGGAATGGATGCTATAAATCATCCAATGGTCTGGCAAGGTATGGGTATGGTCATAGGTGTTTATGGCTTGGGCTATTGGTGGGCAAGTTACAATCCCTATAAACATTGGCCCATAGTTGCTGTCGGTTTTTTAGGAAAAATTTTCGGACCAATTGGTTTCTTGTTCAATTACCTTAGAGGCGATGCTCCAATGACATTTGGCTATACAATTATTACCAATGACTTAATGTGGTGGATTCCTTTTTTTCTCATTCTAAAGAAAGTACATACCGACTATAAATGGGCATTGAAATGATAAAAAAATCTATTATTATGTTTATGGGTTTATTCTATATTTTTGCAGGAGTAAATCATTTTATCAATCCCGAATTTTATAAACCTTTGATTCCCGATTATCTTCCATGGAATGATATACTCAATAGTATTTCCGGGCTTTTAGAGTCTGTCTTTGGTATGGGAATTTTATGTAAGAAAACAAGAAAAATATCTTCTTATGGAATAATTGCACTACTATTTCTTTTTATTCCATCGCATATTTATTTTATTCAAATCGGCGCTTGCATACCTGATGGCTTATGTGTACCAATGTGGATTGCATGGGTTCGCTTAATGATTATTCATCCCATTCTTATATATTGGGCATATTATGTGTCAAAAAGCAATAATTTTTGAAAACACATGGTGATTAAGGTGACTATTGAGTTTGTTTTATGCTTGATCTTCTTGATTTACATGGAATAGAATTAGTAAAAATTTCAAAGCCACTCATTTCGGAAACTCCTTCTATGTTATTGTAAGAATCTCTTGACAAGATATTACAGAATCAGATAGTAGATAAAGATGTATCAGAATGTGAGAAGCCATACTATAATTGTTATTGTTAGTATGTATTCCTCACTTTTTCTAACCGAATATTGAACATTAAAGACTTAATCGTATATGTTTACAAAAAATCCATTTAATTTTGACTATTCATATTTATCTTTACCCGATAAGTTTTATAGTTTAACGAAAGCAAGCTCACTCACAGCGCCTAATCTTTATATACTCAATAGTCAGTTATGTGACGATGTAAATATTTCCCCTCAAGAGTTTAAAAATTGGCTACCATTTATCGGCAACGAAAACATGGCATTACAATCATTTTCCCAAGCGTATGCAGGTCACCAATTCGGTCATTTTACGCTTTTAGGAGATGGCAGAGCAGTTATATTAGGCGAGCATATCACAAAAAATAATAATCGTTTTGATATACAAATCAAAGGCAGTGGACGAACGCCATATTCACGAGGAGGCGATGGCAAAGCCACTCTCAAAGCTATGCTGAGAGAATATATTATTAGTGAATCTATGTTTTATTTACATATTCCCACATCAAGAAGTTTATGTGTCATGAAAACAGGGCAGACTGTTCATCGCGAAACTAAACACACGGGAGCAGCACTTTTAAGAGTAATGAAAAGCCATATCAGAGTTGGAACTTTTGAATATGCCGCACGCTTTGGGAAACAAGATGATGTAAGAGCATTACTACACTATACTATCAATAGATTGTATCCGGAAATTATACATGATGAAAATCCTGCTTTATGTTTACTCAATACCGTTATAGAAAATCAAATCGAATTAGTAACTCATTGGATGCGTGTAGGATTTATTCATGGGGTTATGAATACTGACAATACAGCAATAAGTGGTGAAACATTTGATTATGGACCATGTGCTTTCATGAATATCTATAATCCTAACACGGTTTTTAGTTCTATTGACTATAATGGCAGATATGCTTTTGGTAATCAGTACAGAATTATTGCATGGAATTTAGTACGATTTGCTGAATCCTTGTTACCTGTTTTAGACCCCAATCTAAAAAAATCAGTTGAACTCGCTCAAACGGCTCTTGATAGATTTGAAGAAATGTGGAGAGAAAAACATTATACCGTCATGCTCAAGAAAATTGGTATTGATTGTAATAATCCTGAGTTATATTTTTTAATTGATGAACTTCTATCATTAATGGAAACACAAAAAATGGATTATACAAATACCTTCTATGATTTATCCAATAGCATTAATGATGATGAAGTACGGCATACCAACCCCACGATGAAACTCTGGTTAGAAAAGTGGAAAAATCATATTGAGCACTCAAGCAGTACAACTCATGCTAAAAAAGTAATGCAACAAAACAATCCTGTAATTATACCAAGGAACCATCTCGTTGAGCAAGCACTTGACGATGCAATAATCGGAGATTTGACATTATTCGAAAGTCTTTTAGACGCATTATCGAAAACCTATCAATATGAACATAAGAGATTGGAATATATGAAATCATCAGATCTCGCTTTTGAACAATCATATCAAACGTTTTGCGGAACATAATACTCATTCACAAATGTCTATGATTGTTACAATAAATGCTGTCCAGATTTCTGTATATATTAATTTTTCACAGTAAAATCAACTTCATATATATATTTGCGCCTAACTTTCCGAAGCATGAACGTCTATGTTAGATACGTGTTATTGATAGAAAAAAAAAAGCGACATTTCTGTCGCTTACATTTCTTCTTATGTAGAGGTACTTATACGCTTTCGGCACTCGCTGCCGGAGCAGGTGCAGGAGCCGATGTCGGTGAACCGGAACCTTTTTTCACATAATCAGTTAAATAGAAACCTGAGCCATTAAAAATAAGCCCCGCACCGCCACCTATTTTTCTTGTAACATTGCCTTGCCCTTTTGCCTGCCCTGCACATTGAGCCTCCGGACATTTCTCTAAGGGCTGCGCTGACATAGATTGAAAATACTCGAATACCGCTCCACATGTGGTGCATTGATAATCATAAGTAGGCATAATACAAATAAACGAATATTGAATAAAATAGTGTGCAATGCACGATTACTTACTGACATTATTGTACAAACGAATCTGTCTTCATTCCTTTGCCCTCTGCTATTGTTATATGAAAAAGTTTTACTAATTTTGGATTTAGCTTTAACTAAAAATATATTTTATGCTATCTCAATCTATTGAAGACTATATAAAAACTATCTACTCTTTACAACAACATAAACAGACAGTGACAACAAATGATGTTGCGGGACGCATGGAGGTTTCGGCTGCATCAGCAACAAACATGGTGAAGAAATTAGCTGAGATGAATCTTGCGCAACATGTTTCATATAAAGGAGTTCGGCTCACGGATTCGGGTATCAAAGTAGCGTTGGAGATCTTGCGACATCATCGTTTGTTAGAGCTCTATTTGCATCAAGCATTGGGCTATAGTTGGGACAAAGTGCATGATGAAGCCGAGCATTTGGAACATCATATCTCCGAAGAGTTTGAAGACCGTATTGATTCACTGTTGGGCAATCCACAATATGACCCGCATGGAGCACCCATACCTTCGCGAGATGGTTTTATCCCCGCAATAAGTCATGACAGCTTGGCTCATGCCGAACCTGCATTTGAATATATCATACAAAGAGTGGACGATGAAAGACCCGAATTTTTACGGTATATCGGTGATGTGGGTTTGTTTCCAAATGTACGGTTTCATTTAGTTGCAAAAGAACCCTTCAAAGGTCCGCTCACGCTCATAATTGACAATACGACAAAAATTATCGGCTATGAATCGGCTGAAAAACTATTTATTCTACGACCATAATTTTATAGGATAGTAAATGAACTCGTCAGTATCATTATCGGAGGTACATCGCAGCGTACCTATTAATCAATCACCCAATGCACTTAAACGATTATTAGCTTTTTTGGGACCGGCATATTTAGTCAGTGTCGGATACATGGATCCGGGAAATTGGGCAACAGATATACAAGGGGGCGCTCAATTCGGATACTCATTGTTGTGGGTATTATTGATGTCAAATCTTATGGCTGTTTTATTGCAAACATTATCTGCTCGATTAGGTATTGTCACGGGAAGAGACCTTGCACAAGCATGCCGCGATAATTACCCGCGTCCTTTAGCAATTATATTATGGCTATTATGCGAAATTGCCATTGCTGCTTGTGATTTAGCTGAATTATTAGGTACTGCCATAGGATTGAATTTACTTTTTGGTATTCCGCTGATATGGGGCGTACTTATTACGGCTTTTGATACCATTATTTTATTAACCATACAAAATCTTGGTATGAGAAAATTCGAGGCATTTATCATAACCTTGGTATTTACCATTGGTTTATGTTTTGTCATTGAATTATTTCTTGCAGGACCATCCATACCGGGAATAATCGGTGGATTCTCACCTTCATTACCCGATGGTGCTTTATTAGTTGCAATTGGAATTATTGGCGCAACAGTCATGCCGCATAATTTATACTTGCATTCTGCATTAGTCCAAACACGAGCTTTTGATACAAGCACTGAAGGAAAAAAGAAGGCATGCAAATATAACTTTATTGACTCTGTTATTGCCTTAAATGGTGCTTTTTTTGTAAATGCCGCCATATTAATTATGGCTGCTGCCGTCTTTTATGAAAATGGAAAAATGGTTGCGGAAATAGAAGAAGCGCATGCTTTACTGACACCATTATTGGGCACAACAATAGCAGGAACAGCATTTGCTTTGGCTTTATTGGCAGCAGGACAATCTTCGACATTGACAGGTACATTAGCCGGACAAATTGTGATGGAAGGATTTTTAAATTTCAAAATGCGTCCGGTATTGCGCAGAATTCTTACTCGTATGATTGCTATTGTGCCGGCTGTTATCACACTACTTCAAACAGGCGAAAAAGGCACGATGGACTTACTTATTATCAGTCAAGTCATTCTTAGTTTACAATTGCCTTTTGCGATTATTCCGCTTATACATTTTACCTCCAATAAAAATAGTATGGGCACATTTGCCAATAAAACATGGGTAAAAATATTAGCATGGATTTCAGCAACGATTATTGTCGGATTAAATATTAATTTGGTTATTGAAACAGTAAGTGAATGGATTGCCAATGCTTCAAATCCAATGATGATGAGCATAGCGACCATTCCACTCGCCGCAGGAATGGGCATACTATTACTGTATGTTACGTTCCAGCCTTTGATAAAATCACGCCACACGGTAAAACATCCTTCTTGGCAGTCGGTCATGGATAAAGTGCGCTCTTCCATTACGGATGCATCCGCACCACAATACTCTACAATCGCTGCTGCCATAGCTCACGATGACACCGATGTTGCCGTGTTAAATAATGCCGTGGCTCTTGCTCGTAAACATAATGCTTCTTTGGTATTGTTGCATGTGGTGGAGGGCGCCGTAGGAACTGTATATGGACAATCAACCTATGATGCAGAAACACGTTCAGATGAAGAATATCTTATGGCGGTATGCAATGAATTACAACAATTTTCCATCTCGGTAAGCGTTCACTTGGGCTATGGTAATGTTCCCAAAGAAATTGTGCGTATGGTTAATGAACTTCATTGTGATTTACTCATTATGGGCGGACATGGTCACAAAGGCATAAAAGACCTTATTTTTGGAGCAACAATATCGCCTGTACGGCATGAGGTCACTATTCCGGTGCTTATCGTACAGTAATGTTTTTACTATAGACAAGAGCCATTGCTCATGAAAATGAAACGCTGCATTTTATACTTTTTTACCGTTCTTCATTGTATGTGGATTATCCCACATATAAGTCAAGGTGCGCAATCGCAATTATCAATACGACTTCCCGCAGGTAATAATGTAATGTTACCTGTCTATGAAATCGGTAAAAATTCTTATATACAATTAGCAGATTTTGCCACAAAAATTTTTCCCGGTAGCAGTTATGATACATATCGTCATGAGATTTTATTTAAAAATGAAATATTACGATTCGCACCAACATCATTTTTTGTTTCTCGATTTAATAATTATGAGGAGAATGTTGCACAAATGCCTTTACCGTCCATTACAATACGTAATACGGTATATGTACCTACCCCCCATGTTTTTACAATATTAGAAACATTAAAACTTTTTGCCGTTGATGTATTCCCGGAAAATATTACCTTACATCACACTGCATATATGCAAAAGGAAAATGTGGATGAAATAAAAGTGCTAGAAGAAAATAGACGTTTTGCTCAAACAGGCAAACCACAGGAAGAATCTGTTCACAGTTCATTGCAAGAAAACAATGATAATAAACGAGGGGTATATAAACTGCCAAGCGACTTAACCATGCCTTCCAAAGACAAGTTATTGTATGCTGAAAACACTATCCAACAACGCACCACAGCTATTCCACCACTCATACAGTCCATAACATTCAGTCGCAAGGAACACTCTCTTATATGTATAATTCAAGCGGATAAAACGATACCTTCTTTCCAAAAACCGGAAATTATTCAGGGTACATCAATTAAATTTCGTATTCCCGCAGCCACATTTTCACTAAAACCGAAAGACATTGTCTATCCAAAAGAAATTGAGGCAGTACAAACGGAAATAATTCGTGACATAGCAGTTATTACCATCGTGTTGAAAAAAACCACAGAAGATGTGCAAGCCACGCGTGCCGGTAATGCAACCCTAAATCTTACGATTCCATTACATAATTCAGCACCTCAATTTTTATCTTCCGATAAAAAACAATTTCATATTATTGTCGATCCCGGGCATGGCGGAGAAGATGTTGGCGCAATTGGCGTCAGTGGTATTTATGAAAAAGAAATCACACTTTCCATTGCAAAAAAAGCAAAACGAATTATTGAAGAAACAATACCGGAAGCAATAGTCCACCTTACGCGAGATAAAGATGTATTTGTCGGATTAAAGCAACGCACAGATTTTGCCAATAAGCAACAGGGCGCATTATTTATTAGTATTCATTGCAATGCCGCACCTTCCAAACCGCATCCCGCTAATGGTTTTGAAGTGTATGTGTTACGTCCCGGAAAAACAAAGGATGCCATCCGCGTAGCAGAACGAGAAAATGCATCTTTAGCCCTTGAAAAAAACAAAGAATCACAAAAGAAATTGACCGAAGAGCAACTCATTCTCGCCACGATGGCTCAATCCGCATTTATGAAGTTAAGTGATAAATATGCAGCAACGTTACAAAGAAAAATTCAGAAAAAATCCACCCTTGCCGATAGAGGTATCGCTCAGGCGGGTTTTTATGTCCTTGTCGGTGCTTCTATGCCTAATGTTTTACTTGAAACGGCATTTATCACCAATGACAGAGATGAACAATACATTGCCTCGGAAAAAGGACAAGGCGAAATGGCTGAAGCCATAGCAGAATCCGTAAAAGACTATATTTCTTCCGTAAAGGAAAAGAAATAGCATAAAGCAGATTATTTTTTTGCAGGTCTGTCATATTGACAACATGTATGCAATGAAGAATATGCTTCATCAGTTGCTCTGATATCTTCCATATCATAACCGCTGTCGGCTATTGATTTTTTTATTGCTGCAAGCGATGTGTGTGTATCATCGAATGTTACTGACAGTTTTTTTGTTTTTTTACTCCAGGAAACCGTCTTGATTCCCTCTAATGTATTTACAGCTTTTTCAATAGTTTTTTTACACATTCCGCAATTACCATAAACGATAAATGATTCGGTTTTTTCAGCAGCAAAAGCGGTCATTATCTGCATAATGGCAACCGAAAGATAGATAAGGAATTTTTTCATGATATACCCTTTTGAATGATAATTTTTCTGAAATAATTATACAATTATGTCACTTGTATTGATAATAAGTTCGCCAATTTCTTTTTCTATGTTTTTACCTTTGTCTTGCGCATACCATTTGTGCAATAACAATTGATTATCGGATTTAGCCATACCTTCCGCTTTTCTCTGTAAAAATTCTTGTGCTGCTTGCGACGGTCGGGGTCCCCATGTCCACAATTCCTTTTCAGCTTGCGTATCAAAGGCAATGATTTTAGGAATACTTTTTGTTCCATTTGTCAAGTACTTATCCATAATTTCAGGAAAACTGTCGCGAAGTAAAAAACGAACCGTAATGTTCGTTGAGAGCTTAGCGATTGAAAGAATGTAGGGAACGATTTGTGAAGAATCGCCGCACCAATCTTCTGTAATGACAAGCCATGTCTGGCGTGTTTGTATCTTTTCAACGATTTGTGTGATTTCAGGGGAAGGTATATACGTTTTTTCTATACGTGCAGAGCGTTGTTTATTCATGGGAACATATTGTAAATGTTCGTCGTGATTTTGTGCGGACTGAACCGTGGCTAACTGCGCTCTTTGTGTAAAATGTTGATTGTATTCATCGGGTGACAAACCACTTGAATACGCTGTTTGCAATACAGATGTATTCATAAATGTTCTAATTAAATGTAAACTGATACCCTTTAGACGAAAAACCAAGAGTTTTCATTGAAATAGTACTTACTCTGAAATTACAGACAGATTTGTCGTTTTTTTATCGTTGATTTGAAATTGCCGGATGCAATGTACGATAGTAATCGGATGTTTCTAACTTTTTTGCTGCTGTTTCAATAGCAATATCGTCATATATTGAGCGTTGAATTCTTTGTCTTTTGGATTCAAAGCGCGCCCAAATTTCTTTTTCAAGTAATTTAACGAACAATGGATATTTATCGAAACCTTTACTTTTTTGTTCTTTTTCAAGAAGTTTTTCAATTTGTTCGATTTGCGCCATCACTTTGGGCGAATAACCTTCTTTTTCTACGGATAGACGTAATTTTTTGACAGAGTTCATTGCACCATAAGTGTATTTATCATTTGCAGCAATATAGTCTTCAAAATCTTTAAGTACTTTTTTATTCACTGTAAAATCTTTGGGCAAATCATTTATTTTAGCAGCATATTCATTTGCAAATTTTGTAAAAAGGGATGATTTTACTATCCGTGCTATATCGGAAGGAAATTGCTCCTGTTGAATCTCAATATCAGGGGTGATGCCTTTTTTATCACGAACAGGTCTTCCATTGTTTGTGTAGAATATCATGCCGGAATCAGTTATTTGTTTTAATCCGCGATATTTACGAGCAAAATCAAATTTTTGAATCAGCCTTCCTGATGGTGTGTAATATTTCGATGTTGTCATTTTTAATGTGGAATTATATGGCAAAGGTACGATTGTTTGTACCAATCCCTTCCCAAAAGAGTTTTCACCAACTATAATCCCTCTATCCAAATCTTGTATTGCGCCTGCCAATACTTCGCTGGCGCTTGCACTGTTGGCATTAATCAGTACTGCCAAGCGCACATTGGGTTCCATAGGGTTTATGGATGAACGGTACGATTTGTTTTCATGATATTCGCGCCCTTTTGTCGTAACAATGGTGCTGCCGGTCGGTACAAAGATTTTGGCTATCTCTATAGCTGCCTCAAGCAATCCGCCGGGATTATCACGAACATCTAATATTAACCCCGCCAAAGGCCTTTGTTCTTGCAAACGAATCAATGCTTCACGCACTTCATCGGCACTTTTTCTGGAAAATCTCTCCAAACGCACATATCCGATGCTGTCATGAACAAAACCACTGTAGGAAACATTTTGTACTGTGATATTTTGTCTTGTCAGAACAACGCGCACCATATCGCTCATGCCCTCGCGTGAGATTGTAAACACAGCCGTTGTACCTTCTTTACCACGAGTATATTTGCGCAATCCGGGAGTTGTTTCATTTTGTATAAATGCCGTATCTATTTTTATCAAACGGTCGCCTATTCGTAAACCATTTTTTTCGGCTGATGTGCCTTCATATATATCCGTTATCGTTAATATGCTGTCGCGCACCGCTGCATTAAAACCAAAACCGATATATGATCCCGTGGTAAGAATGTCTATATCTTCGCTTTCGCCTTCTTCATAGAGTTTTGTGTAGGGGTCCAATTCTGTCAACATATTCTCTATGCCGATTTTTACAAATTTCTCAGCGTCAATTTCATCCACATAATTTTGACTCACTTCGCGAAACAGGCTGCCGAAAATTTCCAATGACCGATTGATTTTATGAAAATCGGCATCACTTTTCTTCGGAACCACTGCACTAAGCGAAGAAGTACAGAAAAGAACTGCTATGATGGAAAAATAAAGTCGCATTTCCCTGATGTAAATAAAAAAATTTTGAACAAGTACCGTGCCGTTAGAAATCTTTTGGCTATTATTAGCCATGTCTTATTGTAAGGTATTGTTTTTTATTCAAGCAAAACAACGCAATAATGGGGAGTTAATGCTACGTGATTATACGCATGAGAGTAGAGTTCGACCTTTTTATGGCTTTCGTGGCTGCATGGCAATGATATAAAAAAGGGACATTCATTGTGATGAACATCCCTTTGAGGTCTATGCTGCATGCCTTGGTTAATAACCAAATCGTTTTGATAAATGTTCTATTGCCGTTTGTACTGTCTTATCGGTTTTCAAGTAATTTTCAATCATTTCGCAAGAATGTAACACGGTTGTATGGTCACGTCCTCCAAAATTCGCCCCTATACTTTTCAGCGATAATTGTGTCATCTGTTTCGTTAAATACATGGCAACTTGGCGTGCCAGCACAATTTCATGTTTTCTGGTTTTGCCCTCAAGTGCTTCTAATGTAAACTTAAAATACGAAGCCACAGCTTTCTTAATATCATCAATGGTTAATGATTGCTGAGAAATGGTTTGGGAATATCCTTTGACAACTTCTTGAGCAAGTTGCAATGACATTTCCCTACTATCCAATGATACCTTTGCCAATACGCTAATGAGCGCGCCTTCTAATTCTCTGACACTTGAACCGATATTGCGAGCAAGATATTCGGCAACAGGCGCAGAAACTTCAAATCCTTCGTCGGCACTTTTACGCTGAATAATTGCTAAACGTGTTTCGTAATCAGGTGGTTGAATATCCACGGTTAAACCCCACTGAAAGCGTGAGAGCAAACGTTCATCCACACCACGCAACTCTTTGGGCGGTTTATCGCTTGAAAGTATAATTTGCTTACCGGATTGATAGAGCGCATTAAATGTATGGAAGAAATTATCTTGGGTCTTTTCTTTACCGCTGAAGAACTGTATATCATCCACAATAAGGACATCAATACTGCGATAAAAATTGGTAAACTCATTGACCTTATTGTTTTGAATTGCATTCACATATTCGATGGTAAAACGCTCTGAATTGGTATAAAATACGCGCATATTGCGGTTATTTTGCACAATGTGGTTACCTATCGCCTGTATCAAATGTGTTTTGCCCAAACCTGTGCCGCCATAAATACACAATGGATTGAATTTTGTTTTCCCCGGCGAATCGGACACAGCAAGCGCCGCCGATACAGCAAGTTGATTGCTGTCGCCACGTATAAAATTGTCAAAAATATAGCGTGGGTTAAGATAGGTCGGATAATGCTGAACCGCTTGAGGGGTATTGATGAATGGCAATGCTGCCTGACCTGATGTCGGTGCCGGCGGATTGCGCAATGCAGGTAAAGTAATGGCACGATCTTCTAAGGAGTTTTTTCCTTTATCAACCACTACTTGATATTGTAAACGTGCTTTGGACCCTAAGACTTGATTGACTACTTTGCGTAACAAAGTAAAATAATGCTCTTCAATCCATTCGCAAAAAAACTGGCTTGGAACAGAAATAATCAGCACGTCTTCATGCCAGCGCAGCGCTTTTGTGGGAGCAAACCAGGTTTTGAACATCTGGTCGCCAATATTATCTTTGATGAGCTGAAGACATACTTCCCAAAGCTCCGCAGCTTTGGGGTCATCAGTGAGCTCAACTGTATCTATTGTATGTTTTTTTATTGGTTTTTTAATTTCCGCCAAAGACGGAAACAAGTTAAATGTCTCCAAAGCTTTTCCCAAGCTTACCTCCGTTGATGTCTCCCCCCCAATTTGAAAATTACTCACAAAACGTTACCTAATGTTCCTCACATTCATAATCACAGACAATCAGCCCGACCGAATGATTGCTTCAGCCATGACTTATGTGACTTCTTTGTGTTGTGTAGTAGGTAGCGTATGCCCTCCTTAGATGCTGCTTTATAGCATACGCCGTGGTGTAGTATGAAGTTGTGAAATGCGAACGAGTGTGGAACACTTGCTCTTATTTCGAGTGCGAAAATGCGGATAAATCAGCCATATTTCCAAATCTGGACGCAGATATTTTTTTTCAAAAACCACTTGCATATCTGGAACTCTGTTTGAGATGTCCGTTTTATGCACGTTTCACGCAAAGAGTAAGTGGAAAACTACATGCAAGATATTGATAAAAAACAACTTACACAACGATAAAAAAAACGGGGTCGCCCCCGTTTCACGCATAATACTATGATTTTTTTGAACTTGCGATTGAGTGTCACCAAGCGGCAATCTCGCAACTTTTTGCAAGAAACTTTATTTTCCCAACAGTACAGACAATCCTGCCGGAAGGCGACTGATTCCTATCATAATGAAAACGATGAACCCCAAAGTCATGAACAAGGTATTGCGGAAGCGTATGCTGTCCTCAGCAGTGCGCCATTTGGCTGCCAAATGCAATAAACCGACACCAATCAGATTGGTGATTGCATGTTCCATACGCAAACGATCGAAACCTACCTCAATGGTCATCATGGTAAACAAAACAAGTCCCATCAAGGTCTGTATATCAGCCGAAGATGTTAGTACAATACCCAAGATTCTGTCAAGTTTGCCGAATTTCGATTTCATCAACCAACCCAAGGTATATTTTACCAGCACAAGGGCTGTGGCTAAAAAAACTATATTGCGCCAATGAGAATGGGCAATCAAAAGTATATCCATAAAATCCTCCGAAAAACTGAAGGTGTGAGAAAAAAATGTGTGTTATGTTAATATATCTTTTTTCAACATGATGCCCAAAGAGGCAGCATAGAAGACGATACAATGCCCCACCAGAATTGTTGCCGACATGAGAATCCTCGCTGTTTCCGGCGGATTATCAAATATCATACGCCATCCCACCAAATGATTGGTGAAAAACAGCGGACGCACGACATCTAATGATTCCGCATCAAGCGACGAGATGATTGTAAACACGATGATGATTGCCATTGTCCCCACGATAGGTCCGATGGCATTTTCGACCAATGCCGAGAACAGAAAAGCCAAGGATGCGACTGTCGTCATGCTCAAGGAAGCATACATATAGCTCAGACCAAAACGCCATAGAATATCACTCTCTTGCAATATCGTAATCTTACTGCCTATGATAAGCAATTCCCCTTTGCCGAAAAATAGGACGCTCAAGCCCAAACTCAATACACTCATCCATAGAATTAATGCATTCACATAGATAAGAGCTGCAAAGAACTTGGCTGTGACCACACTAAAGCGCGACACAGGACGAGTCAATATCATCCTATATGTGCCTGCAGTTGCTTCACCCGCCAACATATCGCCCGCAACAAGCGATATAAGCAATGGAATATGAACAAATAAGCTGTTCAACACAATAAATGCAATTAAGTACCCATTCGTTAAATCGCCCGAAAACTCAAACATTTGGCGCAATGACTGTGTGAACAATGCAAAGTATTGCTCACCCTCCGAGTACATTGCCACCTGAATAATGGGCACCAAAATCCCCACCGCAATAAAACCTATATAACTTCGCCACTTAGAAAAAATCTTTATCAACTCGATATGTAAAATTGTCAGCATATTCTCCCCTTTTGGCTTATCCGTGACCGGAATGTTTTGTGATGGATAAAAAGTATTCTTCCAATGATCGCTTGGCTTCAATACCAAGTACGGCAATGCCATTGTTCACTAAGTACTCATTGATGTCTGCGGTATCATTGCGCTCCATATCGAGCATGATGTCCGCATTATCTGTCATGGTGATAAATTTGCTCCATGGCGATTGGCGTAAGAGTTCAAGAGCTTTATCCGGTTCTGAAGTGGTAAAACGTACCACAGAATGACCCTGCAACAAAAGCTGACGCACTTCGCCCTCCACCACAGTTTTGCCTTTATTGATAATCGCCATTCGATTGGCTATCATCTCCACTTCGGGAAGTATATGGGAAGATAAAAAGATGGTTTTCTCTTGTTCATTGGCAAGCATCAAGATCAGATCGCGCATTTCCTTCACGCCCACAGGATCCAGACCATTCGTTGGTTCATCAAGAATAATTAATTGAGGATTATGGAGCAATGCCTGCGCTATGCCCAAACGTTGTTTCATTCCATAGGAAAAGGTTTTTACTTTACTCTCGGCACGCTCATGCAAATTCACCAATTCCAATACCTTCATAATATTGCTTCGTGAAGTATCGGCACCGGACAATCTGCCCAATAATTCCATGTTTTTAAAAGCACTCAGATACAAGTAAAAATCCGGCTTTTCAACTATCGCACCTATATTGCGCAATATCTCATTACGATGCGTAAACAGTGAATGACCAAATACGCTGATGCTGCCGGAAGTCGGGCGGATTAAGGTCATCAACATACGGATGGTGGTACTTTTTCCGGCACCATTCGGACCCAAAAAGCCGAAGATATCGCCCCGATAGACCGTCAAATCAAGATTATCTACTGCACGAAAATTGCCAAAATCTTTCGTCAAACCCCGTATCTCTATCACGGGTTGAGCATGAGTCATACTATGTCCCAAATTGGTAACGATATGCTTTCAACTTTGCAATACTCCCCTGTCTCTATGTTCCACAGCATATCAAAAAACTCATATCACGTATGACATTGCGAATTGTTGGAGTCAATAAATCCAAAAAACTATGTACTTTTCACAGTTGAACGTGAGAAAACTATAATCACTTGCATCATGCTTTAAAAGAAAACCACTAATTTTGATACCATCACTTGAGTATTTCAGTATGGAACGAAAAGAATTTTTACGATTAGCAGCACTTTTACCATTTGTTGGAGCAGGTATGAATATTAAAGCACTTTCAACATTAGCAGAACATTTTCCCGCAACCGACACAATGCCTGCATTGTTTTTAGGACATGGCAGCCCCATGAATGCTATTGAGGAAAATGAATTTGTTGCAGGGTTCCGCACTATTGCCAAAACCATACCGCGTCCCAAAGCTATTCTTTGTGTGTCTGCCCATTGGGAAACAAAAGGAACATATGTCACTGCAATGGAACAGCCGCGCACAATTCATGATTTTGGCGGTTTTCCCCAAGCATTATTCGATGTGCAATATCCCGCGCCGGGCAGCCCCGCCTTAGCCGAAGAAACAAAAGCATTAATTACCAAAACAACAATTCTTTCCGATCATGAATGGGGCTTAGATCATGGTACTTGGAGTGTGGTCAAACATCTCTACCCCAATGCCGATATACCCATTATTCAATTAAGTCTTGATTATTCCAAACCGCCGCAATATCATTATGAACTTGCACAACAATTGCAGCAATTACGCAATAAAGGAATATTACTTATTGGCAGCGGAAATATGGTGCATAATTTACGATTATTGGATTGGAGAAAATTATCCGTCACTAATTACGCTTTTGACTGGGCTAAAGAAGCACAAGAAAAAATGACTTCCTATATTCTTTCCGATAATCATGACCAATTAATTCACTATGCAAAACAAGGTAAAGCATTTGAGCTTGCCATCCCAACGCCCGAACATTATTTGCCATTATTATACATATTAGCTCTCAAAAAAAAGAATGAACATCCTCAATTATTCAACAATCACTATGTGGCGGGTTCATTAACAATGACTTCTGTCATTATTGCATAATCCTTGATACAATCCTTAGAGATAATACTCTGTCAATATTCATCGGAGCATTCCATGAAAAAATTCCTTATCCTCATCATGCTGGTTTGCGGCATCAATGCTGTGGCGCAAGAAAATGCCGCCGCTCTACCCGAATTACAAGAATGGTATTCTATAAAGGGAAGTATATTCAATACAGGTGGAAAAATTTCCTATCTGCCCGGCTTTGATTCTGTTGGCGGTGGTATGAATGCCATAACACAACATATAAATGGTAAAGACATTGTGTGGTATAATCGTTTTCCTTTTGACACAATGGCTCAATTCCAATGGAAATCGGGCGGAGCATTCGATGTCTATCAACTTGATGCCAATGGTGATGGTATCGCGGATTACTTTGACACGAAAGGACGTGTTTATCGTGGCATAAAGGGACAAAAACCTCAAAGTGAACCCGCTATCATTCTTAGCAGGGGGGGTACAAAGAATCCTTTGATTGGTGATCTCAATAATGATGGATATGATGATGTGCTTGCCTATAATGATCCTGACTATTTTGATGTTATTTTAGGCAATAAAGATTTGACAGCCATGAAACGTATAACAGTGGAATTTCCTACTAAAAATCACCATTATGTTGGCGGCTACTTCTCAGAAAATGGCAAACCACGCATATTACTGTTTCATCAAACTATTAGCGATGAAACTTTTACTCTCTATGATGTTATTATTACGAATACAGGAAACCAACCTAAGGTAACTTTGGAATATTTACATCAGATTTCTGAATTTAAAAACAATGGGGAAAATGTTTATTCCATGTATCTAACTAACTTTTATGTAAATAAAATAGAAAAAAAACAATTTATTATTTCAGGTTACGCAATGGAATCAAAGACTTTAGTACTTGAAATTATTAAGGATACTTTAAAAATTATTAAAATTCTTAATATTTCAGTTGGTACACCACAAACTTTATCAACTAGTATAGATAATGATCGAACACCTGATATAGTCTGTCTGACTCAAATAGGTAGTCAAAACAGTGAAAATAGATTTGCAGTTTTTTCTGGGAATGAAATAGACAAACTAATACCAAGAGTAATTTTGCCAAAAAATGTTTGTGCTCTAGATGCAAGTATTCATTCTATTGGAGATGTAAATAGAGATGGTATTGGTGATATTGCACTCGGAGCAGAGGGTTGTTTTTCTGTCTATCTTGGTCTTGATTGGCGGAAAGTGAGTGTCAATTATGTTGCTGAATATAATTCTTTCAAACTTCATCAAAATATACCCAATCCCATACAAAAAGACAGAAAAACTCTTTTGCCTGTGTCGCTCAAACAACAAGGTAACTATTCTGTAGTACTTTATTCTTTGCAAGGCAGCAGAATAAAAGACCTTTTCAATGGTGAATTATCCGAAGGTGAGCATAAAATTCCTCTTGACCTTATGGGCTTATATGCCGGAATGTATATCGTCAAAATGAGTACCGGTTCTGTTTCTCGTGAACGTGCTATCATGATTGGAGAATAACTCATAATATATTCTTTTGTGCCCCATCCCATCCTTCCCCGCAGGGAAGGCATAAAAGACTTCTCCCCGTCGGGGAGAAAAAAAGGGGGGCTCATTTTTATAATTCAATCCCAACGGGATTATACGTTTTTAGAAAAAAAACATCCAGCCCGTCCATATTTCTGCTTCGTATGTTTTGCCCCATCCTGTCAATAGTACAGCGGGGATGCCATGATAACGGAAAAAATAATGTTTTTTTGCCCCATCCCGTCCTTCCCCCGCGGGGAAGGCATAGAAGACTTCTCCCCGACGGGGAGAAAAAAAGAGGGGCTCATTTTTATAATTCAATCCCAACGGGATTATAGGATTATCAGGATACATTTTTATCTACTTTCTCGAAAATAATTGCACCATCAATGACATGAAAGAATTAATCGTGCTCATCGTGAGCAGACAGTCATGATGAAAGTAATGATTAAATCCATTACACTACGATGGTAGCCCATTGAATGATTGAGCAATAATTTTTTATATAAAACAAAGTATATTGTGAGCTATGTCTTATGTCTCGATTTTCATCCGAGTCACTTTAACGATAATGGTAAAAAATACCTTTATCGAAGGGTGTCCACAAAGCAGCTTTTTGTCCCGATTTTTTCAAGGCAGAATTTGTCCATGTATTGCAAGTAAATAATAAAGAATATGTGCGATGGGCATCATAAAAAGCATCATTATTTCCATAATTAGCAGTGGTGTGAATATGGAGCGGTTTATTATTGTTGGTCTGAAAACTTTCACGAATATATGCACATAATTGCCGATATTCTTGTTCGGTCACATATATTTTTTTCATTGATTCATTGGTGTCGGGTCTATTCTCAAACCATGTGACATGCATTGCAGACGTGCTTAAACCGAAGGCGGCTTTATAGGCGGTGGACAATGTCAAATCTGACCAAGTGGGCGTATCAAGATAAAATCCTTTGTCGCCCCATCCGAAGGAAATATACGAGCTATTATATTGAGGTATCACACAATGGGAAGCATCAAGAAAAGAAGACCAATCGCACAGAGGATGATGCACCGGAACAACAATATCCGTATGTACACCATTGGTGGAAAGAAATATAAGAATGTCACCGCGCGAATACTCTTTTTCGGCATTGATGGTAATGCGCGAACAAACAAATGCAATCACTAAATAGCATAATATAAAAGCAAGAAAAAATGTACAGAAAGCTACACCGATTTTCGCCAATATTATCATACTTTGATTGAACATTATTCTGCTTTTCCATATCCCTTAAATCGGTCGAATTTTGCACTGTACAAAACAATATTTAAGGATTCGTCGCGCAAAGTGCCACCAGAAGGAGATAAATAAAATATGGCTTTATGGTCTGTCGGTTCTTTAGCAAGTCTTCCTTGTGCATCCACATAGAAATAGAGTGTATGATATCCTAAATGGAGCGGAGCAGTATGCAGTTGCGCTAATAAATTATCGGGTGTATAAACAAAAATATCCGGCATCATACAATATGGTAAGTACTAAAATTAATGAACTACAGCTTCTGTTTTATATTTTTTTCGCAGCATTTTCGCTGCACTATTTGCTTCGTCTTGAGTCGCATATCCCCAAAGCTTAACAATATATCCGGGATTTTTATCAATCACAATACGTTCATAATATGCTTTGACGCCGCGCTGCTCCCATTGTTCGGTTTGTTTGAGGGCATCTTCTTCGGAAAGTGATGTCCCCACTTCAATTTCATAAGGCAATAATGTGGGGTCAAGCCATCGCACTTCCACACGTCTATTGATTGTTTTATGGCGTTCTTCGCGCTCAATCATATATATAGGTTTTTTATTTGATAAAGAGCGTGTGCGAATTTGATCGGGATTTGCTCCTGATTTTATGAGTTTTCTTCGTACTGATTGCGCTCTCAATAAAGCAATGGCAGTGGCATCATCACCCTTTTCTTGTAATTCTGTATGACCAACTAATTCAATAATTTTTGTTGGATTTTTTTGCAGTGTTTCTGCCAATAATTGTAAAGAAGACGAATATTCATCATCAATTTCGGCATTGGGTGCTTTAAATTGCACAAGCATTTGCGTTGCGGGTTGCTCCCATTCACTGTCCGGATAAATCATAAATTCATCTTCGATTGTTTTTGTCGGCACAATCAAAGCCCCTGTCAGCACGGAGGAAGCGCATTTTTCGGCATAATTATCAATTTTTGGAACGGTAATTTCATAATATGCTTTTTGGGCAATGGCTATTTCTGTTAATATTTCGGGCAAATGTTGGATGGATTGTTTATCTAAGGAATAATATTTTCCGCCGGTAGCAGCAGCAATATAGCGCAATTTGAATTGCTCGGGGGAAGTTTCATCCAAAGAAATCACATAGATTGCCGTACCTGATTGTAGTGCCTGCGATGCAATATCGCTGCCCGAGAGAAACAAAGAACTATTATCTGCACCGGCAGTAATAAGTACCACTACTTTCGATATATCCGCATTGCTGACAGCTGCATCAAGATTGGCAATGCCTCGCGAACAAGCCCTATAGACAGCCGATAAGCCGCTCGGTTTGGGTGTTTGCACATACGTAAAAAAGTCACGTGCATAGCCCGCATCCGTATATGCAATGGTTTGGGTTAATGTCTGATTAAAAGCAATAAGATTGACATAGTCTGTAGAAGGAAGCGAAGTCACAAAAGCGCGTGTCCCTTGAAATGCTTGATCCATTATGCCCTCCATATTTTCCGATCTGTCCAGGCAGAGTGACATAGCCACAGCACGATTATTCGTTTCGGGGTCAAATTGGGTCACGGATTCGGTCATTATCTCTTTCGATGTGCCATCGCAGCCTACTTTGATTTTCCATTCAAGTAAGTTATCGCCATTTTTTCCCAAGCCGCCAACGAATGTGCCATTGTCATCCATGACTACGGCACGCAAGATATGTTTATTGCCGGAAACGCGCGATTTGATAATTCGCATTGCATGGGGATTGCCCTTTTTGTCGGTTGCAGCAGGCATTTGACGCAAATATGTCTTTGCAGCACTATCATGGTTATGTGTGAGAAATGATTCGGGCGCAGTAACAGCCACTTTATAATCTTGTCCTTGCGGTAAAGAGCCGGCATAGACATTCACCGTCCATTCTTGAGCCAAGGAATCACCGGAACTATTATAACCGACAATTCTATATGTCGTCGTTTTCTCGGGCGATAAAGACACCTTGTCTGTAGGGGCGAATTTTGAAGAAAAGCCACTGATGATTACGCTATCGGCATGTTTGAACGACCAATAGATTTCGGCTTTCTCGCCTTTCGGAATATCCGACCTGCCTCCGAAATTTTCTAAAGAAATTCCATTGGAAGCACATCCGGCGGAATACATCGCCACTGTACACAGCAAAATCGGTAACAATTGTTTCATGCAGTTTACTATCAAAATATTGCAGAATGAGTTTGAAGTGACGGAGCGTCTTCTACCATCAGCAGTAAAACTTCCGGCACAGATTACTGTACTTTTTCAGTGAATCGAAGAAAATGTACACATCACATTCAGCGAAATTACTTCGATTCCCGCAAAATATCGGCGGATGTAAACATTATTTGACCATTTTCTTTGACCATCACCCTTATTGTATCTCCCGCACCGAACTCTCCGGCAAGTATTTTAAGGGCTAAAGGATCGGCTATGGAACGTTGAATTGCCCTTTTCAGTGGGCGAGCCCCATATTGCGGATCATAGCCTATTTTGCCTACCCACTCGATTGCCTCATCATCAAATTCAAGGGTAATATTGTTATCAGCCAAACGTTTGGCAAGCAAATGACATTGAAGGCGCGAGATAGAAAATATCTCATTTTGTGTTAATGGCTTAAACAATACTATCTCATCAATTCTGTTCAAGAACTCGGGGCGCATTTTCTTTTTCAACAATTCAATGATTTGCGTACGTATGCCACTCAATATACCATCGCGATTCTCATCGTTAATATCATTGATTTTATCTTGTATCACCTCTGTCCCCAAGTTAGAGGTCATGATGATAATTGTGTTTTTAAAATTGACCATTCTGCCTTTGCTATCGGTAAGCCGCCCATCATCGAGCACTTGCAGCAGCACATTAAAAACATCCGTATGGGCTTTTTCGATTTCATCAAGCAAGACCACACTGTAAGGATGATTACGCACGGCTTCGGTTAATTGCCCGCCTTCTTCATAGCCGACATATCCCGGGGGTGCGCCAATAAGCCGAGAGACAGAAAACTTCTCCATATACTCGCTCATATCAATACGAATCATCGCATTTTCATCATCGAAAAGGAATTCTGCCAAAGCACGTGCAAGCTCGGTTTTCCCTACGCCTGTTGTACCCAGAAAGATAAATGATCCAATAGGACGATTGGCATCTTGCAAGCCCGCTCTTGAACGTCGTATCGCATTGCTCACAGCGCGTATGGCTTCGGTTTGTGCTATCACCCGCTGCTTCAAACGCTCCTCCATAGTGATAAGCTTGGTACGCTCTGTTTCCAACATACGCTGCACAGGAATACCTGTCCATTTAGCAACAATTTCTGCTATATCTTCGGCATCAACCACTTCTTTGAGCATTTTACTGTTCGATTGCAAAGCGATTAACTCTTCATTGGCTGCACTCAATTTTTTTTGCAATTCGATAATAGTGCCATAGCGTATCTCGGCAACTTTACCATAGTCGCCATTACGCTCATATTCCGCTGCCTGCTGTTTTGCTTTTTCTATCTCCGATTTCAAGGAACGCAAAGCAGCAATCGAACTTTTCTCATTGCGCCAATGCGCCTGCAATTCATTGCGCTTTTCTCGCAAATTCGCCAGCTCTTGTTCGATATCCAATAATCGGCGCTTCGTTCTTTCGGTTTGTGAATCTATCATAATTATTTCTGTAAAATGTAATAATATTATTGCCGCAACACAGGCCATCACTACACAATGGAGCAGCGCGGCACGGTAAAAGTATCATGTAACCATCTTTTAACCATAGCCAAAGACGATTCTATAACTTATAGATTTTCTATAAACATATAAACAACTCTATACCCCTCTGTCCAATCCCTTTACCCCACCCTTAACAGCATTTGTTATGCTGTCAAGACTATTTTCTCTAATTTCGCATGGCAATAATTTCTCTTTCACCGCCAAGAGTCAATGATGTACTTATAGAAACCGCGAGTGAAAAGTTAGAATTATCACAAAAAAACTTTCTATCCTTTATCAAAAGGTGATTGCTATGGATCCCGTTTTACGTCTTGGTATTATCGTCATTCTGAGTTATCTGCTCGGCTCCATCCCCACAGGTGTATGGATAAGCCGTGCCCTCTTCGGGTTTGATATTCGCTCCAAAGGCAGTGGCAATATGGGAAGTACAAATATATTCCGTGTCTTGGGATGGAAATGGGGTATTATCGTTCAACTCATTGACATCATGAAAGGGTTAAGCGCAGTGCTTTTCGTAAGCCATCTCTTCGGCGGTCAAATGCCCTTTAATAACAATACCCCCTTCGAAGATGAAACCGTCGTCAAACTCATCGCTGGGGCGGCTGCCGTCCTTGGGCATATCTTTTCCTTATTTGTCAATTTTCGCGGAGGCAAAGGCATCAACACCGCCGCCGGTATGTTAGTTGCTCTTGCACCCGTTGATGTCGGTATCGCCGCTGCCGGATTTCTTATTGCCGTCACTCTCTCCGGCTATATCTCGCTTGGCTCCATCATCGCCGCCATCACAATTCCATTAGCTATGATATTCCGCTACAATATTCTCCATGTCAATATACCCGGCTACCATACTATGGTTTATTTTGCTGCGGCAATAGCACTTATCGTCATCTATACCCACAGAGGAAATATACGCAGATTGGCATCGGGAACTGAAAATCGTTTTGCTAAACTCCAAATATTTAAGCACAAACACTAAGTACTTACCACTGTCCGAAAAAATTTTATTGAGCAAGGCGAACTTCATGTTCGCCTTTTTTCGTTTATTTGCATTCAAATACTAGCGGAAATGAACATTGGCAGTGCTATAACAATACCAAGAAGCAATATCAATACGCACAATACCAATCGCTCATCTTCGCTTACTATCGTGCACATAAGTATCCTTACTTTTTTTCATACTAAGACATTATCGCACAACAATGAATATAGGTATTATTGGCGCAGGCGGCTGGGGAACGGCACTTGCTACCGTACTTGCAGCAAATAACCATACAATCACACTCTGGACTCATGAAAAATCCGTCTCCGATGACATCAATCTCAATCGGACGAATCACACATTCTTGCCCGGAGTAACCTTACCCGACAACATAACAGCAACTCACAATCCCCAACAACTCGAAAACAATGCCGACATCTTCCTTATTACCGTACCAACACAATACATACGCTCTGTCATGACACACTATGGCTTCCGATGCCAAGACCGCATCGTCGTCAGCGGAGCAAAAGGAATAGAAAATGGTACTCTCATGCGCGTTTCACAAATAATGCACGATGTCTGCAACATACAACCCGAAAATTTTGTCGTCCTCACAGGACCAAGCCATGCTGAAGAAGTTGGCAAAGCAATACCAACAACCGTCGTTGCAGCATCGGTCAGCAACTCTGCAAGCACCCTTGTACAGCAATGCTTTTCCACACCATGGTTTAGAGTCTATAGCTCCGATGACATCATCGGCTGCGAACTCGGAGGCGCACTCAAAAATGTCATTGCTATTGCAGCAGGTATCATTGACGGACTCAATATGGGAGATAACACCAAAGCGGCACTCATCACTCGCGGGCTGGCAGAAATGATGCGCATAGGAGCTTCTTATGGCGCGGACAAAATGACCTTCTCAGGCTTATCAGGGCTCGGTGATCTCTTCGTCACATGCAACTCACGACATAGCCGCAACCGCTACGTAGGTGAACAAATAGGCAAAGGGCGATTGCTCCAAGACATTCTCGCTGAAATGAAAATGGTTGCAGAAGGAGTAAGCACAACCAAATCCGTCCATCAACTCCTACAACATCGCGACATTGAAATGCCAATAGCAGAGCAAATGTACTCTATACTCTTCGACAATAAATCGCCAAGCCAAGCAATCAATGAACTCATGATACGACAAACACGACCCGAACACTGGTAAACCATCACGCACATTTATATTCTACTCATCTATCATCCTAGTGCCAATAGAGTATATGTCTGTTCAATAACATTGATCATCCATTCAATTCATAATGTTCTTCTTTTTTTGAGCCAATCCATACGATGAACATGAGTATGCCGGGGAGTATGAGAGCGATGTGTATGCCCCAATAGGATGCAATCCATCCGCAGAGTATGGGCGCGATGAGGTTGCCGAAGAGCGTTGCGCCGGAGGCAATGCCCATGAGTCCGGCTCTATTTTCGGCGGGTGAGTTTTTGCTGAATGCTGCATAGAGCGTGGGTATGAGCGCGGCGGTGAAGATGCCTGCTATGGCGCGGAGTGGAAATAACCAGATATAGTGCGGGACGAATGCTTGGAGTATGGTGGCAGTGCCGGTGACTATGGCGGCTAATCGTATGGTTTTGCCATATCCTTTTCTGTCACTGCGTTTGCCCCAGTATGATGCGAAGGTGACGCTGAAGAGTCCGCCTATGCCAACGAAGATTCCTGTGATGGTGGAGAGTCGGTTGTGGGGTGCGCCTAATTGTTCGATGTAAAATGGGAGTACGGGCGAGAAGAAGACGATGGCACTTTGCACGAGAAAGATGAGCAGTACGAGTGTGCGGAGTGCGGGCATGGAGCCGACATAGCGCAAGTTGTTGAGAAGTGATGCGTTTTTGTTGGCAGTGTGTTGGCTTTTTTCTTCGTGGACATATATCATGACGATGATGGAGCTGATGATGCAGGCAATGGCGACATAGATGAAGACGGCACGCACGCCGACGGCATCGGAGAGTATGCCACCGATGAAGGAACCAACGACGGGACCTGCTGAGACAGAGCTTTGGAGTATGGCTATGGCATAGCCGGAATGTTGTTTTGGTGTTGTTGATGAGACGAATGCGAGTGTTGATGCGATGAATCCGCTGATTGCTCCTTGGAGCATTCGGAGGAAGAGGAGTTGCCAGACATTTTGTGCGAGTCCCATGAGTCCCATTGCGAGTGCGAGTCCTACGATTGCTCGT
>VYMG01000115.1_pt2 | contig 35881 bp, 9 predicted proteins | sample 5115261 | NCBI WGS metagenome assembly VYMG01 (sample SAMN12291781, study PRJNA351875) | freshwater metagenome | isolation source: freshwater lake | place: USA: Michigan, Wintergreen Lake | collected 2013-08-08
GCCGAATTTGAAGTCTTTTCTGAACGAAACCCCCTACTATCTGTTGTCAAGGTTCAGTTTTTAGCTTGGTTATCGCTTTTTCCATTTTAGCTTAAAGCCGTCCTCAAAGGACGGGGTTTTAACCCAAATTTTCGATAAAATCCATGGTAAGGCAAAAGAATACAAATCGGCTGTCTAGCAATCAGATGCCTTGCAGCATTCTACATTAGTCTTACCGTTCACACAACTTGTAGAAAATCGTCAGTTCTTAGATTAAATCCTGTTTAAAAGATAGAGGAGATTGGGGAGAAACAATTCATAACTGGGTTTTTCAAGTTGGATTGGGAGTTAATCATAGTCTTAAAAACGGGTTTGGTATCAAATCTCAAGGCAAACTTTTAACTCTTCGGCTAAAATCTGGACATGGGGTTCTACCATAATCGAGACATGATTTCCTAGGACGAAATGAATCTCAACTGGCTCTGTAGAAAATTCACTCCAGCCTAAAGAGGAATCCTCGCAATCTCCAGCTATTAAATCTTTATTTGGATCATCAGATAATTCCTCACTGGCCCGTATAATCGTAATTTTACCGGGATAAGTCTGTTTAGGGAGATAATCAATCAGACATAAACAGCTAGTTTTATAGGCTTGGACAATTTTTTCAAGCTGCCTAGTTTCCGCATTGGGAGGAAGCATATTAGCCAGTTTAAAAAAGTTTAAGGCGTATTTTAATTGTTCCTCCACTGTTAAGAGTTGAAGAGTTTCATAGGAAATATCGATGGTTTTATCTAAATAAACTTCGATACCTTTGCTGACTTCAGCTAACCATCGCACATGATCCCAATTAATATAATCAAGCAAAATTTGTTTGTCTTTATAAGTGGGTGCTGAAGAATCAATGATTGCTAGTAATGCCACTTGTTGACCCTGATTAACCAACTGTTGAGCGATTTCAAAAGCCACATTACCACCGTAGGAATGTCCTCCCAAAAAGTAGGGTCCTTGGGGTTGTAAATCCTGCATGGCTTTAAGATAAATACTGGCTATATCCTCAATACGAGTGATTTCTCCAAACTGTTGATAGAGATCATTTTCAAAACTATAGAAAGGTTGATCTTTTCCTAAATAACGTCCTAAATGGTAAAAATAAAATGGTCGTCCCCCGGCGCCTGGAACACAGAAGAAAGGTGGCTTTGAACCCTGGGGTTGAATGGGAACCAAACAAGACTGGTTAGAGGAATCTGAATCGGTTTGGATAATGGTCGCTAACTGTTCAATAGTTGGGTTTTGAAACAGTGTGGTTACGGCAATTTCCTTGCCTAACTGTTCTTTAATTTGGGTGATTAAATAAGGAGCTAAAAGGGAATGACCACCGAGGTCAAAAAAGTTATCCTGCACGCTAATTTTGTCAATCTTTAGCACTTTTGACCAGATTTGCACGAGGTTTAATTCTAACTGATTACGCGCTTCAATAAATCTGTCTGAATCACTGGTATTACTAGGAGCTTTTAATGCACGACGATCAATTTTTCCGTTAGCTGTTAAAGGCAAAAACTCCAGCAGCACAAAGGCACTCGGAACCATGTAACCGGGCAATTTATGGCTAAGAAATTGACGCAAATCGCCACTTGTTAGGTTTACTCCTAGCTTAGGCACAATATAGGCAACTAACTGTTTTTCCCCCGGATTATCTTCACGAACAATCACACAAGAAGACTGTACCATCTCATTGTGACTAAGTACCGCCTCAATTTCTCCCAATTCAATGCGGAAGCCGCGAATTTTTACTTGATTGTCAATCCGTCCTACATATTCAATATTACCATCGGGTAAATAACGCGCTAAATCTCCTGTTTTATAGAGACGAGAATCTGGGTAATTACTTAAAGGATTAGGGATAAACTTCTCTTGGGTTAATTCGGGACGGTTAAGATAACCTTTGGCTAATCCTGCACCAGCAATATGTAATTCTCCGACTACACCAATCGGGACAGGTTGGAGATAGTTATCTAAAATGTAAACCTGTGTGTTGGAGATTGGACAACCAATGGGAATTGACTTTATTGTTGCCTCTAGTTGTGTAGGAATAGGATAGCAACAGGTAAAAGTTGTACTTTCTGTTGGTCCATATCCATTAATAATTTGCGTCAATGGCAAAGTTTCCAGTGCTTTATGAACATGAGCAGCCGAAAGTGCTTCTCCACCAATTAGTAGCTGTTTAATTCCTGATAAAGCTTGGGAATTATTGTCAATAATCGTATTGAACAAAGCAGCCGTTAGCCATAAAATAGTAATGCCATGTTTGTCTATTGCATTTCTTAAACTTGTAGCGGTAGGAATATCTTCCGTAAAAATCACACATCTCGCACCATGTAATAAAGCACCCCAAATCTCAAAGGTAGAAGCGTCAAAAGCAATGGGAGCCATTTGTAAAAATCTTTGTGTTGCATCTAGATGTGCGTAATTTACGCCCAACAAAAGACGATTAACGCTACGATGAATAACCTCAACACCTTTAGGTTTACCTGTAGAACCAGAAGTATAAATGACGTAGGCTAAATTATCCGCAGAAACCGCGCTGTTAAGATTCTCCTGACTTGCTTGATTAATTTGTTGCCAATCTTTGTCTAAACAGACAACAATAGCCTGATGATTTGGCAATGAAGTCTCTAAAGATTCGCAGGTTAACAGTATTTTAACCTGGGTATCTTGGAGCATAAAGCTAATGCGTTCTTGGGGATAATCTGGGTCAATCGGAACATAAGCTCCACCGACTTTAAGAATAGCTAATAATCCCACAATCATCTCTAAAGAACGTTCTAGACAAATCCCCACTAATTCCTTAGGTTTTACTCCTAATTTTTGCAGGTAATGAGCTAATTGATTAGCTCGATTATTTAATTCTGAATAGGTTAAGGATTCATGGTCAAAGACCACTGCTATATTATTAGGAGTCCGTTCTACTTGTTCTTCAAATAACTTATGAATACATTTGTTATTGGGATAATCTGTTTGAGTTTCGTTCCACAATGATAACAATTGATAACGTTCTTCATCACTTAACATTGGTAACTCAAAAATTCCCGTTTTGGGATTATCTGTGATCGCGGTTAAGAGATTCTGAAAATGTTGCCCCATTTGCTTAATAGTGCCAGCGGCAAACAAATCCGTACTATAACACCAAACCGCCTCTAACCTATCAGCAACCTCCCAAAAATTAACCTCTAAATCAAATCGCGCTTTAAGCTCAACAGATAAAGGCAAACTCTCCATCTTTAAGCCAGATAAACTTGCCTCAGATTGGGGAGTATTTTGCAGTGAGAACATTACCTGTATCAAAGGATTATGACTTAAATCTCGGTTTAATTGTAATTTTTCTACTAACATTTCAAAAGGCAAATCTTGATGGGCATAAGCTGATAAAGTCGTTTGCTTTACTCGTTCTAATAACTCCAGAAAACTCGGATTTCCCGACATATCACCCCTTAAAGCCAAAGTATTGGCAAAAAATCCCATTAATTTCTCAATTGCCGAACTATTACGATTAGCGATGGGAGAACCCACCAAAACATCTAATTGACCACTATAACGAGAAATTAGGACAAAAAAAGCCGCCAGTAAAGTCATAAATAGTGTTGCTCCTGACTCCTGACTTAACCGTTTGAGGCGTTGCGTTAAGTCTTGATTCAGTCGAAAAACCTGCCCATCACCCCGGAAACTAGGAATTGGGGGACGGGGATAATCCGTCGGCAATTCTAAAATAGTAGGTGCATCTTGTAACTGTTTTTGCCAGTAATTAAGTTGACGTTCCAGGACTTCACCGGTGAGCCATTGACGTTGCCATACGGCAAAATCGGCGTATTGAATCGATAATTTAGCGAGAGGGGAAGGCAACCCCTGGACAAAGGCCGCATAAAGTTGAGATAATTCATCAAAGAAGATGCTCAAAGACCAACCATCGTAAATAATATGGTGCATCTTCAACAGCAATACATACTCTTGAGAACCCAGTTTAATTAACTTAAATTGGACTAATGATTCCTTGGCTAGATTAAAGGGTTTTAAGGAGAAAGCAATCGCTATTTCTTGCAGATGTTCTGTTTGTTCATTCTTTGATAAACCTTGTAAATCTTCCAGGGGTAAACTGACGGGTGAAGGGGGAGCAATGCGCTGAATGGGTTGCCCTTCTACCATGGGAAAAGTGGTTCTTAAAATTTCGTGACGGCGAATCAGTTCACTGAGACTTTGTTCTAAAGCTAATAGATTGAGGTTTCCTTCTAACCGCAAAGCTTCCAACAGATTATAGGAATGACTATCGGGAGAAAGTTGCTGCAGAAACCAGAGTCGTTGTTGAGCAAAAGAGAGGGGTAAATCCTGATCCCGTGACCCGGGAATAATCTCTAAATCAACAGTATTAGTTGGGATTTTTGCCGCCTTTAAAAAGTCCAAAATTTCAGTTTTTTGGGCAGCGATTTCTTCTTTAATTTCTGGGGTCATAACCCCTTTGGGAGCCTGAAAACGAAGTTTTTCGCCTTCCAGCCATAGTTTAATGTCTAAACCCTTTAAATAGGCTAAAAATTCTCCTACTTTCACTTACCAATTGCCTCCCAAAGTTGTTGTTTAATTAGGTCTAAATTACGAGGTTCACTCTTAGGAGCAAAAAGTCCATCAGATTCCCATTTACTAGCATTTAGACTAATTGCCCAGGCATTTAACCAAGAATTAGAGCTAACTTTTGGTAACATTTCTGGCATAGTATCTTCTAGAGCTAGGTGAAACATAACTTGAGCTACCTCCTCTAACAATTTTAAGCTACTGAGATAGTTTTCAATGATTTCTGACTCGGTTTGGTTGTATCTTAAATTTCGTGATCGCAGTTCCTCGACAAAAGGAATTGCTAAATAGTCAATAAATTCAAAATTAACCCGATGTAAAGATTGATTCGCCCAATCCTTAAATAACTGCTGCATTCGATAGGAAAGGGGGAAAAATTTGCCATTGATCTGTTGAACTTTCGTTCTAAATTCTTGGTCAAGGTAGATAGAATTAAACATCATCAAACCACTAAATGTCCAGCCTGACAACGTATCCCAGATAAATTTTGTTGCCATCACCATGCCATTACCCAGACAATTGTAGGCGTTTTGAATATTCAAGGTTACTCCATCGCTATAGCTTAGATAAAAGCAATTTGCATCTTTGACTTTTTCCTGCGTCAGTTTACCTTCTAGATCAAGGGTAATCAACTGAGTTGTTAAGGAATTACCAAAGCCAATATTATCGGTACCTGGAGAATAAAAAGGATCGGGAAATGTCCCTGCTTCACCGACACAAGCCCAACGATTGTAGGAAAATACTTGTTTAGATGAGTAGCTATATTTGGGCATTTTCCTAAAGTCTTCCGGTTTTTTATCGGCTAAGTGAAAAGCCAAAGTCGGCTCATTTTTCTGTAACCATTGGTAAGCCAGTTCGTAGTTATAATAATTCTTTAAAGGATGAATATCTTGGCGAGCGACAATACCAATACTGGTATGACCTGTGGATAGAGGAATTGTCCAAACCCAGTAACCTTCACCGCATAAATGATTGGTAGAATAGTAACGGTTTTTATTGGGAACACGATTATGCCATTTTTCTTCACTACTAGGGACAAAATCGCTGATATCAAAGCGACCCTCAATCCGAAACCAAACAGCACCAAATTGAGCATTATTAGGTTTATCTAAGCCTAATTTTTTTTGCAGAAAACGACGGCGACTCATTGCATCAACCACCCATCTAGCTTGAATGAGTTTAGTTTTTTTATGATTTCCTTTTTCTTGAGTATAAACAACTTTATGATGTTGCTGTAACCCAACGGCGAGTTCAATCTCATTAACTGAACAATTTTCGCGTAATTCTACTCCTGCTTCGAGATTAAAGGCGCGTAAATCATTTTCTAATTTACCCCGATCAATTTGATAGGAATTAGGAAGATGAAACTCTGATAAACCTAGTTCGGGTCTATCTTGAAAATGAGTAGCACTATTGTTAAAGAAATATCGCAATCCTAGTTTAACTAAATGTTGCTTTTCAAGGTAATCTGTTAATTGAAGCGTATTGGCTAAATAGAAAGCACCCACTTCAACTGTTGACTCTCCCACTTTAAAACTGGCTTCTGGTAAAGGACGAGCTATTTTATCGAGAACAATGACAGAAATATTCGGCTTTTGCAGTTTTAACTGTCTTGCTAAGGTTAAACCAGCTAATCCACCGCCACAAATGACGACATCATAAACTTCTGCTTCACTTAAATCCTCAGCTTTTTGGCGCAATAAAGCAATTAATTGCTCTTTCCGCTCTTTTAACTTTCCCAATAATTCTGGGGTCATTACTCCTTGGGGTGAACGATAGCGTAGTTTATCATTTTCAACCCATAGATTAATTTGTAAACTGTTGAGATAAGCTAAAAATTCAACTGTTTTCATAGTTCACCTTCCTCATAATCTTCTAAGGTTTCAGTCATAGATGTTTCTCTCGGTGCAACGCTAAGAACTTCAATGATTTCGGCTAAATTAGCGATAGTTGGGTATTCCAGCAGATTTTGTAAAGACAATTCCACCGAGAAAAGATCGCGGGAACGAGAGATAACCTGAGTTGCTAACAAAGAATGTCCTCCCAATTCAAAGAAATTATCCTTAATTCCAATACGTTCGACTCCCAAAACTTCACTCCAAATTTGAGACATTTGAGTTTCAATCGCGGTACGAGGTGCGAGAAATCCCGTAGCCAAATTGCGCGTAGCTGTATCGGGTGTAGGCAAAGCCAGCCGATCTACTTTACCATTAGGAGTCAAAGGTAGGGTATTAAGCAAAACAAAAGCCTGGGGAACCATATAATTAGGTAGCTTTTGTTGGACAAATTCCCGCACCTGTGGCACCAACTTCTGGACTAATTTACCGTATAGGGGATTATTCGTATAATCAGTCCAGGATTTGGGAATAATCGTCCCATCATCCCAAAAATTGGGGTATGGTTGTTGATCAACTTTACTTATTATCGGTTCTAAGATGGCATTCTGGCGACAGAAAACCACATCAAAAGAACCATCTTGACTACCTTCCCACCAACTGAGATGAACAGTGTAACCTAACTGTTCTCCCAGTTGCCACATTTGCTCAGGATTAATCCCTATCCCGGTATTTTTTTCTAACAATTGACGCAATTCTCCCACCGTTGTTACCCCAGGAGGATTTTCTAAACAGTCTAAAATTTGTAGCGCCTTTTGTAATCGTTGATTTGGCACATCCCTGATACCTAAATATTCTGGTTGTTCCAGTTTCAGTTTATCTTGTAGTTGCGCTAAAGAAAACCGATCTCGTTGCCAATTTAGCCAAGGAATTGTCGTTTTTTGAACATCAGTATCCAGATGTAAAGTAACATCATAGCGGAATTGGGTTAACTCATTTTGAGCCTGACCCCGTTTCGGTGCAATTTCTACCCAAGAAATTCGCGGAAAACGTTGTTTAAGAGCGATAAAGAACTGAGGTTCAATTAGCAATTCTTCTTCGGTAGCTACACTTTGATTCACCTGTTTTTGCCATTGTTCAAGGGGTTTATTAGCTTCAGCGCGAGCTAACTGTACCGCAGCGTGGTAAGGCTCTAGTAAGGGCAAACTACGGATATCACCTAAGAAAATTTGACCCTGATCCGCAATCGTCTTGACTGCTCCTGCGATAACTTGTAATAGATAATCGACACTAGGGAAATACTGAACAACAGAGTTAATTACTACTCGATCAAAAGTAGCTTGGGGAATACCGGTAAAATCATCGGCTGTTCGGTGTAATAATTTTACTTTGCCCTCTAAACCCTCAATTGTGCTACATAAATGTTCTAGGTTATTAATGGTAGCAGAGGAATAATCGGCTCCCCAATATTCCTGACAATGTTTCGCCACACGGAATAGCAATAATCCACTTCCGCAACCAATTTCTAATACTCGTTGCGGTGGTTGATTTCCTAAAATTCGGCTCACCGTCTGATCAACCCATTCCTGCATTTCTGCTGCCGGAATAGCTTGTCCAGTATAACTACTATTCCAACCACTAATATTAAAAGTGGGGTCCTCGGTTTGAGGTTGGGGTTTACTGTAGGATTCTTCGTAAATTTTTTGCCAATCACTAACATATTCACTCTGCCATTGAGCAAGCTGTTCAGGCAATACTTGATCCTTGAGAGCCGGAACTAAGTAGGCTACTAAATTAGTATTAAGCTGGTCATGATCATGATCACTTGTCTGATCAGCGCGAGCTATCACAACCGCTTCTTGTACTAGGGGATGTTGGCTCAAAACGGCTTCAATTTCCCCTAATTCGAGACGGAAACCCCTTACTTTAACCTGATTGTCAATTCGTCCCAGATATTCAATTCTTCCATCAGGTAAATAACGAGCTAAATCTCCTGTTTTGTATAATTTTGACCATTGATTGCCCCCCTTAATAAGGGGGGTTGGGGGGATCAGACCCTGCTCCTCAAAAGGACTAGGAATAAATTTCTCTTGTGTCAATTCTGGACGATTCAAATAACCTCTGGCTACCCCTGCTCCTCCGATGTGTAATTCCCCCGGTACACCGATAGGAACCGGTTGTAAATGAGAATCTAAAATATAAACTTGGACATAAGGAATTGGCCGACCAATAGTTATTTTTTCATCAACCGGCGTACATTTAGCTACCGTTGCACAAACACTTCCTTCTGTGGGTCCATAACCATTAAAGAAATTTCGTCCTTGTGACCATTTTTTCACCAATTCAGGAGAACAGGCTTCCCCTGCAACAATAATAGTTTGCAGAGAGGAAAGATTTTCCCACGGTAGCACTACTAAAGCTGATGGCGGTAGAGTAATATGAGTAATCTTATTATCTCGTAATTGCTTGATTAAGGGTAGGCCGGGCATTAAATTGTCTTTATTTGCCAAATAAAGTGTAGCGCCTGCTCCCAAAGCCATCAAAACTTCTGAAATACAGGCATCAAAACTAAAAGAAGCAAATTGAAGCACTCGACTCTGAGAAGACACAGCAAAAGTATCAATTTGTGCTAGAGCAAGGTTACACAAACCCTGATGTTCAACCATCACCCCTTTAGGTTTACCCGTAGAACCAGAAGTATAAATCACATTAGCTAAATTAGAAGCTGTCACTTTCCCTGTCAAATTATCCCGGTTCATTGGTTTAATTTCTTCCCAAGTTTCAGCTAAAAATACAGTTTTAGCTTGATGATTAGGGAGTTTATCAATCAGTGAATGTTGGGTTAGCAGTAAGGGTACTTGACTATCCTCTAACATAAATTGTAAGCGTTGTTGAGGATATTCCGGGTCAAGGGGTAGATAGGCCCCACCTGCTTTAAGGATGCCAAATAATGCCACAATCATGTCTAAAGAGCGCTCTACACATAAACCGACTATTACCTCGGTTTCTACACCTAAAGAGCGTAAATAGTGAGCTAGTTGATTGGCCCGACTATTTAATTCTGCATAAGTCAACTGTTGACTTTCAAAAACTACTGCTACTGCATCAGGGGTACGCTCTGCTTGTTCCTCGATCAATTGATGAATACACTTGTTATAGGAGTAATCAGCTTTTGTCTCATTCCACCCTTCTAATAGTTGATAATTTTCCTCTGGAGTTAATAAGGGAAGCAAGGCCACTGATTGCTGGGTATTTTCCACAATTGCCGCTAATAAATTCTTAAAATGATTCATCATACTGACAATAGTTTCAGCAGCAAATAAATCCCTGTTATAAGAGCAAAAACCGCCCAATCCTTCCGGTGCATCCCACAGGTAAACTTCTAGGTCAACCCTGACTGAATCAAGTCCCGATGGTATCTCCTCAATGTTTACTCCGGGTAAATCCCAGGGAGAACTAGGAGCATTCTGAAGGGCAAAAACTATCTGTGTTAAAGGATTACGATCTAAATGACGCTCAATTTGTAATTTTTCGACTAACATCTCGAAGGGTAAATCTTGATGGTCGTAAGCGTCTTGAGTCGTTTGTCTGACTTGTGCGAGAAAATCCTCAAAGGTCGGGTCTTGAGATAAATCAAATCTTAACACTAAAGTATTGACAAAAAAGCCGATTAACCCTTCAATTTCGGTGCGGTTACGATTAGCAATTGGTGAACCAATTACCACATCTGTTTGTTGACTATAACGAGATAGTAACACAGCAAAACCCGCTAGTAATGTCATAAAGAGAGTGCTACCGGACTCTTGACTGAGTTTTTTCAATTGTTGCGTTAGTTGACTATCTAGTTGCAGTCGCTCCGTCCCACCGCGAAAACTTTGGATTGCTGGCCGGGGACGGTCTGTGGGAAGTTGGTGTAGTAGGGGAACCCCAGTTAATTGTTGCTTCCAGTAGCTTAATTGACGGTCTAATACTTCATTGGTTAACCATTGACGCTGCCACAGGGCAAAGTCAGCATACTGTATTGATAAATCAGGTAAATCTGCTTTTGTCCCGGTGCAGAAACTTCGATAATAGGCTGATAATTCGTCGATTAAAACACCTACTGACCAACCATCGGCTGCGATATGATGAATGGCTAATAATAGGACATATTCATCTGTCTTTACTTGCCATAATTTGACTCGTAATACTGAACCATTAGCTAAATCAAAGGGTTCGGAGGCCGCTTCTATCAACAGTTGCTCTACTTGCAGAGGCTGGCTTTGTACTACGGGTAAGGTAAAGTTGACATTGGATGCGATCGCTTGTATTGGTTTGTTATCTTTGAGTTTAAACTGAGTCCGTAGGGGTTCATGGCGTTGAATAATTGCTTGGAAAGCTTTTTCTAAGGCTTTAATATTGAGATTTCCGCGCAAACGCATCGTTAAATCAATAGTATAAGCACCACTTTCTCCTTCTAATTGATTCACAAACCAGAGACGTTCTTGCGCCCAGGATAAGGGAATATCATCCTCTCGATTAACGGGTACAATTGATGGTAGCTTTAACCCTAAACCTGTTTGCAGTTCTTTTAAAATTACCGCACTTAACTGAGCAATGGTTGGAGATTCAAACAGATAACGTAGGGGTAAAGCAATTTCAAAAGCTTCCTGACACCGAGAGATAACCTGGGTAGCTAAGAGGGAATGTCCCCCTAATTCAAAGAAATTATCCTCAATACTGACTCGTTCTAATTTCAGTACCTCGGCCCAAATCTGCGCTATTTTTTCTTCAATGGGATTACGGGGAGCGATATATTCACCTTGGCTCTGTAAATCGGGAACAGGTAAAGCACGGCGGTCTATTTTGCCATTGGGAGTTAAGGGGAAAGTATCAAGAAGGACAAACGCAGTTGGGACCATATAGTCGGGTAATTTTGCTCGCAAAAATTGCCGTATTTCGTTAATTGTCAGGTTGATTTCGGGTTGCGGTACAACGTAAGCAACTAAGCGTTTATCCCCTAGATTATCTTCACGAACAATCACACAAGAAGACTGTACCGCCTCATTTTGGTTGAGTAAGGCTTCGATTTCTCCTAATTCAATACGGAAACCCCGGATTTTTACTTGATTGTCAATCCGTCCTAAATATTCGATTTTACCATCAGGTAAATAACGGGCTAAGTCTCCCGTTTTATAGAGACGAGAATCTGGATAATTACTAAAAGGATTAGGAATGAATTTTTCTTGGGTTAATTCAGGACGATTAAGATAACCTCGCGCTAATCCCATACCCCCAATATGTAATTCTCCTGGAACACCAATCGGGACAGGTTGTAAATGGCAGTCTAAGATATAAACTTGGGTGTTAGCAATGGGACGACCAATAGTGACTTTTAGAGTTTCATCTGTCCATTTTTCTACCGTAGCACAAACGCTGGTTTCTGTTGGACCATAAGCATTAAAGAAATTTCTACCCGTAGCCCATTGTTTGATTAATTCTTCTGAACAAGCTTCTCCTGCCACAATAATTGTTTGTAACTCTGGGATTTCTTCTAGGGGCAAAGCTGCTAAGGCTGACGGCGGTAAAGTAATATGGGTAATAGCATAATCTTTTAATCGCTCCATTAATGGCAATCCAGGCATTAAAGCGTCTTTTTTGCTTAAATAAAGGGTTGCGCCTGCTCCCATTGCCATCAAAATTTCCCAGATTGAAGCATCAAAATTGAGGGAAGCAAACTGGAGAATGCGAGAGTCGGAATCTAAGTTAAATGTTTTAATTTGCGCTTGGGTCAGGTTAAATAATCCCCGATGTTCCACCATCACTCCCTTGGGTTTTCCTGTTGAACCAGAGGTATAAATGAGGTTAGCTAAATTATTCGCCGTTACCACTCCCGTTAGGTTATCTTGGCTATTTTGGTTAATTTCTTCTTCAACTTGCTCTAACAAGATTAGCTGGGCCTGATTTTCAGTTAATTTATCTAGTAATCGCTCTTGAGTTAGCAATAATGACAGTTGAGCATCAGCGATGGCAAATTGTAGCCGTTCACTGGGATAATCTGGGTCGAGAGGTAGATATGCACCACCCGCTTTTAATATCCCCAATAATCCGACAATCATCTCTAAGGAACGCTCAAGGGAAATACCGACTAAAGTATCAGCTTTTACGCCTAATTTTTGCAGATAATGGGCTAATTGATTAGCTCGACAATTTAATTCATTGTAGGTTAATTGTTGCTGGGAACAGACCACCGCTACCGCGTCGGGTGTGCGTTTTACTTGTTCCTCAAATAATTGATGAATACACTTATACTCAGGATAGTCAACTTGAGTATTGTTCCACTCAATTAATAACTGATTAGTTTCGCTTTCTGTCAGTAAGGTTAATTGGGAAATCCGTGCTTGAGGATTGGCGACAATTCCCCCTAATAAGTTGAGAAAATGCCCTGATAATCGTTCAATTGTGCTACTCTCAAACAAATCAGTATTATATTCCCAGACACCTTTTAAGCCATCATCGGTGTTAACCATTGCTAAGGTTAAATCAAATTTAGCTGTGGTATTTTCCGGTGGCAAATCTGTCACCGTTAATCCCGTCATTGCAATCTCAGACTTGGGTGTATTTTGCAGGACAAAAGCGACTTGAAATAGGGGAGTATGGCTCAAATCACGTTCCGGTTGCAACGCTTCGACTAACATTTCAAAGGGTAAGTCTTGATGCGCGTAAGCATCCATGGTCACTTCCCGAACACGGGTTAATAACTGACTAAAACTCGGATTATCTGATAAATCCGTCCGCATCACTAAAGTATTCACAAAAAAGCCGATTAAACCCTCAATTTCGCTGCGATTACGGTTAGCAATGGGAGTTCCTACCAAAATATCACCGGAACCTGTATAACGATACAGTAAAGCATCAAAAGCAGCCAACAGCGTCATAAATAATGTCACCCCTTGTTGGTGACTCAATTCAGTCAAAGCTTGGCTAAGTTTGGGGGAAAGGGAAAATTCTTGCTGAGTACCGACAAAGCTTTGCACCGCAGGTCGAGGATGGTCTGTGGGAAGAGATAATAAAGGGGGTGCAGCTGTTAGTTGATTTTGCCAGTAATTTAATTGACTTTGTAGGACATCCCCTTGTAACCATTGTTTTTGCCAAACTGCAAAATCTGCATACTGAATCGGTAAGGGAGCTAAATTTGCGGGTTGATTTTGAGTGTAAGCATTATATAAGCTGGTCAATTCGTGAATCAACACTTCGATTGACCAACCATCACTAATAATGTGGTGCATACACACTAACAAGAGATGTTCCGTCTCAGATAGCACCACTAAAGTGATTCTGATTAAGGATTCTTTGGCTAAATCAAAGGGTTGAGTCGCTTGTTTTTGCTTTAATTGCTGTGTTTTTTCTGCTTGTTCATGGATGGGTAAATCTTGTAAATCAACGACCGATATTGTCTCCCTTGTTGTTTGAATAACCTGAGTCGGTTGTCCACCAATCGTGACAAAATTAGTCCGTAATACTTCATGGCGATCGCAAATTTCTTGTAAACTTTGTTCTAAGGCCTTTTGATTGAGGTTGCCTCGGAAATGCAACACCATCGGTATATTATATAAAGCGCTATTTGGTTGCAATTGATCTAAAAACCATAAACGCTGTTGAGCAAAAGATAGAGGTAGTTCTGTATCCTTAGTTCTCGGTAAAATGGGGGGTAATGTTAGGGTTAGATTTTGCTGCTGTAGTTGTCCAATAAGATGCGCTAATTCGGCTACCGTAGCTGCACCAAATAAACTCCGCAAAGGTAGTTCTATTTTAAATAAACTCCGAATCCGCGAGACTAATTGAGTTGCGAGGAGAGAATGGCCGCCAATTTCAAAGAAATTATCATAAATTCCCACTTGCTCTACTTTGAGTATTTCTGTCCAAATTTGCACCAACATCTCTTCAATTCCATTGCGTGGTGCTACATATTGATCCCGGCGATTCCCTATTTTATCTGGTGCGGGTAAAGCGCGACGATCTACCTTACGATTAGTAGTAAGGGGTAAAGATTCCAGAAAAACAAAAGCTTGAGGAACCATATACAGAGGCAATTTACTGGACAGAAACTGACGCAGTTCACTAATCATCGGTATCCGTTCGTGATGAGCTACTATGTAGGCGACTAAATATTTATCCCCCGGAGTATCTTCGCGAATAATCACACAAGATGTTTGTACATCAATATTTTGGTTAAGTACCGCTTCAATTTCTCCTAACTCAATACGGAATCCGCGAATTTTAACCTGATTGTCAATCCGGCCAAAACATTCAATATTACCATCGGGTAAATAACGCGCTAAATCTCCCGTTTTATACAAACGATTGAAAGCTGCATTAGCAAAGGGATTGTTAATAAATTTTTCAGCAGTTAATTCGGGACGATTCAGATAACCCCGCGCTAAACGAACACCGCATAAATGCAATTCTCCCTTAACTCCAATGGGTACAGGTTGCAGATTTTGATCCAGGATATATGCTTTTGTGTTAGCAATGGGACGACCAATCAGCACCGAATTGATTTTCTCTGACTGATAATCTAGCAAGTCATGAACTATGGCGGTTACAGACGCTTCTGTGGGTCCATAGACGTTGATACATTGAACCCGTTTCCCGACCATTTGTCGCCAAATATTGACGGTTTCTGGTAACACTGCATCCCCCCCCACGGCGACAACTCGCAGACTGGATGGTACAGTAGCTAATGATTGGGAAACGGCGAGCGCCCATTCATGCCAATAGGCGGGGGTAATATTTAAAACGGTGAGCCTTTCTTGTTCGATAAAATCGGCAAAATCAGTCAAAGTTGGGAACATTTGCCCTGGTCTTAAAACCACTGTGCCACCTTTTAACCAGGTGGGAAAAATTTCTTCCGCAGCGACATCAAAACCAAAGGAAGCAAACTGTAAAACGCGATCAGATTCTGTTAAACCGAATACTTCACTAATGCCCCAACTATGGTTAACTAAGGCTGCGTGAGTTAACATCACTCCTTTAGGTTTACCCGTTGAACCAGATGTATATAATAGGCATAGTAGATTTTCTGAAACCACTTCACTGAAGGGATTTTCTGGACTTTGAACTGTCAATATCTCCGCTAATTTATCTAAGACAATTACCCCCACATCTTCTACGGGCAAAGAATCGAGTAAACTTTCTTGAGTTAGCAGTAGAGAAATTTGGGCATCTTCTGCCATATAAGTCAACCGTTGCTGGGGATAATCTGGGTCTAAAGGTAGATAGGCTCCTCCAGCTTTGAGAACTGCCAATAATCCGACAATAACTAACAGCGACCGCTCTAGATAAATGCCAACTAAAACTTCTGAATTTACTCCCAAAGATTGTAAATAATGAGCTAATTGATTCGCCTGAATATTTAACTGTTGATAGGTTAATTCCAGACCTTCAAATACCACTGCTACGGCATTCGGTGTTCGTTCTGCTTGTTCTTCAAATAAATGATGAACACATTGATGGAAAGGATAATCTTTTTCCGTCGCATTCCAATCTTTTAATAATTGTTGTGACTCTACCTCTGTTAACAAGGGTAGTTGGAAAATTGGCTGTTGAGGGTTAGCAACAATTGCTTCTAGCAATGTCACAAAATTCCCCGCCAATCGTTCAATGGTGCTACGCTCAAATAGGTCTGTATTATACTCCCATACACCCCTTAATCCTCTATCAGTATTTTCCATTGCCAAGGTTAAATCAAACTTAGCCGTTGCATTTTCTGTTAACAAGGGACTGGCAGTTAATCCTATTAATTCTAACTGGGATAGGGGTTCATTTTGCAGTAAAAAGTCCACTTGAAAGAGGGGAGCATGGCTTAAATCTCGTTCTGGTTGTAAGACTTCTACTAACATCTCAAAAGGCAAATCTTGATGAGTGTAAGCATCCATTGCCATTTCTCGAACGCGAATTAATAACTCATTAAAACTAGGATTGCCTGACAAATCAGTTCGTAAAACTAAAGTATTGACAAAAAAGCCGATTAATCCTGCCAATTCACTGCGATTACGGTTAGCAATAGGAGTTCCAATTAAGATGTCTTCCTGTTCCGTATAACGGTAAAGCAAGACATCAAAAGCTGTTAACAGGGTCATAAATAAGGTGACACCCTGTTCTTGAGTCAGTTGGGTGAGTTTTTGACTTAATTCCCAGGAAAGGGTAAAGGGAAGATGGGCACCAGCAAAACTCTGTACAGCTGGTCGAGGTCGGTCTGTGGGAAGGGATAATAACGCGGGAGCATCTGCTAACTGTTTTTGCCAGTAATCTAATTGACGTTGCAGAATATCTCCCTGTAACCACTGTTTTTGCCAAAGAGTGTAATCACCGTACTGAATCGGTAACGGACTTAAAGATGAGGGCTGATTTTGAATGTACGCGTTATAGAGGTCGGTTAATTCCTGAAGAAATACCCCCATTGACCAGCCATCACTGACAATGTGGTGCATACAGACTAACAAGATGTGTTCCGTTTCAGATAACACGACTAAAGTGGTTCTGATTAAGGGTTCACTTGCTAAGTCAAACGGTTGAATCGCTTGGTTTTGTGCTAACTCTTGGGAGACAATTACTTTTTCACTGCTAGATAAATGCTGTAAATCAACTACCGTAACTGTCCAGGTTCGCGTTTGTATAACCTGGGTAGGGATACCATCAACGCTAATGAAGTTAGTCCTTAAGGCTTCATGGCGATCACAAATTTCTTCTAAACTCTGGATTAAGATTTGTGAGTTTAAAGTTCCCTCTAAACGCAAGGCTAGGGGGATATTATAAAAAGAACTATTGGACTCAAATTGATCTAAAAACCAAAGACGAGTCTGAGCAAAAGATAAGGGTAATTCTGCTGTTTTGTCCCTAGGTAAAATCGGCAGTTCAGTGAGTTGTTCTCGTTCCGAAATCCGTTTTATTTCCTGTGCTAATTCGGCGATTGTCGGTGCAACAAATAACTCCCGTAAGGGCATTTCTACCTGAAAAGCCTCACGGATGCGCGAAATCAGTTGAGTTGCTAATAATGAATGTCCGCCTAACTCAAAGAAGTTGTCGTTAATCCCCACCTGTGCAACTTTTAGGACTTTTACCCAAATCGAGGATAATATCTCCTCAATCGGGTTACGCGGCGCAACGTATTGTTCTTCGCTTTGGAATTCGGGAGCAGGTAAGGCACGACGATCAATCTTACCGTTAGGCGTTAAGGGTAGGGATTCCAAAATGACAAAGGCACTAGGAATCATATACTCTGGTAACTTAGCTTTCAGGAATTGACGCAGTTCAGTAACAGCAATAAAATTTTGCTCTTGTTGGGCAGAAATCCCCTCTGCTTGGGGGACAATGTAGGCAACTAAACGTTTTTGCTCTGTCTCATCTTCGCGGGCAATAACAATAGCTGTCTTGACTGCGCTGTGCTGACTGAGAATGGTTTCAATTTCTCCTAATTCAATGCGGAAACCCCGAATTTTTACTTGATTATCAATCCGTCCTAAATATTCGAGATTACCGTCAGGTAAATAACGTGCTAAGTCTCCCGTTTTATAGAGACGAGAATCTGGGGAATTACTAAAAGGATTAGGAATAAATTTTTCTTGTGTTAATTCTGGACGGTTAAGATAACCTCTTGCTAATCCTGCTCCACTGATGTGTATTTCTCCTGGAATACCTACAGGTACTGGTTGAAGATTGGAGTCTAAAATGTAGATTTGTGTGTTAAATATTGGGCGACCAATGGCGGGTGAAAGACTATTATTCTTTTCTCCAGAAATTACTACCCCTGAAGTTGTAACGACTGTGTTTTCAGTGGGACCATAATTATTTACCACCTGAAAAGGAATGAAATTTGACGGGTATTGATTAAGCTTATCTCCCCCTGTCAAGATAGTTCGCAAAGAAACATTAATTTCTGTCCATTCTAACGATAATAATTGCTCGGCTATTGGTGTTGGTAGAAAACTGATGGTTATTTTTTTCGCTGCTAACCATTTTTGTAATTCCACTAGAGATATCAGGATTTCAGGTTTGACTAAATAAATACTTGCTCCGGCAGTTAAATAAGGCCACAATTCCCAAACAGCAGCATCAAATCCTGTTCCAGCTAACTGAGTAGCTTTGTCTAGGTTCGTAATTTCAAAGGTGTTTTGATGCCAGAATACTAGATTTAGTAATCCCTGATGGGTAACTAATACTCCCTTGGGTATTCCTGTAGAACCGGAGGTGTAAATTACATAAGCTAGGTTACTATATTTAATGGTAGTAATTAGATTCTTTTGCTCCTCTTTAGAAATTACTGGCAAGTCAGCGTCTACACAAACAATATTTATATTTGCTTGAGATTCAGATAATTTATCAATCAATTTTTGTTGAGTTAGCAATACCTTCAAACCAGCATCTTCTAACATCAAACTAATCCGTTCAAGCGGATAATCGGGGTCAAGAGGAACGTAAGCACCACCGGCTTTTAAAATACCCAATAATCCCACAATCATCTCTAAGGAACGCTCAATGCAAATGCCGACTAAAGTATCAGGTTTAACACCTAAAGATTGCAAATAATGCGCTAACTGATTAGCTCGACAATTTAACTCATTATAGGTTAATTCTTGCTCTTCAAATATCACCGCTACAGTATCAGGAGTCCGTTCAACCTGCTCCTCAAATAACTGATGAATACACTTATCAACTGGATAATCTACCTCAGTATTATTCCAGTCAATCAATAACTGTTGTTGTTCAGATTTAGTTAACAAAGGTAATTGAGAAATCCGCTCACTCGGATTAGCAATAATTCCCTCAATTAGAGCCAGAAAATGACCGTTCATTCTCTCAATAGTCTCACCATTAAATAGGTCAGTATTATATTCCCAATGTGCAGTCAATCCAGCTTCTTTTACCTGTATAAACAAACTTAGATCAAACTTAGCCTTTTTAAATTCCAAAGGCTGAGGGGTGGCTTTTATTCCCTCTAAATCCATTTCATTTAGAACTTCATTATCTAGTCCAAACATCACCTGAAATAAAGGAGTATAACTCATATTTCTTTCAGGTTGTAATGCTTCTACTAACATTTCAAAGGGTAAATCTTGATGGTCGTAAGCATCTGTTGCCGTCTTTCGTACCTGTTTTAATGCCTCGCTAAAACTGGGATTTCCTGCTAAATCTGTTCTTAAGACTAGGGTGTTGACAAAAAAGCCGATTAACCCAGCTAATTCGCTACGAGTGCGGTTAGCGATGGGAGTACCGACTAAAATATCTTCTTGTCCCGTATAGCGATAGAGTAGAACCTTAAATGCGGTCAAGAGGGTCATAAATAAGGTGACACCTTTTTCACGACTCAGCCTATTTAACCCCTGACTAAGTTCTGGGGAAAGAATACCATTGATCCGATCTCCCTCAAAACGTTGTTCCGGAGGCCTTGGACGATCTGTCGGTAGATGTAATAAGGCGGGTGCTGCTGCTAACTGTTTTTGCCAGTAATTTAACTGATTTTGGCGGATTTCTCCCTGTAAATACTCCCTCTGCCAAATTGCAAAGTCGGCATACTGAATCGGTAACTCTGGTAAAAGAGGTTCTAAACCTTTAGTATAGGCATTATAAAGGGTTGTCAATTCCTGTATAAATACCCCCATTGACCAACCATCAGAGACAATATGGTGCAGACAAATCAGCAAGAAATGTTCTGTGTCTGATAACTTGAGTAGGGTGGCTCTAATTAGGTAGTCATTGGCTAAATCAAAGGGTTGATGGCTGTGAATTTCTAGCCATTTTTTTATTTCCTGATCTTCTCGATATTTTGGGCTGTCTTTCCCATTGACAAGCGTTAATTGCCAATTACTTTCTGGTTTAATTACTTGTACAGGATTTCCTTCAATAGTCGTGAAATTGGTGCGGAGGGCTTCATGACGTTGAATAATTTTTTGTAAACTTTTTTCGAGGATATCTGCCTGAAGATCCCCCGCTAAATGCAAGGCAAGAGGAACGTTATAGAAAGAACTGTTGGGTTCTAATTGATCTAGGAACCATAAACGCTGTTGGGCATAGGATAGGGGTAATTCTTCAAAATTCATTTTCTTTTTCTTGGTAAAATGGTGGGAACAGGGGAATCCGGTGTTTGCTGTTTTAACTGTTCAATCCCTTGGGCTAATTCAGCGAGGGTTGCTGTGTTGAATAACTGACGTAGGGGAAGCTCAATTTTCAGGCGATCGCGGATCTGTGCTACTAATTTAGTGGCTAGTAGGGAATGTCCTCCCAGTTCAAAGAAGTTATCATTGATGCCCACTTTCTCTACTTTTAGAATTTCTGACCAAACATTTACTAATATATCCTCAATCGGGTTACGCGGCGCAACATATTTTTCTGATGGTTCACTACTAGATTCTGATGGGGGTAAAGCACGACGGTCTATTTTACCATTAGCAGTAAGGGGTAAGGCATCTAAAATAACGAAAGCATTAGGAACCATGTAACTGGGTAATTTAGCTTTCAGAAATTGCCGTATTTCGTTAATGGTAATCGTTTTTTCCGATTGTGGCACAATGTATGCCACAAGACGTTTATCTCCTGTTGTATCATCCCTCACTATTACTACTGTTTCCCAAATCTGGGGATGAGATGCTAATAATGCTTCGATTTCCCCCAACTCAATCCGAAAACCCCGAATCTTAACTTGATTGTCAATGCGTCCTAAATATTCTAATTCTCCCTTAGGTAAATAACGCGCTAAATCTCCTGTTTTATATAATTTTGCTCCTCCTTGAGTTCCCCCCTTATTAAGGGGGGTTGGGGGGATCACTTCATCCTTCTCAAAAGGACTAGGAATAAACCTTTCTGTTGTTAATTCAGGACGATTGAGATAACCTTTTGTTACTCCTGCACCCCCCACATACATCTCCCCGGGTACACCAACCGGTACAAGTTGTAAATATTGGTCTAGTAAATATACCTGTAAGTCGGGAATGGGACAACCAATCACACTAGCTGTACTATCCAAGTCGGTCATACTTAATGGTCGATAGGTGACATGAACGGTAGTTTCCGTAATTCCGTACATATTAACTAATTGGGGGCATTGGTCACCATGTCGGTTAAACCAAGGCTGTAAACTGTTAATTTCTAAAGCTTCTCCTCCAAAAATAACTAAACGTAAGCTTAAATCGTTATCTGTTGTCGATGAACGATCCCCCCTAACCCCCCTTGATAAGGGGGGAAAACTTCCTTTTAAGGATTCTTCAACTTGAATTAACTGACGGAAAGCGGTAGGAGTTTGATTGAGAATTGTGACTTTTTCTTGACATAATAGCTGATAAAATGCTTCGGGAGAACGCGTCACTAAGTAGGGGACAACTACTAAGCGTCCACCATATAACAAAGCTCCCCACATTTCCCACACCGAAAAGTCAAAAGCGTAGGAATGAAATAGAGTCCAGACATCATTAGAGTTGAAGTGATACCAGGAGTCTGTCGCCGCAAATAGACGTACTACATTAGCGTGATTAACTAAAACTCCTTTCGGTTTACCGGTGGAACCTGACGTATAGATTATATAGGTTAAATTATCGGGTTTTACTCCGCTTTCAGGGTTTGATGGGATATTTTGAGCAATTTTTTCCCATTCTGTATCTAAACAGATAAGTTGTGCTTGATGTTCAGGAATAGACTCGACTAATTTTGCTTGAGTTACTAATACTTTCACTTGAGAGTCTTCTAACATAAAGCTTAGACGTTCCTGGGGATAATCAGGATCAAGAGGAACATAAGCCCCACCCGCTTTTAATATCCCCAATAATCCGACAATCATCTCTAAAGAACGTTCTACACAAATCCCCACTAATTCATCAGGTTTAACCCCCAAAGATTGCAAATAATGGGCTAACTGATTAGCTCGACGATTTAACTCATTATAGGTTAATTGTTGCTCCTCAAATACCACCGCTACATCATTAGGAGTCCGTTCAACCTGCTCCTCAAATAACTGATGAATACACTTATCAGCAGGGTAATCTACTTGAGTATTATGACCGTCTATTAATAACTGTTGTTGTTCAACTTTTGTTAACAAAGGTAATTGAGAAACTCGCTCGTTTGGATTAGCAATAATCCCCTCAAGTAAAGTCAGAAAATGACCGTTCATTCTTTCAACAGTCTCGCTATTAAATAGGTCAGTATTATACTCCCAAACTCCCATTAATCCCGTCTCTGTATTTTGCATTGACAAGGTTAAATCAAACTTAGCTGTTCCCCATTCTAAGGGTAAAGAATCAATAGTCAAACCACTCATTTTTACTTCAGATAGGGGAGTATTTTCAAGTGCAAACATTACCTGAAATAGGGGAGTATGACTAAGATTTCTCTCTGGTTGTAACGCTTCTACTAACATTTCAAAGGGTAAATCCTGATGAGTATAAGCACCTAAAGACATTTCCCTCACTCTCATTAATAATTCCTGAAAACTGGGATTTTCTGAACAGTCAGTCCGCATTACTAAGGTGTTCACAAAAAAGCCGATTAAACTCTCTATTTCACGACGATTACGGTTCGCTATAGGTGTCCCTATTAAGATATCTGATTGTCCTGTATAACGGTAAAGCAATGTCCCATAAGCTGCTAACAATGTCATAAACATTGTCACCCCTTGTTGCTGACTTAATTCTGTTAGCTTTTGAGTCAGTTCAAGGGATAGTTGAAACTCTTGATGTGCCCCTGTAAACGATTGTCTTGCTGGACGGGGTTTATCTGTTGGTAAGGGTAAGAATGTTGGTGCTTCTGCTAGTTGTTTCCGCCAGTAATTTAATTGATTTTCTAGGACTTCTCCTCGGAACCATTTTCTTTGCCAAATTGCAAAATCAGTGTACTGAATTGGTAAGGGTTTTAAGGGGGAAACTTGACCTTGATTAACTGCATTATATAACGCTGTTAATTCTTCAATAAATACACCCATTGACCAACCATCACTAATAACATGGTGCAGACACAATGATAACCAATACTCGTTATTATTCAGCACGATTAAGGTGGCCCTTACTAATGCTTCATTAGCTAAATCAAAGGGTTGTAATGCTTGTTCCTTAACTAATTTTTTAGCAGCATTTTTTTGTTCTTCTGGTGATAAATGCTGCAAGTTGATTACTGATACTGTCCAATTTGTTAACGTGTTAATAACCTGAGTTGGTTGTCCATTAACAGTAACAAAGTTGGTTCTTAATGCTTCGTGACGTTGAATAATTTCCGCTAAACTTTGTGTTAAAGCAACTTGATTAAGGTGGCCTTGCAAACGTAAAGCCACAGGAATATTATAGAAGGGACTATTAGGTTCTAATTGGTCTAAAAACCAGAGACGAGTTTGAGCGTAAGACAACAATAATTCAGACTGTTCACCCCTTGATAATATGGGGGGTGCGGACAGGGTTAAATCCTCTTGCTGTAATTGTTGAATTTGTTGTCCTAATTCTTCAATTGTTGGGGCTGCAAATAGACTCCGTAAAGGAATTTCTATTGATAAATTAGTGCGAATGCGGGAGATGAGTTGGGTAGCTAATAACGAATGTCCTCCTAGTTCAAAGAAGTTATCATTAATGCTTATTTGTTGTACCTTTAACACCTCAGTCCAAATTGTTACCAGTATTTCTTCAATGGGGTTGCGTGGTAAGATGAATTTGTCTGTTCTTTCGTAATTTTGTTCGGGTGCAGGTAAGGCGCGACGGTCTATTTTACCATTAGGTGTTAAGGGTAATGATTCTAGTATTACGAAAGCACTGGGAATCATATATTCTGGCAGCTTTTCTTTTAAGCATTGCCGCATTTCATTGGGGGTTGGTGTTGCCTCTTTTTCGGGGACAATGTAGGCGACTAAACGCTTATTTCCTGGTGTATCTTCCCGGGCAATAATAACAGATGATTGTACTTGAGGATATTGAGTTAATACTGCTTCAATTTCCCCTAATTCAATACGGAAACCGCGAATCTTGACTTGATTGTCAATACGTCCTAAATATTCAATGTTGCCGTCAGGTAAATAACGCGCTAAGTCTCCCGTTTTATAGAGTCGAGAATCTGGGGAATTACTAAAAGGATTAGGAATAAATTTTTCTTCTGTTAATTCGGGACGGTTCAGATAACCTCTTGCTAATCCTGCTCCACCTATGTGTATTTCTCCTGGAATACCTACAGGTAATGATTGAAGATTGGAGTCTAAAATGTAGATTTGTGTATTAGAAATTGGACGACCAATGGGGATACGTTGTCCATACATTTCTCTCTGACAATTCCAAAAAGTTACATCAATACAACATTCTGTCGGTCCATAGAGATTGCACAAATTTACATTTAGTTGGCTCAATAATTTCTCTTGCAAAGCCACTGGCAAGATTTCACCACCACAGAAGACTCGTTTGAGTAACTGACAATTTTCGATTCCTCCCTGTTCTAAAAGCATTTGCAGTAAGGATGGCACAAGTTGAACAGTAGTTACTTGCTGTTGGGCAATTGTTTTTAAGAGGTAATCGCTGTCGGTATGACCCCCTGGTTGAGCTATTAACAACTGTCCACCTACTAATAAAGGAGCGTAAAATTCCCAAACTGACGCATCAAAACTAAAGGGAGTTTTTTGCAGAACTCTATCCGTTTTAGTTAGGGGGAATGTTTCTTGCATCCAGAACATATGATTGGACAGGTTACTGTGGGAAAGCATTACCCCCTTCGGTTGACCAGTAGAACCTGATGTATAAATAACATAAGCTAAATTAGTTGCTTGTACATCAGTAATTGGATTATCCTGACTGAACTGAGAAATTAACTCCCAGTCAGCATCTAAACAAATAAGTTGTGCTTGATGTTCAGGTAATTTATTAATCAATTTCTGTTGAGTTAGTAACACTTTAACAGCAGCATCTTCTAACATAAAAATAATCCGTTCAATCGGATAATCAGGGTCAAGAGGGACATAAGCCCCACTCGCTTTAAGAATGCCTAATAATCCCACAATCATCTCTAAAGAACGTTCTACACAAATCCCTACTAAAGTATCAGGTTTTACCCCCAAAGATTGCAAATAATGTGCTAACTGATTAGCTCGACAATTTAACTCATTATAGGTTAATTGTTGACCTTCAAATACTACTGCAACAGCATGAGGTGTCCGTTCAACTTGTTTCTCCAACAACTGATGAATACACTTATCTAATGGGTACTCAGCCTGAGTATTGTTCCACTCAAAAAGTAACTGCTGTTGCTCAACTTCTGTGAGCATTGGTAATTGGGAAATACGCTGCTGTGGGTTAAGCACAATAGAGTTGAGCAGTCTTTCAAAATGCTTGGCCATGCGCTCAATAGTAGCAGCGTCAAATAAGTCAGTGTTGTATTGCCAACATAGCTTAATCACTCCTTTCGCTTCTCTCACCATTAAACTCAAATCCAAGTGTCCGCCCTGTTGTCCGAACAAGTGTGGCTCCATTGGCAACACTGATTTTTGCAGATGCAAGGAATTATTTTTTGGTTCACACCAAGTTTGTGCTTGCCAAGCAAAACTAACTTGAGAGAAAGGCGAACGGCTGGGATCGCGTTGTGGCTGGAGTTTTTCTGCTAACAGAGAAAATGGGTAATCTTGATGATTTTGAGCTTGGCTAACTATTTTGCTGACTTGAGCAAGAAGTTCTGTAAATGTGGCATTCTCCTGGACAGAAACTCTTAAAACGGTCAGGTTAGAAAAGTAGCCGACAATCTCTTTAAACTCTTTACCCGGCCGTCCTCTCATCGGGCTGCATAAGAGGATATCTGTTTGATTGGTGTAGCGGTAAAGTTGGACGTAAAATGCTGTAAGCAGAATCCGATAAAGGCTGGTTCCAGATGCTAAAGCTAGATGCTTGAGTTTTTCAATTAACTGTTCATCTAGCTTGACAATGTATGAGGCTCCCTCATAAGTCTTGACTGGGGGGCGGGGTTTGTCTGGGAGCAAATTCAAAATTGGCAATTCGCCAGCTAATTGTTTTTGCCAATATTGCCACAGTTTTTCTCCCCTATTACCCGATAGCATTGCTGCTTGCCATTGGACAAAATTTGCATAGGTTTTATTTTCATTCCAAGAATCTGGGGCTGTTTCTGTCTGCTGTTGACTAAATTGCTCCACTTCCTCTGGATATAAAGCTTGAAATTCACTCAGCAGTAAATCATAGGACCACATATCGCCAGCAATGTGGTGCATTGTCAGCAAGAGAATGTGTTCTTCTGCTGAACGAGTAAATAAATTCACCCGCAAAACTGAATCTTTTTCTAAGTTAAAAGGGTGGTCAGCAATAGCATAGATTTTTTCTACTAATTGCTCTTCCCTCCAGTCGCTGGCATCTATTACCTCAACCTTAAAATTCTCTTGCTGGTTAACCTGCTGCACTGGTTTGCCTTCATGATTGGTATATGTGGTTCTCAGAATCGGGTGCTTTTCAATAATTTTTTGCCAGACACGATTGACAACAGCAATCTTTAAATGTGCATGAATTTTTGCAGTAATAAATATATTATAAGCAACGCTCTCCGGAGCAATTTGGCAGATTAACCACATTGCTTCTTGTCCCGGTGAAAGTGGGTAAATTGTTTTCATATTTCTACTCATGACTCTCCCGCATTTGTGATAAAAAAATGTTATCTAGGGGAAGGCGTATGCTTTATGCCCCTACAGAAACCGAATTTGCCCCTCTGTAGGGGCGCAAGGAAGCCGAGTACAAAATGTAACATATATCGAACATTTTTCACCATGATGTCCCAAGGTCTGTTATCGCTTTGAGGGAACAGGGAACAGGGAACAGGGAACAGGGAACAGGGAAGAAAATCGGCGCACCTCATTGCTTTGAAAACTGTACCATGAAATCCTATCATAGAAAAGAAAATTTGTCATGGTCAACGAAATTCGGTAATATGTGGTAGTCTGAGAAGCGCTCACTAGCTTTAGCTATCCAAACAACGGTTACTTGTAGTAAGATAACGAGGGTTAAAAAAGCAGTAGCAGGGGGCTGAGAAAGCGATCACTCTATGCTGACAGATAAAGCGACGGGAGTATGTTACCACAACTCAAGCACAATAACCTTAAAATTGTCGGGGAGCTTTATATTTTCGCCAATTGCCTTCTACTCCGCCAATCCAACCAAAATCTAAAATAATTCTGGCAAAATGTCCACAACTCAAATATAAATGCTATATGTCCGCCAAAGTCCCTCAAGCTCAAGATCGATCGACGACTAATATTATCTCCGATGTCAGCAAATTTTGGCACAGTGTCAAGCTGATTGCTGCTCCCTATTGGTATCCTACTGAATCGGGGGGAAGGACTTTTTCCGATGTGATCCAAGCTTGGGCAATGCTCATCCTACTAATCGGGGCAATCCTAGCGGTTGTAGGCTTAAATGCCTTCAATAGCTTTGTTAGTAATTACTTAGTTGATGTCATTCTTGAAAAAAGTGATTTTGATAAATTTGTCAAAACTTTGGTAGTTTTTGCGGTTGGACTGCTCTTTGTCACCCTTTTAGTTGGCTTGCTTAAATTTCTCAGAAAAAGAATCGCCCTGGATTGGTATGCTTGGCTCAATGACTGGATTCTCACAAAATATTTGCATAATCGCGCCTATTACAGAATTAATTTTAAATCCGATATCGACAACCCAGATCAGCGTTTATCCCAGGAAATTGAGCCGATTACCAGTAAAGCTCTCTCCTTTTTTGCAGTTTCCCTAGAAAATGTCCTAGATATGATCACTTTTTTAGTGATTCTCTGGTCAATTTCTTCCTCTGTTGCCATTATTTTAGTCATTTGGACAATTCTCGGTAACGTCATTGCTATCTATTTTAACCAAGCTCTAAATAAAATTACCCAAGAAGAATTAGAACTTAAGGCTAACTATAATTATGCTCTAACCCACATTCGTAATCATGCGGAGTCGATCGCTTTCTTTGAGGGAGAAAATCAGGAATTAAATATTATTCAGCGGAGATTTAATAAACTCTTAGACAGTGCTAAACGTAAAATTGATTGGGAGAGAGGCACAGAAATTTTTAGTCGGGGCTATCAGGCGGCAATTCAAGTATTTACTTTTGTCATTTTGGGTCCTTTGTATATCAATAGTGAGGGCATTAGTTTCGGACAGGTCGGGCAAGCCTGTTTAGCGGCTAATTTGTTTGCTACGGCGCTGGCGGAATTAATTAGTGAATTTGGCACTTCGGCACAATTTAGCAGTTATGTTGAACGTCTATCGCAATTTTCCCAAGCCTTAGAAGAAGTCATTAAACAACCCGAAAATTTAAGCACGATTAAAACCATCGAAGAAACCCAATTTTCCTTTGAAGATGTCACCTTGCAAACCCCCGATTATGAACAGGTAATTGTCGAAAACCTCTCCCTTTCTGTTCAGCCTGGACAAGGTTTATTAATTGTCGGTCCGAGTGGTCGGGGTAAAAGTTCCTTGCTACGCGCTATCGCTGGTTTATGGAATGCAGGAACCGGCCGATTAGTGCGTCCCCCCCTAGAAGAAGTATTGTTTCTGCCCCAACGTCCCTATATAATATTAGGAACCTTGCGAGAACAGTTACTTTATCCCAATCGTAATCAAGAAACCAATGAGATAAGATTGAGGGAAGTTTTGCAAGAAGTCAATCTCCAAAATTTACTAAATCGAGTCGATAGCTTTGATACAGAAGAGCCTTGGGAGAACATTTTGTCCCTGGGAGAACAACAACGTTTGGCTTTTGCTAGGGTATTAATTACCCGTCCCAGTTTTACTATCCTAGATGAAGCCACAAGTGCTTTGGACTTAAACAATGAGGAAAATTTATATCGGCAATTGCAAAAAACTCACACAACTTTTATTAGTGTTGGACATCGGGAAAGTCTCTTTAACTACCATCAATGGGTTTTAGAACTCTCTAGTAATTCCCATTGGCAACTGCTTACAGTGGAGGAATATCGCCGACAAAAAGCGAAAGAAATTATTAATATTTCTGTCGATAATTCTCAAACTAGACTTGAAGATTTACCGAATCAGGAAACCGAGGTCAATCCTAAAATCAATTCTGCCAAGGAACCCCCCCCCGAATCGCCAACGACAACAATCTTAACAGAAGTCGAAGAAGGACTTTCCCATGCACAAATGAAGGAATTAAGCGACTATTCTCTCAGTAGCATTAGAAGCAAAGCCAGTCAGGGAAAATCAATTACGGGGAAAGATGGACTGACCTATCGCTATGACAAAGACCCTAAAATCTTAAAATGGCTAAGAGTTTAGCCGATGAGAGATGGTTCAAAAAACAACGTTAAAACATTACACCAACTTAGCTACAAAAAAAATGAATCAAATCCTGGTTAATCAACAACAGTTGTTCCAAGAAATCGTCCAAGATATCCAGCAAAATAAAATTGCAATTGCGGCGAAAAAACTGCGTCAACAGGAAGCAGATAACTGTGAAATTCCGGCTCAGTGGCTTCTGAAAACAGCAGCGGCTTTAGAAACCGATGACTGGAGCATTTTATCAGAAGATTTCATTAATCTGAATTTTATCGATAAAAATGGTTATTTTCTGATGATTGCTCCCTATAGCATCAATCGTCAGGGGAAGCAACAAGTCACTTTGAGTGCGATTTACGGAAAAATTCATAAAAATAGTGAACCTTCTATTGAACAACTAGAAAGGTTAATTCGTGAAAAATTTGGCAGTTTAGGACAACCGATTCCCAGAAATTTGTCCTTTACTGAAATTGCTAGTTGTGGTACAGTTAGCGGAGAAAAGGGGGAGGCTTTTATCGTTCCCCATAGGTGGACTTTTCCCAATAGTGTTCAGGGGCCAGCTTTAAATAATGCCAGTGAGCAAAAAAGACGCTTTTCCGGTTCTAGCTACGAATGTATCCGAAAAATTTTTGAGCCAGAAACGGCCGATTTACTATTAGGACCCCTAGAGGATCAAATTAATGGTGAACGCTATCGCCATCTCGATACCCAATTCCATGAAGCAGGTCATGCTAGTGGGTTGGGATTTGACTTGAAACTCAAAAATAAACTGTTTCAAAACTATACCTATGCCGGAGTCGAGGAGTGGCGCTCAGATAGTTTAGGCTTTGAATTTGCCGACTGTGCTTTACCTGCCGAAGAAGCGGGAAAATTAGTCGCTGTTAATTTCTGCATTCGCTTTGGTTTAGATGCTCACCGTTTAGGGGGTTTAGAAAAAGATGTGGATGTCCACGCTAGTTTGATCAGTTTGGAATATCTCTTGCAAAATGATGCTATTTATCTCACAAAAAATGGTCAATTGGCCCTGCGTAATGTCAGTTATCCAGGCTTACTAAAAGCGGTGGAAATGCACCGAACAAAAGCTTTATCTCTAACGCGAAGGGAGTTAAATCTAAATAGTCCAACAGGTCTTTTTGCTCTGTATAAAGTAGAGATTCATCCCGCAACCCAATTAATTTTTCAGGGACTAATTGTAGAGCGCTGCCGAGGAATTTGGTCAGAGTTACAATAAGTACCTAGGGTTTGCTGATAACCGGCCCGGGGAGGGATGTCAGTCAGCCATGTGCATCCCTCCAAGGACTAGGTCTCTACTACTTGATGGCGATAGGGATTGGGGTCAACTCCTCTGAGTTTCTCGCCACAGCAAGTGCCGGCCCTGGAATATTAGTCGTTGACTCCTACACATTTATTTATATATATCCCTAGATAACTAAAATGTGTTAAGCTAGGCGGTAGGATTCTGGGAAATCACGACAGATAAATCAATCTCTTATTAGTCAGAATCCCTGAACCCCTGATTACCTCTTTCTCCCCTAGGTGATTACAAAACCAATGGCTGAACAACGCTCTGTACTAAAATTTAATGGCATCGATGATCACATGGAGCTATCCCACGGATTTCTTGACATCGATCAGAGTATTACCATTACATTTTGGGCAAAAGGGGAAAATAATTTATCCACAGAAACCACTCTTTTAGAAGCTGTTAATCAGGAAAATAACCGCGTTCTACATATTACCTTGCCCTGGGGCGATCCCGTGAAACCTGCGATTTTTTGGGACGCGGGAAATGAAGAAGGTTTCGATCGAATTGAAAAAAAAGTCAAGCTTAAAGATTATAGTGATTGGACTCACTGGGCCTTGGTCAAAAATGCCACCACAGGCCGAATGTTGATCTATCGCAATGGTATCATTTGGCATCGTGGCAACGGTCATAACCGGGCCTTAACGGGGATTGAAAAAATCATCTTGGGAGCCTCTGTTAATCTCTCCCATTATTGGCAAGGTTGTCTTGCAGAACTTTCTGTTTGGAATCAAGCGCGTAGCCAAGAAGAAATCCAAGAAGCGATGTATCAATCTCCCTTAGTTGATGACCTTGGTTTAGTCACTTATTTATCACTCAATGGCAGTGCCGAGGATCAAACAAGTTATAGCAATCATGGTATTCTTTATGGGACAACCTGGCAACTAGATAGTCTTCCCTCCAAACCGACCTCGATCCCTAAATCAAAAACTCAGACTAGCAATAAAGCTAGAAGGAGTGCGAAAAGGATAACAATGGTCAACGAAATTTTTAACTCCCTTGAAGAAGAAGAAGTGATTGAACAGGATGCTCCATCTGAAAATCAAGAACCTTCCCGGGAAGATAATTCAGAATCAATTATAATTGCCGAAGAAGCTGCCCTTGCCAGCAATGAAATTGAGGAGATTACTGAAACAGCAATTTCTCAACCGGATAGCCTCACTTATTCAAACCAGAAAAAACGGTTAATTATTTGTTGTGATGGTTCTTGGGAAGACTCTGCCAGTGCTTACCCCACCAATGTGGTTAAATTCGCCGAATCCATTAAGTATATTGCCGAGGATCAAACCCCCCAAATCGTCTTTCTGTCAGGTTCTGGCAGCCCCGAAGATAACGAATTTATTAAAAGTTTAGGGAATGAAACTTTTGGCTGGGGCCTCGATCGAATGATTCAAGATGCCTATCGTTTTCTTGTCCTTAACTACAATCCCACAACCGAGGATGAAATTTATTTGTTAGGTTTTAGTCGAGGAGCATATATCGTTCGATGTTTGGCCAGTTTTATCGATAAATGTGGAATCCTAAAACGCTCTAAGATTAAAGAAATTCCCCTAGCTTATCAACTCTATCGAGACCACACCGTTAGTTCCGATAGTGCCAAAGCTCAACAATTTCGTGCCGCTAATGCTAAAAAAATTGAGACAGAAAAGGAAGATTTTCAAGATCGTATTCCAGTCAAGATGTTAGGTTGTTGGGATACAGTTGGCAATTTTGGTATTCCCGATTTAACTCCTTGGTTTCCCCTGGCTAAGTTTTATCATAAAAAATATGAATTTAGTAATACAAAACTAAGTCCGATTATCCAGAATGCTTTTCATGCTGTTGCCATTGATGAAAAACGTAAAAACTTCCCTTCCACTCCGATCAAAGCCAATCCCGAAAATCCTGAACAAGTTGTCAAAGAAGTTTTATTTGTCGGTGAACATACCTGTCTAGGTGGTGGTAAAAAAGAATATCAAGGACTTTCCGACTACCCGTTACAATGGATGATTAATCAAGCCAAAAAATTGGGATTAGAGTTTAATTCAACTACCTCTGAATCCGAGGAATTCCAAATTAAACCAGACCCGACCATCAAGTTCGATAATACTGTTAAAGGATTGTCGGCCTTGGGAGGTGAGCAATGGCGATATTTCAATACAAAAGTTGTCACTGTTCATCACAGTGTGGTAAAACGATTAAAGGCCTTTTCCGATTATCGTCCCAAAAGTCTTGAACCTTTTCTTCAAGCTTTACTTGACGACGATCAACAGGCAGAGTAACCTTGCTTTAAAATTAAACTAATCCTTCGCTAGAAATTTGAGGTGATTTTTATGGAACTCGATAACATTATCAAAAAAGTGGCAGGTACTTATTTAGCTTCGGCTATTATTGCTGTCATCGTGCTAATTTTCACCCTCGGACAACCCTTTGTAGTTTTTCTGGGTATCGGAGCGATGGGGTTGGTTACTGTCTTAGGAGATGCGATCGCCGAGTACGGAATTGAAGCGGTTCTGAATGCTTTTTACACTGAGCGAAGTAAAAAAGAATCCCTGGAAACACTTTTAGCTGAAATTGATGCTTTACCTCTGACTGATGACCTGAAATTAAAAACCAAAAAACACTTGACTGACCATCAAGAACAGACAGTAAAGCAGCAAGAAACGGTAACTGAGCCAACTCCTGAAAGTCCTCAAACAGTTGTTATTGAAAATGAATCAGTTATTGAAAATGAACCAGTTATTGAAAATGAACCAGTTGTTGTTGAAGTTGAAAATGTTTAATTAGGTATTGCTCCCTCTTGCAAGAGATGGGGGCAGCGGATGATTATTGCTAAGTATTGAGGAATTTTTTGGTCTAAGATAGCTATGCTAAATAGGAACTCTCAACATCTGATGACCTATAAAAAAATTGCCATTTATGAGCAAAGCTATCAACTTCCTGTTTTTAAAAATAGATACTTAAAAAATTTTCAGAAAATCATCAAAGAACGTCGGAAATTAATTCAAGAAGGAGTTCGCTACCATTACTATTTTGGTAAGATTATTAAACGAAAAGAAAAAATTACTCAACAAGAAATCTTGATCGAGACTCAGTTATTAATTAAAGACTATAATTTACTAATTAATGGACTAGAAATCTATCAGGACGGATATTATCGTTTTTTACTCCAACTCAGTGACAATCTCAAAATTTTATTTTCCCAAAAATATCAAGAATTGAAAATATTAGACTACGAGAGAATAAAGTTAGAAATTAAAAATAATAATAATCAAAATATTCTCAATCAACTCAAGCTAGAAAAACAGGAAAATTTTCGGTCAATTTTGCTACTGGGAAAAACATCTTTTTTGATGTTGAGAAAAACTAAATTACTAGGGGAAGGAGTTCAGAAATTAGCCGAGGATACTCAAAAGCAGAAAAAAATTGTGCAAGCAATTATTCAAGAACTCAAAATTTATGAGGAATTAAATCATTATCAACTCAAATCTCAACGAGTTCGCCAAGAAATTGCTGATCTTGCCCAAAATGCGATTAATTTTGAAAACTACTTACAGGACTATTTTGCTCCTTTTCAATTATTAATAGAAGAAGTGATTAAGGTGGATGAAGAATTTTATGCAACAGTTGGAGAAATTAAGTATTTGGTAGATAATATTTTTCCACCTCAGCCTGCTCTCTTAGAAACCTCAGATTCAGCCATAAATTCTGAGTTTTTGCTAAATTTTCTGGCGACTGGTTACGAGAAAGAAGCAAGGTTAAAAGAGGCTTTTTCCTCTGATCAATTTAATGATTACTTATTCAATGAAAGTGAATGGTCAGAACAATTTATTTCCCTAGAAAAAACCATCAATAAATTATCTCATCATTTAGCAGAACAAGAGGCTTGTCAAAAAGACACTATCCCAAAAACTCCCCTGGCAATAGTTGTCTCTCAATTCACTCAAAACAGTCTTCACAAATCTTCTACTTCTAAAAATCCCCAGACTTCCCCAAATATCTTAACTCAAGAATCGGCTGATATTGATTATAATCAATTACAAGATTTGCTAAGAAAGCAACAGTGGCAAGCGGCCGATCGCCAAACAACCCAACTACTATTAAAAATTTTGGGTAGAACCTACTGGAATGAGGTTTATCCTCAAGATATTGCTCAATTACCTTGTTCGGAACTGAAAAAAATTGATCAACTTTGGCTTCATTATAGTAATGGTCATTTCGGTTTTAGTATTCAGCAAGCCATTTTCTCTAGTCTCGGTGGTTTAGTGGATTATGAAACCCAAAAGAAACTTGGCGATCGCCTGGGTTGGCGGAAGGAAGGTCAATGGCTCAATTATGAGCAACTAAACTTTGAATTAGAGCCGAATTCTCCCCTCGGTCATTTACCCGTTCATTGGTTGATTTTTGAAGAAAATCTTTGTTACCCATCTGCGGAAGCTTCTGACAATCAAAACTCCGTGGCTTTCTGGAGAGTTGGCAATTGGTTATTGTGGCAACTTCACCTCGTTTTAAGCAAAATTCAAGCCTGTGGAATTATTCCTCTGTCTGACTTTTAAAGCGATTATCTAAGCTGTTGACTATCTAGGGTTTGCGGCAAAAAGTTATTGAAAAGTACAGGTCTCTTAATCAATGATTTCACTTAGCTACAAGCATAAGCTTTAGTTGTTGATTAATCTCTAAGTTATAACTTATTGTCATCATTGACCGAGAAAAAGTGCGGTTTTTCCATTTCAGACATAAAAAAGCCCAAAAAACCTGCCGACGCAGGGTGGAAAGATTGATAACTAGGGTCTGCTGAATAATGGTAAAACCCTTTTAAAATAAAGCTTTTGACCTGTTAAAGTCCGATGTTAGTGCAAGAAAATAGGATTGGGACTTTCAAAAACCTTGCATTATCCT
>VYMG01000116.1_pt1 | contig 35819 bp, 45 predicted proteins | sample 5115261 | NCBI WGS metagenome assembly VYMG01 (sample SAMN12291781, study PRJNA351875) | freshwater metagenome | isolation source: freshwater lake | place: USA: Michigan, Wintergreen Lake | collected 2013-08-08
GTGGCGGCGGCAGAGGTGGAAGGGGCGATGCGATGAGCCAGCACACCCTGAACACCGACACGCGCGAGGGCAGGCCGGTGGTGGTCCAAGCGGGGTGGGACGAAACCCACCATGGCTTCTACCTGGTGGTGCAGGACGAGCGGCTCAGCAAGCTGCAGGGGCGGTTCATCTACTCGACCCTGCGACGACCCGAGAGCGAGCGGTTTCCGGGGTGCTTCGACTGCCTTGAGGTCGTCTTGACTGAACTGGGAATCGTGATTCCGCCGGAGATGCTGGACGAGATCCGCGAGGACGGTCGCGTGCATGCAGGGCCCAAACGCGTGGTGTGGACGCCGGGCGGCGTTCGGCACGGACATGAGTACTGGGAGGTTCAGTGATGGGTGCGAACAGGGTGTTGGCAAGTTCAGCGGCAACGCTGGCCGACGGCCTGCCCGAGAAGGCCTACGTCTCGAACGAGTGGGACAAGTCGCCAGGCGCAGCTCCGGTGCTGCTCGTGAAGCGCGGTGAGTTGGGCTACTGGCCCGTCCATACGGCACGGTCTGCTGACGAGCTGAACGGTGAGCTCGGTGTGTCGGAAGCCCAGCGGGAGGCGATGCACACGGGATCGCTGTTCGGGTGGCACACGCCTGGCGCCGATCCCAAGCGCCAAGAAGAGCTGATCCGGCGGCGGGAGCAACGAACTGGGAGGGCGGCGTGAAGAAGTTGGACGTGAGGCTGCAGCCATGCGGACAGGGCCGCTTCGAAGTGTTCGGGAGTGCGGGGCGAATCGGCATGGTGCTGGGAGGGCGCGGTGTCTGGTCGGCTGAGGCCGGCAAGGTGCAGCTAGGTACCGCGCCGACGCGCGGCGGAGCCGTGCAGATGGTCGCCCTGAAGGCAGCCGTCGAGGGGAAGCTCTGATGGCGCAGTACGACTTCAACTTCGTGCCGGCGAAGGTGCCAGACAAGGCGTTGGACTGGCGCACGTACACGCAGGAGCCGTATCTGCTGGACGAGGCGACGGCGCGTGCGCTGGCCGAGCGCGTGGGGCAGGAAGAGGTCTTCGTGTCGGCGTCGTTCCAGGTGAACGTGAGGGCGTGCAGGCCGAAGGAGGAGTGGCCGCTGATGTTCCACGCCTCGATCAAGCGACGCGATCGCGAGGTGCTCACCGATCGTTCGGCATTCCAGCAGATCAAGAACGAGCTCTTCGGCGAACGCTTCGAAGCGATGGAGCTGTACCCGAGTCGGGATCGGGTGCTCGACCAGGCGAACCAGTACCACCTGTGGGTGCCCGCCGAAGAGGGACCATGGCTCGACGTCGGCGGCCTGTGGCGGATCCGGTCGAGATTTCGATGGGCGAGTGGATCGTGCGGATGCAGGGGTTGCGTGCGGAGAAGGCCAGTGGGTGTCCGGTGGCCTTCCGGGTCGATGGCAGGCGTCGCGACGACCGCAAGGCGAGGGCCAAGGACTGGCGGCTGCTCCAGGAAATGAAGGAGCGGGTGTTCGGAGTGGGCGCCGAGGGGGTGATGGTGTTCCCCTCCTCCGACCGCGGGCAGAAGGGCCGCATGGAGCACGCCGTGTGGGTGCTCAAGAGCGGCTTCCGGTTCCCGTTCGGGTTCGAGGCCGGCGGGATGGGCAATGCGGAGGAAGCGCAGCGCCTGGGCGCGAAGCAGCGGCCGCACGTGGTGTCGATGGTGGCCCATGCAGATGCATGAACCCGCGATGGCGGCCGTCGAGCTGCTTGAGACGGAGTCGAGGCTGGCCAGGTCGCTGGCGCGGAAGGTCAGCCTGATGTGCGCGGCCCAAGGCGTCCGTGGGATGCTGGAGCAGAGAAGCGCTGTCTACCTGGTGGTGGGCAAGGCGATCGGAGATTTGCAGGCCTCGTGGGTGCACGGTGTCTGGTGGGACGAAGAAGTAGCGGCAGTCGCGGCCGAACGGTTGAACGCCGCGGCGAAGGCTGCTGGACTGGTCCACGGGAAACCGGACCTTGTCGGGCTCGAAGTGGACGAAAGACGGTCCGTGAAGCAGATGCTGATCGGGCAGGACCGCCTGGTCGAAGTGGGTCGACACGGCGTGGAGTGGACGGTTCAGCACCAGCAGGTGCGGTGACCGCAAGGTGACAGTGTCGCAACAACTGGGAATGGAACGAAAGGAAGCAGAGATGAACAAGAAGCAGGAAAAGCCGACCGTGACGGAAGATCCCAAGGTGGAGTTCGCGGTCGAGATGGTGGCGGCGCGCAGCTCGCGCGAAACGATGCTGGCGGTGAAGGCGTCGTCGAACGACCTGTGGAAGGTCAACATCGACGACCTGCACGTGATGCCGGACTTCAACGTGCGCAGCCAGAACGAGGAGCTTCGGGCGCACATCCGCGAGCTGGCGGACTCGATGAAGACCGAGGGCTACTACCAGGACAAGCCGCTGGCCGGCTTCGTCATGCAGTCGGGCGAGGAGTCCAAGATCATCGTGACCGATGGCCACAACCGGCTTGCGGCAGCAAAGCTGGCGGTGTCGGAAGGCGCGAAGATCGGCCGGCTGCCGGTGGTGATCGCGCCGAAAGGCACCACCATGGAGGACCTGACGGTCGCCCTGGTGCGCAGCAACAGCGGCAAGAAGCTGGACCCTTACGAACAGTCGATCGTGTGCAAGCGTCTGTCTCGCTTCGGGTGGGAGACCAGCGAGATCGCGAAGCGAATCGGCCGCCGCGTGAACGAGGTGGAACTGATGCTGGAGCTGGTGAGCGCTCCGCGGCACATCCGCGCGATGCTGGAGTCCGGCCAGGTGAAGGCGAGCCTGGCGTTCACGATGCTGGAGAAGCACGGGACGAAGGCCTATGCCACGCTCGAGAAGATGGTGGAGCGTGCCAAGCACGAGGGATCGAGTCGTGCGATGCCGCGGCACGCACCGGGCGCGAAGTTCGAACGCCACGTGCGGAAGGTGGCTCCGACCCTCTACAGCACGATCAGCGAAGTGAAGTCGGATCAGGGTTACAAGCACATCTCCGAGGAGCTGCGTGCAAAGATCGACAAGATCTTCGCCGAGCTGCAGGAGGTGGAAAAGGCGACTTCGTGAGGCGGGCCGTGCTCATTGGGGACCGCCAGATCGCGCTGCTCACGGAGCGGCTGGCGAGCCGTCATGCGCCGGACTGGCTGGAACAGGTCGGCTGCAGCCCAGGGTACCGGACAGCGACGATCTGGATCATCGCCGGCGGCATGGGGCTCGCCGTGGCGGGGCAGTGGCCCGCCTGGTTGATGCTCGCCCCGTACGCGGCCTGGAAACTCGTGACCGGCGTGATTCCTGAACTGCTCTGGAAGCGCAAGGCCACGGCACCACGTTGGGCTCACGATGACGTTCTTCTGGACAGCGGAGACATCAGCCTGATGGAAGGCTGGCTCAGTCGTAGCGGCGCCGGCGGCAGCGTGGTTCGGCGCGGCGGCATGCCGAAGACGGGGAGGCAACTCTGGGCGCTCATGGAACAGGTGGTACTGGCGGAAGAACTCGAAAGCAGCCTGCAAGTGATCCGCGAGAATCGGTGAAAGGGGCCGAACAGTGAGTCAAGAACGGACGAACATGCCGACCAGCTCGCTGGAGCTGCGAAGCCTTGACATTCCGCTTGTGCGAGACGGCGAGGTCAAGCGCAGACGGAAAGCGCGGTCGACGATCGTGCCAGCGGTCTTGTCGATCGCGGTGGTCGTGGTCTATACGCTCTGGAAGAGCCATCCATGGATCTCGTGACAATCATTGCGGCGACCTACCTGCTGCAGGCCGCCGGCGCCTGGGTCGTGATCGACCCGCGCCAGCCGGTCTTCCGGAAAACGGTGGCAGGGCTGTGGCTGTTCGCAACGTTGGCGCTGCTGCTGCTGGGCGTCTCGTTCTCGTCATTCATGGTCCAGCTCGGGATAGCGTGCCTGGCTGGCGTAGCGACCATGCTGGCGAAGGCGGAAGCGCAGGCGTGGCGCTCACAGCAACAGCATGCCGAAGGCGGGGGCCGGCGTTCGGGTCATGATCGCGGCTGAGCTCGGCGGTAGCCGACCGGTAGAGATCGAAGAACGAACGGAGAGCCAACGATGACGATGCTGCTTTTCACGGGGGAAGGGTTCAAGCTCAAGGACGGCGTTCGACGCTGCGAGAAGTTCAAGGTGTACGCGCGCAACGTCGAAGAGGCAGCGTTCGTGCTCAACACGGCGGCGGGTTGGATGCTGGTCAAGGACGGCGAGGACGAGCGCGAAAAGGTGCTCGGTGCGGGTATTCCGGTGGAGACGGAAATGAAGCAGGCGGAGGTCCATCTGAAGTGGCCGGGCCAGCGCGGGTTCGAGAAGATCGAGAACCTGAAGCGCGGCCGCGGTGCGCTGCGGACGACCCCGGACGAGCCTGAGGATTCCACCCAGCGCGTTCGCAAGTCCATGGAGAAGCTCATCAATGAAGGCGGACACCGGTCGACGGTGCGGTTCTCAGAAGATGCATGGAAGGGACTGCAGGCGCTGGCGCTTTCGGATGGCCGGAACCACTCGGACACACTGGAGAAGCTCATCCTTGCCGAGGTGAAGCGCAAGGGTCTGGACGTGGACGCGCTCGTCGCGCCGAAGCGGCGCAAGAGCGCGAGGGCGTCCTGATCGCCGAGAAGAAGGAGGTTTGCATGTACGAGCCGATGGTCTCGACGTTTCAGCGGTACCAGCTGCAGAGCAGGGAGGACGGCTCAATCGCCGGCGTGTGCACCACCGACGACAATCTCGATCGCGGAGAACCGTCGGAGGATGCGACCTGGCCGGTCAGCTACAAGTCCGTCGAAGCGATGCGCAAGGCAACCGGGCTGACGCACGTCGGCATAAATGGATGCCAGGTGACGGTGATACTGGACGGCGTCCGGGTCTGAAGAGGTTCAGTCCGCGAAGACCACCTCGACGCAGAGCCGCCCAGGTTGTCCGGATGGCTGGTCGAAGGACTCTCGGACGACGCGTGCGGCGCCTAGCCGTGCAGTGATGGCGGAGCTGATCTCCTGATCGAGCGACTTGCCTGCAACCGACACTCGGCCCGAGACTTCGGGTTCAAACTTGGCGCGGACGCTGGCGGTGACCGCGTTGAGAGTTGCAACGCGCCGGGCGACAGGATCAGTGCTATTGGAAGCTTTCGCACAGCCGACGGTGCCTGGCTGCGCAGAAGTCTGTGCGGTGGCGGAGAAAGCGACTGTGGCTATGTAAAGGAGCGCCACGTGAGCGTAGTGATGCCAGTTCATGCGCGAGGGGCTGTCGTTGCGTTGGCACGGCTGATCGTAGCGCTTGCGTCCGCAATCGCTGGGTCTTCGTTCGCTGGCAACGAGCCACCGCGCAAGTCGCTGGACATCGACGTGGTGCGCATAACCAGCGACGAACGACTGTGGGCGGCCAGACTCGACGCTTTCGAGGAGGCAAGACGACGGGCCAGCGCCGTGCTCGGTCAAGTGGTTCTGACTCGGTCCGAATTGGTGAATGAGGAACTCACGGAGACGAGTCGGGTGATCACGGCCGGCGTCGTGCGGCTGGATCTTCTGGACGAACGCTTCACACCGCGCTCGGATGGCCGGACGGAGGCGCTGTTCTCGATCCGGGCGAGCCTGGACGAAGCCGAGCTCGAGGAGCAGTTGAAGGGGCTGCGCGGCGATCTCAAGGCATGGGATGAGCGGCGGCGCTTGATGCGCGAGAACGAGATCCTCAGAGCGCAGCTCTCGGCCGCGCGGGCACAGATTGCAGGCAAGGCGGACATTGCGACGGCCGAGAAGGCAAGAGCGGAAGTGCTGGCCAGCGTTGCGGTGCAGGAGGAAGGCCGCAGGCTGAGGAGCGACGTCGGAGAGCATGGTCGATTGAACCGGCTCGCCCAGGCGAATGAGATGGAGTCGGCTTGGCGGGCTGCCATGGATCGCGTGCTGTACCAGCGGCTGGTCGACATCGCGCCGACCGTGCGGCTGGTGGAAGTGAAGGAACGCAACAGTGCGGTGCAAGTGGCGATGGCGGTGGGCTGGAGCCTCGACCAGGGGGCGCTAAAGCGCGAACTGATGGACGTGGTGCCAGGCTGGCGATACCGGGAGGGCCGCCTGATGTCCGACGGACTGTGTCTGGACCTTTCAGGGCTGGACGAAGCTCGGCGAGCATGGATCGAAGACCAGCAGGTCGAGATCGTGGTGTCGGTAGGCGGGCAGAAGTCGTCGCTGGTGGTTGCAGGCAACTCCGTGGAAGGCTATTGCGTGATAGGACCGGGTTCCTTGAAGGAGTCTCCGGTGGTAATGTCGCTTGAGCCCGGTGTTGCATTCGCTGCGCGCAACATCGAGGTCCAGACACGCCGAAGGATCGTGTCGCCAAAGCAGTGACGCAATGAAGTGGAGGTGCCGATGAACCGGAAGATGTGGATGGTTTGGGCGGGGGCATTGCTTGTGATCACGGGTTGCAGTTCGACCCCCACGGCGAAGGACATCGCGAAGGACGAGGCTGCCGCGGCCGCAGTGCGGGAGAAGTCGCAGGTGGCGCGCACTCAGCGGGAGCAGGCCAGCGCACAGGCCTACATGGAGAAGGTGCCGAAGTGGGTCGTGGAGCCGCCGAAGGGCGATGGAGATATCGTCTACGCGGTTGGGGTTGGCCAGAGCTCGAAGATGGACCTGGCGCAGAAGAAGGCTGTGCTGGAAGCGCAGTTCGAACTGGCCAAGGGCTTCAAGCAGGCGTTGTCCGGGAGCGAACGGCAGTACAGGCGCGACAACGGCAAGGCAGGCGTGGACGAGCGGTTCACGGTGCTGATCGACCAGGTGGTCGACCGCGTGCCGCTGACGGGCTACGAAGTCGTTCGACGCGAGACGCTGCCGATTGACGGTGCTTTTCACAGCTTCGTGCTCATGAAGGCCTCGTACAGTGAGATGCAGCGGGTCCTGTCCGAGCGGAGCTCAGAGCAGCGCGATCGATCGATTGACGAGCAGTTCGATGAGCTGGAGCGAAGGCTGAAGGAGCACAGAAAGGAACGTGATGCGGCAAAGGCTGAGGTAGCCGTGTCGCCCCAGGTGTCGGACCCGGGGACCGCCTTGGTTGGGGCGCGCTAGCTGTTCTGGCTGTACGCCACACACGGAGGGCCGGGTGACCGGCCCTTTTTGTTTCCGAGTCTGGAAATGATGGGACGAGTCGGATAAGCTGAACTAGTGGGTGCAGCCGTTCCTCGTGAGTTGAACTCATAGGACACTGCAAGGTGATTGATCAGGAGATGGCCATGTGGATCAGGTGCTGGCTGGCAGGTGTGGTGTTCGCGATGCTCGCCGCGTCGTCGCTCGTGGCTGGACTGATGCACGCGATCGTGGGCAAGTCGGAGCCGTACATGTTCGGCTCGATACTGGACACGATCGCACCTTCCGTGATCAGCGCGAGCGGCGTCGAACAGTTCCTGCAGGTTGTCCTGTTCACCGGCGTCATGGGGGTGCTGGTGCTCGTGGGGGCTGCCGCTTGGCCGATGGTCGAGCGTGTCGTACTGACAGCTGCCGGAGTGCTCTCCAAAGCGACAGGCCGCCCACGGTAGGGCTTCGATCCTGGTACAGAGGCCGGCCGAGTGGCCGGCCTTTTCACGTTCGCGCCGCGGCGCCGCGGTGCTGCGGCAATGGCCCAGCCGGGCGCGTCGTGGAGTATGGTGAAATTGTGTCTTGCCCGAAACGGAGTGAGACATGGACGCGCTGGAAGAGCTCGAGCAGCAGAGACGGGAAATTGACAGGCGAATCGCTGAAGCGAAGAAGCGCCAAGCTGAGGAGCAGCGTCGATCCAAGGCGCGAGGGACTGTCGTCAGGGACATTGCGGCGAAGATCGTCCAGTACCAGCTCGAATTGCCGGAGCTTGAGGACGCGGTAAGGGCGCTGGTCGCGTCCGGTGGTGCCCAGGTAGCGCAGGGTGCGAAGGAAAGGCCCAGAGCGAAGCCAGCCGCCAGGCCGGCCAAGGCGGTCAAGTCGCCCAAGCCCGGGAAGGCGGCGGTGAAGCGGGCGAAGGCTGTGCTTGCGCCGAAGTACCGGGACCCGAACTCCGGAAAGACCTGGTCAGGTAGAGGTCTCCAGCCGCTGTGGTTCCGGGACGCCCTTAACAGTGGAAGGAGGCCGGAAGAGCTCGAGATCAAGACCGGCAAGGGAAGAGTGACCTGAACCGGAGTTGCGGGTCGGCAGGCCTCCACAGGCATGCCCCGACCACGAGCGAGATGAAGAAAGCCAAGTGAACGGGAGTCCACTTGGCTGGGGTTGTCACACGGGAAGGAACGGTTCTTCCTTCTCTTGTGCGCGCTTGCGCTTGCTGTCGTCGGCGGGCACCTTGACAGCGCGTGCTGTCGGGCCCGAGACGAGCATCGCCATGCAGGTGATGAGCACGGTCAGAGCAAGGCCGACACCCACATTGAAGGCACGATGCAGCAGCACGAGCTGCACGATGCCCTTGAAGAAGGCACGCCGGAGCGAGCCGAAGTGCTCTCGAAGCAGAGTGACGACGCACGCGAGGCAGAGGACCGTGTACAGGTCGAACATGTGAGCTCCCGAAGGGCATAGGCGACGACCGGGAGGCCGTCTCAATCCTTGCGGCCGGGTGATGTCTTGCGTGGGTGTAGCTTCACGCCGGCACAGCGATTGAGCCAATCACCATGCTGTGGGCTTGGTGCTTATCGGCTTGCAACTTCGAATAACTATCGACTCCGCAGGTATAGACTGCCGTGATCTTGCGTCCAGTGAGGGCGCAAGCAGCTCATGCGTGGGGGTTGGTGATGCTGAGATGTCTCTGGGCGACGTTCGTGGCCGTGGGTGTGTGCACGGCCGCGCATGGTCAGACCACTGCGGGGCAGGCTGCGGCTCAAGGCAAGCAGACCGGCACGGCGGCGATTCAGCCGACGAAGCAAGGGATCAACACAGGTAGCGGGCAGGCGAACGTGCCGGGCTACAACAACAATGCGGTGGAGGGCCAGTACTTCCAGGGAGGCAACGGCAACCTGGCGGGCCCGTCGACCCAACGCCTCACCGATTGCCAGAGCAGCACATCGCCGGACTGCGCGGCGGTGAATTTCCTGCGGAACAAGTCCTCCGCGGTCAACCCGATCTCGATCAACAGCAACGATCCGCTGATCCAGGCGAACAGGGATCGAACGAACGACCCTGGTTCGGTGCTGGGCGGCATGATGACTTCGTTCCCACCGAAGTCGACTTCGAACTGCGCGGCGGCCGCGCCCGGACCTGCTACTCCGCAGCAGGTGATCGAGGTGTGCGCGAGCTATTCGATGCCGGCGAGCAACACGTGCGAGAGGAACTGGATCCTGGAGGTCGACCGGTGGTGGAGCTATCGCTGCCAGTCGTCAGGAACGGTCAATCTGCTCTGCCACACCAACACGATGGCGACGTGCTCGATCGATGGCAAGGCACTGAGCAGCTACAGCGCTGCGAAGGCGGGGGCCTTCGTTTCGGCCGCGATCACCCCGACGGCAACTCCTGGCCTGTATCAGTACGTGCTGCAGGTACCGGTGAACAACTGCGGGGGAGATGGGAGCGCATCGGTGTCGTTCAGCCTGGATACGGTCGGGCAGGGTGGATACATCACCATGAACATGACCAGCCTCGACGACGCCGCAGCGGTGGCCGTCAACAACTACACGGTGTACGCGGGCTACCCGAACCACGGGCCCAGCTACGACAGCGGCTTCTTTCCCCAGACAGCCGCGGCCTTCCAAGTGGGCTACTCGTGGAGTGAAGACATCGGCAAGGACGTTTGCCTTGCGTACGACTACAACGGCTACTGCTACCAGTGGCAGTACCAGCCGGACGTCCGGACGTTCACCGCCAACACGAAGTTGCTCGACTTCTGCCCTGCTGGGTACGCACCGATACAGATGCGGAGCTTCAACTACTGCGACTCCTACCTGGGTTGCTTCACAGCGAACCCGTATACCCCATACAACGTGACAGGCTTCTTCTGCAACTCAGAGGGCAAGTTCCTGATGAATCGCAGTGAGGGCAAAGGGAATGGCAGCGTTACCTCCAGCGCGACCATGCCACTCCTGGTGGGAACAAACCGCATCGACGCCTATTGGGGGACCTGGATGTCGAGCAAGGCTTGTGGAAACCTGACCGTGACAGGGCAGATCTACAACGTGGGCCCGGTGTGCAACACGACATCGCAGACGATCTGCGAGAAGCCTTGAGGAGAGCGACCATGATCCGGCTGATCTTGTGCCTCCTGGCGGCTTTCTCGAGTGCAGGTGTGCACGCGCAGACGTGGGACCTTGGGACATGCAATCGGCTCTCTGCCGACGTCTGCATGGACAGCACTCCCTGCAAGACGTTCAACGGGGTCACGGTGTGCTTGACGGGCCAGCCGGCTCAGCCTGGCGCCGTCGTGATCCCGAACACCTGTTGGCAGGTCGACGCGAACTACCAGTGTGCGGACCCGACCTTCCCGAACTACTGCCTGCCATTGCAGAACGAGCCGCTGTGTGCGCAGGTAGGGGCGGACAACTGCCTCTCGTACAACCCGCAGGGGCAGTGCGTAGCCTTCGAAGCGTCCTATCGATGCACGAAGGACATGGGACCGCCGCCGAACGTCACACAGACCGACTCCGGCTACAGCATCGTCCGAGACTTCCTGGACGAGTCGGCTTGTGATGGATTCCGTCTCAGCCCGGTGTGCCAACAGCAGTCGTCGGTGTGCACCGACACTGCCGACAAGGTGATCAACGGCATCACGTTCTCCCGGCCGTGCTGGAAGTACGTCGACGAGTACCTGTGCCCAGGCGGATCAGCCGACGAGTGCCAGCCGTTGGTGGACAAGGGATGCACGCTGGTGCGGCAGACCTGCAGGCAGACCCTCGCGGACGGGTCATGCGCCATGTACGACAACTACTATGACTGCGGGTCCGGTCCACCGCCGCCGCCGCCGGATCCGAGCACCCAGCTTTGCGACACGGCGCCGTACTGCATCAACGGGATCTGCTACGACACAAGCAGGCCAGCGGATCGAGACTTCACGAAGTCAGTGGCGATGATGGAACTCGCGCGAGAGGCGGGTGCGTACCTCGACCCCGCGACGCTGAAGGTGTTCAACGGGAGTGGGTCCAAGTGCATACGTAAGCTCTTCGGACTGGTGAACTGCTGCAAGAGCGGCGGTGGAGGCCAGGCCAACTGGAAGAACAGTGCGTTCACCACGGCCGTGAGCTTCGGTCGGACGTACATCGGATCGCAGTACATGTTCGACGCGCTGTTCATGTCGGACACGCCGAACTTCCTGTTCAGCGGGTTGGAGTCACTGGGGGTCATTAGCTCGACCGGAGCGAACACGTTCAGCGCATACGGTGTCACGCTTGGTATCGATGCGTCCGGTGCAGTCAGCGTCGTCGGTTTCGACCCGACTTCGTTCGCGATCTCCATCGCGGTGCAGTTGATCCTGACGGAGCTGACGTCGTGCGATGAGGCAAGCCAGCTGACTGCCATCAAGAAGGCGCAGAGCATCTGTGAGCCTCTCGGATCGTACTGCTCGAGCAAGACGGTGTTCGGCTGCTACGAGAGGACGGAGTCCTACTGCTGCTTCAACTCGCAGCTGGCCAAGGCGATCACGGTTCAAGGGCGGCAGCAACTCGGCCTGGGGCTCGGTACACCGGAGAGCCCCGATTGCAGCGGGCTGACCGTCGACCAACTCACGTCGCTCGACTTCAGCAAAATCGATCTGACCGAGTTCGTCAATTCGATCACCGCCAATGCGCTGACGAACGCAACGGTTCAGCAGAACGTGATCGACGCGATCACGAAGAAGACAGGGCCGTGACGGGGGGGCGATGAGCTACATCGAGAACAACCTGATCGCCGGCGAAGAAGTCGTGTACGAGGGCCGGATCAGCTTGTGGTCCGTGAGCAGGGCGGTCACCTGCGCAGTGCTCGGTCTGCCCTTCATCCTGGTCGGGTCGCGGTGGGCACTCATCCCGTTCTTCGTGGGCGTCGCGTGCCTGGCCTATGTGCTGGTCCAGTACGCATCGAATGAACTCGCGGTGACAACGAAGAGGGTGATCTCAAAGCGAGGCTTCGTGAGCCGCCAGACGGTGGAGATCAGCTTGAGCCGAGTCGAGGGTGTGGAGGTGCACCAGACGGCAGCCCAACGAGCGATGGGCTATGGCAGCGTCTTCGTGAGCGGGACCGGGTCTCACCGCGCGCGAATCGAGAACGTCAAGGATCCGATGAGGTTCAGGCAAGCCTTCCTCGAAGTGCTTGATCGGTACGAAGCCAGCCAGAGAGAGCAAGCGGCATAGGACCGCAGGCGCACAGCCGCGGAAGTCGACCAACTGGGCCTGACTAGCTAGTCAGATCAGACCGAGAGCGATCGCGCGAGCCACGGTCTGGGTTCGGCTACTCGTCTGCAGCTTGGCACTCGCGTTGCGAACGTGGAAGTTCACGGTGTGCTCGCTCAAGCCGAGGATTCGCGCGATGTCCCACGTGGACTTGCCCTGCATCGACCACTTGAGGATCTCGGCCTCGCGCGGGGTCAGCTTCGGACGATCCTCGTCCTCGGGCACTTGCGGAAGCAGCAGCTTGAGGGCAGCACCCTGGGCATGGGCCGCAAGGAGCTGAAGGTCAGCCATGACGCGAGTGAGTGCCGAGTCATCCTTCGGAAGAGGCCTGTCGCTATCGACGCCCAGCAGGAAGTGGCGCCCCTCGGGCAGGTGAAGGGCCATGGCTATGCCGGCGTGGTAGCCGAACGGCGCCTGGAGATCCCACAGGTCTCCGGCACCGGCCTCCGCATACATCGCCTGGTCGTAGGCGAAGGGAATGCTGAGGCGCTTCAAGCGCATGAGAACTGGGTCACGAAGGCTGCTGTCAAGGTTCTTGTGGGCCTCGACGAAACCTTGAGGCGTATTGCCGAAATTGATGAAGTGGCTCTTCAGCCCCTGCTCGACGACGAGTGAACCGGAGATGATGCCGAAACCCAGCTCCTGTGCGAATGCGACAAGCCGCCTCTCGAACGTATCGATGTCTTGCGCAGCGCTGACCTCGAGATAGTCCTGGTAGTTCAACTGCGTCCCTCGTCAGCTAGTAGTTCTGGTGGGTTGCTTGAGTACTGCGAGTTGACCAGACTAGTTGGATCGTAAGTCCATCCGCTTGTGAAGTGAAGGAGACCGAGATGATTCATCCGTGGATGATTAGCACGTTGCCGCGTGTGAACTTTGGCGCTGTCGACGTCGGGAAGATTGCCGAACTGATGTCGCATGGTGCCACTCAGGTGAGCATGCGGGATGACGAGCCGCGATTGCACTGCGGGTCGACGATCTGGCTGTCCGCGAAGAAGGATGGCACGCCGATCGCCATCGCGTGGGACTGGGTCGAAATCAGGTCGAACGTAGTGGCCATGGTTGATCCTATGGCGATCATCAGCAACCTCGAGTGCACGGAGTATGTGGGTGGGGTCGCCGTGACCGACTACAAACTTTTGTCACTCAACCAGATTGTGTACCACCTTGATTGGCAGCAGCGGGTCTGCAAGGCGATCCGCGCGCCTCACGTGGACGCCGACGATGTCGAGGCTCTGCAGCCGTGGTTGGCGATGGGCCAGGAGGCGTGCAGCCTGGCCGCGTGAGCGTGACCGCCGTCGAGTTACACAGGTGCAACAGGATCACCTGTCCTAGGGGGCGCAGCGCTAGCCGTTCTGACGGGACCACGTAAGATTGGCGGTACAGGATGTCCGGCTGGGGCCTGCGGACGAGGTTTGAACATGTCGGTGAGCAGCATCAACGATCTGGTAGATCTCAGCTGTGCGCGAGACCTTGACGAGTTCAAGCAGCGCATGGCGCGGATTGCCCACGAACTGGAGTTCGGGATCTGCCACGCAACGCTAGTGACCGCTGTGCCTGGGCAGAAGGTTGACATTCGAACGTGCGCAATCTGCAGGCCGGATTGGAACCCTCTGGTCGACGAAGCAGCAGTGCGGCGTGACCCGGTGGTGCAGAAGATGAAGACGGCCACGGTCCCCTTCATCTACGACGCAGACATGTACGGCGCCGCGGGTGCTCACGACCTTTGGGAAGAGCAGGCGCCATTCGGATACAAGACCGGTGTCGTCGTTGCATTGCACATGCCAGGCTTCCGGCACTTCGTCCTGGGTCTGGATCGCGATGCAGCGCTACCGAAGGATGATCGTGAGCTGGCTCGGCTCTTCGCAGACGCCCAACTTTTCGCAGTTCACGCCGAGGTTGCAGGGAGAAGAGTCCTGACGCCGTCGGAGCGCAGCGATGTGGCCATGCTGACTCCGCGTGAACTTGAGGTTCTTCGCTTGGCGAGCGATGGAAAGTCGGCCTGGATCACGAGCCAGCTGCTCTCGATCAGCGAACGCACTGTGAAAGCTCACCTCGAGCGGATCTACGAGAAGCTGGGTGTGGCGTCCAAGACCCAGGCGATTCTGAAGGCGCATGAGACCGGGCTGATTTAGCCCTTAACAATCTGGGCGGCGCTTGTCAACCCACGTCAGTGATTAGGTTACGCTTAACCTAGGGATGGCAAGAGAATTTCCTCACGCGACGAGATGGTCGCGGGAACCAAAGGAGATTCGCCATGTCGCTCTTCATCGAGATCATCTCTGACGTTCTCTGCATCCCGCGGGGCGGCGGCTGGGCCTGAGCGGAAGCGCGAGGCGAGATCAGCCTCGGGCCCACAGACTTCCCGCAATGAGTCGGTGACCGGCGGTCGCAGCCGGTGACAACGCCGAACGCCGCCAGAGTAGACTGCCACCGTGGCGATCCATTTTGGTGGTTGAATGAGCGAGACACTCATCGCCCAGGTCGAAGGTGACCGGGAAGTATGGAAAGACATTCCTGGGTTCAAGGGTGTCTATCAGGTATCTAATCTGGGCCGAATCAAGAGTCTGAAACGCACTTGCGGCGAAGGAAAGCGAAAGCGGACCGTCCCCGAGCGCATCATCGCCATCACGCCCCACGTGCGGCATGGAAGGGTTGAGTTCGCTTCTGTGAGGCTGAACAACCCCAAGGGCGGCGGTAAGCAGGTTTCAATCGGGCGCCTGGTCCTGAGTGTCTTCAAGGGGCGTGCGCCGCGCGGCGCGATCGCCATGACCCGCGATGGCAACCCGATGAACGCTCGCCTGAGCAACCTGTTCTGGGGAACGTTCACGAAGGCCGCGGAAGCAAGCCGGGTCAGGCAACAGGATGGAAGCCTCAGGGGTGCGCAGTCGCCGAGCAAGGAAGACGCCCGCTCGGCGCTGGCACAGGAAGCTCAGAAGGCCTACCGAGTGGAGCTCGGCCTGGACGTGGCCATCACGTACCAAGGTGGCTGGTATCAAGTGACCAGCCCGAGCGGCGACGTCATCCAGCGGGCGCGGAAAGTCCAGCTGGAGAGGCGCCTGGCCAGCTTCCGGGCTGCCGCGTAGCCGGACTCAGCAGCGGGCTGCCGAACGCGCAGCCAAGCACACAGCCGATCACGAAGCCCGCTCTTAACATGGCGCGGGTGCGGCGTCAAGTGTCCGGTCGCCCACTGTGAGGAACGGGTGGCGCAAGACACAGTTCAGTCAGGGAAGACATCTGCTGGAGGGCAGGTCGTGAACGACTGGACTGGAACTGCGGCGCTCCGCCTGATCGGGGTTCAGAACGCGAAGAGGAAGCTCTTTGCTCGGCGCGTCGAATGGGTCGACGGGTGGGTCTCCGCGAGAGAGGGCGAAGACAGCACCGGCGCTCTGTTGTCGCATGCGATTGACCTGATCGAACGCTCGAAGTCGCGTTCGCGCCTGGTCGTCGCGATCGATGCGGGAGACCTCGAACAGAGGGCCGGCCACTACCTCCAGACCATGATGCGGGCGCCGGCGGGAGTTCGCGGGCAACTGATGCTCCAGATCGAAGGCTCGGAGTTCGGGATGTATTCGGCTCTCGGCGAGTTCTGTTCCTTCGCGCAGTCCCGAGCCGGGGCAGGGGTCATGCTGAAGATCGACAACTGCACCGGTGACGAGCTGGACTCCTTGCTCTTCGTGACTGGTGCGTCGATCCTGTCGCTCGGTGCAGCGGTGACAGCAAGGAGCCGCGGCTCGAAGCACCGTGCCGAGGTGCTCGACGCGCTCGAGATCGCGAACGGGTTCGAGGCGTGCCTGATGCTGGAGGGCGTCGATACCGAAGCAGAACGGGCCGAGGTGTTTGCCCTTGGAGTCACGCTGGCATGTGGTGAGGCCATCTGCCCGGCATCCACCATCCAGCTGACGGCGCCTCCCAGAAAGGTGACCACGCCCGAAGAGTTCGTGAGCCGCCTGACGATGATGGTCTGAGCTCGACCCGGCGCCACGCTGGCGAGCGGACTCAATGCCGCCCGGCGAGGGGCAACTGCCGGAGCGCTTCGGTCATGCGAAGGATCACAGCCTGCTTGCGCAGGGCATTCGGATCAGCCCCAAGCTGGGCGATGAGCCAGTCGGCGGGGACATAGAGGTGCCCCCTGTGCTGGCCGACCATGATCTTGTCCAAGCCAGCCTTCACGAACGCACCGTCGACGCCTTGAGGGTGCATCACGGCCGGCACGAAGCAGGTTCCATCGGCACCGAGCCCGAGCGTGCATCGGGTGGGCGTTCCGGGCACGCCGAAGTCGTAGTACGTGATGTCGACAGCATTCGTCTCGGAACGGGCCTTCAGAGAGTCCTCGAACTGTCGACCTTGGGCGGTGCTCACGGGGGATCCTTCGGAATGGGCTGGCCGTTCGAAGTGAGAGCCTTCTCGTAGGCTCTGGCCAGATCGGCATGGGTCAGGTAACCGCGCCGGGCTGAGTCCATCTCGTCGAAGGCCTTCCTCAGCTCTGCGCTGAACTCCTGCCAGGAGATTCGCTTGTCGCCATCCTTGTCGAGCAGCCGAAGCTGCTGGTCAGCGAACGAGCGAGGAGACGGAAGCTTGGCCGCCGGGGGCGGCGGCAGCTCCTGCAGGCCTTGAGCGAAGACGACGAACGAACAGGACAGCGCGGCGACACCAGTCATCACGTCGGGAAGCGCCCGACGAAGTGCGTGACGAGACGAACCAGTGACCTTCATGGGTTCACCCGGCGGTACTCGGACAGGCCGATGGTGGTGGCTGCTGCGGCATCCACGGGGCAGGGCTTCACCTTCCCCGTCTGGTGGTCGAACGCAGGGGCCAGCATCCGGTCGAACTCGAGGTAGAGGACGCCTTCGAGGCAGTAGCGACCGATGCTGCGGCTGTCGACGACCAGAGTCGTGGAACGGTTCGGCGTGCATGCTGCGAGGAACGCGGTCAGCAAAGCAAGCATGTGCACGAGAAGGCGATTGCATGAGCCCATGAGACTTCTCCCGGAGAGTGGAAGCAATCCTACGAGGACGATGGCTCATCATCGCGTCGCGGTGCACAGCCTCACGAAAGAATGAGCTGGGCCTTGGGGAAAGCGACGTGGGAGGGCGTTGTCTTGCTGGGCTGTTGCCACCGTTCCGCAGCAACGGATAAGTCGCCGGGAGGAAGACGAACGTTCCGCGTTGCGCGGTGTTGTGTTCTCACGCTGGCATGTTGACGTCGCCAGCGCGGGTGTGGTCTACTGCAATCGGTGTAGCCCACCTCCTCTCCCAGGAAAGGCCGCTGAGTCGAAGCAGCGTCACACCTTGCCCCGAACCAAATAGGGACTTCCGGCGATTTGGAGTACAGCCCCGGCCTCGAGCCGGGGTTTTGCTTTTCCGGGTCCGAGGGCTGGAGCGTGGGGAGTGCCTGCGGTGAACTGTAGACTCGGTCGACCGCAGCACCAGGACATGCTCATGGCGAAGACACTTCAGGCGATCGAGAAGCAGATCGCGCGGCTGACTGCCGAGAGAGACCGACTGAGAGCGAAGGAGATCAAAGCTGTCGTGGCTCGGATCCAGGCGGCGATCGAGCACTACGGGCTGACTGCACAGGATCTTGGGTTCGGCAAGAAGGGGCGGCCCGGGCGCAAGGCGAGTCCACTGAAGGGGCGGAAGCTGGCCGTCAAGTACGCTGATGGACGCGGCAACGAATGGTCCGGGGTGGGGCGCCGGCCGAAGTGGTTCGTGGACGCGCTGAAGTCTGGGAAGACAGAAGCCGATTTGCGCGCCAAGTGAACTGGTTCTGCGAGCTCAAGGCTTGCGGCCGACACCGGACTCGCGTGCGGTCTTGACCATGTCATCCCGCAGGGCCTCGGCGAATGCCCTGAGGCTTCCGCCAATGAGTCGACCGATCTCGTCGGTTTGCTTCTTCACCTCAGGCACGTCGTAGGCGAATGCGGCTAGGCCGTGTTCGGCCGCGGCTTGGGTCATCGTGGCGACGGCCCCGGGCGTCTTGGCCAGAGCCTGGTTCATCAGTTCCACGCCCTGGTCGACGTTGGCGGCGATGTGAGCCGGCGCTGGGGCAAGGGTCGTCATCGTCCCCCGCTGGTGTTCAAGCGGTGTGGCTGATGGTGGATTGGCGGCCGTAACGGCGAGCGCTGTGCCGGCGGGAGGTTCGCTCGGCAGCTCGACGGTCACCGGTTGCGGAACATCCTGGTCCAGGTGCACGAGGAGCACAGGTGCCGTGGTGCTCGGCTCGGGTGCGGCGGCGTGCATGCCGCCGGCGAGCACCACCAGGGAGGGGAAGAAGGCACCGGCGGCGAAAGTGGCGAGGTAGCGTTTCATGTCGAGGCGCGGAAGTTGGCTGCCAGGAACTTCGGCTGCGCGCAGGAAACCTGAAGGCGCCACGATCTGGGTCTGTCCGTTCGCGCTCGAGGCAATGAAAAAGCCGCACGCTCTGGGGAGAGGTGCGGCTCAGGGAAGGATCTACCAGGTCCAGTCAGCAGGAACGGCAGCCGGTTGGGCTTCAGCAGCTTCGGGCTCGGCATCGGCCAGGTCTTGCGACACGGCTTCAGCGATCGTCTCGTTCTGTGCGACCGGATCGACGATGGTGTCGTCGTCGGTCGAGTCCAGGTCCAGCTCGTCGGTGCCGAAGCCTCGTTCCATGAACTTCGCCGGGTCGAGCAGCGAGTCGAGCACGGACCGGACGGCCAGAGCATCGATTCCCTTGATGCCACCGGTTGCGGGAAGCGATCGGTTCAGATCGTCCACCACGTCGGCGAGTTGCTGGAGCCGGGGGTGCAGGTACGCGAGAGTCCTGGCCTTGCGGGAGATGCGTCGGAGCACATCTCGGGACTGCTGCGTGAACTGCTGGCTCTTGTGCATGCCGGCGTCCTTGATCTCGGCGGCGATCTCGCGAACGGCCTGATCGGCAAGCCCGCCAGTCTCCTCGTCGAGGTTGAGGGCCTTGATGTTGCCGGGGTCGAGGCGGAAGGACGCGAACACGAAACGCGTCTGTCGCTGGATCTCGGCGATCGGCGGGGCCAGGCGTCGGATGTCCTTGGCCTCGTTCGGGTTCTCGCGGCACTGCTGCTCGATCCAGTCGTCGTAGTTCGGCACCAGGGTGTTGTCCCGGTAGTCGTCCCAGCGCAACGAGATGTCGATCAGCCTGTTCGCGAGGGCGGCCTCGTTCTCCTCGGGGACGATCCAGACGTCGAGCAGGTCGAACTTGGTGCCGGCGGAGCGGCACTGGCGATAGGCTTCCTGCTTGAGGGCGCCGAAGACCTGAACGTGGCTCGGGTGGATGACCTCCTGGACGATCTTCTCCTTGCGGGTGGGGGCCTTCTTCGTGGTGCCGGCGTCGCGGGTGACGCTGAACACGCGGGTCTGGTAGCCGACGCAGACCGACTTCTGGAAGACGATGGGTGCAGTGCTCATGGAGCTCTCCTTGAAACGCATCCGACGGATGTCGAACGACCTTGCGAGAGAGCGATGCCGGACACCGGCATGGAAAGCTGAACCAGTTCGGAGTGGGAAAGGAAAAGCCCACCGGATCCGAAGATCTCAGTGGGCGGGGTAGATCACTTGTTGACGAGCTCGGACACGAGGTCGTTGCGCCTGATCGCCGCGAGGAGATCGAGCATCAAGGACTTGAGCCGCGTTTCGCACTGCGCCTTCGATCCGTTGATCAGCTGGCGGTACATGGTGGTCACCTGGATCACGTCCGGGATCCCCCAGCCAGTGGCGGTGCTGGTACCGCACTCGACATAGCCCTTGGAGAGCTTGTCGGGCCGCGTCCGGTCGTGGTAGCCGGCGGACTTGGACTCGACGGTCGGGTTGGAGGACAGGGACCCCCAGAACACCGATTCGTCCGTCTTGCCAGGCGTCACCAGGCAGCCCCACATCTTCGGAGAACCGTTGTTCTCGTGGACGTAGAACCGCATCATGGTGGTCGCCGGGTTGGCGGGCCCGGAGCGGCCGGCGGGGGTGCCGGTGGGTGCGAGCACGAGTCCGTCGGCGGACTTCTTCAGGCTGGTGCGGATCGCATCGGCGTCGACGGGGTTGGACCCATCGAGCAGGGCGAAGTCGAGTGTCTCGACGAGCACCTCGGAGGGCTTGGACATGAGCAGCGCCTTCTGTGCTTCGACCAGCTTGGCCCACCTGACCATGACTCGCGTGGAGATCACGGTTTCGATGGCGCCGGCCTTGTAGGCGTCTCGCGTTTCCTTGGCCTGAGAGATCATCAGGTCGACCACCTGTCCGGGAAGATCGACGGACTTGCCGAGGACCTGGGCTTCCTGGACGGACGACATGTAGTCGCAGCGAATCGGCAGGAACCGGTTGAGCAGCGCGACATTCATGCGTTGGACGCCCTTGTGGAGCGCCAGGTCGTCGCCGCCGTCCATCGCGTTGCCCGTGACGGCGATACGAAAGTCCGGCGTGGGCATCACGATCTGCCCGGTCTCGGCGATGGTCAGCGGACCGTTGTCGAGCACGGTGTTGAGGGCACCGAACGTCGACGGATGGAGGAAGTTGCCTTCGTCCATCAGCAGGATGGCGTTGTTGAGCGCAGCGTTGACGAGCGGGCCGGTGACGTAGTCGGTGACCACGGCGCCGGACATCGCACGCTGGAGCCAGCGCAGGATGGTTTCACCTTCGTCGGCGCCCTTGAAGATGGTCTTCAGGAAGCCGGCGGCGCGTGAGAGCAGGCCGTCATCCTCGTTCTTCGCAGCCATCACGAGCTGGGTGGTGCCCTGCAGCTCGGGGAACTCGAGCTTGCCGTGGCACGCGACGCGGTAGACCTCCCGATTGAGGCGGGCTGCGACCTGTTCGACCAGGGAGCTCTTGCCGCAGCCGGTGGGACCGGTGAGCAGCAGGTTCTTGCCGAAGCGCCCGTCGAGCCACTGGAGCACCTTCTTCAGCTGCTTGGGATCGAAGGTATAGGTCGGATCGATCTGGGGAACGTGGGGGCCACGCTCGACGTTCACCTCGACGGTGACATGAGCCGGCGCTGAGATGTCGAAGACTTCCGACACCTTCTTCGTGACCCGCGAAGGGGTCTTGGCAGGGAGACTGGCAATCACATCTTTCTCCTGAAAGACAAGCGGCCTCGAGGGAGGCCTGGGACCTTGCCGATGGTGATTGCCTGCGTGGGTGGTGTTTCTGGAGCAGGGTAGAGCTTCTTGGCAGTGGCAGCCTGTTCCGCGTTGTGGACTTCACCGGCGGTCACGAGAGGGGCGGGTGAACCCAAGGCCCGATTGCAATCGACGGCCCGTCCTGCTCGGTTACTCGGCACTCGGCGTCTGCGCACTCGTTAGATCAGGCTACGTTATACGATGCTGCAATCAAGTAGCCCGAAGGGGCCAGGGAAAGGGCCATGCGTGATGGACATTGACCATGTTTCACTAGTGCTTTGCGCTTTCGCGATTTGGACGGCGGCTGTTGTGCTGTCGGCCGACATAGTTGCAAGACGGGTGCGCGGTGTTGCCGTACCGATTTGCACTAGCACGTTGAGATACGCGACTTGGATGGCAGCTGGCGCCAGCTTGGTAGTGGCGGCTCAGCGAGTGCTCGTCTCGTGAGCGCCGGCGAAACAGGGGGCCCATATGAAGTTCATCTTGATCGTCGCTTTCCTAACCGGCAATGTCGGGGGAGGAACGCAGGGCGTTGCGATGCAGGAGTTCGACTCGAAGCAATCGTGCCAGGATGCTGGGGCGAAAGCGTTCAACTTGGCAGCGAGACTTCATGGGGGAGCCGCCAAGCAAGTCGCTTGGGAGTGCGTGGCCAAGTAGATCGGGAAAAGGGGCTTTCGGGACAGCACGGCTTTCCCCGACTTCGATGTGGATGTCGGGAAGGCAGCTGCGGTAGGGACCCAGCCGATTTAGCACTGTTACAGGCCAAAGCATGCCTTGCGGCCTACGTTGCCGGATCAATTCTTCTTCGACAAAGCGCCAACATCGGACTATGAAGCAGCGCAAGCGAATCAAACGCCAGAGCGTCGAACGCCAAGGTCGTACGAGGGCTGCGGCGCGACGGTGGTGTGAGGCACACCTGTCCGCGCGACTAGGCAAGGCAGCAGGTGGCATACGCATCATCGACGTAGGACCCGCCAATACGAGAGCAACATCGGCGATCGTACGGAGCATGACGCCGAGCCAGCGCGTGCGTTTGCGCAATGTGCCGGCGGTCAACCCGTTCAAACGAAGCGCGAAGGGCAGCGACTATGCGGACTGAAAGCTCAGTCGACGATCGCGGGCATCTGTGGCTGGCGATCGGAGCGGTTTGGCTGAGCATCGCACTGTCAGCGCTCGTGGCGGTTGTGAATGCGAAGCGTGGCACCATCTCGCAGGGCGAGTTCATGGCTGACCTCGCGATCTATGGATTGCTCTGCATCGTGCCTTACAAGCTGCAGCGCAGGAGCAATGCAGCGCGCTACGTGTACCTCGTGCTGTCGTGCGCCGGTACCCTCTACGCGCTCGGTGGAGGTTCTTTCACGTCGCGCATGGACGAGATCCTGGGGTGGCTATGGGTCCCGATCAATTTCTGGACGCTCTATGTCATGTTCCTCACGCCCGAGGCTAGCCAGTTCGGAGATCGTGTCGGTAGAGAGCTGGACAAACGATAGTCGGGAGACGTATGGGACAGATGCCGGCGTCGACCAGGCACAAGATTGAGCGCCAAAGGCGCAAGGCAAAGGCTGAGCTACCTAGGACTCGGCTTTGCGGACGAGTGGTATCGGAGTTCATGTCAGGCAACTCCGATCTGGACGGTGCGCTTGCCGCGCTGAAAGAAGGCCTTGGATCGCAGTGGGGCGTCGTGCTCGCGTTCCAGTTCATGAGCGGCAGACAAGCGCTGTTCGCAGCGGAAGCGGCAGAAGGCCGGGAGAGATCGGAACTGATCATCATCCACAAGGTGGCTAGAACTGCCGCTGAGGCTGGCGTGGTGACCAAGGCGGACTTGGCGGAGATACGGGCCGTGTGTGTGACGGCGGCCGCGCGGTACAGGGCTGGTGTTGGTATGGCGTGACCGCAGCTCATCAAGAACCCTTACAGCTACGCGCCGTCCTTGGCTATGTCGTGGTAGACGGACCACTGCGCAGGATCGTGCTGGGCGTGTCGAGTTGGTAAGGCGTCGTCTACCCGGGGAAGCTTGCGTTCTGGCGTGGTGCGCTGTGGCACGCTAGAGAGCCAACGGAAGACGCTGATGGTGATACGGACAGACCAGGTGCGTTCTTCCTGGGGCTAGTCAGATAGCCGAGTGGGGCCAAGAAGGAAGCCTCGGACCATGGGTCGCGAGGCTTCGGGTAGGGTCAGAAAGCCGTTTGGACGGCTTCGAACACGCGTTGCGCGAGTTCATCAGGGCTCTTCACGGTGGCGGCGGGGAGGCCAGCCGAAGTGAGAGCAGTGGCAAGACCGGTGAGGGTCTGATCTGCCGTCACCAAGAGTGTGGTGACTTGCACGCCGTGACGGCGAGCTTCCTGAAGAGCCAGCACTGTGGCTCCGACGTTCGATGGGACACCGTCGGTGACCAGGACGAGCAGCTTGCGCTGTTCCATGCGTGCGGCAATCTCGGGGATCACCGACAGCAGTGCCTGGTCGGTGCACGTGCTTCCTTCCAGCTCGCTCCAGTACAGGGTCCTGCTGGTTCGCCAGTTGTTGTCAAACTCCTTCACCTTCGTGAGGCGGCTTCCGAAGTAGCGCACCGCGAAGGGAACGTCGAAGCGGTTGAGCGCATCGCCGAGGGCCCGGGTGACTGCCGATGCGCCCTGAATGCGCGTTACCGATCCGCCCTGAAGCTGTGCCGACATGCTTGCGCTGATGTCGGTGAGCAACATGACGCAGGTATCGATCGCCGTGATCTCGTCGGTCGACTTGAACACGCGAGTGTCTGCGGCCGTCCGGAGTCGCACGAGGCGTTGAGCATGCAGACGCCGGCCGGAGCGCTTCAACTCGGTGGCCGCGTTGGTCTCGGCTTCGAGGAGCTGATCCAGCTTGGATCCGAGTCGAACCGCCACAGGACGAGAGATCTCGGAGATCACCTGGTCGATCGTTTCCGACTCGACAGGCGAGCCGAGCTGCAGCTCCCAGGTGGAACCTGCACCGAGACCTGCCGCAGCTGCTTGTTGCTCTGCATCGCTGGACCCGAGGGCGGCCGCGAGTGCGTCGCTGAAGTCCCCGCTACCGGTGTCGCCCTGGGAAGCATCGACGGTCGCCTGGGCAGCTTGTTGCTGCTCAATAGTCTTCGGAGAGCCGGAGCCTTCCTGCTTGGAGTCGTCGGAGCTGTCACCAGCGCCTTGACCTAGTTCGTCTCCCGACGATCCTTGCGTTTCGCCGGTGGGTTGAGAAGATCCGGGCTTATCGCCTTGACCGTTCTCTTGAGGCGGCGGTTGAGAGCCGTCGGACGGTGCTGGCGAACCTGCATCGTCGTTGCTGGCAGAGGCTTCGCCAGCGGAAGGCTGCTGGGACGACTCGTCACCCTCGTCGTCACCCTGTGAAGGAGACGGAGCGGGCGGCGGCGGTGGCGGCTCGGAGGCGCTCTCGGCGATCTTCTCGAACACCTTCTTGGCCAGCGCGATGGCCTCGGCCGTCGAGCGAACGTCGTCGACCGTGTTGGCCAGGTCCCAGATCTCGTCCGCCAGCGGTTGCCCGACAGCGGCCGTGAAGAGGTCCCAGCGCTGAACGAAGAAGTCCTCGAGCACACGCTGACCGAGCTTGCGTGACCGCAGGCCATCGACGAGTCCACCGACCAGCAGCGACGCAGGATGCTCGTCACCTTTCGGCGGGCCGAAGATGCCGCGTTCGACCATGATCTCGAGCGACCTCTCGATGGTCTTGGCGCAGCCCGGCTTCATCTTCTTGAGCTCTCGCTCGCCGAAGACGTCCTCGAACACGTTGGCCAGCGCACGGACGATGGCCGGTTCGGAGGGAAGGACTTGGTTGGCCAGATCGAAGTCGGTCTGACGGCAGTGCACACCGGCCTCGTGGTCGATGAGGCCCTCCATCAGAACGGCGTCGTTGTCGTCGCCGATGGCACATGGACGGAGCTTGATGACCTTGCCGTCGGTGGCCGCGGTTTCGCATCGGGGGTCGAAGACCACCGAGACGTTCCACCGGCGACCCAGCAGCTTGGCGTAGATGGCCAGGGAACGGAAGCGGCTGTCTGCGCGTGCCTTGGTCGCTTTCGCGGCCAGGTCGGCAAGCGATGGACGCTGCTGAAGTACAGCAGACATGGGGTTTCTCCTTACGGAAGGCGCCATCGGGATCGATGGCTGAGACCTTGCAAGGAGTGGTGCCGTGCGCGGGTTACGAAACGAGTGCAGGACTGGACCGGGGGGATCCAGCCCCCGGGCTTGGTGGCTCGCGCACTTGGATGATCTCAGATTCTGTTGTACAAGGTGTGGCCTTCTTCACATTGCAGACTTGTATAAGCCATGTCCTCGCAGGTTGTCGCAACTTCATCCCGAGCGCATTCCTCGGCAAGAACGAGCGGCGCAAAGGCAGCCTATGGGAGTGACAGGGCATGAGCGGGACACCGTTGGCGCCGGCGGTCGACATCTACACGGATGGGAGCTGCCTGCCAACGAACCCCGGCCCTGGGGGATGGTGCGCCATCCTCGTGATGGGGCAGCAGTCGAAAGAGCTCACCGGGACGGTGGAGCGATCGACGAACCAACGAATGGAACTCACCGCCGCGGTGGAAGCGCTGAACGCGCTGAAGAAGCCGTGCGACGTACGCCTTCACACGGAAAGCCAGTACGTGCAGCGAGGCATGACCGAGTGGGCTGAAGGCTGGAGGCTGTCTGGTCGGCTTGCACGAGGCGAGATCACGAACGCGGACCTGTGGACCCAGCTGATCGAAGCGGCTGATCGACACGCCCACGTCGAGTGGATATGGGTACGAGGCAACACCCTGAACGGTTGGACCAAGAAGGCCGATGCGCTTTCGCATGCAGCGGCGCGTGTGACGGGATCTGCGGCAATCGGATTGACGAACGAGGAGAGGACATGAAAGTGGCACGACGGGACCGATTGGCGGGCGAGCCGGCATTCGAGCCGGAAAGCAGGGGGCATCTTGAAGTAGCCATGGCGTGCAAGGCGCTGTCGAGGTGCGGCTGGGCTGACCCAGAGATAGCGGGCGAGGTCCGCGTTCCCGAGAGAGAGGTAGGGGCCTACCTCATGCTTGCGGGCGCACCGATACAGGTCCGATCACGAATCATCTCCGGCGAGCTCGACGCGTGCTCGGTACTGCGGACATTGCACGAGAAGGGGCCAGCCGGTTTGGAAGGGGCGCCGTCGAGATCGGCTACGACAGACGCTCAGAATCTGACCTTGACGAACTCCGACTCGAGCCGGAGCTACCAGCAAGCCAACACCACGAGGCTGCTCAACGTGCTCGAAGGAGAAGGCGAGAGAAGGGCCGTTGAGTCCGACGCACTCACGGTCATCCGAGAGCCGATCATCGCTTCCACGCGCTACACCGCGATCGACAGGGAGTCGGTGCGAAGCATCCCGAAAATGGGACATCTTGAAGTCGCCATGGCGTGCAAGGCGCTGTCGCGGTGCGGGTGGGATGAACCAGAGATCGCGGGCGAAGTCCGCGTCCCGGAGAGAGAGGTAGGGGCCTACCTTATGCTTGCTGGCGCACCGGTTATGGTCAGATCGCGAATCATTTCCGGTGAGCTCGACGTTTGCTGGGTGCTGCGAACATTGCAAGAGAAGGGTCCCGCCGGTCTGAAAGGGGCAATGTCGAGTTCGGCTCCGACCGAAGAGCAGCCTCGGACCTTGATGACCTCCGAGTCGAGCCGGCGCCACCAGCAGACCAACACCTGGAGGCTGCTCAATGTGCTCGAGAGGCAGGGCGAGAAGGATGCCGACCAGCTGGAAGCGCTCACGGGGATCCGAAAGCCGATCATCGTGTCCACGCTCTATACCGCGATGGGCAGAGGTCAGGTGCGATGCACTCCGAAGGGGGTCTGGCTGCGCGACGCAGGCCTTCTGAAGGAGGACGCGAAGGCGCCGCGAGGGCAGGTCTATGCCTTCGTGAGCTACGACTCGCAGCCGAGTGCTCGATCCGACGTCGAGGAGAAGGCCGAAGTACAGGGCCGGCTGGAAGTGATGGAGGCGCTGCTCTTCAAGCCAGGTCTCATGAAGATGGTGAGCAGGCTCGACTCGGTGTGCCAGACGCGGAAGGTGAGTCTGGTCGGCTTCCACTGAGGGGGCGAATTGGCCAAGCAGTTCTTCTCGTTCGAGCGATGGATCGGTGCGTCGCCGAGGCGCCGCGCCGGCGTGGCGCTGCCAGGCAGTCGGGGAATCCGGAACGCGCGAGGTGAGGTGGTGGTGCCTCTCCTGGGCAAGGGTTGGCTGGGTTCGAACGTACAGCATCTTTCCGCCGGCGGTCGCGGGCTTCTCGTCGAACTGCTCATGAGGCTTGCCAGTGGAATGGGGGTGAGCCCCGCCTCCGAGCTGCAGGCCTGCCTGAATCTCGACAGCGCGGAACTGAATCAACTGGTCGATGAGCTGGTGCTCGGCGACCTGGTCGAACTGCGCGGCTCGTCGCTGGTGGTGAAGCCGGAAGTGACGCGCGAACTGCTGATGGGCAGGCGCGTTGTCGGTGAGGATGGAGGAAGTTGATGGCAGCGGCCAAGACTGCGTTTCAGATCGGGCTCGCCTACTGGTTGAGCGATCAGGGCCTTCGCCGGTGCACGCATGAAGAGCGAGGGGTATGGCTGGATGTGCTGTGCCTCATGCACCAAGCGGACGAGCGGGGAGTCCTCCGATGGCCCCTGGAGGATCTGGCGGCCGCGGTGAAGGCGTCGACTGCAGTTCTCGAGTCACTCGTGCGCAAGGGTGTGATGGGCGGACGCAGTTCCGGCAGCCTGCCAGATGACGAGCTCTTCGCCTTCAGCCAGATTCCCTTCGTGTTCACTCCACGCCACTCGGGTCGATACGGGGAGCCGGTGATCCTTCTCGACGAGGAGGAGGGGGATTTGTGGTTCTCGCCCGAGATGGTCGTCGAGGAACACAAGCGGCGGAGACAGGTGCAGAGCAGCCGGCGTGTGGCGTCGGAAGCGAACAGGGCGAACGGTTCGGGCCGAAGTGAACGGCATGCCGGCCAGCCGAAGCACGAACCGGCCGAGACGGGCCGGACAGCTGGCGGTCGCAAGGTGCCGGACTTCCCCTACACGGAACTGGTCGAGTTGTTCATGGAGGTGCTCCCAGCGGCACGAAGAGTCCGGATGGTCAACCCGGACAGCGGTCTGGGGAGATCTCTGAAGGCTCGGTGGCGAGCAGCCGCAGTGGCAGAGGAAGGCCCCTACACCGGCTACGAGACGGTGGAGGACGGGCTGAAGAAGTGGAAAGCCATCTTCGAGTTCATCACGGAGTCGCGATTCCTGATGGGCATGGTCGGGGGGACCCGCGGCCGCCCTCCGTTCCAGATCACGCTCGCGTGGCTGGTTGGGCCGGAGAACTTCGACAGCGTCGTGAACGGCTTCTACCACCGTGACGCCGCGACGAGCACGAGGTCCACCGAAGTGTTTGCGAACACGGTGCTTGGTACAACTGCGGAGGTGATGTCGATCATGCGAACCCGTGCCGGAGCGTCCGTGGAAGGGCAGGGGTCGCTGCTGTGAACGGCGAGTCCGATCTGGAACGGTTCAGCCAGGAGTTGGTGACCGTCGGCGTGGCCTTCTACGACAAGACGGTCGGCTCGGCTGTCGTGGTCGCGTACTGGGAAGCGCTCAAGGACTATCCGCTGGACAAGGTGGTTGCCGCACTGGGACAGCATGTGCGAACACCAGGGCGGTGCAAGTTCTTCCCTCGCCCTGGCGACCTCATCGAACAGATCGATGGGACGGCAGGTGCAGTGGCGGCACAGATGTGGCGCATGGTGGACGAGCAGATCAGATCGGCGGGCAGGTACGTCTCGGTCGAGTTCGAGGATCCGGTGACGGCTCAAGTGATCGAGGAGATGGGCGGCTGGACCGCCGTCTGCGCGGCGGAGTCGGAACGCGACCACGACTTTCGACGAATGGAGTTCCTCAAGAGGTACGAGCAGACGCGCGGGCTGGGAAGCGCTGTGCCGACCAGGTCAGCCGGCCTGCTGGCTCGGTCCGGCGCCAGGCTGGGTGCGGCGGAAGTGATTCGGATCGCCGGCAGGCCGTCGGGTCAGCTCAGGCTGGACGCTCCGCGGAGAAGCATCCCTGGGGCATAGAGGCACGACAACAGCCGCGAGGTTGTCCAACGTCACCGTGGAAAACCATGTGCACAAGGCGCAAACGGCCGGGAAAAGCTAAGCGGTGACAGTGACTTGCGCCGACTGCCTCAATTCCGGGCACCAGGGGCCGCCAATGGTAGCTGGTTCGGTGAGGCGGAAGGAGCCGGAGACGTGACTGGAGCCGAAGCTGCAGCGGACTCGGTCTCAGCGCCGGCAGCTTGAGAGGCCACACCCGTGAGCGACTGGAAGAGAGCCACCGCGGTCTGCTCGAAAGCTCGACGGGTCTGGGGCTCCGCAGCGAGGAGCTGCTGCAGCTGGTAGACCTCGGTGTCGCTGAAGCTACGCAACCCGTAGGCGACGCGGCCGAAGGACAGCGCTCCAGCACGCTTGTCGAGAAGGGCCAGGTCTTCAGCGGAAAGCTCCCGGCCGGCTCGATCGAAGATCTTGGGAAAGACAGAGAGAGCGGCCTGCTCGATGGTCGGAAAGGAAACGGCGTATGCAACGCTGGCAATCGCATCCGACCTCCATCGGGACAACTCCGGCGGGCGCTTGAGGAAGGCCTCGAAGCCGGCCTGGTCGCCGAACGATCCAGCGTGGTCGAGGAGAAAACGACGCAGCAGGGCTGACTTGACGCCTTCGTTGGCCAGGCGGAGCGAGCTCGTATCCATCGTCCTTGTCAAGTGCTCTCGGATGCGCGGTACATGTACGGCGGAGCTGAACAGTGGTTCGAGGAGATCCCGCGCAAGCTTGCCGTTCTGGGCACTTGCGGCCAGCTCGGGATACAGCCGCGCCGTGATGACCACGTCCTGCACAAGCCGCTTGGCGAGGCCAGCGGCCATCTCGGTGTTGGAGAGCCAGAGGTCCGCCTGGTAGCCATCACCGGTCGAAGGGGACGAAGCAGCAGACGGTAGCTCGACAGGAGACCCCTGGACGGACCGGATCTCGTTGCGGACCCGATCGCCATATGTCTGAGCGGGCGCTTGTGGCGCGACATCGGTCGGTTCGAACTTGGGTGCGGGCTTGTTGTCACAACCAGAGAGCGAAGCGGCTGCGAGAACAAGTGCGAGGGTGGTGTGCTTCATGTCGTTCAGAGCAGGCGTGACCAGTGGACGGAGCCGCCGAGCTGGGCGTCGAAGCGGCCCTTGCTTTCGGCCAGGCGCTTGCGCATCAGGTACGGGTTGCGGCCGGTGAGGTACCAGAAGCCGTGGTCCTGCTGGCACAGGATGAGCTTGTCTTCAAGGCGAGACAGCGCCTCTCGTGTCGCTTCGTCGTTGCCCGCACGTTCGAGCAGCTCGTCGGTGGTGATGCCAGGTTTGTTCCAGGCGAGCGTTGCCAGGCGTCGACCTTCGGGCCCGGCGATGTAGGCGATCTCGCCGTCGATGATGTCGGGCACTGGGACCGTGAGGAACGGGAAGTCGGAGGTGATGATGACCCAGCGAAGGAAGAACTCGTACTGAATTCGCAGGCGGATGACGTCGACCCGAGCCGCCAGAGTGCGACAGCACAGATCGAAGGTGAGCGCCTGGCCGTCGTCGGCGATGGTGAAGAAGAAGTCGATCGCCTTCCACTGATCCTTCGGCTTCGCGCCCGAACCGAAGAGCAGGTTCTTGTACTGCTTGATGATCACGAAGGCGTTTCGTTGCGGCTCCGTTTCGAAGTCTTCTTCGGTGAAGGAGACAAGCTCTGACTTTTTTCGCGCCGTTGCTCGAGACTTGGAAAGGCAACGCTGCGCGGCATCACGGAGTGCTTCAGCATCGTCTGGTGCCACGTCAGGATCTTCTTCAGTGCCCACCACACCCACAGAAACGTCACGCGCATCGTGGCCAAAAGTGAGGGGGTCAAAAAGGTCAAGAACAGGATCCCCAGAGTCGATCGAATGATCGGGAAGATCATCAGAAGCAGAATCACCACTGCCGTCCAGAAGACCCAGGAGTTCATCAGGTGAGACATAGCCGCGCAGCTCCGGTGGTAGGGAATCTCGGGTGTTCATGGGCGTCCTCAGGGTCGGCTGGCGTGCAGGTAGCGCTCGGCGTTCTCGAAGAACTGAGCCCCCTTGCGCCGTTCCGCGTGGTTGGGTCGCTTGCGAGTGATCATCACGGGGCCGAAGCGCTTGCGTGCCTCCTCGGTGACCTCGATGCGGGGTACGCGAACGTTGAAGATGTGCTTACCGCCGTAGGTGACCACAGCCTCACCGATCGACAAAGCCCGAAGATCGTCCGGTGACACGCGGTAGACCTCTTGCTCGCGTTCCCCGAACGACAGGCCTTCGCCGGTTGCATTGCTGGAGTCGGGCGTTGCCCGAAGGAAGCTGGCGGACTGAGTGGCCGTCTGGTTGTCGGAGAGGCTTTTGATGATGGACATCTCCATGCCGATCATCTCGGCGGCCTGGGTGGCTGTCTCCGGGGCAAGGACCTTGAAGTACACCTTGGTCCAGGTATTGCCGAGGACCATTTCCGCGAACTCGTCGCTCACTGAGGTGAGGTTGGCAAAGGTCTGCACTGCGCCCGCGAGGGCCACGTTGGCGCTGCGTGATTGCTCGTAGGGTCGCGCGAGTGCCTGTGTCGCGTAGCTTCCCTGCTCGTCCATGAAGATCAGGAAGGCGGGATTCGGACGCTCGTCTGGCGGTAGGGCCTGGATCCAGGAGATCGCGGTTCGAGCATCACCGACGACCAGCTTGCCGAAGTTGTTCGCGCTCTCGTTTTTGCCCATCGTGGGCAGGGCCACGTAGATGATCAGGTTCTCGCGGATGGCGTCGTACAGGTTGATGTCGGGGTCGTAGGTATTCATCACCGACCCGAACTTGCCCGTGCCGAACATGTACAGCCGACCACCGATGCCGCCGAAGGTGTTCTTCAGCTTGTTCATGTCGATGGTCAGGTTCCCGGTCTTGGGGTCAAGGGTGCGGAACTTGTCCAGGAAGATCGAGTAGTTCTTGAGCTCCTCGGATGTGGACGCATGCTTGGCGAGCCGGAGCTCCAGCTCGAGCAGAGCGTTCGCATTCATCAGCAGTACGCTGAGGTCGATCATGTTGTAGCGAAGGTCTGCCCGCTGCAGCGCCGAGACGAGTGTGGCGACACCCTGCTTGGCTTCCTGCTTGTAGTGATCGGCGCCAGGGTTGTTCTCGGTCGAAGGGATGATGCTGAGGATGCGATCCGACACCTCATCGGGGTCGCCGAACAGAACGGGGTTGTAGGTGTGGCTGTTCGCCGGGTCACCCGGGTTGATCACGCGAAAGTGGTGCGGCCTCCCGGCCATCTGGCAGTAGTACCAGATCTGTTCGATGTTGGTCGAGTCGAGCTTGCCGTCGACGAACATCAGCCCGCCACCGCGCATGATCTGCTGGAACATGAGTAGCAGCCCCAGGACGGTCTTGCCGACACCGGTCATGCCGATGATGAAGAAGTGTCGGACGAAGTGGGCGTCGTCGATGTAGATGGGTTCGCCGGTGTCGGTCGAGAAGCCGATGATGAAGCCGCCGGTCTTCTGGTCCTCGCCGATGGGGGAGTGGTCGGACGTCAGGTCGATCGACGACTCGAGCAGATGCTGCGACGCCGTTCCGGAGAGGACACGAGAAGCGAAGTAGGCGAAAGCGACGCCGCTGAGAACGGCGGGCACGACGACTGGCACCATGGCCGAGAGGGCAGGTGTCGTGCTGAGCCCAGCGGCGACCAGCGCCGTGAGCATGCAGGTGTCGCTGGCGCCGCCGATGCGCAGCTTGTAGAGATCGGCGATGGCTGATTTCAGGAAGTCCAAGGCGACGGCTCCAAGAGAAAGCCCCTCAAGCACGAGTGCGAGAGGGGCAGGTAGTGTTCAGGCGGCGGCCTCATTGCGGACGGCGCCCAGAGCGTTTTCGCGCTCAGTGATCGCATCGTTGATGCGCTTGAGCTCCTCGTCCTTGAAGTAGGACTTGGCCGTCTCGCGTGCATTGGGCAATGCGTCGAGTCCCAGGACCTTGATGCGCTTGAGCCAGGCGTTGATGTCCTGGGGCGCACCGGTCTTGGGCTTGTTCGCCGGCGGGGCTCCGGCGGGGGGCGTCTTGGAGCGAGGCGTAGCTGGCGGGCGCTGCGATGCGGGCAACGTCGTGGGATCGCCGAACTCGGTCTTCAGAGACTCGACGTACTTGTTGTCGTCGTACTTGCCGAGATGCACGTCGGCGCTGAAGCCCAGCAGGCTCAGGCACTTCGAGATCGCATCGGTGATGGACTTCTTCGGCGCATCCTCGTCGTGGAACAGGCCGTTCCTGTTGCGCCCGACGAACGTGGTCTGGCCGAACTGGGTCACCTCGCCGCGCTTGCCTCCGAGGAGGTACCAGAGCTTGATGCGAACCACATGGACGACGGTGGTGCCGATGGAGTTGCCCTCGGCATCGAAGCCCAGCGGGTAGCCGGACACGTACTTCTCGTCCTCGAGGTCGAAGCCCCAGCCGATACCGCAGGGGCCGAAGATCTCGGTTGCCTTCTTCGCGAGGTAGGCGCTGCAGATGGCGGTTCCGGAGAAGCCGCCGACGCCGGTGAACTCCTTGGTGAAGTTGGGGTCGGTTTTCTCGACCTGTTCCCAGAGGGAGGTGTTGCTCTCCATGGTTCTCTCCTGTGCAGGCGGCTTCGGCGAAGCCTGGCACCTTGCAAGGAGTGCTATTGCCTGCAGGCGACGCGATTCTGCGAAGGATTATAGGAACCGGGTTTCTATAATTTTGCAGCACATGCGATGCACGTATGCCGCAGGAACTGACAGGAATACTCACCGATCTGGCCGTCCGTGGCCAGTGGGGGAGAGGCACGCTTGTCACCAACGCCGGACGCCGCGTGGTCGTGACGGGCGCGGCCCTGGCGGGGCTGAAGAAGGAAGAGACCTATCGCCTGGTCGGTGAAGAGAAGCGCCATCCAAGGTTCGGCGTGCAGTTCGACGTTTCAGTGGCCCAGGTGGACGTGCCTGCCGGCAGCGGGGTGATCAAGTTCTTGCAGAAGCACTACGGAAACGTCGGAGAGAAGACTGCGACGGCGATAGTCGATTGGTACGCGCGAGAAGGCGGCGGAGTCGAGGCGCTTCGCTCAGCGCTTGCGCTGCGCCCTTGGGAAATCGAGTCGTGCCCGGCGCTTGGAAGCCGAAAGGTTAGCTATCTGGACGAGACCGGTTCCAGCACAGAGGAGCGACTGCATCGAAGGCTAGCGGCGGAAGTCGCAGGCGCAAGGGTTTCAGACGTGACGCTGCGGCGGCTGGCGGTCTGGCTGTGGCGAGAGTTCGGAAAGCACCGAGACAACCCGGTGGACGCCTGTTGGGAAAGGTTCGCGACCGACCCCTACGAGGCAGTCGGGAGTGTGGAGGGCTACGGGTTCAGCTCTGCGGACTCGATCGCGGCGATTCTCAAGCTGGACCGCAGGGCGCCCTGCAGGTTGCGGGCGGCACTGGAGTATGCGATCAGGACCGCATGCGACTACGGCGGGCACGTGTATCTGACGGGCAGTCAGGCAGAAGCAGCACTGAAGCAGATCGACGTTGCGCTGGAGCTGGCTGAGTGCCTGGCAGCACTGCAGGGCGACGAGCAGAAGGTCGTGGTGAGAGAGGGTCGACTCTATGAGTCGGGCATGTACCGAACAGAAGCGTTCGTGGCTGGTGAACTCAGTGAGCTGATCTCTACGGGCATGCCACTCTGGGCAGGAACCGAAGAAGAGCTTGACGAGCGGATAGAGCGGCTGGAGCGGGCGAAGGGAGATGCGTTCAGTCTGGACGAATCACAGCGTTCCGCACTGAAGGGAATCGTGCTGAGTCCGGTTCGGCTCCACACCCTGACGGCACCGCCTGGCCGCGGCAAGACGGCCGTGATGGAGATGCTGGCGGGGCTGATCGGGAATCTCGTGTTCGCGGCGCCGACCGGCAAGGCAGCCAAGGTCCTGACGGGCTCGATTGAACGTCATGGCATGGCGGCACAGACCACACACGCCATGCTCCAGGCGAACGGGGAGAGATTCAAGAAGTGTCGGGGCAACCAGCTGGTGGCGAACATGGTTGTGCTCGACGAAGGTGGCATGTCGGACCTTGTGACGTTCGCTGGCTGTCTGGATGCCATGGGACGGCACACGCACCTCTTGGTCGTGGGGGATGTCGATCAGCTCGAAGCAGTGGGGCGCGGCTGCGTCCTGCAAGATCTGATGCGGATGCCTGGTGTGGATCGGCACGTCCTGGCGAAGGACCATCGGAGTTCCAAAGGGGTCCTCAGACTGCTGGATGCCATCCGGAGGGGCGAGATGCCGGAGTCTCCACCGGGCCCGGATGTCGAGTTCGTTCGGGACGAACGGGGGGTGTCCTTCCAGCGGTTGGTCAACCTGTGGGCTGAGGCCGCGAACAGAAACGGGCTGGGTTCGGTGGGGCTTCTTTTCG